>OIWM01000080.1_pt1 | contig 107506 bp, 72 predicted proteins | sample 1587451 | NCBI WGS metagenome assembly OIWM01 (sample SAMEA3888907, study PRJEB22519) | human gut metagenome | biome: human gut; feature: human-associated habitat; material: faeces | place: Denmark | collected 2011 | reverse complement strand
GCGCAGCCATGAATCTCAAAAAATACGCAATTCACTGGTTCGGCAGCAGCCTGCATTCTCTCAGATTTTTGCTCCTCTTTTCTTTTTTGCATTATTTTACCCCATTTTCGCAAAGAAAATGGGGTTTTGCTACAAGCTGAGGGCGCACGCTTATGCGTGCGCCCTTTGTTAAAATCCAAGACACTTGTAAACCGTGTTCAGAATATCCTTGTGATTGATGGGATGCGGTGTGTTATAGACCGATTGCACATATACAATCGAAATCTTGTTTGCCGGGTCAAATGAAACAAATGCGCCAAGCGCACCGTCCCAGCCGAACTCGCCTACTGCGGAGAGTCTGCCGCTTTCGGCAGGGCTTATGTGGGTTCGAACGCCAAGTCCATAGCTGTAGCCGCCTCCGGCAAAGCCACCGCTTATGCGCTCGTCATCGCTTAACTGCGGCGTGCGCATAAGGTCTACCGTTTCGGGCTTCAGCAGCTGATAGCTGCCGTCAGGACTTATTCCGCGGCGCGTCATAGTCATGGCAAATTTGATGTAATCGACGGGATTGGAAATGATACCGGCTCCGCCGCTGTCGTATTCCTCACCGTAAATGTGCATGTTTTCCTGATTGGGGCAGCGACTTGTCTTTCCATCGTTCATCTGATAAATGGCGGCAAGGCGTCCGCCTCGGTCATCCGGCGTCACATGCATATGAGAATTTACCATGTCTAACGGCTCGAAAACGTTTTCCTTGACATAATCGCGGAACTTCTTGCCGGATACGACTTCGACCAAGGCCGCTAACATATCGTGACCGAGTCCATAGGCAAACTTGGTATGCGGCTCAAAACGGAGCGGAAGCTTAGCAAGCTGTTTGATGGTCGGTACCGTCGGGCAAGGCTGTCCCTGCATTTCGCTGATTTTATGCTCACTGAACGCGTATTCGTAGGAATAGCCGTTGGCCATGCAGAAAAGGTCACGCACGGTAATGGGGTTCTTGGCTTCGTGCGGCGGATTTACGCCGTCATCGACGGTGAGATGCGCAAATTCCGGCATATATTCGGAAAGCGGCGCTTTCAGGTCAAGTAACCCTCTCTCGACAAGACGGAGTGCCGAAGCGCAGGTAATGGGTTTAGAGGCAGAAAACAGAAAATAAAGTGTGTTTTCATCGATCTTACGGTCGGCTTCCCGGTCGGCATAGCCCGTAAAATATCGATAAACCAGTTTGCCGTCGAGCGCGACGATGATGTCGGCACCGGGGATTTCGCGATGCTCAGTGAAATCGTGCATGAGCTCTTCTAACGGTGAAAAATTGTATGACATGGCTAAGACTCCTTGTATTTGGAATGTTTATGAGAGGATTGTATCATATTTTTTGACGGTTGTCAACTAATAGAACCGTTTTGGGTGAATCGGTAATGCTCGACACTTGACAACCAACGACTTTAGAAAGAGTATGTCCCGGCCGGGAAGGCCACGCGATAAACAGCCGATCGAGAGCTTTTGGAAAACTCTCACATTCGAAGGATCCGAGAGAAAAATTGTTGAATACATTGAAGCGTTTGATTTTCCGCTTATAAACAGCCAAGTACCCAAAATAAAACTTGTTGCGGCAAATTATAATAATATGGTTGCCGTCAGTGATGACAACATTGTGTTTTATTATAACGCCGATGCGAACTCAACGGAGATTCTTGAACTTCAAAATGTGGATGAAGTTCAATCCGCTGCCGTTGGAAAAGATCACATAGTTTTAAGATGCTTAAACAGAGAAAACATTGAATTTTACACCTATGGGGATAATTCAAAAAATCAATTAGGTGTTCCCGATGCGGAAGCAACAGCCCCTGTGTTGGCTCTTTCCTTCCTCTGCGAGGAAAACCAGCATGTCAATGAATTGGCGGGAGCCTACGATACCACTGTAACTGTATGGAATAATCTTTCTGCAAATGACCAAATAACCGAATATCATTGGGGAACAAATTGCCGTATTCTTGAAAATGACGGAACCGTTTCGGAAGAAACGATTTCTACACCTATAGAACGCAGCGCATCCTTCCAGTTGGTATCTGTAGGTGAAAAACAAAGTATGGCATTTGATTTTATTTCAAATACGATATTATTATTATTCGGTGCGGATTCGGGACTTGTTAAAATTCCCTTAATTGAAGCGGCAGATCCTGTTGAGACTATGTTTGAATATCAGTATAAGACGTTACCGTATACGAATGACGGCTTGAAATACAGCCGTCATTCTTTATGTGCCGAAGTATATGTATGATATTTTGCAATAGCTCTTGACAAATGAAACAAAATGTATTATAATTAACTCAAAAGTTAATAACTCAAAAGTTAATTATAATATTGAGGTGATCTTATGTTTATAGGCAGAGAAAATGAACTTGCAGACCTTAATGATATGTATAATCAGAATAAATTTCAGTTGTTTGTACTGTATGGGCGCAGACGCGTAGGAAAAACAACTCTTATAAATGAATTCTGCAAAAATAAGGATGCCATCTTCTATTCTGCAGAACAAAGCAACAAAAAATTAAATCTTGAAAAGTTTTCGGGCCAGGTATTTCAGTTTTACAGTGAAAATACGCTTGAACCGTTTTCATCTTGGGCGAATGCACTGACATATATTAATGACAGACAGAAGAATAAAAGACTGATTATTGTTTTTGACGAATTTCCGTATTTGGTAAAAAAGAATAAGGCATTATTATCCGAGCTTCAGCATTTAATCGACCATAAACTGCAATACGGAAACCTTTTTATCATACTTTGCGGCAGTTATATGGGATTTATGGGAAAAGAAGTTTTGAGTTCAAAAAGCCCATTGTTTGGACGCCGAACAGGACAGCTTCATATGAAATCTTTTGATTATCACACAAGTTTGCGTTTGCTTGACGGTTTTTCGGATGAGGAAAAGCTAATGCTTTACGGTGCTTTTGGCGGTACGGCTTTATATTTACAGCAGATTCAATCGGATAAAAGCTTTGAAGAAAACATTAAGCAAGCTTTTTTGAGAACAACAGCTTATTTGTATGAAGAACCTTTACTCTTACTCCGTCAAGAGGTACAGGAACCGGGTATATACAGTGCAATTATTGAGGCGATTGCCGGTGGTGCCACACGGTCAAATGAAATTTCAACCAAGATTGACGAAGAACCTGCCAAATGCTTAAAGTATATTAAAATCCTATGTGAACTTGGAATTTTATATAAGGAGGCTCCGTTTGGCGAAAAGCAAGCATCTCGAAAAACAATATACGGTATATCGGATTTTATGTTTCGGTTTTGGTATCGCTATGTGTTTACAAACAGATCCCTCATTGAAACAGGCGCGCAGGATGCTATATGGAAAAAACGAATTCAACCGACTTACAGTGATTATATGGGGCTGGTTTTTGAAAAGATTTGCAGTGACTATTTAATGTTGCAGAATATCCGAGGCAATTTACCTATTTTGTTTACTAAAATAGGCAGATGGTGGGGTTCCGACTCTGCAAGTCACTCACAGACTGAAATTGATATTGTTGCAAATGAGGGCAAAGATTATTTGATATGCGAATGCAAATGGAGAAATGAAAAGCTTGATCTCTCCGTTTTGAAAGGACTTAAAGAAAAAGCGGACGCTTTTATGAAGAAAAGAAACAACACATGGTATGTATTGTTCTCCAAATCGGGTTTCTCCGATGCTGTAACAAATGAAGCCAAAAATGATGATCATATAATTCTTGTGGATTTGCACGATATAATAAATCTGAAATAAAGAATGTATTAGATTATTACAAAAACAATTTCAATTAATGAAGAAGAGGCTAAAACAGTAAAATACATCTTTGAGAGATATAATGAAGGAATCGGGTGCTATGTAATTTCACAGGAGCTGGAGCATTTAGGATATAAAACAAAAAGAGGTAACTCCACTTGGGCTGAAAGTACAGTTATGGGCATTTTGAAAAATGAGAAATATAAAGGTGATATCAGACAAGGAAAAACTTTTACGGTAGATCCGATTTCAAAAAGAAGACTTGATAATTTTGGTGAAGAAGATCAGTTTTATATACACAATCATCACGAGGGAATAATTAGCAATGAATTGTTTGAGAGTGTGCAAAAAATCATCAATAGACGTAGAAAGAGTCGAAACACATAATTATCCCAAAGCTCTTTTGCCAGACCTCCTTTTCAAGCCACTCGTCTGCACTTTCACACGTTTTTCCTTCAAAGGCAAGTTGTTTGTTAAATAAACTTCCTATATATGAGCTGTCTGCATCATGCTTGATATTTCGGAACTGTTCCATTGTCAGTTTGAGCTTAATTCCGTATTTTTTTGCAAGTGCCATTATCCGGTCGAGCTTTGCAAACTGTTCAAAACGAAAAACATCTGCTTCATTATAGCAAATAAAGCATCACTTTTCAACCTTTTTGAAAAAAAAAGTTAACAGATAAGAGGTTTCCTTCCTCTGAAAGTTCCCAAGTGCAAAACGCAGCAGAAACGACCATGTTGTCATCTCTGCTGCATTTTACGATTATAGCGGCTATAGCGGCGTAATCTCCGCGAAATCTCCGAAGGTTAACATGAACGGATAATCCGTTACCGGAATGTGCGAAAGGATACGTTCGCCGCCGTTTTCGGTCACCATCCCGTCGAGCGACCACACGTCTCCGGTCACAAGGTCGACGAAACGTATCTCACCCGGCAAATCGAAGCATCTTAAGGACACCGTTGACAGAAACTCCTCCGTCAGGATATCCGCCGCTTTCCAATAGACGAACGCCTTACTGCCGTTCTTTTCAAACCCTTGCCAGATAATCCGGCTTGCAGGATCATACGGATCTTCATCGTCTCTTGCAAAAAGCGGCGAACGGCTTGTTTCGAAGAAAACGGCAAGCTCTGCCGTTTCGGCCTCCGAAAGAGCCGCACAGATCGTGCGGAGTGCCGTGTACGAAAGCTTCGGCTCGTATTTGCCAAGCGGTGTGCCGTCCGGCGCGAAGGTCTCGCCGAGCACGCCGAAAAAGCCGTAATACTCCTTATTCACGGTTCCGGCCTCGTTGATGATGTTCTCGAATATATCGACCGCCGTGAACCAACTCGTAAATTCCACTTCTGTTTTTAAGTCGATGAGCAGCTTTCTTGCTAAGAATTTCGCCTGCTTTCTCTCAGTCCACGCAGAGCCGCAAAGCGCACCGTTTCTCGAAAAAGCCGACTGTGTTCCGGTTTCGCCCTGGATCATTCCGACACGCGGATCGAACGCGTCAAGCATCTGCCGTATGCCGCGTGCAAACGCTTCGATGCCATACTCGATACGGTAGCGATACTGATGGTACGTGATACAATCGATGTCGCCCGGCATAAGCTCCTTCAGAAAATCATGCAGATACGTCGTTGAGCCGGAGGAGAAAAACGAACCGGCAAGCACTTTTGCCTCTGAATCTGCCGCGCGTATCGCCGCCGATGTGCGCTTCACAAACTTCCCGTATTCGGCCGCATTCACACCGTGCCGCCAACAGTGTTTGCCGTCCGGCTCGTTCCATATTTCGAACATTTTGACCTTTCCGCGGTATCGCTTCACGCATTCCGACACGTATCTGTCCCATGCCGCCGCTTCTTCCTCACAAAAGATCGGAGGGACACCGATGGCTCCGCGGACATTCGCCGCCCTCTCCGACCAAATCGGATTGCCGTAGCAAAGGCATATCCATGGTTCCATGCCGCGTGACACGAGATTGTCGACGATATCGTCGATCCAGTTCCAGTCATAAACGCCCTTTTCTTTTTCGGTGCGCATCCAGCCGGACTGTATGCGGACGTATTTCACGCCGGTCTGCGCCAACGGGTCGTAAACCGGTGTCGGGTCATACAGATACCGATCAATTTTCTCAAGACCGATACCAAAGCGCGAGCTTGCAATTACAGCGGAGCTTTTGGGTGTGATGTGTCCGATAAGCTTCATTCCGTTTAACATTTTTGTTCTCCTTAGCTTCTTCATTCTCTTACGACGGTGCAGTCGGCTTCGCATATGCCGCAGCCGCATAGCTTCACGGTCGGTATTTTCCCGCTGTCGCACGTATTGTCGACAAAGCGCATTCTGTCCGTCTGAATGCCCTTGAAGATGATATCCGTCGCAAAACGGCAGTTTTCCATTTGGATTCCGCTATGATAATACGGTTCCTTTTTCGTCACCGTAACTTGCGGACACGCATTTATCGCGCCGCCGAAACGGCAATTTTCAAGCATCACATTCCGAACCGGCCCGGATTCATACCAATAGACCGAATCGCCGAAAAAAAGGACATTGTCGTTCGGATTCGCAAACGAGCAGTTCTCGATCAACACCGTTCCGCGCGTCTGTATCCGCATGGTTCCGCGAAATCTGCCGAACGTACAGTTTTTCACCGTGACATCCGCGTTTCCGCTTAAGTTCTCGATGAGATCGCCGGTGCAAACGTCCGCTGCGTCCTCTTCTGTCGTTAACACAAAAAGCCGCTCGTCCTTTGAATCCGGCTCACAGCAGGCCACCGTCAGCGTCCGCTTTTCCTCGGTCGTCTGACCGTTATAAACGGCAATTTTCGTTCCGGAAAGGTAGTTTTTCATTCGATTGGTCATGCCCTTGCCGGGTGAACGTGCGATAATGTTCTTTCCGCTCACACGCTCGGTCACCGTGAAGTTGCCGTGAACGTTTAACAAATCGTCAAGCATGGAATCCATGCGGCAGTCCTCGATGCATATTTTTCCGGAGCAGCCGAAGGTGTGTATCGCGTCCGCGTTGTTCGTGACATAGTTCGGATGCGCCTCATCCCGATACATATCAAACCGCCTGAAAATCAGGTCGCGTGAATGCATTCCGACAAAGCCCATCGCCGCACCGTGAAAAATGCGGACATTCTCAAGCGTAATGCCGGTGCAGCCGGCAGCGGTAAACGTATTTTTGTCGCGTATCTCGTGCGTGAAGGCAAGATCGGTGCCCGGTCTCCAGTTTGGCGGAAACTTGCCGGACAAGGTGACGGTCTTATCTCCGTGACCGACAACCCTTAAATGGTGCACCGGGAGCGGCGGATCGGGATACGGAAATATTTCGTCTCCGATCAACGCAAGCATCATCGATGATGCAGGCACCCCGGTTGCCGGGTCATACGGCTGCATCAGCAAATCGCCGTGATTGAGCCGGTTCTCCCAGTATGTGCTGACCGCGACCAGATTTCCGTCTTCAACGCGACAGGGAAAGCCGTCCTTCAAGCCAAGCGCAAGCCGGTCTTCCGAAACGTCTAAAATATGCGTTTCCGTGTAAAACGGACGGTCATAATCGATCGTGCAGTTGCGTATCGTTACGTTCTCGCATCCATCGAGAATGAACGGAACGATTTTTCCGTGAAAGACAAGTGCCGCGCCGCCGAAATCGAGCGTCACGTTCTTTAAGTCTTTCAGTAAAAAGGCGACAGCTAACGGATATTTCGCCGCAGACGATGGCGCACGGTATTCCGGCTCATCCGTCACGACGCAATCCTCCGGCAGAAAATCGTATCTTCCGAGGTCGGCCGTATACAGATTGCCGCTCTCGATGACAGTCCCTTTTGTATACTTCTTTTCCATAATATTATTGTCACTTTCGGTTATTTGTCGATCCACTCCGACAGTTTCAACGGTCCGAACGCCGGCAGTGCCATTCCGTCTGCGTCCGTGATTGTGCAGACACAGGAAAGTCCGGCACCGTACCACAGGCTGACGGTTTTAAGCTGCTCTGCGGTAAGCTCCGTCCGTATGCACACGGTGTCGCCGTTTAACGTTATGCCTGCGATGCCGCGGTATGGATACAGATACGGGGTCTCACCCTCCGACGTAATCGAGAAGCCCATCGGATTATCCCCGTATGCCGTCAGATCTCCATCCAAATTTTTGTACCTTACGTTGATACAGCACCAAAAATAGCGCACCGTGTCCGGCTCGATGCGAATCGACTCGATCTCCGGTGCAGGCTTTGCACCGTATCCGCAGAGGTACGCCATCACGCGTGCCGCACGCTTCCCGACTCTTCTCTGCCCTTGTGCGCTCAGGTGTATCAAATCGTCACGCGGACAGTCCACCGCCGTGACCGTGCCGAGCCGCGGTATCTTATCGCCAAGCAATCTCTGCTTCTCCCGCATCGCCGTCCATGCCTTTGCCGACGGTTCCGACAGGCTGTAAAGCGCGTGTGACCCGATCTGCACCTGGACAAACGGAAGCTCCTTGCCGAAGTCCCGGCGCATCGCTCCGATAAGCTTCTTCATATCGTCATCGAACGACGCGACGCCGCCATCCGACGCCTGCGCCTCTCCCTGATACCAAAACACGCCGCGCACCCGGCTTCCGCACGCCTTGAAACGACGGACAAGCGACGGATAATACGCGTCTGAAGCCGTGTTTTCGGGATCCCAGTCCGCAAGGCTCGCGCCGCCAAAAGCGCACGCGATCAACCCCTGCGGAACGCCCGTGTATTTCTTCATCTGTAACGCGAAGAACAGTCCCGGCCCGACGCCGGTGATCTGTTTTTCAGACGGGATCGGTTCTTTCCAAATCGATTTTTGGCGCAGCTGCATGAACTTCGCCGCGATGGCTCTGTCTGCATTCTTCCACGGCGCGCAGAGCTGCGCACGGGCGAAGTCCCAACGGTCGTCCAAATAGAACGCCCGCACCGACAAATCGGGATGTTTCTCATAGGCATATTCGACGCCGGTCATGCGCCCGGCTCCCTCCATGTTCGACTGACCGGCAAGAATCCAAACGTCGCCGACATACAGCTCGGTAAAACTCACCTTTTCGTTTTTGTCGCACAGCGTCAGTGTATACGGGCCGCCGACCGGTATGCCGGTCAAACGCCAACCTTCGCCGTCACGTTCGAGATGTACCGCTTTGCCATCGCACGTCGCGGTCGGTTCTCCCTCACATTCGAGCGCAAAGAGGCTATCGCACGCGCCGGTCGCTATATCGCGCTGCATGACCATTCCGTCATGCAGGCCGTTTCGAATCTTCATGGTTCTGTCTTCCTTTATAAGCTTTGTGATTTTTATCCGTCGTTCCAAGGAACTTCTTCAAGCATCTTCCTCATTATATTATACACGCATTTCGTCTTCCTGCCAACCGTCCGACGAAACTTTTTCAAGCTCCGCCAGAAGTTTTCCGTAATGAGCGTATCTTTCCGCCGCGGCATCGCTCTCGGCATAAAAGCTGTCGAAGAACGGCGTCGTTCGGAAGAAGCCGCTGTCGCGCCGGACAATCTCTTTTTCAAAACGCGCACGCGCCGCCCGGATTGTCCGTTGTGCGCCGAAAGCATCTCCGAGTTCTTTATATGCTTTTATCTTTACGATATCTAATTCCGGCAGAGCCATATCCGAGAAGAAATCCGTAAGCAGTGCCGTGATCCATTCGAAACGCTTGTGCGCGTCTTCATGCTTTCCGAGTTTTGCAAGACACAGTCCCTCGGCATATTTGAGCGGTGCCTTCTTCGCGTCGTTCCACCAGCCGGAACCGATATTTTCCGGCAGCGTCTCCGCCTTTTCGTACAGAGCGAGCGCATCCGCATATCGGCCGTCTGCATACATCCGGTCAGCAAGCATTTTGTTTGCAAGAATCCACGCGTCGGCAACAGCGCCTTCTCCGCCCTCACACGGGACATAGTCATGTCCGGCCATGCGTGCCACGGCTTTTTCCGGTTCACCTTTCCGACAGAGTGCCATCGCATATTCGGTGCAGATGTCATCCCGAATGCGCTTTTTCTTCGCAAGAAGGCTTTCCGCATCCTCCGTCGGTGCGCCGAGCCGGTTCTCTACCCGAAACAGCTCCCATAAAATCTGATCGTTATCCGGCAGTTGTTCTGCCGCCGCTTTCAGCTTTTCGAGTGCCTCCTGCTTCTGCCCGAGCTTCCACAGGCAGACCGCGGCGTTTCTTTTTCCCTCCGGAAGGCCGGTCTTTTCAAACAGAGCAAGTGCCTTTGCATAGGCACGTCTGCCGCAGAAAAGACAGCCGAGCAGATAGTCGGCATAGGCATCGCCGTTCCGGAACGCCGTTTCCAGTGCCTTTCTCTCACATTCGCGGTGCGGAAAGACACCGCACACCTCTTTGGTTTCCGCTTCTTTTTCGAGAAGATACCAAACCATCCGGGAACAGCGTTTTCCGGAGGCTATAAGCCCTTCCAGCACCGCTTTCGCTTCGTCCGCGAATCCGGCGCGCGACAGATCCTCAAAAATATCGATACAGGTCTGCGAAGGCGCATCGGACAGACCGTCATAGAACGCCTTTCGGTCATATGCGCCGCAAACGACAGCCGCAAAGCGCAGTGCCTGACTCATAGGATATTCTTTCAGCGTTTCGATTACATTCGTCTTTTCGCCGAGCCGGTTCTCCGCAAGGATACGGATGACCGCCGCACTGATACCGGCACGCGATTCGGCGGCATGGCGTTTCGCCGCGGCAAAATCGCCGCGCAAGCCCTCAAGCTCCGCGATCCGCACAAGAGCGGCATCCTTCGTGTCCGAAGTGAAATACGCGTCCCAAAATGCCGCTTCCGCTTCTTCCGTCTTTCCGAGCATAAGGGCAATGTTTCCGTGAAGAAACGCGATTCTGCCGCTTGGAGGTCGGTTGTCGCGCAAGGTCTGTATCTCACGTGCACGGCGTATGTTCCGATACGCTCCCTCATAATTTCCGCGGCGTTCCATGCATTCCGCAAGAGACGCATATGCCTCAAAATTGTCGTTTGAGAGCGCAACCGCCTTTTCAAAATACCGCTCGGCATTCGCCGCCGGGTCACGGTAGCCGATAACGTGCGTGCCGGTCAAAAACGCCTCCTCCGACGAACGGCATTCGTCCGGCGTCGGGAAGCCCTCGATCACCGATACGTTCTCGTCCTTCGGAGGTTTCATCGTCGTATAGTCGACAAGCGTTTTTCCGGCAGATTGTACGGTGATCCGCACCTCGCCGATAACGTCTCCGACAAATTTCGTAACGTGATTCTGCGACACTTCAAGCGAAGCCGTTTCACGGGCAATTTCTCTTTTTTCATCGCGCACAACGATTTCACAGTCGGCAAATGTCCCGGTCGGTCTTATCACCACTCGATCGGAACACACCGACACCGCCATATCGAGATTGGCGAAGCACGGCACACCCGTGTCGTTTATCGGATACCAATACTGCGAAAATCGCTTTTCTTCATACGGCGCAAGCCACGAAAAATCCGGCTGGTTATCCGAGTAAGAACCGGCCATAAGTTCAAGATACGGGCCGTCGGTATCGGTCAATGCCTTTTCCCATGTCCGTGCAAGCTGGTCGTAGGCCCATGTGAACATCTTCTTGCCGGGTGAGATGTGGTGATCCGCCACGTGTACAACACCGCCGCCCGTGCGCTCGTCGTAGCTTCCGAAATAGTCGAACCGGCTCGCCGCCGAAAAATACGATGTCGGGAACGGTGTGTTGCCGTGCCTACGGATATCCGTGTTTTCCGGAATCTTATGTCCGTTGAACCAACCGCCTGCGACCGGATAGGCGGCCGTGTTGCGCCGGTAGTGAAAAAACACGTGCCCGACGTCCTGCGGAAAGAATATTCTTAACTCCGGCCCTGCCGGAACCGCCGCATTCTCCCACCAAAGGAACGAGCGTCTCTCGGACGTGCGGTTGTAAAGCCGGACGCGTGTCTCAAAATAGGCCCTGTCATCCCGGAGCGCGATGCCGACCGAACCGAGCATTCGGTCAAAAACGTCGCTTGAGGTGAGCCACACGATGGATTCGTGTTCGCCCTCTTCGATCGTCACGTCGGTCGGAAGAAAGGTCGACGGTCTGTGGTGCGTCGGCCAGTTAAACTCGATTCCGCCCGAAATCCACAGGCCGAGAAGACCGATTAGTGCCGGTTTTATCACGTGCTGGCGGTAAAAGAAATCCTTTCCGGTCGTTTTATCCTGCGCGCTGAATATCTTTCCGCCAAGCTCCGGCAGAATCGTCACGCGGATAAAGTCGTTTTCAAGAACGACCGCCCGCAGCGTGCGCTCCTCCGGAACGTCCGAAATCCGCGCGTCGGCGGTCACGGCGTTCGGATACGGTGCGCCGCTCGTGCGCTGATGCACCCGGTTTTCGGCAAAAACCGGCAGCTTTTCGGCCTCTCCCGACGGATAGACCGGAATTTTGATGGTGGTATCGCTTACGGTTACTCTGTTCATTTGAATGCGTTGCCTTTCAGATGATGTAGGATATATCCTATCATAACACAGCGCACCCATCCAAAACTTCAAAAATAACCGTTACCGGCAGATTTAATTTGAAGTATACTTGACACGGAACAAAGGATTGTGTAAAATACTGTCGGGAGGTGGGATTTATGGATATGTGGATCTGCTCGGAGGTTGCATTCAAGAGCGGCCTTTGGTACAGCAAAGCGATGGAAGGCATACGGAAAGCCGCAAGCAGAAAGGGCATCAACCTTCGCGAAACGGACGAGAACGCGATCCTCGGTCATGCCGCAGCCCGGCTCTTCGGCGATGAAAAACGCTTTTTAACAATCATCGGCGCATCCGACCGCTTGATGGAACGCCTTATCCGTGCCTGCCGTGCGGAGAAAATCCATATGCTCTTCTTAAACTACGAACCGCCGGTGCCGTCACACGACTCCAGCATGGTCATTATGGACTATAACGACACCATGGAAAGAATTTTTTCCTACCTTGGCGCAAACGGCAGAACAAAAACAGCCCTTCTCGGTGTGAATCCGGACTCTGCGTCCGACCGCAAAAAAGCGAATTTCATGCGTGCGGCCGGAAAGGAATCCGACATTTTCTATAATGACTCCGGCATACGGGCTTGCGTGGACAGCTTTCTCGCGGTAAAAGGCTCTTATGATTCGATTGTATACACAAACGACGTGTTCACGCTTGCCGCGTCGTCGATGCTGCGGGAGGCCGGTGTCAGGATACCGGAAGAACTGTGGGCGATCGGCTTCAGCGACACAATGCTGTCGCCGGTATTTGCCGGTCCACTCTCGCCGGGAATCTCGACCTTCACCGTCGATTATGAAGAACTCGGGCGGCAATGTACCGAGCTTTGGAGCTATCTGTCGAAGAACCCGACCGACGTAAACGCCGTCGTCCGCGTTCGCGCAGAGTTTTTCCGGAACGCCTCGACGGAATACCGCGAGCTGCCCGAAGACCGCCCGTCTGCGGAACACGGCCAGGACAGACTGTTCAATTTTTACGCAGACAAAACCGTAAGCGAAGTTACAGACCTTGAAAACTGCCTTATCTGCTGTGACGACACCGATTTTCGTATCCTTGACTGTCTTTTGAAGGGAGAGAGCCGCGTCAGCATCGCGTTAAAGCTTTTCATCTCGGAAGGCACGCTTTACTATCGGTTAAGAAGGCTGTGCAAGCTCTCCGGCAAAAGCACCGTAAATGAGCTTGTGGAACTTCTTCGGAAATATCTGTAAAAAGGCTGTGCGACGAAAACGCTAAAAGCCGGAAACCATCCAAACGATCAAGAGATGTGAAGCGAACATCTCTTTTTCTTTTTGCGGAAGAAATTTCGTACAGTTGTGCAAAATGACGAAAATTAAAAATCATACTTTGGGACGATGACAAATGCTTCCGTATATGGTATAATTATGAATAATTGTGCACAGATGACTTTGCGAAAGGGTTTGATGCGCGATGATTTTCTGTTAGGGTCAATCCGTAAGACACAAAACAAACATTTTCAGGAGGAAAAACACACGATGGGAAAAAGAGCTTTAAGTCTGTTTTTAGCGGTGATGCTCTGCGTTTCGATGCTGCCGACAGCAGTGTTTGCCGACACAAGCGGCACATTCGAAACCGTCGAGACAATCACTGCCGTCGCTGAAACGGCGGAAAGAGAAACCGGAACAGACAAAACCACCGAAGAAACCGAGGTGCCGCCGACGAAAGAAGACGGCACGGATATCGCAGAGCTTGCGGCCGATGAAGCTGCCGTTTCTGTGACAAAATCTGACGGCACAGACGGAGGCACCTTTACCTCCCTCCCGGCAGCACTGAACGAAGCGCAGAGCGGCGACACCGTCAAGCTGTTAGCGAACCATGTGACAGATTGGGACGCCGTCAATGCGGGTGATGAATCCACGTTAGCAATCGTCACCAAAGAGCTGACGCTGGACTTGAACAGCAAGACGGTGGATTACCTCATGGTGGGCAACATAGCGTATAACGAGGAGACGCAAACGGTAACCGCTGTCTATCCCGGCGACCTGACCGTTGTGAGTGACAGCGAAGGTACCGGCACGATAAACGGCCAAATCAACGATCTCGACTTTATACGTGGTACGCTGGACATTCAGAGCGGCCAGATCGGATATGAAAATAGTGTCGCTGAAGGCGGAGGCATTGCCGGCCAACTTACCTGTAACGGGAACAGCGGCACGGTGACCATCAGCGGCGGCAGGATGCTTGGCCTCACGGTGGGCGAGGGCGCAACCGTCACCGTCTCCGGCGGCTCACTGCACGCGGGCAGCTGGTACAACGACGGTACACTGAACATCACGGGGGGCACATTCAGCAGTGTCAAATTCTACAATCGTGCCGGAACCGTCGCCATCAGCGGCGGTACGTTCGGTGCAATTACGAATAATGACGCAAGCACCACCATTCCGCCTATGTCCCTGTTAGCCAACGGCTATGCCTTCTATAATAATGACGGCATCGTGCAGGACGGCAGCAAGAGCGACTACATGGTCAACGTGACGGTCAAGGAACACACTCACACCATCGTAGACGGCAAGTGCGCCTGTGGCGCGGACTGCCCGCATACGAGCTGGGAGAACGGCAAGTGCACGGACTGCGGTGCGGACTGTCCGCACAAGCTGGTGAGCGAAACCACCTCCGGCGCATACATTTGCAGCGATTGTAAGGCTGCGATTGTCGCTATGGTGGAAGTCAACAAAGCGACCACGTTTCACGCGGATATCGCCGATGCGCTGGAAGCGGCAAAGGATAACGGCACGGTCAAAATCATCGCGGCGGAGAATACACTCAAGCTGCCGGATAAGAATGGATATCCTGTGCTCTATGCGGACGGTACGCTCACCATCGACCTCAACGGCCACACGCTGAGCGGCGGCGGCCTTATGGTAGGCGGCTATATAGGCTCGTCTTCCAATACGCGCACCGGCAACCTGACGGTCATCGACAGCGTCGGCGGCGGCAAGATCGACGGCGAGATGACCGGACTGAAGGTGCAGCCAGGTGCCAAGGTGAAGTTTGACGGTCAAGCCACGACCGTCTGCTGCAAGCTCGCCGTCTATAGCAACGAAAGCCAGCCTGCCGAGGCCAAGTTCTCCGGCGGCGTGATCCATGAGATCAATACGCTAAGCGGTATCACCTGTGCCGATCTTCTGGCGGATGGCTATTGCTTCTATGATTACAGCAACTCCACGTTAGGAGAGCCTATCAAGCTGGAAACTCTGAAAAACCAAACAAAAGTAACGACACCCCTCGCCGTTGCCGCGTGCAGCCATCCGGAGGCCGGTGAAGACGGCAAGTGCCTTTACTGCGGCTTGAAGCTCACGGTCAGAGACAGCAACGGCACGATCTACGACACGCTGCAGGCCGCCATCGACGCAGCGGTAAGCGACAGCAGCATCCAGTGGCTGATGCTGGATGCCGACATGACGGGGAACGTCACGTTCGATGCGGCAGGCAAGACCGTCACAGTGAACATGAACGGCAGGAAGCTGACAAGCGCGAACGGCATTCCACTGACGGTGAAAAACGGCACGCTGACCATCGAGGGTAAGGCCTATATCGCCCAGGCCGGCGAAACCAAAGACGCGAGCGAATGCGCTGTTTCCGTCACCGGCGGCGAACTGATTTTCAAAGGTGCGCTGACCGCGCAAGGCGGCAGCAGCACTGACAAAGCTTCTCCCGCCATTGCGGTTACCGGCGGCAAAGTGACCTTTGCAGACAAAGTGACCGCCACCGGCGGCTTGCAGGGTACACATGGGAATGCCATGACGTGCAAGCCTGCGGTCTATGCCGCAAGCGGCGAACTGGACTTTCAGGGCGATTTGGATTTGAATGGCGGCCTGACGGTCACCGACAGCGCGAAACTGACAAACGGCCTGAGCAATGGTGTGTTCCAGGTTGAGTACGATGAAGCGGTGGACGCGCGGTGCATATCGGTGGAGGGGTCTAAAAACTACAAGAATCTGAACGCGCTGCTGGCGGACGGCTATGCCTTTGTGAATAAGGCTAACGAGAGCGAGTTTCCGTGTACATCTGCGTCCATGACGTTCTGGACGGGCAATGTGAAAATCGTGAAGCATACGCATACGTGGGAGCAAGGAAACGGCGATCTCTATTCGTGCACGGTGTGTTCTCAGACCTGTGACCACCCCGGTGGTTTCACAACCGGTAAGTGCGAGGTCTGCGGCATGCCCTGCCCGCATGCAGTTCTGGATTCGACCGACAGCCGCTGCGAGGTGTGCAAGCAGACAATGGTTGCGAGGATCATGACTAAGAACAATGAGGGTTATGATCTGCTTAAACATTACGCAAGCCTCGCTGACGCGATCAATCATGCCGCCGACGGCAGTACGATTACAGTTGTTGCAAAGGACAATCAGCTGTCGTTGCCGGACGGAATTTATGTGAAAACCGAAAGCAAAGGGCTTACTCTTGATCTTAACGGTCACAGTCTTGGCGGATATTCCCTGAATGTGGGCGGTTCTTCGAGCACAGGCAAGCTGACCGTTACAGACCACAGCGGAAACGGTGCTGTCGGCTTAGTCGTGCGCAGCGGCGGAACGGTTGTTTTTGAACCGGAGAATGTGAATACGGCTCTCTTGCAGCTGCAGGTTTACGGCGGAGATGTTACACTGCGCGGCGGTCACATTAATGCAGGGCAGTGGACGCTTAAAAAGAATGTTGTTACCCTTGCCGATTTGATTCCGAGCGACGAAGGGTATGCTTACCGTTTTTACCGCGGCGTCAATTATTTCGGAGACTGGGTTCCGCTTGCAGATGCACAAAACGACACGGTAGCCACAACGTTTGGGCTTGCAGTGATGAAATGTGAGCACACCGGCATTGACGCAGACAACAATTGCCTGTACTGCGGAAAAGCAATGACGGCAAAGTGTGCCGGTACATACTACACATCCGTTAAAGACGCGATTGCTGCCGCAAATGCAAACGATACTGTTACGCTGTTAAAAAGCGTTGCTGAGTCATGCACCATCGAAAAAAACATGACGCTTGACCTGGGTGGCAATAATATTGATAATAATATCACCATTAAATCCGGCAGCACACTGACGCTTGCGGGAGAAGGAATCGTAAGTGTTGTCCAAAGCGGAACAAGCGGTGACGGAGTTGTCGGCGGTGCGCTGAACGTAGCAAGCGACAAAGTGACAGTAAATCTTTTGTCGGTTCAACAAAAACCCACACCGGAAATGAATTTGAGTAAAGGGACATTTTGGAAAATTGAATTGTCCGACAACCTTAAAGACCAAATGAAGGCAAATGAGCTTTTGGCAAAAGGGTATGCCTTTGCGTCAAACGGCAGCGGAAACGTAGTTGACGGGTATGTTTACAGGCTTGATAACGTTAAGGTCGTCAGTCATACGCACGAAATAACAACCGGCAACAAATGCGTTTGCGGCTATCCCTGCGACCATTCAAACGGCTTTACGGATAACGGAAAGTGCCCCGATTGCGGCAAAGCCTGCGAACACAAGAATCTCGACGAAAACTACTATTGCCGCGACTGCAAACAGCAGATGGGCGTTATGATTGAGAGCCCTGACGCAAAGATCACCTACATTCCGTTTGGTGGAAATTCTCTGGCGGAAGCCGTAAACACGGCGGAAAACGATTCGAAGCTGACGCTGCTTGCCGATGTAGACTTTAACGCCGTTCTCGACCAAAAGACGCTGACGCTTGATTTCAACAACAAAAGCGTTACCGGCGGTTGGTTTGAGATCGGCAAATTGACCTGGGATTCAAATTATAATGTAACAGATGTGACCGCAGGCGCAAAGCTCATCCTTACCGGACACAGCGCAAAAGAGGATTACAATTCAAGCAATGTAACCGAACGCGGACTTATCAATGTATACAACAACAACACGCTCGTTATGGACGGTTGGAGCGGAACGCTCGGCGGAATCAACGCAAACCGTTACTTTAACGCAGATAAGCCGACAATACAGATTGACAACGGAACCTTCTGCAGCGTCTCTTTGCAAAACGGAACCGGTTATACACTCGGCGACTTCTTAAAAACGGGATATGCATTTAAGTATACCGACGGCAGCGGCTATTTGTCCTACAATCATGAGCTTGTATACCCTGACTTTGAATTCTTCAACATTTCCGTCGTAAAATGCACAGAGCATAACGACAGCGACGGCGACGGAATGTGCGACTACTGCAACGGTCAGATTGTGGCACAAGTCACTGTCAGAAACGGTGGAAGCCGCGTCTATACAGACTTTCAGGATGCTGTTGATTCAATGGCCGCCAGTGGTGTGCATACGGTTACGCTTCTTGCTGATGCGGTCGGCAGTTACACCATCACAAAAGGCCACGGAACAACAATTAAACTGAACGGAAAAACAGTGAATGAGATTACCGTTTCCGGCGAATCCAATATGGCGTTTAACGACAAAGGCACCGTAAACAGCGTCATCTTCAGCGGAAAAACGGCAAGGTTTAACGCCGGCAATCAGCTATTTACAATAAGCGCAATAACTGTTAAGGACGGAGCAACCTGGAGCAGTATTCTGCCAAATGCTGATGCTGAGATGTACGGCTATCAGGTATACAATTCCGACCAGTCCGGGTACAAATGGTATGACGCCGGTATGTTAGAAGAGTTTCTCGGAGACGGAAACACGGTAAACAATGTCAAAGTGCAGCCGCTTCCGGTAACGAAAGACCCGATATTGATGATCGATGGCCAAAAGATTGCAACGCAAAGCAGTATCAGTGTTTATAAACCGTTTGTTTTCAGCTTTGAGTCTTGGGTAGACAATGGCTGGAACGGAAGCGGCGTCTTATTCATTCAAAAGGAGGGTGATACCGCACTGACCCCGGTGTCGGCTGAGGGCGAGAGCGATATATATACGTGCCCCGAAAGAACGTTTGATATTTCGCAAAGCGGAACTTATACGGTCTGGGCAGAGGTGAGCAAGCAAGGCTACACGCGAAGAAGCAAGACATACACGCTGAATGTCGGTGCATTCCTTCAAGATGCAACGATCACTTTGAAGCAGTCTGAATTCACCTATACGCCCCTATCGAATGGCGATGCCGAAGAATTCCAGCCGGAAATAGATTCTGTAAAGCTTTTCGGACACGTTGTGCCGGCAGACGCATATACCATTAACGGCGAAACGACAGGTACTGACGCAAGAACCTATACAATGACAATCACTGCGAAAGAAGACAGCGACTATATCGGTTCTGTGAGCGTAAACTGGACAATTCACCCGCGTGTGCTGACGGAAGTTGGAGTATGTACCTATATCAAAAAATATGACGGTACAAGGGAGATTACAGTCGACAATATCGGAAAGAATGATTCGCCGCCGCATTTCTTTTATGACAACTGCCCGGCAGGCGGTATCGTACTGAAATACAACGAGGATTACAAGATTCGCAATCTGAATGCAAACTTCTCAAAGCCTGATGCCGGAGAATACGCGGATGTGTCCTTCACGGTTGAGCTGGGGAACAGCAACTATACCTTCAAGGATAACGACAGTAACGACACGACATACACAACCGTTGACACAGGTATGTATATCGAGCAAGCTGACCTGCCGACAGGCTATGAACCCGGCGAGGGCGGCGCTACCGTCCGGAACGGTGCGGCACACACCTATACTTATGATGTTTCCGCGCTTTTGAAACAGCTGCCGACCGGATTGTCTTACGGCACAAAGAGCTATACCGTGACAAACACCTACATCATGGACGGCGGATATCTGGATGAAGGCTCGGTGAGCATTGACGAAAACGGCGTTCTGTCGATTCCCGTCAAAAAGGTTCTCGCGCTTGCCGACGCGGAAGTCGCTCGGATCACGGTCACGGTACACGCACAGAACTATGCGGATTTCACAGTAACCGTCATGGTCTATGCAAGAAATCAGATCGTGCCGACCGGAAATCCGAAGCTTAGTGACAACGGTACAATTACATACGGCGATAAAATAAGCAAAATTCAGCTTTCGGGCAAGCTGAATGACGATGTAAACAAAACCGAAGTCGAAGGCACGTTTGAATGGGAAAAACCGAACGAAGGCCCCTCCGGTGCAGGCGATTATGAAGCCGCATGGCTCTTCACGCCGACCGGCGACAATGCCTATTTGTATGCACCTGTTACCGGAAAAGCGACCATCAAGGTCAACAAAGCACCTCTTGTCGAAGGGGTTGACTATGAAGTGCCGACGGCTGTGTCCAACCTTGTATACAAGGTAACGGACAACACGCCGCAGACGCTTCACACAAGCGGACGCGTCATCGGAACGGTCGGCACCATGAAGTACACCACCGACAATCCCGAAAGTGCCGCTGCCGTTTGGTCAGACACACCGCTCACAAGCCGCGATGCCGGTGAATTTGTCGTGTACTACAAGGTGTTCGGCGATGAAAATCACCTTGATTCGGCTTATGGTACACTCCGTTGCCGCATTGCCAAATACAAGCTTGTCTATAAGATCGTCTGCCTTCCCAAGGTCTACGACGGCACTACGAACGGCGATCCCAAGAACATCGAAAGCATCACATTCTTGGATGAAGACAGTAAAACGGTCAAGGTCGACCTCGCCGAACAGGATTACACCATCGACAGCATTACCTACGACAGCCAAAATGTCGGTCAAAACCTCGGTACGATACCGGTCTCTGCAACGGCAGTTGTTACGCTTCGTGACACAAAAGCCGCAAACAATTACGAATTGGCAGAAGAAGGAAACGAAGCCTACGGCTGCATAACGCCCGCACGCATCGAGAACGTCGACTTCCACGGCTATACGTACAAGGTTCGCTACATCGATACGCACGCAAAAACCGTTACCGTAAGCTCCTTTGGCGATGTGGACCGCAGGGACTATGAAATTCACTCGGATATGGTCAGCGCAGGAGACAGCCGGATCATTCGCACGATAAGCCGTGATACTAGCGGTATTACCTTTGCAATCGCCGACAATCTAAGTGCCGATGACGCGAACAAGACCTACACGATCAAAGTAAGAATCTATACCAAAGATCACAACTATTGCACCGATGAGCTTCCCTTCACGATTATGATTGCCGACAAAGACAGACCCCTGCTTTCCGTCGATCCTATCGAGGTCACCTACAACAACAAAGCCGTTCCGGCGGACAGTATTAGCGGTACGGCAACGGTGAGCGGACACGAAATTAGCGGCTCTTGGAAGTTTAAGGGCAAAGCCCCGACCACTGTGGCAGAAAGCAGCGATTACACCGTTGTGTTTGAGCCGGCATATCCGGACTACTACTACGGCGGCGAAGAAACCGTCCATGTAACCGTCAAGCCGAGAGACATCGGCGACAATGCCATTGCTTTCCCATCCGGAGATTCCTTTGTGTACACCGGAAAATCGACAATTCCGTATATTTACGGTGAATACAAATACGACGAAAGCAAAGAGGCATTCGAGCTTCTCAAGGAAAGGGACTATACGCTGACCTACCCTGCGGATACGACAAACGTCGGTGAAAAGAAAATAACCGTCACCGGCCTCGGCAACTTCGGCGGTACGAAAGAGCTTATTTACACGATCACGCCCTGCACCCTCAAGCCGACGATTGTGCTTTCGGAAACCGACTACATCTACGACGGCAACGAAAAGAAACCGACCGTGACCGTCACGGTGGAGGACAAAACGCTCGTCGAAGGAAGAGACTTTGAAGTCGCCTACGAAAACAACACCTACGCCGAGGACGGCGCAAAAGTCACGGTAACAGCCAAGGGCAACTACGGCTTTGATAAGCAGGAGGTTCCCTTCCATATCGGAAAGGCAAATGCCGTCATCGAAACCGCGCCCGGCGCAAGTCCCTTCATTTATGACGGCAGTTCGCACGCCCTTGTCACGGCAGGCTCTGCGGCAGGCGGCTCATTCGAGTATAAGCTCGGAGACGGCAATTGGACGACGGCTGTTCCCACAGCGGAAAATGCCGCGGAATATACCGTTTGGTACAGAGTCATCGGCGACAGCAACCACAACAATACCGCCGAAAGCAGTGTCACGGTGACCGTCGAAAGAAGAGATATCGCCGACGCAAAGATCACGCTCGGCTCATCCCTCACCTATAACCGCAAAGAACAAACGCAGACCGTATCCTCTGTTGTATGCGGCGACCGGCTGAATGCAACCTTTACTGTCACCGACAACCGCAAAACAAATGCCGGCACCTACACGCTCACCGTCGCCGGTACGGGCAACTTCAAGGGTACGCGCGACATCGACTTCACGATTGCCAAGAAAGCGGTCACCGCAAGCGTTACGGTAGACGGAACGCACATCTATAACGGCAAAGCCATTGAACCCTCCGTCATTACCGTCAAAGACGGCGAGGATGTCATTTCCGACACCGAGTATACGACCGCCTTTAAGGACAACACCAACGCCGGTACGGCAACGGTACTCATCACCAACGCCGACGGCGGCAACTACATCGTAAACGGCACAGGCACCTTCGAAATCCACCAAGCGCATATCACGGTAAGACCCAAGAGCATTTCCAAGGTTTACGGCGATAAGCCTGTCTTTGCATTGGAAAGCGACAGTGAGCTCATTACCGAAGAACAGCTTGCAGATTTCACACGTTCCACCCGGTTTACAAGCGACGGCACGAAAGAAGACGCAGATGTCCTTCCCGGCGGCTATGAAATCACCGCCGTTCTCACCGAAAACCAAACCAAGAACCTCCTTCTTTCGGTTTCCGGCACAGGCATCCTCACAGTCGTTCCGAAAAAACTGACCGTCACGGTAAACGATGTCAGCCGCGTTTACGGCGATCCCAATCCGGAGCTTTCGGTTTCCTATGATGGCTTTATCGAAGGCGAGGATGAAACCGTGCTTGGCGGCGCGCTGGTGCTTGCTTACCATGAAAGCATCAACGAAACGGCCGAGGTCCGCACGCATTATGGCGTAACGACCGCGTCGGGACTCACGTCCGACAACTACGCGATTACCTACGTTCCCGGCAATGTTACGATTACCAAGATTCTTGTCAGCGTCCGAGCCGGCTCCGCCAGAAGAAACTATCTCAGCGCGGTGTTTGACAAGCCGTTAGAAAACCTTACGGCCGCAAACTTCGCCGTCACAGACGAAAACGGCAATCCCGTTGCCATCACAAGTGTTGCCGCCTTAGACGGCAATGAGACCTATTCGTTAAAAGGCAGCTTTGAGGTTGGCAAGAAATACACCGTCAAGGTTGTGCTTCACGGTGCGGCCGCCGACGCAACGCATCAAATGACCACCGATACCTTTGTCATCACGCCGATCCGTACAAGCGGCAGCGGCGGCAGCGGAAGCGGCTCAAGCGGCGGCTCGACTGTCACGACCTGCACGATTACGTTTGAAACAAACGGTGCAAGCAAGCTTGCCGATCAAACCGTCGCAAAAGGCTCCGTTCTCCAAGAGCCGACCTCTCCCACCAAAGACGGCTTTACGTTCGCCGGTTGGTATGCCGACAAGGAGCTGCAAACGAAGTATGACTTTTCCGCAAAAGTCCAGGCAAACTTAACGCTGTATGCCGCTTGGACGGAAACGAAAAAGGATAACACCGAAAATCAGATCATCCTTACCATCGGTGAAAAAGAAGCACTTGTCTTCGGAAAGATCAAGACAAACGATGTTGCTCCGAAGATCGTGAACGACCGCACCATGCTTCCGGCAAGATTCGTTGCGGAAAACCTCGGTGCCGACGTTTCGTGGAATGAGGAGCAAGAGCTTGTCACCATCAAGGGCAAGAACTCCAAAACGAACAAAGATGTTACGATCCTTATCTACATCGGTTCGGACATTGCCTATGTAGACGGCAAGAGATTCAAGCTCGATTCGCCCGCATTCGTTGAGAATGACCGCACCTACACGCCGATCCGCTTCATCTCCGAAGAGCTTGGCGCAAGCGTCGAATGGATCGAAGAAGAACAAAAGGTTGTTATCACCAAGTAACTAAAAGAAACCTCCTTCCGGGTTCGGAAGGAGGTTTCTTTGCGCTAAGCGGCCTTTTTATTCTGTTTTTTCGAAATCCAAACGCACAATCTGCATCTTCATGACCTTGTCGCCGAACTTCGCCAATAAGCGGAAGAAGCCGCTGACGGACGGATCTTTCAAATCCTGATAGCCGAGCATATAACCACGGCTCGAAACGCATACCCCTTTCTTCCACGGCGAAAGCTCTTTTTGCGCGTCGGAAACCGAAAAATAGGCTCCAACGTCATGAATTTTTGCGGATTTCAACCATGTTTTCGCGATTAACTTAACCGCGCTTTTCCCGGCCGCGTCAAACACAAGTCTGCCGCCCGGAAAGGCATCCGCCATCGCACAAACGAGCGTTTTGACCTGCTCGGAAAGGAAATAGTAGAATACGCCCGAAGCAAAAAACACGACTCCGTCCGATGCATCGATTTTCCCGAACCATTCCGTTTTATTCAAATCGCACGGCACATTCCACTCTCGGTCTCCGGCCGGCAGCAGCTCGTTGCGCGCGGCAATCACGTCCGGAAAATCCAGATTGTAAATTCTGCACTGTCTGTTATCGCAGGTTCTGCCGGTATTGTCAAGGCCACAGCCGAGATTGACCACCGCCGCCTTCGGATGCGTGCTTAAGTAATCCCGGATTTCCCACGCCAAATCGTTTTGCCGCATAGCGACCTCCAAAAAGCCGAAACGCTGCATGACCCCGGCGGATTTCGCAGCAACCTCCGAAAAATCGTAATCGATATCGGCAAGCAGCTTTGCCGCCGTGTCATCCCGATACAGCCGCGGAAACAGCTCCGAACACATTTTGCGCGCATATAACGGAATAATCAGCGTTTCCTGTACGCTATCCTTCTCAATTTTATGTTTCATGGCCGGTTTCTCCTTTTTTCCGTATTTTATCTTGTCTCGATCCGCCAGCCTTCCGCCTGTTCACGAATCTCGGTGAATTTCTTGTAAAGACCTTCTTTGCGGATTAGTTCTTCATGCGTGCCGCATTCGGCGATTCTTCCGTCCTCCACGACCAAAATCTGATCGGCATTCTGCACCGTCGCCAAGCGGTGTGCGATGGTGATAATGGTTTTGCCGCGCGTCAATTCGGAAATGGCCTGTTGAATGAAATGCTCGTTTTCGGGATCGATGCTTGCGGTCGCTTCATCGAGAATGATGATCGGCGCATTTTTCAAAATCGCACGGGCAATCGAAATGCGCTGCTTTTCACCGCCCGAAAGCGTGCCGCCGCCCTCGCCGACAACCGTATCGTAGCCGTTCGGAAGATCCATGATGAAATCGTGGCAGCGCGCCTTTTTGGCGGCTTCGATCATTTCTTCTTCGGTGGCGTCCGGCTTTCCGAAGCAGATATTGGCACGGATGGTGTCGTTGAAGAGATAGACGTTCTGAAACACCATCGATATGTTGGAAAGCAGACTGTCGCAGGTGAATTCCTTTAAGTTATGGCCGCCGACGGTAATCTCGCCGGAGGTGACATCCCAAAACCGTGCAATTAGCTTTGCAACCGTGGATTTTCCGCCGCCGGACGGGCCGACAAGCGCGGTGAAGCTGCCTTGCGGAAGCTGTAAATCGATGCCGTGCAGAACCTCGTCTTTGGTGTCGCCGGTATAAGAGAAATGAACGTCCTTTAAGCAAACATCGGTTTTCCGGATGGCAGCTCTTGCGGCCGGTTCGGGAAGTGCCGGCATTTCGAGGAATTCCTCCAAGTTTTCAACCGTAAATTTGACTTGACGCATATTTTCCGAAAACACTTCCAATTTGGCAAGCGAACCGACCATGGAAATGGAGAGCATCACAGCAAGTGCCGCCTGTGCCGGTGTGATTGAACCGCCGTTCGCCAAGGCAAGCGCGGTCGGAAGCGTACCGATGAGCGTGGACGGAAACAGCGCAAAGCTGAGCTTCATGGTCGCAAAGGTGGAGGCCAACCACTTGACCACAAAGGTGCGGAAATCGGTGATGGCAGCCGCATATTTTTCATAGGAAACACCGGCTCTGCCGAACGCTTTGATAACCTCGATGCCCTCGATGTATTCGACGATGGTGCTGTTCATATAAGCAGCCGCCTTGTCGTATTTGTCAAAGTTTTTGCCGCTGATCTTGAAGGTCAGCCCCATGCAGAAAATCGAGAGCGGAAAGGTTACAAGAGAAGCGAGCATGATACGCCAATCGATAAAGCCGAGCGCAATAAGGCTTACGATCGGCAGAACGATATGCCCGGCACCTTCGGGAATCATGTGCGCAAGCGGCGGTTCTAAGTTTTCGATTTTATCCACCATCATGCTTTTGATTTCACCGATGGAATGATTCTGCACATTGCCGAGCGGCGCGTGCAGAAACCGGTCGGCAAGGCGCAGCCGAAGGCTTTCCAAAACGGAATACGCCATGCTGTGAGAGATGCCGGTGGATATACTGAAAGTTAATATTTTAGCGGCATAAAACACAAGCGTCCAAAGGCACCACGGCACGACGGCACCGATCGTCGCCGTTCCTGCCGTAAACAGGCAGATTGCCCGATACATACAGTAGAACGGCGCAAGCCCCAGCGTAACGCTGAGCACCGACAAGATGACGGACAACAGCATTTTTTTCTTTTCGTTTTTGGCATACGCGAAAAGCAGCTCTGTCCAGCTTTTCTTTTTTGTTTCCATAAAAATCCTCTTTTCTTTGATGATTTGGAGATCCCTTGAAAGATATGGTTAGTGAAGGCTAACCTTTATGCAAAATTTTAAGGATCACTTGATCCCTAAAATTTCGTACCAACCGGCTGTGTAAAAATCGTACAGCGCATTGATATGCTTTTGCGCATCCGCGGCATTGTCATCGTGCGCGATGATCTCAAAAATGCCGGTAAAAATCGTATTGGAAATGATGTGAATGAGCGTATCGTCCATATCCACCGCCATGCGGTTTTCCTTTTGCAACAGATGCACAAGCGTCATGCCGGACGCCGTTTCGATTTCGGTCAGCCGCTCGGCATAGTTTTCATAGCGCGTACCGGCGGCACAGCAGGCAATGAGCTTAAAAGCGTCGTAATGCTCGTAAATATACGTCATAAGCACCGCGATTTCGCCGTTCGGCTTGTCGGCAGCAAGCTGCGGCAGGGTCGTTAGCTGCCGGTCAAGCTCGGCACTTGAGAAATTCTTACTGTATGTCTGATATTCGTGAAAAAAGGCTTCTGCCGGCTCTGCGACCAAGGCGTCGAACAGCGCTTCCTTATTGGCATAATAGCGGTAAATCGCGCCCGTCGTCACACCGGCCGACGCGGCAATGTTCCGCAAAGAAGCGTTTCGGAAGCCTTTCGTCAGAAATTCGGTTTTGGCCGCCTCCAACAGTTTTGCGGCAAGCGCATCGTTCAACAGTCGCATTTTGTTTTCCTTTCGATAACGTTGTTATCCGATAACGATGTTATTTTATCACAGGTTTTCCGACTTGTCAAGACCTTTTTGACAAATTCCCGCTTTTTTAAGGTCGTTTGCAATGATGTGATTTTTTGATATTTTTGTAAATTGTGAACAATATTTCAAAATCGACGCATTCACTGTTGACTACCGGCGGAAAATGTGGTATAATGCTCAGTATAAATGGGGTGTTTTGTCCTTTCCGCACCCTTTCTGCAATACAGGAGATGAATCCATGGCAAATCTCAACGATTTTTCTGCCAAAAACTATGCAAGACAGGTACTTGGCCTTACCTGCACGGTAAACGTAAAAAAATCCTATCGCGCCTTCTTGGACGGCCGCTTCGCCGGTTTTCTCAATTTCGGCTACACGACGCTCGGCAAGTACGGCGTAAAGGAAGTTATCCTCATCGGTGAAAATTTTCCGGTCAACAAATTCAACGCCCAAATCATTGCCCTTGCGCACGACAAAGCCGGAGAAAAAGACGACATTCTCATCGCCGCGCGCGAAAACAGCATTTATTACGAACCGAACATCGCCCGTTTGACCGAACGCTTCATTCCGAAAGACTCCGCCGAATTTATCTGTTATTACGAAAAAAGCTGCGGCGCGGTTTTATATACCGAAGATGAGGGCGTTCGAAAATACATTTTAATCACCAACATATCCGGCCACATCGGTTTTCCGAAGGGACACATCGAATACGGCGAAACCGAAAAGCAGACCGCGTTGCGCGAGATTTACGAAGAAACCGGCGTACATACCGAAATCATCGACGGCTTCCGCGAATTCTACAACTACAAAATCAACAACTTTATCCGAAAAAAAGCCATCTATTTTCTTGCTTCCTTTCATCCGGAGGATGTACGCATGAGCATTATGGAAATTTCGGAATACCGGCTTCTTCCGTTCCAGCAAGCCTTGGACGCCTTAAACTTCCGCCACGACAAGCGGATTCTCGAAAAAGCCGAAGAGTTTATCAACACGCGCCTGTCCGATGCAAAATAAGCCTGCATCGTTCAAGCTTTTTCAATATGCATAAAGGAGTCTTCCGAAACCCATGAGTTCAAAAATGAGATCCGTATACATTGTCTTATTGGACTATTTTACGTTGTTAATCAGCCTTTTTGCCAGCCGCTTTATTCTGCCGGACGCGTTTGCCGGCGCTTCCGCGCATCCCACGGCGCGAATGCTCACAGCCATGGCGACGCTGCTTGTGGTATACCCGATTGTTTTCAAGCTGTTCGGTGTGTACCGCGTCATTCACCGCTATGCGCAATACAGCGAATATCTGCGCTTTGTTGCGGCGTTTTTAGCCGCCGGAATCGTTTTTGCCGGATGCAACCTTTTGGAAGGCCTTCTTGTTGACGGACTGTCGTTTTCTGTCGGTTTTCTGCTTGTCAACGTGCTTCTTTCCGCCTTCGGGCTTCTTTTATCCCGTCTCATTTACCGCGTGTATGTCAACCGCGCGGAGCCGGATACCCAAAAAGCTCTGCAAAACACGCTGATTGTCGGCTGCGGCCATGCGTGCCTGTTGCTGCTTGCCGAGTTAAAATACCATCCGGAATACCGCATCAAACCGGTTGTGGCGGTGGACAGCGATCCGGCCAAAAAAGGCCGCTCGATCGGCGGTATCGCCATCGAAGGCTCAGATGAAGACATCCCGGCCTTGTGCAAAAAGCACAACATCCGCTTGATCATCGTCGCCATTCCCTCGGCCGACAACAAACAGCGTGCACACATTCTCGAAAACTGCAAGGACATCGACGTCGAAATCAAAATGCTGCCGCGGCTTGCCGATTTTTATGCCACGCAAAGCGGCGTTGTAGAAAAGTTACGCGATTTCACCATGGACGAGCTTTTGGGACGTGACCCGATCGAGGTCAACCACGAAGAAGTCAGCGCGTTCATCAAAGGCAAGACGGTGCTTGTAACGGGCGGCGGCGGTTCCATCGGTTCCGAATTGTGCCGTCAGATTGCCTCCAACTCTCCGAAAAAGCTCATCATTGTCGATATTTATGAAAACAATGCCTATGACATTCAACAGGAACTGCGCTTCAAATACGGCAAAAACCTCGATTTTTCCACCATCATCGCTTCGGTGCGCGATTATGACCGCATCAAGAGCATCTTATCCGAATACAAGCCCGACATTGTGATTCATGCCGCCGCGCACAAGCATGTGCCGCTCATGGAGGTTTCGCCGCAAGAGGCCATCAAGAACAACGTTTTCGGCACCTATAACACGGCGCGTGCCGCCATTGAAACCGGCGTTTCCAAGTTTATTCTCATCTCCACCGACAAAGCTGTCAATCCCACCAACATCATGGGCGCCAGCAAGCGTATGTGCGAAATGGTCATCCAATCCATGAACGGAAAAGGAACCGTTTTCTCAGCGGTTCGCTTCGGAAACGTACTCGGCTCTAACGGCTCGGTCATTCCGCTGTTCCGCAAGCAGATTGCTTCGGGCGGCCCGGTCACAGTCACCCATCCGGATATCATCCGCTTCTTTATGACCATTCCCGAGGCCGTACAGCTTGTACTCATGGCAAGTGCCAAGGCCAAGGGCGGTGAAATTTTCGTTCTCAACATGGGAAAACCCGTAAAAATTGCCGATCTCGCCAAACGCATCATTCTGCTTTCGGGCAAAAAACCGGATATCGATATCAAAATCAAGTATACGGGCTTGCGTCCGGGTGAAAAGCTGTACGAAGAACTTATGATGCAGGATGAAAATCTCGAAAAAACGCAGAATGACAAGATTTTCGTCGGCCATTTTGTGGATTTCGACAAGAACGTGCTTCAAAACGAGTTGGAGGATTTATACCGCATTGCCAACGACAACACGCTGACGCAGGCGCAAATGCTTTCCGCCTTGGAGCAGAAGATCACCGAGCTTGTGCCGACCTTTCATCGCACGGATGCGGAAGAACCGGACGATGAAGCTTCCGCCGCGCCGGACAAGGCTCATGCCGTGCCTGCCGCCGCAAAATAACCAAAAACCGCTTTCGGGTGTATCGTTCGGTACACCCGAACTTACTCTTTCCCGCTTTTACGCCGATTGTCTTTTTCAGAAAGGATTTCTTTCATGACCTTAAACGAACGGCTCCTTCGAGCCAAACGCGCGCTTTTCGACAAAGCCTACGCCTTTCTCAACGACCGCCAGCGCGAAGCCGTCTTTACGGCACAAGGCCCGCTCTTGGTGCTTGCCGGTGCCGGAAGCGGCAAAACCACGGTGCTTGTCCGGCGCATCGACTATCTTGTCCGCTATGGGAATGCCTATTATTCGACCGAAACGCCGGAGCGGATGCTGTTTGAACCGTATATCGAAAAGTTAGAATCGCTTGCGCAAATGCCGGAGCTTTCCGGAGAGCTTTTGGACAGTGCGCTCGCCACGTTTGCCGTAAACCCGGTGCGTCCGTATCAGATTCTTGCCATCACCTTTACCAACAAGGCTGCCGGTGAAATCAAGGAGCGGTTGGAAAAAGCGATCGGTGAACAGGCGCTTGACATTTGGGCAGGCACGTTTCATTCGGTCTGCGCCAAGCTTCTTCGGATGTATATCGACCGGCTCGGCTTTGAAAAAAGCTTTACCATTTACGATACCGATGATCAAAAGCGGCTTATGACCGCCATTCTCAAGGAATTTGAGGTCAGCGACAAAAGCTTTCCGCCCAAAACGGTGCTAAACGAGATTTCCCGTGCCAAGGAAAAGCTGCTTCTTCCGGAAGATTACGAAGCGACGATAAGCACACACGACCTGCGCCGCCGCACGATTCTACGCCTGTACAAGGAGTACGAAAAGCGCAAGCATATCGCCAACGCCCTCGATTTTGACGATCTGATTTTACTCACAGTCAAACTGTTCGAGGAGGACATCGAGCTTCGCGAAAAGTATCGCGACAAATTCCGCTACATTTTGGTGGACGAGTATCAGGACACCAACAAGGCGCAGTTCAAACTCACAAAGCTGCTCTGCAATGCCGAAAACAACATCATGGTGGTCGGCGACGACGACCAAAGCATTTACAAATTCCGCGGTGCGACCATCGACAACATTCTGAACTTCGACCAAATCTTCCCGAACACCAAAATCATCAAATTGGAGCAGAATTACCGCTCGACCGGCGTGATTGTTTCGGCCGCCAACGGCGTTATTTCCCACAACCGCACCCGAAAGGGCAAAACGCTTTGGACCGGCAACACCGACGGCGAAAAAATCACCGTGCGCGAATGCTTCAACCAAAACAGCGAAGCGCAGTATATCGTAAACCGCATTGTCGAGCTGGTCGGCACGGGAAAATACACATTTTCGGATTTTGCGGTGTTGTACCGCATGAACGCCCAGTCGAACACGCTGGAATCCATGTTTGCCAAAAGCGGCATTCCCTACCGCATCATCGGTGGTCTTCGCTTCTATGAGCGCAAGGAAATCAAGGATGTCATCGCTTACTTATGCGTGCTTGCCAATCCCGGCGACCATCTGCGCTTGAAGCGCATCATCAACGTTCCCAAGCGCGGCATCGGCGACACGACCGTGAATGAGCTTGAGCAGATCGCACTTGCCGAAAACAAGGATATGCTCGAAATCGCACTCCATGCCGCCGCCTATCCGTCGCTTTCGCGCGCAGCCGCAAAGCTTTCGCAGTTTGCCGAGACCATGTATCGGCTTCGGGAGGATCTGCACACGCTTTCCATCGGCGTTTTTGTTGAGAAGGTTCTCGAAAAGACCGGCTATCTGGCAGCCCTTTCCGAACAGGACAAAGTCGAATCCACCGACCGTGCCGCCAACGTCAAGGAACTTGTGTCCAATGCCGTAAACTACGAAAACAACACGCCCGACGCGTCCTTGGAATCCTTTTTGGAGGAGGTTGCGCTTGTTGCCGATATCGACAACTACGACCAAACCGCGCCTGCCGCCGTCATGATGACGGTGCACAGTGCCAAAGGCTTGGAATTCCCGGTGGTGTTCTTAGCCGGTATGGAGGAAGGCGTGTTTCCCGGTTCGCAGACCATCGGTGCTTCCGACGAAGAGATGGAGGAGGAACGGCGTCTTGCCTATGTGGCCATCACGCGTGCGCAGAAAGAGCTGTATATCCTCTACTGCCAAAGCCGCATGGTGTTCGGCAGAACCGAATTTCACACGGTATCGCGTTTTGTGAAAGAAATTCCCACAGAAACCTGTCGCTTTGAAGGCGGTGCGGACTATACCTTTGAAGCAGAGGAATATCCGAACGGCCAAAAGCCGAAAACCGCTTCGTCCGATACGGATACCGACAACAACCGGCAGCACGCGCCAAGGGACGGCAAAATGCGTACTTACGGCGGTGCCTATGCCTATGTCAAGGCGCACGAGGCAGCCGAAAAACGCGCCAAAGCCGAAGCGGTGCAAGCCCATTCCAAGCCGTTTGCCGTCGGCGAACGCATCACACACCCGATTTTCGGAAGCGGAACGGTGCTTAGCGTCAAGCCACTGTCGGGCGATGTGCTGTATGAGGTGATGTTCGATTCCGTCGGCACAAAAAAAGTCATGGGGAACTATGCAAAAATGACGCGCGTTCAATAAAACGTCAAAGTAACACACTGAATCAGACATATTTGTGCAGGTTGTATAATATCCACGAAAATGCCTGTCAAATTTCGTCGAAATGTGGTATTGTAATTTTTGGAAAGATTTGTTAAAATAAAGTAGGTACTTGAATTAAGGCGTCCATATCCTTATCGAAAGTGCCTATTTTATTTTTTTATAAGTTTTAGGAGGAAAACAAACATGAAGAAGTACCTTGCGGTTCTTTTGGCAGTATGCTTCATCTTCTGCCTCGCAGCGTGCGGAAACAAACCCACCGAAAACGGCGACGTACCCGACAATCAGGGTGAGGTCGCTCCCGACAACCAGGGCGAAGTTACTCCCGACAACGGCGAAAACACCGAAAAAGCAAACCTCAAAGTGGGCGTTATCTTGATCGGCGACGAAAACGAAGGCTATACCTACGCACACATCAAGGGCATCCAAGAAGCTGCCAAGGAACTTGGCATGAGCGACGATCAGATCGTTTGGAAGTACACCATCCCCGAGGATGCTACCTGTACGGAAACAGCTCTTGACCTTGTTGACCAAGGCTGCAACCTCGTTGTTTCCAACAGCTACGGCCATCAGTCCTTCATGCAGGAAGCCGCTGCACAGAATCCGGATGTTACGTTTGTTGCCATGACCGGCGACACGGCAGCCGACAGCGGCTTGGACAACTTCTGCAATGCATTTACTCATATTTTTGAATCCCGCTACGTTTCCGGTGTGGTTGCCGGCATGAAGGTTGCCGAACTCATTGAAGACGGCAAGCTCACCGACAAGAACTACGACGGCGAAAACGTAAAGATCGGTTATGTCGGCGCTTATCCGTATGCGGAAGTGGTTTCCGGCTATACGGCCTTCTTCCTCGGCATTCAGTCGATCGTTCCGAATGTAACCATGGAAGTTTCCTACACCAATAGCTGGTTTGACATCACCATGGAAGGCGCTGCTGCTGACGCTCTCATGGCTGACGGCTGCGTCATCATCGGTCAGCACGCTGACTCCACCGGTGCTCCGAGTGCCGTTCAGGCTGCTTTCGAAAAGGGCAATGTTGCTTACTCCATCGGCTACAACGTCGATATGTTAAGCGTTGCTCCCGATGCTGCTCTCACCTCCGCTACCAACAACTGGGGCGTCTTCTACAAGTATGCATTTAGCACCATGATGAACGGCGAAAAGCTTGCTACCAACTGGGCAGAAGGCTTCAACTCCGACGCAGTTGCCATCACCGAGCTCGGCAAGAGCTGTGCCGCAGGCACCGCTGAAAAGGTTGCTGAAGTTGAAAAGCAGCTCCGCGACGGTACGCTTCATGTATTTGATACCTCCAAATTCACTGTTGGCGGCGAACACCTCGATTCCTATGACAAGAGCTACGGCTTTGAAGGTCATGAGCTGATCTCGGACGGCTATTTCCACGAATCCGAGCTTCGCAGCGCTCCGGCATTCGATATCCGTATCGACGGCATCAAGGAACTCGCATAAGCTGTATCACTGTAAACAAAAAGGGAAAACGGATTTCCGCTTTCCCTTTTTGCACTTGTATCGTTCGCTTATTTTTCCAAAGACGAGGAAAAAACGGTTTCTTGCTTCGGAAAGCTAAGCGAAACCTTAGTTCTTGCAGCCGGTCAAAGGCCGTCTGCACCGGATATTTTTTTGCAATTACTATAAGGAAGGGTAACACATGGACAACACGATTGCTGTGCGCATGGAAAACATCACGAAAACCTTCGGACCGATTGTTGCCAACAAAGACGTCTGCTTGGATGTCCGCAAAGGCGAGATTCTGTCGCTGCTCGGTGAAAACGGAAGCGGCAAAACAACGCTTATGAATATGCTTTCCGGCATCTATTTTCCCGACAGCGGCGACATCTATATCGGCGGTGAAAAGGTCACCATCGCCTCTCCGAAGGACGCGTTTCATCTCGGCATCGGCATGATCCACCAGCACTTCAAGCTTGTGGATGTGCTTACCGCCGCCGAAAACGTGGTACTCGGCCTGCATGAAAACGGCAAGTACAGCTTGAAGCAGATCGCCTCCCGTGTTGCCGAAATCTGCGATAAATACGGCTTCTCCATGGATCCGATGAAAAAGGTCTACGAAATGTCGGTTTCCGAAAAACAAACGCTTGAGATCATCAAGGTTCTCTACCGCGGCGCAAACATCTTAATTCTTGACGAACCGACCGCCGTGCTGACACCGCAGGAGACCGAAAAGCTGTTTGACGTCATCCGCAACATGAAAAAGGACGGCAAATCGGTCATCATCATCACGCACAAGCTGCATGAGGTGCTTGCCATTTCCGACCGCGTTGCGGTCTTGCGCAAGGGTGAATACATCGGCTCGGTTCCCACTGCGGAAGCCACCGAACTGTCGCTCACCGAAATGATGGTCGGCAAAAAGGTCGAACTCGACATCGAACGACCTCTGCCGAAGGATATCAAAAAACGCTTAGAGGTCAAAAACGTTACCTGTTACAGCCACGAGGGCGTCAAGCAGCTCGACAACGTTTCGTTCGACGCCTATGCCGGCGAGATCTTAGGCATCGCCGGTATCGCCGGAAGCGGCCAAAAGGAGCTGCTCGAAGCCATTTCCGGTTTGCAGCCGGTAACGCCCGAAAGCAGCATTACCTATTTCGATCCGGCCACCGACACGCCGGTTCCGCTCATCGGACGCTCGGTCAAGGAGATCCGCAATCTCGGCATTTCGCTCTCCTTCGTGCCGGAGGACAGACTCGGCATGGGGCTTGTCGGCAGCATGGGCATGACCGAAAACATGATGTTAAAGAGCTATACCGACGGCTTTTCGTTCTTCACGGACAAGCGTGCGCCCAAACTGCTTGCCGAACGCATTATGCACGATTTGGAGGTCGTCACGCCCGGCGTTTCAACACCGGTGCGCCGGCTTTCCGGCGGCAACGTGCAGAAGGTGCTTGTCGGCCGCGAAATTGCCGCCGCACCTACCCTGCTCATGACGGCTTATGCCGTGCGCGGACTCGATATCAACACCTCCTATACCATCTATCACCTGTTAAATGAGCAAAAGAAAAACGGTGTTGCCGTGATCTATGTCGGTGAGGACCTCGATGTGCTGCTTGCCCTCTGCGACAGGATTTTAGTGTTGTGCGCCGGAAAAAATAACGGCATCGTGAACGCACGCACGACCACCAAGGAACAGGTCGGTCTTTTAATGACCAACTTAAAGAAAGAAAACACCGTCCCGGAGGTATCCGACCATGACTAATGCAAAACACAATTCGGTAAGAACGCCTTTTGTCCGTCTGGCAAAGCGCAGCTCCATCGGTGCGGTGCGCGCCTGGTGTATTCGCGTGGTCGCCGTGCTGTTGGCTCTCGTCATTAACGCACTGCTCATTTATACGATTACCAAAATGAATCCCCTTCAAGTATACGTCTCCATGTTCAAGGGTGCGTTCGGTTCGACGCGCCGCATTTGGAATTTCATCCGTGAGGGCTGTATGCTGTTATGCATTTCGGTCGCTCTTGCACCGGCCTTCAAAATGCGCTTTTGGAACATCGGCGCGGAGGGTCAGGTACTTGCCGGAGGCATTGCAACGGCTGCCTGCATGATCTATCTCGGCGGAAAGCTGCCGACGCCGGTTCTCTTTCTTGTCATGGTTCTTGCAAGCGTCGCCGCCGGAGCCTTATGGGGCTTCATTCCGGCCTTATTCAAGGCAAAATGGGGCACCAACGAGACGCTGTTTACGCTGATGATGAACTACATCGCCATTCAGATCACCTCGTATTGTGTGGCTTTATGGGAAAATCCTTACGGCTCCAACAAGGTCGGCATCATCAATCCGCAGACCAAGGCCGGTTGGTTTCCGAAGCTGTTCGGCCAGCAGTACACGTGGAACGTCTTAATCGTTTTGGCACTCACGGTGCTTGTCTTCCTCTACTTAAAATACAGCAAGCAGGGCTATGAGATTGCCGTCGTGGGTGAATCGGAAAACACGGCACGCTATGCCGGCATCAACGTTCGCCACGTCATCTTACGCACCATGCTCATTTCGGGCGCTGTCTGCGGCATTGCCGGTTTCATCGGCGTTGCCGGCGTTGACCACACCATTTCCACCAACACGGCCGGCGGCCGCGGCTTCACCGCCATTATCATTGCATGGCTTGCCAAATTCAACACGATCACCATGGTCATCATCACATCGCTCATTGTCTTTTTGAATCAAGGTGCCGGACAGATCGTTTCCGACTATTCCAAGTTGGGCATCAACGACTATGTCGCCGAGATCATCAAGGGCATCATCCTCTTTTTCATCTTGGGAAGCGAATTTTTCGTCAACTACCGCCTGATTTTCCGCGGAAGCACGAAAACCAACGGTTAACACACGGAAAGGAGCTTACAAAGAATGACACAGTTAATCACTCTTATTCAGCAAGCCGTGATCTTCGGCACGGTCATCATGTTCGGCTGTATCGGTGAGATCATCACGGAAAAAGCCGGAAACTTAAACCTCGGCGTGCCGGGTATCATGTATTTAGGCGGCATTTTCGGCCTGATCGGTGCGTTTTATTACGAAAAGAGCGTGCCGAACCCGAACGGTTTCATCTCTCTCTTGCTTTCGTTTGTTTGTGCATTTGCGGCATCCGCTCTTGGCGGTCTGCTCTACAGCTTTCTCACCATCACCTTACGTGCCAATCAAAACGTCACGGGTCTCACGCTCACCATTTTCGGTTCGGGCATTGCCAACTTCTACGGCGGCTACTTAAACAAGCTTGCCGGCGGCGTCGGCCAGATTTCGGTGGCAACGACAAGCACCGCTTACCGCACAACGCTTCCGTTTGCCACAAGCACCGGCGTTTTCGGAAAGATTTTCTTCTCCTACGGCTTTTTGGTGTATCTTGCAATCCTTATCGCCATTGCCTTACAGTATTACTTTAACCGCACGCGTTCGGGTCTTGCGCTTCGCGCGGTCGGCGAAAGCCCGGCAACGGCGGATGCGGCCGGTATCAGCGTAACGCTTTACAAATATCTCGCCACCTGCATCGGTGCCGGTATTTCGGGACTCGGCGGCTTATATTACGTCATGGACTACATCAAAGGCACATGGGCAAACGACGGAAAGTTAGAGTCGCTCGGCTGGCTGGCGGTCGCGCTTGTTATCTTTGCAACCTGGAAGCCGGTAAAAGCCATCTGGGGCGCGTATTTGTTCGGTATCTTATATTGGATGTATTTATACATCCCGGGACTGACACGTTCGTCGATGGAGCTTTTCAAAATGCTGCCCTACGTGGTGACGCTCATCGTTTTGATCGTGTCCAGCTTGCGCAAGAAGCGTGAAAGCCAACCGCCGGCAAGCTTGGGTCTTGCCTATTTCCGCGAAGAGCGATAACAAAATACCTTTTCCCGTTCGGTGCAGAATCTGTACCGAACGGTTTTTTGTATTCATTTTTGATTCATAAACGAGGCTTTTTACAGTTAATTTCCCGTTTTCGGCTTTTCGTCAAACGATTGCCGTCTTGTCCGCTAAGTTCCTGTTTCCGGCAAAAATACCAAAATTCGTTTACCTATTTATATAATGCCGCCGGATACAGGGCATTTTTCCCTTCCTATGCGAGAAATATTTACATTTCATTAGCGCACACCTCTTGCAATATGGAAACGGTTGTTTTATAATAAACAATGTATATTTATATTTCCGTTTGTAAAGAAGTGAACCTATGACACAGCAAGTTATGACCGGAGCCTCTGAGCTGAACATCGGCATTGATGTCGGCTCGACCACCGCCAAAATCGTGGTAACGGACAACGGTAAAATTTTACATGAAAAATACGAACGCCACTTTTCCCAGGTGCGTGAAAAAATATTGGAGCTTTTTGAAAACGCCTACCCTTTCATCGGTTCGCGTTCCTTTCACTGCGCACTCAGCGGCTCGGCAGGACTCGGCATTGCAAATGCCGCCGGTATCCCGTTTGTACAAGAGGTCTTCGCCACAGCCGAAACCGTAAAGCTCTATGAGCCGGACACGGATGTTGTCATTGAGCTTGGCGGCGAGGACGCGAAGATTATCTTCTTTGCCGGCGGACTGGACGAACGCATGAACGGTTCGTGTGCCGGCGGTACGGGCGCGTTTATCGACCAGATGGCATCGCTTCTCGATGTAACGCCGGATGAGCTTGACGCGCTCTCGTTAAAGAGCGAGCGCATTTATCCGATCGCGTCGCGCTGCGGCGTGTTCGCCAAAACCGATATCCAACCGCTTCTCAACCAAGGCGCGCGCAAAGAGGACATTGCGGCAAGCATCTACCAAGCCGTGGTCAATCAAACCATTGCCGGTCTTGCGCAAGGCCGCAAAATCGCCGGCAAGGTCATGTTTTTGGGCGGTCCGCTCAGCTTTTGCATGGGACTTCGCCGCCGCTTTACCGAAACGCTCAAGCTTGATGACAAACACGCCGTTTTCCCGGACTATGCGCGTTTTTCGGTCTCCTACGGTGCCGCGCTGTATGCCTCCCATCAAAAGGAAACCTACACGTTTGACGAATTCTGCAAGCTGTTAAAAGCCACGCATTCGACCGGCAAAGTCTCGACCGAACCGCCGCTTTTTGCCGACAACGACGAGCTTGACGCCTTTCTTGCACGCCACACGCGCGCCGACGTCAAGCGCACGGACATCGCTTCTTATACCGGCAAAGCCTATCTTGGCATCGACTGCGGCAGTACCACCACAAAGCTCACCTTGACCGACGAAAACGACGGCCTTTTATACAGCTACTACGATTCCAACAAAGGCAATCCCGTGGAAATCGTGCGCGAGCAGTTAACCAAAATCTACGAATTGTGCGGCAACCGCATCCAAATCGCGTCGAGTGCCGTCACCGGCTACGGCGAAGAACTGATTAAGCACGCCTTCGGTGTGGATATCGGCATTGTCGAGACGCTTGCACACTTAAAAGCCGCCAAATTCTTCAACCCGAAGGTCGATTTCATCCTCGATATCGGCGGTCAGGACATCAAGTGCTTCAAGGTTCGGAATGGCGCGATCGACAGCATTATGCTCAACGAAGCCTGCTCTTCGGGCTGTGGGTCGTTCATCGAGACCTTCGCCAAATCCATGGGCTATGACGTGGCCGAATTCAGCAAGCTCGGCCTTCTTGCCAAGCATCCCGTTTCGCTCGGCACACGCTGTACGGTATTTATGAATTCCTCGGTCAAGCAGGCACAAAAGGACGGTGCCGGTGTCTGTGACATTTCCGCCGGTCTTTCGCTCAGCGTTGTGCGCAACGCCATTTATAAGGTCATCCGCGCAAGCAGCGCCGCCGAGCTTGGCGAAAACATCGTCGTCCAAGGCGGTACGTTCTTAAACAACGCCGTGCTTCGCAGCTTCGAACGCGAAATCGGACACAACGTCATCCGCCCGGAAATATCGGGACTGATGGGAGCGTTCGGTGCGTCGCTGTATGCCAAGGCGCTCGAAAAAACCGAAGGCTCGACCATTCTTTCGCCCGAAGCATTAAAGGGCTTTACACACAAGACCACCAACGCCGTCTGCCACGGCTGCACCAACAACTGTCGGCTGACCGTCAACATTTTCCCAGGCGGCGTGAAATACGTTTCCGGCAACAAATGCGAAAAGGGCGCCGGTCTTAGCGAAAAAGCCGACGAAACGCCCAATCTGCACGAATTCAAGAGAACGCTTATCGAAAAAATCGCCGCTGACACGTCTGCGGCGCCCGAAAAGAAAAACCGCGGCACGGTAGGCCTTCCACTGGCACTCGGTATGTACGAGCTGCTGCCGTTATGGCACGGCATTTTCAAGGAACTCGGCTTTACCGTCAAGGTATCGCCCATGTCCGGCCGCGACACCTATTTCAAGGGACAGCAGAGCATTCCGTCCGACACGGCCTGCTATCCGGCAAAGCTCATGCACGGCCACGTCGAAACGCTCATTGAAGAGGGCGTGGACGCCATCTTCTATCCGTGTATCAGCTACAACGTGGATGAAAACGTTTCGGACAACCACTACAACTGCCCGGTGGTCGCCTATTATTCCGAATTGCTGCACGGCAATGTGGAGGATTTGTCCAAAGTCCGTTTCTTATATCCGTACTTAAACATCACCGACCGCGCCGAGCTTGTCAAGGAACTGCACCGGTACTTGCATTCGTTCGGATACGACGTGAAAAAGCACGAGGTCAAAGCGGCCGTTGCGCACGGCTTTGCGGCGTATGATGCCTACATGGCCGCCGTGCGCGCCGAGGGCGAACGCGCCGTCGCGTATGCAAGAGAACACGGCAAGCGCATTCTGATCCTTGCCGGACGTCCCTATCACACCGACCCGGAGATCGGACACGGCATCGACAAGCTGTGCCGTTCGCTCGGCTTTACGGTCGTCAGCGAGGACAGCGTCTGGCATATGGCAAACAAGCGCCCCAAGGTCGGCGTGCTCAACCAATGGACGTATCATTCCCGCTTATACAACGCCGCGGAATTTGCCGTGGAAAACGACGATGTCGAGCTTGTGCAGCTGGTTTCGTTCGGCTGTGGTCTTGACGCCATCACCACCGACGAGGTCAAGGACATTCTCGAACGCGACGGAAAGTTGTATACACAAATCAAAATCGATGAAATCACCAATTTGGGTGCCGTGAAGATCCGTCTTCGCAGCCTGATCGGCGCTATCGAGGAAAGGAGTGCCGGAAAATGAGCGAAAACAAACAGAATATAAACGAAACCTGTGCTTCGTGCGACGTGCATTCCGCCGACCACGTAGTGTTCGACAAGAGTATGCTCGATTATACGATTCTTGTGCCGACCATGCTGCCGGATCACTTCAAAATCATGACCGGCATCTTGCGTTCCTACGGCTACAACGCCATTCTGTTGGAAAACTACGATTCCAGTGTCATCGAATACGGCTTAAAATACGTGCACAACGACACCTGCTACCCGGCGCTTCTCGTCATCGGGCAGATGCTGTCCGCCATCGAAAGCGGCAAGTATGACACCAATAAGCTTGCACTGCTCATCACCCAAACCGGCGGCGGCTGTCGTGCCTCCAACTACATATTTCTGTTGCGCAAGGCCTTGAAAAAGGCCGGCTACGGTCACATTCCGGTCATTTCCTTGAACTTTGCCGGTCTTGAAAAGGACAGTGCCTTCAAGGTCACCGCGCCGATTGCCATCCGTCTTGTGTATGCCGCCATTTTGGGCGATTTACTGATGCTCATCAAAAACCAGTGCCTGCCGTATGAATTAAACCAAGGCGACACCGAACGCGTCTGCCGGAAATGGGTGGACACGTTAACCGAAGGCATGGCAAAGACCGGCAAATTCAAATACGCCGTTATCAAGCAGTATTATAAGGATATTTTAGCCGATTTTGCCGCCATTCCGCGCTCTGCCGAAAAAAAGGTGCGCGTGGGCATTGTCGGTGAAATCTTCGTCAAGTTTTCACCGCTCGGCAACAACGAGCTTGAGAAATTTCTTCTTTCCGAAAACGCCGAAGTGGTCATGCCGGGACTCATCGATTTCTGTATGTTCACCTGCTACAATTCGGTTACCGATGCAAAGCTTTTGGGAATGAAAAAAGGCAAAGGCCTTGTGTTTGGCCTGGCACTCAAATACTTCGAGAAAAAGCAAAAGGATATCATCGATTTGATCAACGCGCAGGGCGTGTTTGATCCGCCCACGCCCTTCGGCCATGTCATAAAGCTCGCCAACGGGCTTATCAGCCACGGTGCCAAAATGGGCGAAGGATGGCTGCTGACCGCCGAAATGGCTGAGCTTATCGAAGAGGGCGTCAACAACATCGTGTGTGCCCAACCCTTCGGCTGCCTGCCCAATCACATTGTCGGCAAAGGCATGATGAAGCCGTTAAAGGAAAAATATCCGAATGCCAACATCGTCGCTGTCGATTATGACGCCGGTGCGACTAAAATCAACCAAGAAAACCGCATCAAGCTTATGCTCTCCAACGCCAAAACGGAGCAAGAAGCCGAAATGCCGCAATACGCTGCAAAATAAGTGCTTGTCCGGAACAACGTTTTCGTTATTCCCTCACGGCATACGTTTGGAAGAATTATATGATAACACTGCTCAGCCGTCTCTTTATCAAGAATTACCGCGATTACCACACGCCATCCGTGCGCACCGCTTACGGCATTTTATGCGGGCTTGTCGGTATTTTCCTCAACGTTCTGTTGTTTGCCTTTAAGCTTGCCGCCGGTATTCTTTCCGGCTCGGTCGCCGTGACGGCCGATGCCTTCAACAACCTTTCGGACGCCGGAAGCTCGGTCATCACGCTCATCGGTTTTAAGCTTGCCGCCGAAAAGCCGGATAAGGAGCATCCGTTCGGGCACGGACGGTTTGAATACATTTCGGGACTCATCGTATCGCTTGTCATTATGCTCATGGGTCTTGAGCTTGCCAAAAGCTCCTTCGAAAAGATTCTGCATCCCGAACCGGTGGACGCAAACCTTCTCACCTTTATCGCGCTCGCCGTATCGATCGCCGTCAAGCTCTATATGAGCTTTTACAACCGCGCGATCGGCAATAAAATCGATTCAGTCTCCATGAAAGCCACCGCCGCCGACAGCCGTTCCGACGTTGTCTCGACCAGCGCGGTGTTTCTCGTCACGTTGTTCAGCTCGTTTTCCAAGCTCAATCTCGACGGATATTGCGGTCTTGTCGTGGCTCTGTTCATTTTGTATACCGGCTTCAACGCCGCACGCGATACCATCGGTCCCTTGCTCGGCCAGCCGCCGAAGGAAGAATTTGTCAATGAGATCAAAAGCATTGTTATGTCTCATCCCGAGGTAAAAGGCATTCATGATTTGGTCGTCCACGATTACGGGCCGGGCCGCGTGATGGTCTCGCTTCACGCCGAAGTGGACGAACACGCGGATTTCTGCCAAACGCACGACGTGATCGATAACATCGAACGGTATATCGCCGAAAAAATGGGCTGCAGTGCCGTTATCCACATGGATCCCGTTTCGGTCGGTGACGAGGAAGCCGAGGAGCTTAAGCGGCAGTTAACCGAATTTACACATAAAACTCTTTCACGAGAAATGACCTTGCACGATTTCCGGCTGGTCAAGGGACGCACGCACACCAATGTGATATTTGATATCGTCGTGCCATATGACAGCAAGTTAAGCGACACTGAAATAAAAAAATCCCTTCGGGATTATTTGAGCTCTTTGCAAAACACACGCTATTTCGCCATCATCACAGTTGACCGCAGTTATGTTTGAAGCAACAAAAAGAAAGGAGCATTACCATGCGTAAAGAACAAAATAAGCAGCCGAAAGCAACCAATTGTGATTTTTGCCTTTATTTCCACGAGGACGAGGACACCGGTCTTGCCGTCTGCCACATGGCGCTCGATGAGGACGAAATGCTGTATTTTATGAAGGGAAAATTCCAGAATTGCCCGTATTTCAGGCAGTACGACGAATACAGCGTCGTCAAAAAACAAATGTAAAAATCAGCTTTTCCCGCAAAACGGGAGCCGTGCGGCGCACGGCTCCCGAAAAATTTGGTGTTTCCGTTTACAGCTCGATAAGCGAATACTCTTTTTCGCCAAAGCCGAGCGCAGCGGCAGCATCGATGGTATGCGCTCCGTTACGCGATTCAATCCGCTCGATGAGATGGTCTCTTCCGGGATCATCCGACGCATAGACCAAATCCAAGCACGCGCGGTCGATCGCGATCGGATCCTCCGACGCAAGCATCCCGATATCCTTCATGCACGGATCCTCTGCCACCGCACAGCAGTCGCAGTCCACCGACATGTTATTCATGACGTTTATATACACCGCTTTGCCGCCGAAATAGTCCACGACCGACGAAGCTGCGTCCGCCATGGCCTCCAAAAAGCTGTCGTGGTCGGCCGTCCAAAGCTTTTCCGGCTCGCCTGCACCGTGGATATATGCCTTACCGAAAGACGAGGCAATGCCGATGGAAAGCTGTTTGAGTGCGCCGCCGTAGCCACCCATGGGATGTCCTTTGAAATGCGAAAGCACAAGCAGCGAATCGTAGTTCGCCAAATCCTTGCCGACATAATTCTTCCTTATGATTTTTCCGTTCGGGATTTCGAGAACCATATCCGGACCTGTCGCGTCGAGAAGGTCAACGTCAAAATTGGTGCTCCAGCCGTGCTTTTCCAGCGTAATGCGATGCTTTTCGGTGGTGTTGCGCGCACCTTCATACGCCGTGTTGCATTCGCAGACCGTGCCGCCGACATGGGATATGATGGGTTTCCAGAAATCCGGCTTTAAGAAATTTTGGTTGCCCACCTCGCCCGAGTGCAGCTTAATGGCCGTTTTGCCGGAAAGCGTTTTACCGACCGCTTGGTACAGCTTGATCACGTTTTCGGGACAGATTTCTTTGGTAAAATAGACTTTTGCTGGCATACGAACACTCCTTTTCCTTTTTTGCCGTTTTTTCACAAAAGCAGATTTTGTAACATTGTTATTATAGTACAAAAAGTCGAAAAACGCAAGAAGTGACTGTTAATTTTGAAAAAACCCTTGACAAAACAAAAGTGACGTGCTATAATAGTCTCACTTCAGTAAATTAAAGCAATAAAGGAGTAAACGAACATGAAAAAAACACTTGCTATTGTACTTGCCCTCTTGATGGCAGCCAGCTTTATCGCTTTCACCGCCTGCGGCAAAAAAGAAACCGTGACCGACGACCAGAATGACAAAGATGTTCAGAACGAACAGAACGTCGGCGAAGACGCAAACACCACCGACGACAAGGCCGGCGATGAAACCAAAACAGACAGCGATGTCGCTTACGTCACCGACAAAGGCACACTCGTAGTCGGTATCACCGAATACGCTCCCATGAACTACCAAGAAGACGGTCAATGGACCGGCTTTGATACCGAATTTGCCGAAGCCGTTGCCGCAAAGCTCGGTGTAAAGGCCGAATTCGTGGAAATCGACTGGGACAACAAGGTGTTCGAGCTCAATTCCAAAGCCATCGACTGCGTTTGGAACGGCATGACCCTCACGAACGAAGTTGTTAACAGCATGAACTGCTCCAAGCCCTATGTCGTCAACGCACAGGTTCTCGTCATGAACAAGGACAAGATCGCCGATTACACCACCGTCGAATCCTTAAAGGATCTCACCTTTGTCGCTGAAGCCGGTTCTGCCGGAGCTGCCGCCATCGCCGATGCCGGTTACACCGCAACCGAAGTCAGCACCCAGGCAGATGCCCTCATGGAAGTGGCCGCCGGTGCGGAGGATGCCTGCGTCATCGATATCACCATGGCAAACGCCATGACCGGTGAAGGCACCAACTATGCCGACCTTACCTACGGTCTCTCCCTCACCTCCGAAGAATACGGCATCGGCTTCCGCAAGGATTCCGACCTCACCGAAAAGGTCAACGGCATCATCGATGAATTAAACAACGACGGTACGCTTCCGGCACTTGCCGAAAAGTACGAGCTGACGCTCGCTCTCGACGCCGAATAATCAAAAGCTTTGCCTACCGGCAGAAAGCTCGCGAAAAACGGGCTTTCTGCCTTTCTTGCGAGAGAAAATCGTTCGGTTTTTCCGCCGTCAGGTTTTCTGCCGCAAGAAATACGAAGAGCATCCGCTTGAAAGGATTTATCAAACGACATGAACGAAGAATTTATCCGCGTTTCGCTTGCCCTTTTGGAGGGCTTCGGAATGACCCTAAAAATATTCGCCTTAACGCTTTTGTTTTCTCTGCCGCTGGGGCTTATCATCAGCTTTGGCTCGATGAGCCGCTTTCGCCCGCTTCGGTGGGTGGTGCGCGTGTTTGTGTGGATCATCCGCGGCACGCCGCTTATGTTACAGCTGATTGCCATTTTCTATGTTCCCGGCTTTATCGGCAAATGGGCAAGCGGTCTTGGCGGCAGCGGTTTTCTCATTCGTTCGCTTGCGGGACTCACCGTTCCCGACCGGTTCATGGCGGTCATGGTGGCGTTTGTCATTAACTACGCCTGCTATTTTTCCGAAATCTACCGCGGCGGAATCGAAAGTATGCCGCGCGGCCAATATGAGGCCGGTGCGGTACTCGGCATGACCAAAACGCAGGTCTTTTTCAAGATCATTCTCTTCCAGGTGGTCAAAAAAATCGTTCCGCCTATGGGAAACGAAATCATCACCTTGGTCAAGGATACCTCGCTTGCACGCATCATTTCGGTGTATGAGATCATTTGGGCGGCACAGAAGTTCGCCAAAATGGACGGCCTTGTCTGGCCGCTGTTCTATACGGGCGTGTATTATCTCATTTTCAGCGGCGTATTGACGCTTTTCTTCGGTTATATCGAAAAGAAGCTCGACTATTACAAAGGTTAAACGAGGGAGGAAGCCATGTCTTTACTCGAAGTCAAAAATATCCGCAAGAGCTACGGCAAGCTGGAAGTTTTGAAGGGAATCGATTTTTCGCTGGAAAAAGGCGAGGTTCTCTCGATTTTAGGCTCCTCCGGAAGCGGAAAAACAACGCTTTTGCGGTGCTTGAACTTTTTGGAAACACCGGATACGGGCAGTATCAGCATCAACGGCAAGGAAATCTACAACGCATCCGTTCAAAAGCACCTGTCCGAAAAGGAGCTGCGCCAGAACCATCTGCATTTCGGGTTGGTATTCCAATCGTTCAACCTGTTTCCGCAGTACACGGTACTCAAAAATCTGACGCTTGCCAGCGAACTGCTTGAAAAGAAAAAGCCGGACGGTCTCACCAAGGAGCAGATCACCGAACGCGCCTACGATCTGCTGCGCGAGGTGGGCTTGCACGACAAGGCCTCTGCCTATCCGTGTGAGCTCTCGGGCGGCCAACAGCAGCGTGTGGCCATCGCGCGCGCACTCAGCATGAGTCCGGACGTGTTGTGCTTTGACGAGCCGACCTCCGCACTCGACCCGGAATTAACCGGTGAGGTGTTACGCGTCATCCGTGAATTAAAAGATACAAACACCACCATGATCATCGTCACGCATGAACTCGGGTTTGCCCGCGGCGTTTCGGACAGGATCATCTACATGGCAGACGGCCTTGTCGAAGAACAAGGCACGCCGGAGCAAATCTTCGGTTTTCCCAAAAGCGAAAAATTACGCTCCTTCCTCAGTAAATCCCTGGAAGGCACGGTCAATTCCTAAACAACAAAATCCTTTACGGAAACACAAGCCGTAAAGGATTTTTTATGTCAAACAAACGGCACACCGCGCTTGATGCGGTGTGCCGTTGTTTCTTTATTTGAATGCGTATTATTTGCGAACCGAAACCGTAAGGGTCGCTTTCACAACCGTTCCGGTCACACCGGAGGTCAATGTCACGGCAACGGTGGTATCTTCACCGGGAGTAACAGTGATTTTTCCCGAAACGGTATCCGGATCCACGGTTTCGCCGTTGAAGGTGAATTTGGCATTGGCAACCGAGGATGCGCCCTTCAAGGTGATATATTCGGCCTTTTCGATGGTAAGCGATGCTTTGCCGTCCTTGACATCGGCTTCGTATATGTCGCCGGTCGAGGAAATGAGCGTCAAACCGGTGATCTCTAACACCTCTTTTTGTGCGGCGGCGGTCGTTACACGGTCAGACACCGTATAGCTTCCGTCAAGCAGATCAGTAAAGGTGGCCGTCACATCGTATTCGGTGCTCGGCGTAAGGTCAGAAATCACGAAATCGCGTTTGGTATCCTTTTCCAAGAGAAGGCCGGTGACACGGGTTTCCTTTTTGCCGGTCTTGCGTTCGGTATAGGTGATATCGAGCGTTCCCTTGCAGTTGGTTTGAATGTTGACCGTTAAGGTCGTATCGGTCTTATCGGCCACAGCAAAGGTAAAGGGCGTTGTGGTCTTGCCGGAAACGGTACGAGAAGCCGAAAGCTCACCGCCCGTGCTCTGCACCACGGCACTCAGCGTATAGGTGTGGTTGCTGGCAAGGTCAGCTACCGTCACACGGGTCGCCGTGCCTGCGGTGACAGCGGTCGTTGCGGTGCTTACCGTTTTGCCGCCGTCGAGAGCCGAAACCGTTACGTTGCCGTCAGAAGAGCTGATGACTTCGCAAACAAGCTGCGAGGCACCGGCTTCCACCACTTTGAGGGAGGAAACGACCGGTTTGCCGTCGCCGGTGGTGAAGTACGAGGAATAGGCAGGAACCTTAGTGGTACCGTCGCCGTATTGGAGCGAGCCGGAAAGAATGCGCAGATAATAGGTCGTGCTCTTTTCGAGATCCTCGGTCGGTGTGATGGTCATCACGCGGTTCTTTGCGTCCATTTCTGCCGTGCATTCGATCTTCTTGCCGGAGGAGGACGAACCCTTGCGAAGTTCGAAAACGTTATTGACTAAGTATGCGTTCGATACGACGCTGCCGCCGGTGCGGTATACGGCACTTTCGAATTCAACGGTAATCTTCGTCGATACCGAAACACCGGTAGTCGCTTTGGCAGGCGTTACGGTGATGCCGGTGCTTACAGCTTCCGCGGTTGTGAAGGTGGAGGTATACAGCGCATTTTCGTTGCCGCCGGAATCCTCAAGCGACGCCTTGCGAAGCACGACAACATATTTGGTTTCGCCGGAAAGCTTGGTACTCGGCTTTATGGTGATGGTCTGCTTGTCGGAGCTGAGCGTAACGCTGAAGGCCACTGCCGTGCCGTCTTCGCTGCCCTTGTACAGCTCAACAACGTTGTTGCGGACATAGTTGGTCGTTAACTCGGCACCGCCGATGGCATACATCCTGCGGTCGAAGGTAATCTGGATGGTCGAGCCGACTTCAACGTTTTTTTCACCGTTGTACGGTAAGAAATCGGGAGCGTTGGAATACGAGGTTTTGAACAGGCTGCTTCCGGCGGTATTGGCCTTGCCGCTTTCGTTGTACAGGGTATTGCGGTTGACCGCAACATAATAAGAAGCATTGGTGACAAACGACGTTTTCGGTTTTACGGTAAAGCTCTTGTAATCGGAAGCGACTGCCACTTCAAACGGGATTGCCGTGCCGGAGGAGGAGTTTTTCTTGAGAACAACCACCTTTTCCGCAACATACTCTGCCGTGATCGGTTTCTTATCCTTATCGTACAGCGCATCGGAGAATTTAATCACGATATTGTCGGTCGGCGAAACATCGGTTGCACCGTTTGCCGGATTAAAGGCCGGCGTCATGGCGTTTGCCGTCGTAAAGTAGCTCGTAATCTTTTTGTTTTCCTCGCCGCCTTCACCGGCAAGCTTGCCGGCCGGAAGAACGATATAATACCGTGTGCCCGGCTCCAGTTCGGACGGGATCAGGCGAACGGTCTTGCGGTCGGAATTTAATACCGCCGTACAGCTGATCTTCGTGCCGGTCGCGGAGGATTTGCGTAACTCGATGGCCTGCTCGGCAAGGTAGGTTTGCGTCACATTCGAGCCGGACGGACGGAAGATTTCGGTATTGAACGACAGCTTGATTTCTTCATCAATCGCCACACCGGTTGCGCCGTTTGCCGGAGAGATGGTCACATCCAATTCGCCGGAGGTGGTGAAGTTCACATAGCTGCGTGCAATTTTGGATTTATTCGAATACATAAGCTTGCGGTCAAGCACGATCAGGTAGTAGCGCGTGTTGACTTTTAAGACTTCCTCCGGCGTTACGGTCAACACCTTGCGCGTCGAGTTGATGGTAACCGAGATCGGCACGGTCGTTCCGCTCGTGCTCTTTTCGCGAAGCTCGATCGCCTGACGGGAGAGATACGAGGAGGTCGGCGTGTCGCCGTCGAGGTCATATACAGCCGAAGAGAAGGTGATGGTCATTTTCCCGGAGGTGGAAACGTCAGAAGCACCGTTTTTCGGCGAGAACGTGATTTTCGACGAGGTATCCGACGAAGACGAACCGGAGGAAACCGTCGTAAAGTAAGTGGAAATAGCGGAGTTTTTGTTGCCGTTCGTATCGGTTAAAACACCGGCCTTGGCAACCACATAATAACGCGTGCCGTAGTCAAGCTTTTCATCGGGCACAAGCGTGATCTGACGGTGTGCGGAGGACATGGAAACATCAAAGCTGATTTCCGTGCCGGTTGCGGAGGAACGGTGAAGCTCAAAATTCCGGCGAATGTAGGATTCCGTCAGATTGTCGCCATCCGCATCATATACCGTCCGGCCGAAAGCCAAAACGATATCCGTGCCGATCGAAACGCCGGTCTCACTCTTGGAGGGAGATATTAAGGACGGTGAGAAATAGCCGTCCGGATCAGTTTCGCCCGAAGAACCGGACGAAGAATCCTTGCCGGTCACCTTGTTCGGTCTTGTTTCGTAGGTAACACCGCTCACATTGTTCACAGCACTTGCGATTTCGCCCTTGCCTCGGAAAGAAACGGCGGCGTTGACTGTGAGGTTATCCACCTCGACATCATTCGAAAGCGTAATCACGCTGCCTTGCGCACCGGAAGCAACCGTCATGGAAGCAATTTTGCCGCTCTGCACGGTAACCGATGCTTTTTTGGTAATTTCCAAAAGCGGCAGATCGCCGAAGCGCACGATCGAATCGGTCGAAATCACGGTCTTTTCAGGCTTGGCGTTTATTTCAACCGTACCGGAAACAAGATTGTCGCCGGACAAATACACCGTGCCGTACCGCGAACCGGCAAGGCTTGCCGGTGCATCCAAATACACATACTTGGCATAGCTGTCCGCAAGCGTGATGGTCGGGTCGGCGCCCTTCACTTCGATTGCTCCGATATGAGAATCCTTGGCGGAAATCTCCGCACCGCCTCTGCCGGAAATTTTTAGCATTCCGAGAATGCGGCAGCCATCCAGCGAAAGCGAGCTTTTCAAAAGGTTGGACGAGAAAATCACATCGCCCGTGAAAATGGTTTCCGAGCAGGTCGGATTGAAGGCACTTATCGTGTAATCCTTGGCACAGATGTTTTCGGTCGTGATAAGAGAATAGATGATTTTTGCCGCCTGTCCGCGTGTCAACAAGCCCTTCGGCTGCAAACGCTTTTGCTCGTCGCCGGTGATATAGCCCTTGGAGCAGACAAGCTCAAATGCATCCTCCGCCCAATCGGCAATTTCGTCGGTATCTCTGAAAGAGGACAGCGACTTGGTTTTTTCGGCACGCGTAGCGATTCGGGACAGAATAACGGCGGCTTCTTCACGCGTGATGCTGTTTTCCGCGCGGAAGGTATCGTCCTCATAGCCGTTGGTGTAGCCGGCATAGACGGCTTTGCGCACCTCTTGGTAGTACCAATCCCCGGACGAAATATCGTTAAAGGAGATATCGGCCGTTTTGGCAATGCCGACAGAGGCATTAATCATTTTGGAAAACTCGGCACGGTTCACCGTGGCCTCCGGCCGGAACGAGCCGTCCTCATAGCCGTTGATGTAGCCTTTCTGTACACCGTATTCCACGTAGTCCTTGGACCAATGTCCGTCGATATCGGTGAGCTTTGCGGCGGAAACGCCGAGCGAGCCTGTCAAAAGCACCGCGGCGCACAAAGAACCGGCAAGCTTTGCGGCAAGTTTCAGTTTATTTCCCTTTCCGTTGTTCATAGCGTCCATCCTTTCTGTTGCGTCAAAACACTACAAATAGTTATTATCACATATATAATACACTATATTTTGATTTTGCACAAGAGTTTTTTTGAAATTTTAAGGAGAATTTAAGCTTTTTTTCGACAGCTTTCTCCCCCGTATGCCTGAAAGACGAAAAAAGCACCCTTTTTGTTCCGCTGTTTCCGGAAAAAGGGCGTAAATTTTGCATTATTTTATGTTTTTTTCGAAAACCACTTGCAAAACCAAAAGCTGCATAGTACAATAAGCAAAACACACAAAAAAAGGAGAGTATTTATGCGTAATCTATCTTATAAAACCTATCTGGATAAAGTCTATGGCTGCTTTATCGGAAAAGCGGTCTCCGGCAATATCGGCGCGCCGCATGAGGGCGTCAAAATGCCGATGGAGCTTCCGTTCATGCCGGAAATGATCAACTGCGAGCTCCCCAACGACGACCTCGATCTGCAGATCCTGTGGCTTGACGTTTTGGAGCAAAAGGGCGCGGCTTTTACGTCGTTTGACCTTCTCGAACGCTTTGTCACGCACTGCGCCTATTCGCCGGGCGAATACGCTGTCATGCGCAAAAACTTCAAGCGCGGCATCTATCCGCCGGTTTCCGGTAAATTCTGCAACGATTATTACCGAAACGGTATGGGCTGTCCGATTCGTTCGGAAATCTGGGCAGCAGTGGCCGTCGGCAATCCGGCGCTTGCGGCAGAGTTTGCTTCACGCGACGGCTGCCTTGACCATTATGGCGAATCCATCGACGCCGAACGCTTTTTAGCGGCGCTCGAAAGCGAAGCCTTTTTTGCGGACGAAAAGACAAAAATGGCCGACCTTATTGCACACGCTCTTGCCGTCGTGCCGGAAGCATCGCCGTTTTATGGGCTTGTTATCTATGTGCTGTCGCTGTGCGATACCTACAAAGACAGCAAAACCGTGCTCACCAAGCTGCTGTTCCGCTATGGGCATCCAGACTGCACCAATATGCTTCAGAACATGGGGATTACGCTCATGGCACTGCTGCTCGGTGAAAACGATATCATCAAAACCAGCATGCTTGCGCTTAACTGCGGCTTTGATACCGACTGCACCTGTGCGACAGCCGGCGCGGTTATCGGGATACTGCGCGGCGCGGACGAACTCATGCGTGCCTATGGTTTGACCGAGATTCCCTATGCGCTCGGCGTAAAGAGCAACCGCCGCAGCAATAAGATCTTCGACCTTGCCGAAGATATCGCGCATATCGGCGTGGAATTCTGCAAAAATGTCAATACCGAAGTAACGCTTTCGGGCGCACCGGAGGTTTCGTTTGGCTTTGAAAAGCAGCCGGAGCTTGGCTTCTTTGCCAAATATGAGAAGCAAGACCCGTCGATTGCGCTCGGTCAAACGCGCAACGTGACGTTATGCTTCGAGAACCGCAGCGACAGCACACACGCGTACTCCGTGGACATCGGCGAAGCAGGCGGCATTCTCTGCCGGATGCCGCACGTTTCGATTGTGCTTGCGCCGGGTGAAAAACTATCGGTGCCGGTGGAATTCTTCTTGCCGGACGATACGGAACTTGTGTACGACCGCAACATTTTCCCGGTCACGGTCACCGAGAACGGCAAAACCGTGCTTGAAACGTCGTTCGGCCTTGCCGGAGCGACGCCGTGGAAATTGACCGGGCCTTTCTGGCGCACCGAGCCGATCTGCAACACCGAGCGCATTCTGGCGCATTTTTCCGAAAAGTATCCCTACTCCGCGCTGATGGCCGAATCCTGCATTCCCGGCACGGATACCGATAAAAAAAGAGATTTCCACTTGAATTTCTTTCCGGACACCAAGACGGACTTTGCCGATGAAACGGCACTTTTCGCACCGCTTGACCGAGAGTATGCAAGCCCGATTGTCGAGCAGACGCTTGCAAGCATTCCGGAGGACAGCTTCCGGCTTTCGGATTTCTTCGGCTTCCGTGGGCCGTGTACCGCGTATCTTTCCCGGATTCTCGTTGTGCCGGACGATGTGAATGTCTGCATTCAGGTCGGACACAGTGCGCCGTTTGCGCTGTATGTCAACGGCGAATGTGTCGGAGAGCGTGAAAACTGTGATAACTGGACGGCGGAAAACGTGCATTTGGAAAATGTCCGGCTTCATAAGGGCGAAAATAAGATCGTGCTTCGCGCGACGCGCGTCAACGAGGACGCAAAGTACAACGTCACGTTTTCGCTTGGACGCAGCAGCGCTGAGCAGATCGTGTGGTTTGCCTCCAAAAATCCGTATCGGTTTTAATAGCCGCGTATAACGCAAAGCCGCCCGAACAGCTTCGTTGCTGTTCGGGCGGCTGTTGTTTTATTCTTCTGTATCTTCTTCGGTAAATTCCTTCGGCAGCGGATATTTGTGCAGAAGACCGAGAGCGGCAATGCCTTTCTTCAGCTTTCGCAAGGCTGCCGGGTCGTGCCGTTCCGAATTTTCCGGATGATCGAGCGAAAAACAGCCGGCATCCTTGAAGTGATACGCTTCCTCGGCATTTGTCAAGCCTTCAAAGGCACAAGGGATCGGAACGCCTTTTTTCATCCGAGCTTGCAATTCCGGTAGGTATTTCGTATACACCTCACGCGGCAGACAAGCCTTTTCACGGCAGATTCCGGCGGCAAGGCCGACGACCTCGCCGAGCATTCCAAGCGTGCGCATGACGCGTACGGAAGAAAACGCCACATGGCTGGTGCTGACAGTTCGTCCGCCTAAAAATAAATTTTCCACGTCGCGTGAATAAAGGCATCGGTACGGGACCGGATACGGCGAAACAATGCCGCGGTGATAGGCAAACGAGCGGAAGGCTTCGCCGAAGGCGGCGGCATTATCCGGCTCGGGAAAATGCATATCGATACTCCACGAAAGGCACGCCGTGCCGTCCTCGTGATAAATTTTTTCTTCGATGTCCCTTTGCGTCAACACATAGTCGCCGACCACGCGATAGCTTTCGCGCTTGCCGCCGAGTGCCGACGCCCACTTTAACCGATAGCACGCAAAATCCGCTTTATTTTTGCAATGGTTCTTCTGATACGACCAGTTGGAATAGATGGCGCGTAAGCCATAATCGCGGATATATTCGATATCGTCCGCCATGTCGCGCGCAAAGCCGGTCTCCTGCTCCCAATCGCCGTTATAGACGTTCAAATAGGTGGTATCGTCTAAAGCAAGTCCCCAACCGATGTCCGGAAAATCGCTCGGCGCGTCGGTCTTTTCCGTGTACCAGCGAATCGAATGTCCCATCACAAGCTTTTGGTGTTCTTTGGGAGCAAGGCTTTCGCCGAAAACGCTTTGCGCTTCCCTGCCGTACATGACCTCTGCTCCTGCAAGACGGGACAAAACCGCGTCTCCCGAACAGTCCGCAAACAGCTTTGCTTTATATTTGGTCTTTTCGCCCGTGAGAACGTCGGTGCAGATGACGGCGCAAAGGCGTTTGCCGTCCATTTCAACGCCGGTCACGCTCTTGTTGAAGCGGATATTCTTGTCATAGTCGCCATCGTCAAAGGCAAACCGCTTGCGGTCGTCATAGTGCGCCGCGTCAAAAATGGTCGGATGTCCCGAAACCGGCGCGATCTCTTTTACCACGTTGCCGAGGTTTTCATACGGCGCAAGGTTGATCCTGCCGCCCATGCACACGCGGACCTCCGAGCTGTTGCAGCCGCCAAGCACACCGCGGTCGTGGATGAGCAACGCATTCACGCCGCTTCGGAAAACGGAAAGCGCCATGCAGACGCCGGCAACACCGCCGCCAACCACGATAAGGTCATAAACGGTGTCGCACGCGCAAATCTCGTTTCTGCCGAGCCGCGTGCGGATCACGTCAGCCGCGTCCGGTTTTTCCGGGCTGTCGGAAAGATAAATCGCGTCGCATCGGCCGTCAAAGCCGGTTAAATCGTGTAAGGCAAGCGTGTGCGTTCCTTTTTCGAAAAAGCAGTTTCCGGCAAGCTGCCAATCCCATGCCGCGCCGTCAGTGCCGAGAAGTGTCGGCAAGGCTTGTCCGTCGGCAAGCAGTTCAAATTTCCCGGCACTGTCCGGCGCATTCCACGCCGCCGTCCAATCGCGTGTCAACGCCCAAACAGAATATTCGCCGGGCACATCGACGGAAAACTCCGTCACCGCGTCGGCCACCGGCACGCCGAGGCCGTGCGCCAAAATATAGGAGGAATGCAGCGTCTGCATAGACTGTTGATCGACCGCCCAACCGCCAAGCGTCCGAAAGCTTTCCGCCTCTATGAAAATTTCGTGCATCTTTAGCCCTCTCTTTCCTTTACGGCAATGCGAATTTCCCATTCAAAGTTCTCGTCGTCCATATTTTCCGGGAAGATTTCGATGTTCGGAAGTGCTTCATCCTTTTCGTAGCGGCTGCTCGCAAGGCAGTCAAACAGCGTTTTGTAGAATTCGTTGACCTTTCTGTCCTCGCTTCCGTGAAAGGAAAAGCACATCCACAAGGCTTCCGGAACGCGAACGTGCGAAAGCAACGGATTTTCGGCATAGCCGCGTGCGCCGATAAGGCACCGAACGCTGTTTTCTCCGTTTTCGTATACGGCATACAGCTGATTTTTGCAGGCCTTCAACAGCTCATCGGCAGAATCGCTTGCATAAAACGCGCTCCACGCGTCCTCACAGCACTCCGAGTCGGTGATTTCGGAAACCTGCGACAAGCCGCATACCGTAAAAGCCGTATCCTTCTTTAACCGATAGGCACTCTGCGTGCCGCCGCACACCTTGGCTTCAAACCCGAGCGGCGAAAACAGCACGAGCGCACAGTCGCCTTTGGCGGCTTCGACCGGCGAAACGCCGTGAAACTCCTTGAACGCGCGTGAAAAGGACGACGGCGCGTCATAGCCGTATTTGGCGGCAAGCGCGGTAACCGAAGTGTCTCCGCGCAACACCTCCCCGGCACGCGACAGGCGGCGTTTGCGGATATATTCGTTTACCGGAATTCCGGCGGCAAACGAGAAAATGCGCCGGAACTCATACACCGAAAGGCCGCACTTGCGTGCAAGAACACCGATGTCGATGGCCATATCCAAATGGGCTTCGATGTATGCGACAATTTCGTTAAAAACGTTGATTCGGTTCATCTCTATAACGGCTCCACAACCTGACTGGTTCCCCAGACCGTCATTTCCTCGACCACGGCGCGTTCCGGCAGACTTGCTGCGTAATATACCGCCGAGGCAATATCATCGACCGACAGGGAATCGTTTGTTTCGGCAAGCTGTGCCGCACTTTGGAAGCCGGTGCTTGCAGAAGCCGGAATCAAGCAGGTCGCCCGAACGCCATATTTCTGAAGCTCGACATAAAGTCCCTTGGTGAACGCCAAAACACCGGCCTTTGCGGCGGCGTATACGCTCCAACCGCCCCAGGCGTGCTTGGCACAGACCGAAGAAATGTTGATGATGATGCCGTTTTTCTGCTGTTTCATGACTTCGGCAAAAACACGCGAGCCATAAATCACGCTGTTTAAGTTGAGCGCGATGATAGCGTCAATATCCTCTTTGGTTTGCTCCGCCGTTTCGCGGATACGAAGACCGCCGCCGGCGTTGTTGACAAGCACGTCGATTCGGCCGTATTTTTCCAACACGTGCTTCTTGCATTCCAACCACGCGGTATAGTCTGTCACATCAAGCGTAAGGCCGTCGGCAAAGCCGTTTTCTTCGACGGCTTTCCGCACCTTTTCGGCATTACGCGACGCGATGATAACGGTATCGCCTTTTTCCTTGAACAGCTTTGCGGTTGCCATCCCATAACCGCTTGTGGCACCCGTGATGAGTACGATTTTTCCGGACATATACATTCCTCCGATTTTTTCTTTCATTATAGCTTTTTTCGGCACGCGTTTCAATACATTCCTTGCACGATTCTGTTTTTGCCGACAAAAAAGCCTCGTTCCGTATGTCTTGCAGCAAAACGAACGAGGCTATCTTTTATAATTTGGCGATATAAGCGTGAACAAACGCGTCGTACTCTTTCGCGGAAATCTCGCCGCGCTCCTTTTTGGCTTTCATCTCCGAAAGCTTCTCATCGTCGGAAGCCGCAGAACGTGCCGCGTCCGTTCCTTTTGCAAGCTCCGGCGTATCGGCTGCAAACGCCGCAAAATACCGTTTGCCGAATTCACGGAGCGATTCGGTGTTAAAGTGCAGATGGTCGTCGTTCGACGTCAGCCCTTCGGCGCTCACATAGCGGATATCGTCGTTTTCGGCGGCAAGCGTGCGAAAAACCGTGTTGATGCCGTCGTAATGCGCAAGGTTCGGATCAAACTCACATTTGGGCAGATAATCGCCGAGTCCGCCGACATAGATGCGGATATCCGGCAGCTGCAAATCCTTTTTCAGCGTGCGGAACATATGCAAGAACTTGGGCGCATAGACAGCCGCACGCGCCGGATTGCAGTCGGCTTCGCCCTGGTGCCACAAAACGGCCTTGATGTCGCTTATGCGCATGGCAAGCCGCGCTTCGCTTACAGCATGGTCATATAACGCCTCGCCCGGCTGCCATTCGTCGATGGATGAACCGCCGTCGGAGGCCGGAATCAAGCCGACCTGTTCGCCTGTCCTTTTCACAAATTCAAGTGCAAACGCCGGCGCAAGGCTGGCTCCTGCAAACACGCGGTCGGCCGAAAGCGGTTCCCACATGGTCTGCCATCGGCCGTTGACAAGACGGAGAATACGCGCATCAAAAATGCGGTTGTCGGCATTCAGAATGCCGCGTCCGGACATATTGGACTGCCCGATGAGAAGAAATGATGAAAGCATAGATTTGCCGCCTCTCTGAATTGATACCTTTCATTATAGAGAGAAATGCGGAAAAAGTCAAGAAAAAACCAAAAGTTTTGAAAAAATCGGCAATTATTCCACGGCAAGCAACGCATTTAACGTGACAAAGCCCTGCGGATTCTTTCGCATGAGATCCCAGATAAAGCCGCCGACAAGGCCGTATTCACGGATCAGATTCACCTTGCCTTCATAGCTGCGCGCGTCCTCAAACCACACCACGTGTTCGCGTCCGTCCTCGTCGGTATAATAGAAATACGGGGACTGTGCCGCTTCGTCAAACAGAATCTCCGCACGCTTTTCCCGCGCCAAATTCACCGCTTCGACCGTTGAGAGCGACGGCGCAACGCTTTCGCCGCGCACATACGGCAGCGTCCAATCGTAGCCATAGTTGGAAATGCCGAGAATCAGCTTTTCTGCCGGGATGCGGCTTTGGGCATATTCCACCACGCGCCGCACCGAACCGATGGGCGCGACCGCCATGGGCGGGCCTAACCGGTAGCCCCATTCATACGTCATGAGAAAGCTGTAATTGGCCGCTTCGCCGAGCGCGGCATAGTCGATTCCTTCATACAAAAGCCCGGTCTGATTATCCGACGTTTTGGGCGGCAGTGCCACCACGCAGATATAGCCGTTTTCGTTCAACAGTGCCGTCGTTCCGGCAATAAACGACGCATAGGCGTCCTTATCCTCGGCAAACAGATATTCAAAATCCACGTCTAAGCCGACATAGCCCTTGGCGCGGATGTTCTCCAAAATGTTCTGCTGCAGGCGGCGGATGGCCTCCGGACTTGCGAAAAGCGCGTGCGCCGCTTCGTTGCTGAAATAGCCGTCCGGCGTGAGTGTGGATAAATGCATAAGCGGCTTTGTGCCGTAACGCACGGCGGTCTCGATAAGGCGCGCGTCGTTCGGCATGACAAGCTCTCCGTCTGCCGAAAAGCCATAGGTGAACGGCATGAGGTAGGTCATGTAGCTGATCACCGCTTCAAGCAAGCTCTGATCGATAAAATCATACGCATAGCCGCCGAGGAACGCCGGACGCTGCGGCTCGATCTCATAGCGGATGACCACGCGGTCGCCGGTCGCAAGCGTCGGCCGGCCGCCAAGAAAATAGTTGTTGCGGTAAAGCGCCCGTTCGGTCGTTTCGAAACGACCGGCAACCTCCCCAACGCTTTCGCCGCCGGAGGCCGTATACACCTCCTCCGGAAACAACAGCGCAAGGCTTTGGCCGACCACAAGCTGCCCGTCCGGCGGAAGGCCGTTATCGTTTATTACGGCAGACACGTCAAGACCGTATGCGGCGGCAAGGCTTGTGACGGTATCTCCGGGCTTTACGGTATAGATGATCAAAAAAATCCGTCCTTTCGCAGTTTTGTCACTTTCACCGTATGCACAAAAAAAGCAGAACATGAAGGTCATTTCGCTTTTTTCGCGCATAAGATACAGTAAACGGGCAAAAACCGAAAAAACGGAGGGATTGTATGTTTGGAATACTCGCCAATATGCTGTTTTTGTTTCTGAAGCTGTCGCACGGTGCCAATTTTCCGCCGCCGCTGAACAAAGACGAGGAAAAGCAATATTTCGAAAAGTGCAAAAACGGAGATGCCGAAGCACGCAAAATTCTCATCGAACGCAATCTGCGGCTTGTGGCGCACATTGCCAAAAAATACAGCTTTTCCGGCTGTGACAGCGATGATTTAATCTCCATCGGCACCATCGGCCTTATCAAAGCCATCGATTCGTTTCATCCCGAAAGCGGCACGCGCTTTGCCACCTACGCCGGAAAATGCCTGCAAAACGAGATTCTCATGTTTTTCCGCTCACAGAAAAAAAGGGCACTCGAATGCTCGCTCGGCGATGCCGTCGAAACCGATAAGGACGGCAATCCGTTAACCTACATGGACATCATCTGCACCGAGGACGACATTGCCGAACAGATCGACTTAAAAATCAAAATCGAAAAAATGATGAAGGGCATCGCTTCGGTTTTAACGCCCACCGAAAAGCAGATTCTCGTGCTGCGCTATGGATTATGCGGCACAAAGCCGGTCACCCAGCGTGAGGTGGCGCAGACGCTCGGCATTTCGCGTTCGTATGTCTCGCGGCTCGAATCGGGTGCGATTGAAAAGCTGCGCACGCATTTTGACACCCCGTCCGAAGCCGATGCCGCCGGAAGCAAACGCTAAAATCCTACTTATGATATTTATCGCCGTTTTGGATGCAAAACGCCCGGTAAATCTGTTCCACAAGCATCACCCCGGCCAGCGAATGCGCAAAGGTCATGCGCGACATGGAAAGCCGCAAATCGCATTCCTTTTTTAAGGATTCGTCAAGGCCATACGAGCTGCCGATCACAAAAACGATGTCGGAAACGCCTTTTTCGGACAGCTTTTCCATCGTTTCGGCAAGCTCCTCGGAGGATAACGTTTTCCCTTCAATGCACAGTGCGATTTTATACGATCCTTTTGGGAAAGCGGCCGTGATTTTCGCTTTTTCGGCGGCAAGCGCGCGTAAAATCTCTTTTTCGCTCGGCGCGGATGAAAGCGGCTCCGGCTTTAGGCACTTTTCGGTAAAGCGGCAGAAACGCCCCAAACGCTTCTCGTATTCGTCCAAGGCCTCGCGATAAAAACGTTCGGTGGGAGTTCCCAAATACAAAAATGTGATATTCACCATAAAAAATCTCCGAAATTTGTATAATCCGATTATTTTCCCCTGCAATCGTTGACACGCGTCCGAAAGCATGGTACAATAATCACGATCTATTATATCGTATTTCCCGGAACTTTGCAAGGTGCATTTTCGGCTTTTTGCCACAGTGATCCGGCGAAAGCGGAAAAGTCAATCACAGAAAGGACAGAACTCTCATGGAAAAGAATTTCAGAACCGTTTGCTTCGGCGAGTTAATGCTTCGTTTGCAGCCGAACCTCTACACACGCTTTTTGCAGGCTGACACCTTTGAAGCCACCTTTGGCGGCGGTGAGGCGAACGTCTCGGTTTCTCTTGCGAACTTCGGCCTCGATTCGGCCTATGTTTCCAAATTCCCGAAGCATGAAATCGGCCAAATGGCGGAAAATTCGCTGCGCTATTTCGGCGTGGACACCTCGTGCGTGACGCGCGGCGGCGACCGTATGGGCATTTATTACATCGAAAAGGGCGCATCGGTGCGTCCGTCGAAGGTCATTTACGACAGAGCCTATTCGGCCATCGCGCTTGCCGAGCGTTCGGATTTCGACTGGGAAAAGATTTTGGACGGTGCGGATTGGTTCCATTTCACGGGCATCACGCCGGCACTCGGCGACAATGTGGCCGAGATCGTACTCGATGCACTCAAGGTCTGCAAAGCCAAGGGCATCAAGGTCAGCTGCGACCTCAACTACCGTAAGAAACTGTGGACGCGCGAAAAGGCCGGCAAGGTCATGGCCGAGCTTATGCCGTATGTCAACGTCTGCATCGCCAACGAAGAGGACGCCGGCGACGTGTTCGGCATCAAAGCGGAAAACACGGACGTGGAAAAGGGCGTTGTCAACCATGAATCCTACAAGAGCGTTGCCAAACAGCTCATGGACAGATTCGGCTTTGAAAAGGTAGCCATCACGCTTCGCGAAAGCATTTCCGCCAACGACAACCGTTGGGCGGCCATGTTATACGACGGCGAAAACTATTGCTTCTCCAAGAAATACGATCTGCACATCGTTGACCGCGTCGGCGGCGGCGATTCGTTCGGTGCGGGTCTTATCTATTCGCTGCTCACCGGCAAAGACACGCAGAGTGCCATTGAGTTTGCCGTAGCCGCTTCTGCGCTCAAGCACACCATTGAGGGCGACTACAACATGGTGACGGTTGCCGAGGTCGAAAACCTTTTGAAATCGGGCGGTTCCGGACGCGTGCAGAGATAAAACAGCTTTGCGCTTTTCGACACACAATCCCTTGCGACAAAAAATCGCAAGGGATTTTTTGCGCGCAGCCGACGCATTCTTTTCTCTCGCCCGATTCGCGGCAAAAACTTCACAAAAACACTTGCAACAAAAGGCAAACTGTGGTACAATAATAAGGAATATCGGATGTATCGGGCAAAAGGAGGCGGAAGCATGGGAAAAGCGATTCTTGGTGCGCTGCTCGTCTGCGGAAAGATCCTGCTTTTCGCTCTTCTTGCCGTGCTTGTGCTCGTCGTGCTGCTTTTGTGCGCACGCATTGGCTTTCGTCTTCGCGTTCATGCGGACGGCGCGGTCGAGGTTTTGGCACGCGTCGGCGTTTTCTATCCGAATATCACAAAGCTTGCCGCGTGGCGCGCCGCATGGCGGCAAAAGCCCAAAAAGCCGAAGATCCTCCGCTACACCCAAACGTTCGGCTTATTCGGCGAAGCACCCGAAAAGCCGCAAAAAAGCGCAAAAGCCAAAAAAGCCGATGCGCACAAAAAATCACCGGCGAAAACCTCCCAAAAACCGCAGGAAAAGACGGATATTCCGGCTCTTCTCGGCAAGATAACCGCTTTTCTTGCCGAAGCGTTCACGCTTCTTTCGGGCGACGGACGCATCCGCATCCGGCGGTTGGTACTCACCGCGGCAGGCACAGAATCTTCCGAAACGGCCCTGCTATTCGGTCACATGAACACGGCTCTTGCCTTGCTTTTGCAAACAAGCGACCGCTTTGAACGCTTGGACACGACGGCTGCCAAAATCGGCGTATATGCGGATTTTCAGGCGGAAGCGGCACAAATGGATGCGGATATCGAATTGAATTTCCGGGCATGGGTTTTAACGCGTGTGGCCTTTGACGCCGCCAAAACCTATCTTGCCGTAAAAAAGAACGTATAAAGCCGGCTTTCGAAGGCCGGCAAAGAAAGGATGTCTATCATGCAGGAAAAACAACCGATGAGTGAAGTTATCAAAGAAACCATCGATAAGGTCAAAAGCATTGCCGATACCAAGACCGTAATCGGAGAGCCGATTACCCTCATCGAAGGTGTGACCATTATCCCGGTTTCGCGCGTTTCGGTCGGTGCAGCTCTCGGCGGCGGCGAATACGGTGCAAAAAAGGACCGTCGGAAAGAGCAGACCGAAAAGGTCGTCACCGACAATTTCGGCGGTGGCGGCGGAACAGCCGTTACGGTCACACCGGTCGCTTTTTTGGTCATCACGGCGGACGGCGAAACGAGACTGCTCAATATCGGCGAAAATACCGGCTATTTCGGCAACGCCATGCTGGGAGCCGTGAACGGTCTGGATGCCGCACTCGACAAAGCCCCCGATATCATCCAAAAAATCAGAGGCCTGTTCGGCAAGAAAAAGAATGAAAAAGATTCGGAAAACGCCGAGACGACGGTGGTGATCACCGATACTGCCGACGCCGGACAGCCGACGGATGCAGAGGAAAAAGCATGAAAGATTTCGGCAGGCCGGACAGAGAGCCCACACCGTCCGATATCCGAAAAAAGCGTGACAAGGCTGCCAAGCGAAAAACGCTTGAATGGATTTTCAAGGTTGCCCGTCCCGAGCTTTCCGGCATTCTTTTCATCATTTTCGGTGAGGGAATCTGGGCGGTATTCGGCACGGTAACAGCCTTGTTCACGCGTGAGATCATCAACGGCGCCACGCGCGGAAACCGTGAGCGTTTGATTCGGTTTTTGATCATTTATTTGTTCGTTGCGCTGTCGCTTTTGGGCATTCATGCGCTCATGCGCTATATGACCGAACGCAGCAAGGGCCGTTTGGAGATCCTCTTTCGCTCCCGTGTATTTGAAAGCATGCTGTCCCGGCGATATGCAAGCTTACGCTCACATCACACCGGCGACTTGGTCAATCGCCTTTCCGGCGATGTCGGTGTTATCTCCGACGCGGCAGCCACCATCATTCCGAATGTTGTGATGATGAGTGTGCGGCTTTTGTGCGCAATGGCGGTGCTTATCCGCTTAAATCCGTTATTTGCCGCAGTGTTCGGTGCCGGCGGCGTGTTGATCTTCCTCTTCGCCCGTCTGTTCAAGGGCTTGGTGCAGAAATACCATGCCGCCATGCAGCAGGCCGACGGCCGGATGCGGTCGTTCTGGCAGGAAATTTTTGAAAACCTGATGGTGATCAAATCGTTTGTCGGCGAAAAAAATGCCGTCAAAAAATCCGATCATCTCATGAACGAGCATTACAAGCTGCGTATGAAGCGTTCGCTTATCAGCACCCTCTCCCTTTTGGGCACAACGGTGGTCGTGCGCATGGGACATCTGTTTGCCATCGGCTATGGAGCGTTTTGTCTGTTTTCCGGAACCATGGATTTCGGAACGCTGACAGCACTCAACCAGCTTGTCGGGCAGGTACAGCAGCCGTTTGCCAACATGACCGGCATCATGCCGCGCTATTACGCCGCACTTTCCTCGGCGGAACGGCTCATGGAAATCGAAGAGCTTCCGGAGGATTCGTTAGGCGAAAACGCCGTCGATGCCGCCGAAACCTATGCACGCTTAAAAAGCCTTGAAGTGCATGGCGTTACGTTTCGGTACGACGCGGACAAGGCTGTGTTTGAAAACTGCTCGTGTGTGATCCATAAAGGCGATTTCGTCTCCATCACCGGTATGTCCGGCATCGGCAAAAGCACGCTGTTTAAGGTGCTTCTCGACATTTATCCGATCGAAGCCGGAAGAGCTGCCGCCGTTTTGGCGGACGGCGAGCTTCCGTTAAGTGCCGCGACCCGTTCGCTGTTTGCGTATGTGCCGCAGGGCAATATGCTGTTTTCGGGTTCCTTGCGCGACAATTTGCTGTTTATGGCAAAGGGCGATGTTTCGGAAGAACAGATCGACAAGGCGTTAAGCTGCGCCTGTGCCAAAGAGTTTGTGGAGCTTCTGCCGGATAAGCTTGATTCGGTCATCGGCGAAAACGGCGTGGGGCTTTCCGAAGGGCAGATTCAGCGTCTGTCGTTTGCAAGAGCACTGCTTTCGGACGCGCCGATTCTGTTGCTGGACGAAGCCACCAGTGCTCTCGATGAAGCCACCGAGGCAAAGCTTTTGACCAATCTTAAGGCACTTGCCAACCGCACCTGCATCATCGTGACGCACAAAAAAGCCGCACTTGCCGTGTGCAACCGGCATTTCGTGATACAGAACAAAAAAATCGTCGAACCGAAGCCCGATGAAGCCGATACGCTCCGTGTATAAGGTGCGTTTCGGGAGGTTAAAAATGTAAACTTTTTATAAATGCCGAAAAAAATCGTAAAAATTGCAAAAAAACACTTGCAATTTGTAACGTGCGGTGCTATAATAATCCTTGCTGTCCTGTACGATGACAGGATTTTGATTTAAGCGATCATTCAAGTTCATCAAGCACTTAGGAGGTGTAAACAATGGCAAAATGTGAAATCTGCGGAAAGGGCGTTACCTTCGGCTGCAACGTATCGCACTCTCACAGAAAGACCAACCGGGCCTGGAAACCCAACATCAGACGTGTCAAGATTGTTGACAACGGTACGCACAAGACGGTCAACGTATGCTCTCGCTGCCTCCGTTCCAACAAAGTAACCAGAGCGGTTTGATTTTTACCGGTTCTTCCGGTTGTTCATAGAGCTTAAACAGCTTGCGTGACAGACACACAAAAAAGGGCTTTGCATTTTGCGCAAAAGCCCTTTTTTAATCGAATTGAATGAAGTCTCAAACGTATACAGGGACTGTCGCTTGCGGCAGTCCCCAAAGGTGTTTTCGGCTATTTGAGCTTAATCTCGTTGGTAAGCGGCTTTCCGGCAAAGAATTCGTCAAAATTCTGAATGGTGACGCTTGCAATGTTGTCAAGCGCTTCCTCGGTCAAAAACGCTTGGTGGGACGTGATAAGCACGTTCGGGCGGCTGACAAGCAGCGCAAGCGTATCGTCCTTGATGATTTTGTCGGACATATCTTCGTAAAACAGATTGGCTTCTTCCTCGTACACGTCGAGTGCCGCACCGCGTAATTTCCCGGCAGTCAGCACTTCAAGAAGTGCCTCACTGTCCACAAGCGCACCGCGCGAGGTGTTGAGAAGAAACGCGCCGTCCTTCATTTTTCCGAGAGCTTCACGGTCGATGATGTGATAGCTCGATTCGGTCAGAGGACAATGGAGCGAAATTACGTCGCTTTCGCGAAACAGCGTGTCGAGCGACACATACTCGATGCCGCTTCCTTCGGCCGGATATGGGTCATACGCGATGACCTTCATGCCGAGACCGCGGCACAAATCGATAAACGTGCGGCCGATTTTTCCCGTGCCGATGATGCCGGCAGTCTTGCCGTATAAATCGATGCCGGTAAGGCCGTTGATGTTGAAATTGAAGTCGCGCGTGCGGATATACGCACGGTAAATGCGGCGGTTGAGAGCCAAAAGAAGCGCAAGCGCGTGTTCGGCGACCGCGTGCGGCGAATAAGCCGGAACGCGCACAACGGCAAGCTTCCCGGCAGCGGCGGCAATATCCACATTGCTGAAACCGGCACAGCGCATGGCAAGAATCTGCACACCGCGCTCGTGCATACGCTCGATGGCCATTTTGTTTATGTTGGAATTGACAAACGCGCAAACGCCGTCAAAGCCTTCCGTGATTTTGGCGGTATGGTGGTTGAGCTTTTCTTCAAAGTACGTGATTTCGTAATTTTTGCCGTACTTGTCAAAATACGTGCGGTCATACGGCTTTGTATCGAAAAACGCGATTTTTTTCATGTTGTTTGGCACATCCTTTCTTATATGATAGTATTATACCCAATTTCGGTGCGCTTGGTCAAGCGAAATCCGGAAATTTTTACCGCAGGAGGTAAATCATGGCAGCAATCGGCATTTCAGAGATGTTATGCGAAGTGATTCGCTCCGAAAGCGAATACAAGCAGCTCTACAACACGCTTTATAAATTCATTTCCGGCGGCAGCCGTTTTTCGCAAGGACCCTCGCTCATCACCGGCCTTTCCGACGGCGCGCGCAACGTGTTATGCGCCTCTCTTGCCGCCGAAAGTGCCTTTTTAACGGGCGAAGACGGCAAAAAAACGCCGCTCATTCTCGTTCCGGACGAAAAGACCGCCTATTCCATGCGAAGCAAACTGTCTGCGTTTTTGGAAAACGTGTATGTGTTTCCGGCGCGGGACTTCAATTTTTATAACGTCGGTGCGCTTTCGAAGGAATGGGAATACGAACGCTTAAAGGTGTTACGCGCGCTTGTTTCGGGCGAATGCGACGCGGTGCTTGCCGTGCCGGAGGCGGCTCTTGCGCTGCTGCCGCCCGCGGAATACCTGCGCAAAGGAAAAGCTTTGAAAATCGGCGACACCGTTCCGGTCGCCGCGCTCGTCAAGACGCTTGACGAATACGGCTATGTGCGCGTCGACACCGTCGAAGGTGCCGGGCAGTATTCGCTTCGCGGCGATATTCTCGATATTTTTGTGCCGGATAACGACTATCCGCTCCGTTTGGAATTTTTCGGCGATGAAATCGACGCGGCCGGCTTTTTTGACACCATGACCCAGCGCCGCACCGAAAATGTGACGGAGTTTGCCGTCACGCCCGTGCGCGAAACGGTGATTCCGCCCGAAAAATACACCCTTATCGAAGAAAAAATCGATGCGCTTATCACTTCTGCCTTGCGCAAAAAAAATCAAACGCTTGCCGAAAAGCTCTCGGCCGAGCGCATCGCTTATAAAAACGCCGATTTTGCCGCCGCCGACAAATATTTGCCCTATCTGTACGACGACTTTACCACCTTGTTCGATTATGCGCGCGGCTTATGCGTGGTGTGCGACTATCCGCGCGTCAAGGAGCGGCTAAATGCGTTTTTATACCAGCTGCACGAAACACTCACCGACCTTGCCTCCGCCGGAGAAATGAGCCTTGCGGACGGTGTTTGGTGCAAAAACTACGAGGATCTGAAATACCTTCTCACCAAACGCCCGTCTGCCGTGACCGATCCGTTCACCGGCACGCCGGATTTTGAAATTTCGGGACTGTTCGAATTCTCCTCCCGGCAGACCGTGAGCATCGAATCGGGCATCGATATTCTGTGCGACGACCTCGCCGGATACTTAAAAAGCGGCTGTCGGACGGTTTTGTGCGTCCGCGGAAAGGCGCACGCGTCCGAGCTTTACGATATGCTTGCCGCTCACGGCATAAGCGCTGTCGTTTCCGGCGGTATGCCGTGCGCGGAGCTTTCCAAGAACCATGTCTATCTCATGCCCAAGGACGATATGAGCGAAGAATATGTCGGCTTTGAGCTAATCAAAACCGGCTTTGCCTTCCTTTGCGAAAGCACCTCCACGCAAGAAGCATCGGCACGCGCCGTCAAGACAAACGAAAAAGCAAAAAAATCCGCCAAAAAGAAGATTCTTTCCTATTTGGAGCTTACCGAGGGCGATTATGTGGTGCATGAGCTGCACGGCGTCGGACAGTATATGGGCATCAAAACGCTGACGGTGGCAGGCGTGACGCGCGACTACATCACCATCAAATATGCCGGAAAAGACCAACTCTATGTGCCGTGCGACGGTCTTGACAAGGTCTCCAAATATTCCGGCAAGGGCGACAACGTCGTGCTTTCCAAAATGGGCGGCAGCGACTGGATCAAAAAGAAAACACGCGCCAAAAAGGCCGCCAAGGACATGGCCAAGGAGTTAATCGCGCTGTATGCCGAACGCAGCCGCCGTCCGGGCTATGCCTTTTCGCCCGACACCGAATGGCAGCGCGAATTTGAAGCCGGCTTCGAATACGAGGAGACCGACGGGCAATTGCAGGCGGTACGCGAAATCAAAAAAGATATGGAAAAGCCGTGTCCGATGGACAGACTCCTTTGCGGCGATGTGGGCTTCGGCAAAACCGAGGTGGCCTTGCGTGCCGCGTTCAAGGCGGTCATGGACGGCAAGCAGGTGGCGGTTCTTGTGCCGACCACGATTTTGGCGTTTCAGCATTTCCGCACATTCTGCTCACGTATGCACGGCTTTCCGCTTCGCATCGAAATGCTGTCGCGCTATGTGACGCCCAAAAACGCAAAACTTGTGCTGCAAAAATTGGAAAACGGCGAAGCCGACATTGTGGTCGGCACGCACAAGCTGCTCGGCAAAAACGTGAAATTCAAGGACTTGGGGCTGCTCATTGTGGACGAAGAACAGCGTTTCGGCGTGGCGCACAAGGAGCGGCTCAAAGAAATGGCAAAGCAGGTGGATGTGCTGACGCTCACCGCAACGCCCATTCCGCGCACCTTCAACATGGCGCTGGTAGGCATCCGCGATATGTCGGTGCTTGAGGAAGCACCGGTCGACCGGTATCCGGTGCAGACGTATGTGCTCGAATACGACCGCACAATTCTGCATGAAGCCATCAAAAAAGAGCTTCGGCGCGGCGGTCAGGTGTTCTATCTGCACAACAAGGTCGAGGACATTATGACCGTAGCGGCACATATCAAGGAAGCCGTTCCGGAAGCGAATGTGGCCGTGGCGCACGGGCAGATGGATAAAGAGGAAATCTCCTCGATTTGGTACGACATGACCGAAGGAAAAATCGATGTGCTTGTGTGCACCACCATCATCGAAACCGGCGTGGATGTGCCCAACGCCAACACGCTCATCATCGAGGATGCCGACCGCATGGGACTTGCCCAGCTTCATCAGATCCGCGGCCGCGTGGGACGCTCCAACCGTCGGGCGTTTGCATACTTAACCTACAAGCCGGAAAGCCTGCTCAACGAAATCGCCCAAAAGCGGCTTGTCGCCATCAAGGAATTCACCGAATTCGGTTCGGGCTTCAAAATCGCCATGCGCGACCTTGAGATCCGCGGTGCAGGCAATCTTTTGGGTGCGGAACAGTCGGGCCACATGGAGGCGGTCGGCTACGAGCTGTTTGTGAAGATCCTCGAACAGGCCGTCCTCGAAGAAAAAGGCGAAGCCGTCAAGGAAACGCCCGAATGCACGGTCGATCTCGGCATCAGCGCGTTTATTCCCGAACGCTACATCAAGCGTCCGTCCGGACGAATCGAAATGTACAAGCGCATTTCCGAAATCAAAACCAAGGCCGACGCCGACGATGTGGCTGACGAGCTGACCGACCGTTACGGCGAGATCCCGAAAGAAACGCGCAATCTTCTTACCATCGCCTCGATCCGTGCGCGTGCATCCGCCATCGGTCTTGTGCGCATCGAGTACAAAAACGGCAAGCTTGCCGTGTATCCGTCCACGCCGCCGACCAAGGAGCAATCCGTTGCGCTTGCCATGAAATTTCCCGGCAAGGTGTTGACCTCGCTCGGCAAAAATCCGTGCTACAACATCAAAGCGGATTCGACAGACGGAATCGGTGCGATATTGGAGGAAATATTCAAGATTTATTCACCAAACAAGCCGGATAGCATGGTATAATTATTTAGTTAAGAACGAACTGCGGAAAGGAAGCGAACCTATGTCTTCTTTCAAGAGAATTTTAGCCGGTCTTTTGGCGTGTTTTTGTGTTATGACCTTTGTCGGCTGTGCCGATTCCGCCAAAGAGGCGGCCATATCCATGGAGGGCGGCGGAGCTGTTTCCATCAACTTCATGTATCTGCTCGCTTCCATTCAAAAATCCATGTATGCGGATGTCGTCGCCGACGGCGGCAGCTGGGACATGGTGGTCAACGCCGAAAAAGGCACGACGCTTTCGGACGTTTTGTACGATGTCACCGTCAAGGCCGCCAAAAGCTCGCTTATCTGCGAATATCTGCACGACAAGGTCTACAAGCTTTCGCTCACCGATGAGCAGAAAAGCTCGATCGACAAGCAGATGAACGCGCTTGCGCAAAAAGCCGGATCGCAAGAGGCCTTAAAAGAGGAGCTTTCCAAATACAGTGCCGACACCAAGACCATGCGCCGCTATTTGGAGCTTACCGTCAAGCAGGCCAACCTCTACAAGTATTTCTATGGCGATAACGGCATTTTCGCCATTTCCGAGGATGAGATCAAGAACGATTTCAAGGAAAACTATCACATCGTCACGCACATCTATTTCAATCTTTCTTCCAAGGTCAAAGAGGACGGCACCGCCGTTGCCTTAACCGAGGAAGAGATCGCCGCCAAGCGCCTTTTGGCCGAAGAGGTCTACAACCGCATTTTGGCCGGTGAAGATTTTTACACCTTAAAAGCCGCCTACAGCGAGGACAGCTACGAAAGCGAATACTATCCAAACGGCTTCTTCGTGACAAACGACACCACTTTTCCTTCCGCCTTCACCACGGCTGCCATGGAAATGGAGGTTGGCGAATACCGACTCTGCGAAACCGGCGGCAGCGGCGCGAACGGACTTCATATTCTCTATAAGCTGCCGATGGATGAAACGCTGTACAACGCCGACCAAACCGTTTACGGCAACATCAAAAGCAAGCTCATTACGGCGGATTTTGACAAGCATCTTGCCGAATACACCGAAAAGCTTTCGGTCAACGAAGAAAAAATGGCACTCCTAAATGTTGCGGTTGTGCCGGAATATACGTATTAAACGCGGTGCGTTTGAAAGGAGGCGGGCGACATGAAAGGCGAAATCAAACTGAAAAGAAACCGTAGCTCGTTTTCGGCAGCAGCCGTCAAGGAACGCGTGTTTTTCGGTCTGCTGTTTTTGCTCGTATTCCTGCTGTCCGCAACGGTTTTCCCGTATACAGGCTACACCGGAAAAGAGGCTGTCCGCATTGTGCCGGATGTGCTATTTGCACTTTGCTTTGTAAGCGGCATTGTATGTAAAGATCGCCGGTATGCGGCGCTGCTTGCACTCGTGTTCGGCGCACTGTCCGATTTCTTCTTAACGCCGCCGACGCACCTGTCGCCCATCCTATTCTTCTTAAGCGCCTATTTTTCGTCAACCGCCGTCGGCATCTTTACATCGGCAAACGCCGTGACCGCAACCGTTTCGTCGCTGCCCTTCTTTTTGGCGCGCAGCGTCACGGGCGGTCTCTTCCTGTTAACGGAAAACGGCAATGAAAGCTTCGGAACGATCGTCAAAAGCATTTTGCTTCCCGAGTTGTGTGTGAATGTGGCGGTAACGTTTATCGTCTATCTGCTTGTCGGCCTGATCGCCCGGAAATGGATCTACCGCACCGGAAGCAGCCGTAAGCTCTGAAAAACGCAAAAAGTCTCAAATATAATCAAATATAAATCGTAAGAAAAACAAAAGCGGAGAAAAAACATGACTGAAACAAAAAATGCCGTCATCGGGCAGTCGGGCGGACCGACCGCTGCAATCAATGCCACGCTTGCCGGTGTGATTGCCGGCTGTCTCGCGGAAAACACGTCCATTGACCGGGTCTACGGAATGCGACACGGCATCGAAGGCTTTATGAACGAGGAGCTTGTGGAACTAAACAGCCGCTTTGCTCAAAACCGCGACGAAGAGCTGCGGCTTTTATCCCTAACACCGGCGGCCGCGCTCGGCTCCTGCCGCGTGAAATTGGTCGAAGAAAAGCAGTTCGAGAAAATTTTCGCGGTGCTTGAAGCATACAACATCGGCTATTTCTTCTACATCGGCGGCAACGACAGCATGGATGCCGTGGCAAAGCTTGAGGCTTACCGGGACAAGCATCCGGCCGTCAATCCGACCGGGACGCGCTTTATCGGCGTGCCGAAAACCATCGATAACGACCTGTGCTTCACCGATCACACACCCGGCTTCGGCTCGGCGGCCAAATATATCGCCTCCAGCCTTGCGGAAATCGCCCGAGACTGCGCCGTGTACCGTCAAAAGGCGGTGACGGTGGTGGAGCTTATGGGACGCGACGCCGGTTGGTTAACCGCAGCAGCCGGATTAACCAAGGAAATCGCCGGAATCGGTGCCGATCTCATTTATCTGCCAGAGGTGCCGTTTGACGCGGAACGCTTTTTGAGCGACGTGATGAACAAGCTCAATATTCCCGGCAAAAACTTCGTGCTTGTGGCTGTTTCCGAGGGCATCCGCAACAAGGACGGCGACTATGTGGCCAAAGCGGCCATGAGCGGCGTGGTGGATATTTTCGGACACGCGTATCTTTCCGGCACGGGAAAATATTTGGAAAACCTCATCCGCGACGAGATCGGCTGCAAATGCCGCTCGGTGGAGCTTAGCGTTTTGCAGCGCTGTGCGTCGCATTTGGCCTCCAAAACCGACATTGAGGAATCGCTTCTCATCGGCCGTGAAGCCGTCAAAGCAGCCGTTTCCGGAAAGAGCGGCCGGATGATGGCCTTTGTGCGCAAAAACGCGGACGGCTCTGCACCGTATGAAATCGGCGTGACGGATGTGGACGTGAGTGCTTCCGCCAACCGCGTAAAAATCGTTCCGAACGAGTTTATCACGCCCGACGGCAAAGGCGTGACCCGTCAATGCATCGATTATTTGATGCCGCTCATCAAGGGCGAATGCGAAACGGTCTATGCAAACGGAATTCCGCAGCATTTCACCCTGTAAAAGCCTTTTGCTTTAGGCAAAATGTATAGTTTTTCCAAGGTGCATTTGGATGGATTCAACAAAAAAACAGTTGCTTCTTGACATCCGAACTTCCTTGGTGTAAAATAGTAAATATCGGCAGTATACCTATCTATCAACCGCTGCTTTTTTCACAACAGAATTCATTTCAGAGAGGAACCGTAAGCACATGAAATCTAAGAGAGTATTATCCTTTCTTCTTGCCGCCGTCATGGTCTTCACCGCTTTTGCGGCCGGTGGCTGTGCCAAAAAGAACAACAACGACGAAAACGAGACAAGCGGCATTGTCGCACTCAATATGTTTATTATGACCGAGGACGAAACAAGTCCTTCCGCTGCACGCGAAGTGCAGATGGCCATCAACGAAATTACCGTTCCGAAATATAAGATGCTCATCAAAATCAACTATCTGAAGCCCGACGAATATTGGGCTGCCGTTGATGCCGCCGAGGATTCTACCATCAATTATGTGGCAGACGAGATTGCTCTTTTGGATGCCGAAGCAGCGGATTCCACCGATGCTTCGGCCGACACGACTGCCGACGCTTCTGGTGATACGGCTGCCGACGCTTCTGCCGATACGGCCGCTGACACAACCACAAAAACAGATAAGCCTGTCGTGAAGGACGTTTCGCAAATGACCTTCAACGAAGCCATCGACTATGTGTTCGACATTGACGACATCACGCTTCCCGAGCCGCAGATCGACGTTTTTGTGGTGGATGACTACGACAAATTCTTAGAGCTTGCCGACGACGAACGCCTTGCCGAAATCGATATCAAATACGACCGCAAGGTGCTTACCAAATACATTCATCCGACCATTCTCTCCACCACCTCCATCGACGGAAAAACCTACGGTGTTCCGGCAAACTTCAAAATGGAAGGCAAATACGAGTTTTTGGTCTTCAACAAGGATCTTCTCGACAAGTATCATTATTCCGTGCATGATTTGCGCAAGATCGAGGACATGGGCGATTACCTCTCCCTCATCAAAGCCAATGAACCCGGCTACTACCCGATTTCCGACCTGCCCGAAATGGCCGGTGCCGAAATCTACGACGGAATTCTCTTCTCACTCTCCAAATTGACCCAAATCTCCGCCTCCAGCTATCCGGTTTACTTAAACAATTCCGCCTATGCCGACTACTTAAAGAAAACAGCCTCCTACCGTCAGAAGGGCTATGTTGCCTCCGCGAACGGCGTTACCGATGCAAAATATGCCATCGAATATGTCACCGCCGACCACCTCATCGACCGCGAATGGACCGATGAAAACGGCACGAGCTATCAGGCATATCTGTACGACATTCCGCGCGTAACCGCCAAAGAAGCCTTCAAATCCGCCATGTGCGTGAGTGCGTATTCCATCCATAAGAGCAAGGCCGCTGAGCTTATCGAGCTGTTCAATACGGATTCCGAACTGGCAAACCTGCTGCAATACGGTATTTCCGGCAAGCATTACCGCGAAGAAAACGGCATTGTTACCTACATCGATACCGACGCAGAAAACACCTATCGCATGAACAATTTCCTCACCGGAAACACCTATATCAAGTATACCACCGAAGAAAATGCCGATTATGTCGAAAAAGCCAAGGAAACCAACCTCGGCACCGCACCCAGTGCTTATTTCGGCTTCCAGCTGAACTTTGACGATGTGGATTCCAAGTCGATCTACGAATGCGTCAAGATTTTCTCCACCGAAGCCCTCAAGCGCGTTCAGAACGGCGAAATGACCGTTGATGAAGTGTTCAACATCGCCGGACGCGAATTGAACGCCCTCGGTGCACAGTGGAACTCCGACGGCTCGGCACTCTTAGGCGTATTCGGCAAGCTTGCCACCCAACAGAAGACCTCCGCCGAAAAGAATACTTCGTATTTCGTCGTATCCGAGCAGGTCGAAACCTATAACGATATTTACAAGTCGGCAGAAGAAATCGCCGCCGAGCTTGCGGCGCAAGAGCAGGCCGAAGAAGAAGCCAAAGCCGAAAAGGCTGCCGAAGAAGAAGCCGCTCTCGAGGCTGAAATCGCCGCTGAAGATGCCGCCGCAAAAGAAAATGCGGACAATGCCGGCGACCAAGCCGCCGCTGATGCCGCTGCCGAGGCGGATACCGCTTCCGAAGCGGATGCCGCTTAAAACATCTGACAACCGAAACCGCAAAGCAGTCCCTTTCCGAAAACCGGAAGGGACTGCTTTTTTGTGGCTTTCGGACGTAAAAGAATTATGCCTTAATTTTTTTGCTTCGACAGGTTGACAATTTTGCCGAAAAGTGATATAATTAACAAATAATGACGTGTGCGTCAACTTTTTTTGCCCGCTTTGAACGTAAGACGCACCGGTGCTTTGCGCATCTAAATGCTTGATTGTGAGGGAACTGACTTATGGATGATTTGTATTACAAAAAATTTGAGCCGTTTTGGGGTTCTTGGTATATCAAGCGTTTTATCGGCGAAGGCTCGTTCGGCAAATGCTATGAGATCGAAAAGAACGACATTTCCGGAACATATAAAGCCGCGCTCAAAATCATCACCGTGCCGCAAAACAGGGATCATATCAAAAACATTTCCTCCACCGGCATGAGTGCGGACGATGTTTCGTTCTATTTTCACGACATTGCCAAAAACGTCGCTTCCGAATTCAAGCTGATGGAGCAGTTCAAGGGAACGACCAACATCGTCAGCTACGAAGACCATGAGATTCGCAATCACGACGATGGCATCGGCTGTGATATCTATATCCGCATGGAGCTGTTGACGCCGTTAAACGAATATTATGCTGCGCATCCGCCGACCGAAAGCGATGTGATCCGGCTCGGCATCGATATCAGCCGCGCGCTCGAAATGTGCGCCAAAAACAAAATCATTCACCGCGATGTCAAGCCCTCCAACATTTTCATCTCTCCCAACGGCGACTACAAGCTCGGCGATTTCGGCGTAGCGCGCCGCATTGAAGCCACCTGCGGCGAATTCTCCAAAAAAGGCACTTACGATTATATGGCGCCCGAGGTTTACCGCGATTCGATCTATGATACCCGTGCGGATATCTTTTCGCTCGGCATCGTGCTGTATAAGCTGATGAACGGCGGCCGTATTCCCTTCCTGCCGCCGGCGCCAGCAAGAATCAGCTACAATGACAGCGAAAACGCCATTGCGCGCCGTATGAAAGACGAGATTCCCGATCCGCCGATCCATGCAAGCCCGGCTTTTTCGGAAATCATCTTGACCGCCTGCCAAAGCGATGTCAACAAACGCTATCCGTCAGCCAGTGCTTTGCGCGAAGCACTCGAAAATCTGCAGCGTATGCAACGCACTGCCGTGCCGCCGGTATCCGCAAGCCAAACGTCGACACCGGCCTCCCCTTCCGAACAAACCGTGTTGGTCAATCGGAACACCCCGGCTATGCCGCAGAATCCGGCTCCTTCTGAGGAAACGGTGTTGGTCAATCGAAACAATCCGACAACACCGCAGAACCCGGCTGCTGCTGAACAAACGGTATTGGTCAACCGGAACAATCCGACAACGCCGCAGCCCCCGGCTCCTGCTGAGCAAACGGTGTTGATTAACCGGAACAATCCGACAACGCCGCAGAACCCGGCTCCTGCCGAACAAACCGTACTGCTGCACGGCAACGGCAGCCAACAACCGGCAAATGGTGTCGTTCCGGCAAACGGTGTCGTTCCGCCAGTCGGTCAAAAGCAGAAAAACAAACCGGCCCGCGTGCCTGCCTCGCCGCAAAAGGCAAAGCGCAAGAAACTGGTGCTTATCAGCGTGTTTGCCGCCATTGTCGTGGCCGCAGCCGCTGCCGCCGCGTTCTTGCTGTTCAATTCGTCGGAGCGTGCGGCTTGGCATCCGCAGGAAACCGAAACCGTTTGGAAAGTTTCGTCCTATGGGGACAAGTATCCGTTCTATGCAACTTTAGAAGAACGGGATGCTGACGGCAACCCGACCGGCAAAACCAAAGAAAGCACAGAAATCACCAAATACGGCGCCTACGGCAAGCTGTATCTCCAAAAAGATCCGGTCACAGGCGACCTTTCTCACGTTTTATATGTGCTCGGCCACCCGAAGGATTACACCGAACCGGTCAAAGCAATGGGCGACGAGGAATGGCTCATTACCAGCTATGACTTGAATTTTGCCGAATATGCCGTGAAATACGTGAACGGTGAGCCGACAGACACCACCGAATTGACCGGCAGAATCCTCAAGCACGAGTATTTCATCCGCTTTGCTTCGGACGGAAGTCCCATGCGCGTTTTGTATCTTGAAAACGAGCCGGTTTCCTCCGAAAGCATTTCCGAAGTTCCGGACGGCTCTTGGGTGATTTATGCCAATGTCTACGATGCGGAAACCTTCGAGGAATTGGCCGCTCATTACATAAACGGTGCGCCGGATTTCACAGACTGCAAGTCAACCGGCCGGGTTTTAAGCACCGCTTGGTATACCTTCAAGAACGACAACGGCAAATTCCATCGCGTTTTGTATGTGGACGGTCACCGCAGTGAACAGGTCAGCGAGGAATTCGACACGCTCTCGGCCGACGAATGGGTGGTAGACGGCTTTAACGAAGAGGATTACCGCGAATACGCCAACCACTATGTTGACGGAACGCCCAACGGCGAAGCCGTCTATACCGGCGAAACGGTCGCTTACGAAGAATGGCGCGAGGAATCCGACGGCAATTACCGATTCGAACGGAAATTCGTCAAGGGGGTTGCAACCGAAGAAACGCGCGGCCATACGCCTATCCAAAAGGATACGCCGCAAAAGTCCACGCCGACTCCGGCTCCTACACCGACTCCCACGCCTTCCGATAATAACAGCGGCTCCTACATCTATGTGCCGTCCACGCCGACGCAAACGCCGACACCCACACCGACGCCTACGCCGACTCCGACGCCGACACCAACGCCTACGCCGACTCCCTCGACTGCGGACGCCGATTTTGACGAAACCATCACGTCGAAAAAACGCGAAACGCTCGACGCACAAAATAAGCTTGTCGGCTATTACAATGCGGCCGGGCAATTGGTCAAACAGGAAAAATGGGTGTTGGATATCGATAACCGGCTTTGGAACATCACCGTTGTCGATCATAACGGCAACATTCTAAGCCAAACCACGCAAACAGCCATTATCACCACCGACCGCAAAGGAAACATTACCGCCAATTAACGTTACCGCCTCAGGGCGGAAGCCAAACGTCCGCAAAGCGTCCGGAGCTTTTTCGAGCCTCCGGACGCTTTTTTGCCTGCAATCGCTCCGATCTCAATGATTCTGCGTCCCGGATTATACATTTCGTTTATGTTTTCATGGAAAAATATGAATTTCTATAACCGATTTTGTTGTTCATATGTAAAAATATCTTCGCCGCCCGTTTTTTTCAAAATTTGTGTATCCAAAAAGAACAAATTGTGTTATAATTAACCGGATTACGAATTCGACAGAATACGACAGGTGAGAACATGAAACTCAAATTGGCACTTTTAGACAGTGATACACAATATCTTCAGCGTCTTGTGATGGTATTCAACGACAAATATGCCGACGAATTGGAGGTCTATTCCTTCACGAGTGCGGATTTTGCCGCCGAAGCGGTTCGGGACAACAAGATCCAGCTATTCTTAGCGGACGAAGCCTTTGAGATAGCGGCGAAAGAGCTGCCCAAAGGCTGCGGTTTTGCCTATCTGACGCAAGACAGTGCCGTTGAAACAATCAAGGGACAGAAGGCCATCTGCAAATTTCAGCGTGCAGAAACGCTCTACCGGCAGTTACTCGATCTTTATGCGGATGTTGCCGATCCGCAATATGTTTTCAAAGGAAAGTCCGGCAACTCGTCGCTTTTATGGTTCTCCTCCCCATGCGGCGGCGTCGGAACCTCCTCGCTTGCGGCGGCCAAAGCCATTCACGATGCCCTCGCCGGGCTCAAAACGCTGTACTTAAATTTAACGTGCTTCGGCGGTGCCGATCTGTTCTTTCAGGCGGACGGCAAGGATTTCGGCGATGTCATCTATGCGCTCAAGAGCAAGAAAAACAACCTATTATTAAAGTTAGAAAGCTGTTTGAACCGAGACCCGGCCACCGGTGTTTATTTCTACGGACAGCCCAAAATCGCCTTGGATATGTTGGAACTGACCGCCGACGACCGAGAAATGCTTTTGGAAGAGCTGCTTTCGTCCGGAATGTTTGATAAAATCATTGTCGATGCGGATTTTTCCTTCCGTGCCGACGGGCTTTTGTCGGCGCGCGTGGCCGACAAATGGATTTGGTGTACCGACGGTTCGGCCTCCGCAAACGCCAAAATCGCCCGTGCCTATAAAGCTTTAACGATTTTGGAGGAAACGGCGGAAAACAGTCTGCAAGCATCTGTGACCGTACTCGGCAACAAATGGACTTCTTACAGCGTCTGCCCGGAGGAATCGGTGCCGAAGCTTGCCGGCACGGCCGCGTTTGTGCAAAACCAAAGTCCGGCCGCCTGCGCGCGCATTCTCGCAGGACTCACGGTTTTCGACGTTCTGTAACAGTACCGCGCTTTATTTCAGTTTTCATGCAAGAAACGGGTGGATACCATGAATTTGGAGCAGGAATCGGCACTGATTGCCGAGATTCGAGACTACGTAACCAACAATTTGCCGCTTTCCTCCATATCCAACAAGGAGCTTGAGGAAAAAATCGAAGAAATCGTATCGGAACGCTTGGGAAGCGTGTATTGTCCGATCCAAAAGCGCGTTTCGATCGTCAATCAGATTTACGGCTCTATCCGCGGCTTCGGACTGCTTGATGAGCTGTTGTCGGACGATGCGGTGACCGAAGTCATGATCAACGGACCGGAGCACATTTTCATCGAACGCGGCGGCCGCTTGTACAAATCCGACCGAAAGTTCGAAAGTCAAAAGCGGCTCGAGGATGTCATTCAGCGCATTGTCGGTCTTGCCGGGCGTGAAGTCAACCAAGCAAATCCGATCTGCGACACGCGTCTGCCGGACGGCTCACGTGTCAACGTAGTGCTGCCGCCGGTGGCACTATGCGGTCCGACCCTTACCATCCGCAAATTCTCGAAAACGCCCATGACCATGGAAAAGCTCATCGGATACGGCTCACTCACCCCGGACATTGCCGAAAAGCTTGCCATTCTCGTCAAGGCAAAATACAACATCTTTATCAGCGGCGGTACCGGTTCGGGCAAAACCACCTTTCTCAACGCCCTCTCCAACTACATTCCGAAGGATGAGCGCGTCATCACCATCGAGGATTCCGCCGAGCTGCAAATCGTCGGCATCGAAAACCTCGTTCGTTTGGAAACGCGCAATGCCAACACCTCGGGAAGCGGACAAATCACCATCCGCGATTTGATCAAATCCTCCCTTCGTATGCGTCCGGAGCGCATTGTCGTCGGCGAAGTGCGCGGCGGCGAAGCACTCGATATGCTGCAAGCCATGAACACCGGTCACGACGGTTCGCTCTCGACCGGCCACGCCAATTCCACCGAAGATATGCTCAGCCGTTTGGAAACCATGGTGCTGCAAGGCTCAGCCGGACTTCCGCTCGACGCCATTCGCAGCCAGATTGCCTCAGCCGTGGATATCATCATCCATCTGTCGCGTCTGCGCGATAAATCCCGCAAAACCATGGAAATCACCGAGGTCGTCGGCTATGAAAACGGCCACATCCGCCTCAATCCGTTATATGTCTTCAAGGAGGACGAAAAAAGCACCCTGGAAAAGGTTTCCGGAAGCCTTGTGCGGACGGAAAATCCCATGCAAAACACGTTCAAACTGCAATTAGCCGGAATCAAAACGGAAATCTAACGACCGTTTTTCCATTTCGGACAAGGAGATACATCATGAGCCAAACAACCGCAGCCGAAGCCAAATATATCCTTTCGCCGCTCAACAACCGTATGCTCAATTACCGCGTCTACTATATGAACGCCACCGAAAAAATCGGATCGTTTCTTTTGACGCTGACGCTTGGCGGCCTTGCCGGTCTTGTCTTTTACGGCGGCCTTTTCAAGGTGGACGGCGGTGCAACGCTCGCCACGCATATCAGCAACGCCATCGTGTTTTTCGGTGTCGGTCTTCTTGCGGCGCGCCTGTTTGTGCCGGTGATCCGAAACGCCTTGAAGAAAAAGCGCGACAAAACCTTACGCAAGCAGTTTATGGACTTTTTGGAAAGCCTTTCTATGTCGCTTGCCGCCGGAAACACGGTGAACGATGCGTTTGTCAATGCCAAAAAAGATATGCTCAACCAATATGCCGAAAACGACATGATTGTCCGCGAGCTTTCCGAGATTCTTCTCGGTCTCGGCAACGGAAGAACTTTAGAGGAAATGATTTCCGCTTTCGGCGCACGCAGCGGCAACGAGGATATTGAGAATTTCAGCAACGTTATGGCAAACTGCTACCGGCTGGGCGGCGATTTCAAAAACGTGGTGCGGCGTACGCGCGACATTATCCGCGACAAAATCGCCATTGCCGATGAAATCGAAACCAAGCTTGCCTCCAACAAGCTGCAATACAACGCCATGTGCATCATGCCGCTCGTTTTGGTGGCGATGTTAAAAGTATCAAACTCCGATTTTGCCGTCAACCTTGCCTCAGGCGTCGGCGTGGTGGTCACGACCATCGCCATCGGCATTTTCGTCGGTGCCTATTTCTGGGGCAAAAAGATTTTGAATATCAGGTGAGCGTATGAATCTTCTATTTTTAATCATCGGCAGTTTTCTTTTGCTGCTGTATGCCGGAATGTTAATTTCCGGCGGCAAATACGACTACATGATCGAGCCGTTATCCGGCGACGATTTTCCGTTTCGGTTTACATACTGCGTCGGCTTGCGTTGGATCGACATAGGCGGCGGAAAACTAAAAGGATCGGTCGGCGACAAGCTGCGCCATGACGCTGGCCTTATCTACACGCCCCAATACGCCGAGTTTTATGCACGCATCATCCTTGCGCAAATGCTGTCGTTCGGCCATTTGAGCGTTGCGCTGTTTTGGGTGCTTGCCGGTCTGTTTGATGCGGGAATGTCCGGCTTTTTGGTGCTGATTGGCGCCGTTTTCGGCGTTTATACCATGTATTACTACTACAACCATACCGGCGAAAAGGTGCGCGAACGCACCGAGCTTTGCGAAAGCGAATTCCCGAACGCCATCTCAAAGCTTGCCCTCATCGTCAATTCCGGCGTGATTCTGCGCAATGCCTGGGAAATGACCGCCGCCGGAAAAACGGGAGAATTCTATACGCTCATGCAAAAATCCTGCGATGAGATGAAAAACGGGATGCCGGAAATCGACGCCATCTACAATTTCGGTGTGGAAATCAATTCGCCGGACATCAAAAAGTTCACCTCAGCTCTCATCCAAAGCATCGAACGCGGCGGCGGCGACCTGCCGATCTTTTTAGCAAGCCAATCCGCCGAATTATGGGAACACCGCCGGCAGACCATGCTCCAAAAGGGCGAAAAAGCGGCCGGTGCGTTACTCATGCCCATCGCGCTCATGTTCTGCGGCGTAATGCTCATTGTCATCGCCGCGGCCATGCAGAGCTTTTCCATGTAAGCACGAACATCCGCAAAACCGCTTGGTTTGCTGTGATAGAAACCGAAAGAAGAGAGGTGAAAACTATGCTAAATAAGTGGCTTCGGAAAACGTATGTAAAGGCGGCAACGGCTCTTGATTCGTTTGCAAACGAGGAAAGAGGCGATACCAACTTTATCTCGATTTTGATTATCCTCGGTATTGTCATTCTGCTTGCCGGTCTTTTCATCGGCTTTAAGGATCAGATCGTCAATCAGGTCAAAGCCATTGTTGACGGCTTTACGATCGAGTAAATACCCCAAAACTGCAATCGGACGGCAAAAATACGCGCCCGGTTGCAGTTTCATCCTTTTTGCCTTCCGTTTTCCCGCAACATAAAACCGAACGAGGAAATCCTTCATGAATTTTACAACCATCGGGCTTACCGTTTTTATCGCGCTGCTTGCGGCAGCGACGGCGTATACAACGCTTGACCGTGCCACAGCCGATAAAATCAAGCTTTATCATATAGCGCGCAAGCCGGAAACCGATTCGCCGGATTTTAACACCTCTGTCTCCGTCGTGCCCGCCCTTCTTGCGCTGGTCGGGATACTCGCCGGCTGTGCCGTCAACGCTGTGTTAAAAAACGGCTCATTGAACCTATATAGCGGCATTCGCCTGTTCAGTGCCCTTGTCTTTCTGGCCGGGGCTGCCGGAAACGATCTGCGCGAAAAGCGGATTCCGAATATCTTTCCGCTTGTCATGACGCTTGTCGCCCTCGGCACGCACACCGCCGCCTATTTTGGGGAGCTTAACGGCGAAAACACCGAATTTTTCGGCAGCCTTATCGCCGCGCTTGTCGTGGGACTTGGCTTGGTGTTAGTCTCCTTTTTGACCAAACAGGGCATCGGCATGGGCGATGTCAAGCTTGTCAGCGCGCTTGCGCTGGAATGCGGCGTGTTTTTGTTTTGCCGCGTCCTCTTTTTCAGCATGGTTTGGGTGGCCGTCGTCGCCGTGCTTTTATTGCTGACCAAACTGAAAAAATTAAGCGACAGTCTGCCGTTTGCGCCGTTTCTCTTTCTCGGGTTTGTAACGGCCCTGCTCACGATCAGCCTATAACGGATAGGCCAAATGCGTTTTGACAAACATACATAAGGTGGATCATCGATGAAAAAAATACGTATTCCGTTCGCCGTTCTCCTAATTTTATTAACGGCGTTTGCTTGGACAAATCAAATCGGGAAGCTTCGCTCGAACGAAAAAAACTTTACGGCTTTGTGCGAAAAAGCACAGGCCTATGCCGAAAACAAGCTCTATCAAAAAGCGGCGGAAACCTATGAAGATGCCTTGTTTATCAAAGAATCCGCCGAAATCCGCGCCGCGCAGATTGCCGCCTACCGAGACGGCTACGAAGCCGGTGCCGTTTCGCGCAAGCTCTATGAGAACGCCTTGGAAACGGCGGTCTCCAAAGCTCCGAAGCAGGCGGCCTATTGGGAGGCTCTTATCACCGTCCAAGCGGAAAACGGCGCGTATTCCGACGCACATAAAACCTGCGGCAAAGCCGCCCGTGCCGGTGCAAAAAGCGATACGCTCGTGGCTCTTACCGAACAGCTGAACTATTCCTACAAAACCGGCAATAAGTCCTATACCACCGCCCTTCTCTCCACCGACGGCTATTTTACCCTTTCCGACGGCGAATACTGGGGCGTTTTAGAGCCGAGCGGCGACGATTTTGCCTACGATTGCGCCTACCGCTATATCAGCCCGGTCGGCGCAGACGGAACGGTGTATTTGGAAACGGTCGGCGACTGGGAAAACGATGTGGCATCGTCCGTCGCCATTGTGGACAAAAGCGGCCGCGTGCAAGCCTATGCCGCCTTTACCGACAGCGTCTGCCGTGCCGCCTCCGAACGCTTTGTTCCGGTAAAAGAAAACGGCACATGGCACTACTATGACTGCGAAAGCGGCGCGTTTACGGATGAAACCTACGACGAAGCCACAGCCGTCACCGATTCGGTTGCCGCCGTAAAGCAAGGCGCAGTTTGGCATTTGAAAAACATCGTCGACGGCACCGAAGCCGACACGGCGTTTACCGATGTTAAGCTGTTTGATACCGGCGAATATGTATACGACGGCAAGCTGCTTGCCGCCGAAAACGGCGTGTATGGCCTTTACATGCAAAAAGGCAAAAAAGCGGCGGAAATTCCCGGCACGGCTGTGGATGTTTACCGCGGCGAAGCCATTGCTTTCCGGGCAGAATCCGGTCTTTGGGGCTTTGCCGATGCCAAAGGCAAGGTGGTCATCGAGCCGCAATATGAAAACGCCAAAAGCTTTTCGGGACACATGGCCGCCGTCTGCATGGATGGCCTGTGGGGCTTTGTGAATACCGACGGCAAGCTTGTCATCGATTGTCAGTATGCGGATGCCGGGTATTTCAATGCCGACGGCGTCTGCTTTGTCAGCATGATTGAGGGCAGTTATTTCCCGATCACACTGCGCTTTCCGCAAAAATGATGTTTTATCCGCTTTGCCCTGAGGAGGGATTTTGTTGACTTTACCGAAAGAATTTGCCGGCTATTTTGCCGACAGCCTTGCCAATTGCCTTGTGGCGGCCATTCTGTTCGCCGGTGCGGCGACCGGTCTGTTTTTACTGCTTCGCGCCATGTTTTATGTGCCGTTTATGCAGAAAAAATGGCGTGAAAAGGCAGAGAGCCAAGGCCATTTCGCCAAGGCTCTGTTAGTCAAATATCCGCCCTCTTGGTCGTCCGGCGACGGGCACGAGCTGTGGTCGTATTTCACCTATCGTTTTTATGTCGGCGAAAAGGCGTATCAGATACGCGCAAAGCTGACCGGGTATGCCTATCGCCATCCGGATACCGAATGCACGGTGTACTGGCTGAAAAAGCCGTCGCGCGCCGCTTTGGGCGATGCATTCGGCCGAAAGCCAGGCTACACCGGACGGCTGTTTATCGTGTTATGCGTGATAGGCTTCTTGCTTGCCGTTTTGATCGGTCAGATGGCCGGAATGGGAGGCATCGCATGAAAAACGAAAAAGGAGCGGTCATGTTAGAGGGCATGATCATCGTGATCCTCACCATGTTCATCCTCATTTGGCTGCTTGCTCTCGGATTTTTGAACTATCAATGCGGCCTTTTGCGCTCGGTGACCAACGATGCCGCCGTGAAAATCGGCATGACCTACAACACGCCGACTGCCGACATTTTGATGGGCTTTGTCGAAGCCGATGAATTAAGCTCCCGACAGCTCTACGGCAGCTTTAACGACGCGGAAATGCTCTCTCTCAACACCGCACGGGTCAAGGACTATGTCGCCTACCGCATGGATAAAGCCAATTTTGTTGGAACCATTCAGGCGCTCGACGTGAGTTTGGAAACTTCCGCAGACAATCTCACCTCGGCGCAAACCAAGGGGCATGTCACCGTAAAAGCCACCTGCACCTTCAAAACGCCCTTCGGCGGCATTTTCGAGATGTTCGGCATGAAGCGGAATTTCACCTATACCTGCACCGCCTATGCCACACGCGTCGATTTGATCGATTATATCGCAACCACCGATTTTATCCAAAATGCCGGCAAATTTGATGAATTCAAAACAGCCAAAATGATCAATGCCGTCATCAAGCCGTTCTTCTCACACCGCTATGAAAAAAATTAGATCAGGTGATACGATGAAAAAAGAACATACCGTCATCAACGGCACCAAAGGCGTGATTTCGCTGTTTCTCGCGATTCTCATGCTTCCGTTCACGATTTTTGTCGGTGCGTTGGTAAACGCCAACCGCGTCAACAGTGCCGCCTCCATTTTTGACGAAGCCCTGTGCAATGCCGCAAACTCCACGCTCGGCACCTACACGCCCTTTTTGAAAAAGCGTTTCGGCTTGCTTGCTCTCAAATACGATGTCAAAGGCACACTTTCGCAAAATGATGTTCAAGAGTGCATAAGCGGCACGTTTTCCGACTACATGAAAATCAATTGCGGCGCGTTAAGCAACACCTTTTTGGATGCTGAATATCAGGCAAAAGGCGTCTATCCGCTTTCAGATCCGACCGTCATGAAAGGACAAATCCTGCAATTCAGCAAGTATTCTGTTCCCAAGCAATTGGTTGAGGATACCATCGACATAGACGGCCTTATCAAAAAATTCGAATCGCTGATTCCCGGCTATGCCTTTTTCGATTCCATCAAAAACATCGCCGGCACGGCGGATTCCTGCTTAACCTATGCCGATAATATTTCCATTCTCAAAGACTGTGCCGACACACAAGATCAAAACTATAAAAATTACGAAAAAGCGTACACGGAATTCGCGTCAGCCATAACGTCCTATCATAACGCTCAAAAAGCATTGGAGGATGCTAAAGCCGCTGCCGCAAATGCAGATGAAGACGGCGTAGCCGATTCTTCAGCCGTCACAAAAGCCGAAACAGCTCTTGCTAATGCAAAGACAACACTTGCCACAAAAAGAAGTGCCTATGCTTCCGCTATTAAAGCTCTCTACGACTCTATGAAAAAAGTTGCCGAACAGCAAGCCACCGTCAACAGCGATACCACAAAAATCAGCCAAAACACCGCGGATACGCTCGTCGGTTTGGTGAAATCCTCCAACGAGCAGGCCAAAATCAACAACGATAAAGCTCTTGCGGAAAATGCCCGTGCGCTGAAAGACCTTCAAACGGCCTACGACAAAAATGAAATCGACAAAGCGACCTTCGAAGCGCGCAAAAGCAGTATCGAGCAAGACAATAAGCGTATTCAGGACGACACGCTTCGCCTGAAAGCCGAAGGGCAAGCAGTTTCCATCGGCTCTAAGCAATGGGACGCTTCCTATAAAAAGCTCACCAATGCCGAAAAGGTTCAAAACACCGAGCATTACAATCCGCTTCTTGCAAAACTCGACGCGCTTCATACCACTGTTAACGCCTATGACTGCGATACCGCGCCGACGGTCGATAAAAACACCTACTTCTGCGATTTGAGCGAACAGCTTTTAACCAAAACCGACGTCGAGGGCTACGAGGACAGCATCGTCGACACCATCGCGAAAGACAGCATTATTACCTACTTTACGGCGACCATCAACTTTTTCAAAGCCCTTGTCAGTCTCGGCTTTACGTATAACCTGAATCTGAATGCCAAAATTAACACGTCGTTCTATCATAATACCTACGGTGGTCTTCCCTCTCAAAAGGATCGCAGCCGCTATCCGCTTGTCGACAGTGAAACAGCCGCCGACCGCAAAACTTCCGAGCATTACAAAGACATTTTGAGCGGCTATTCGACGGCACTAAACTGCCCGGAACCGAGCGGCACAACGATCGAGGATGTCGGCACAAAGCTCGGCGAGCTGTTGGAGCTGTTCGTGTCTTCGCCCTTGACCCTAACCGGAAAGCTCATCAGCATCGTTACGAATCTTGTCAAGATGTTCAAAATCATCTACAAGCTGTTCGACTGCCTCGTCACGCTGGTGAAAGCGCTTATCAATACGGATATTGGCTCCTTCATTTACCAAAAAATACTCGTTACCGGATCCTTGAACTATGTCACCCCCTGCCGCACCACCTTCCAAAGCGGCACGAAACTGACACAAACCTCTTCCGCCGATGTTCTGCCCGGCGACAGCGGTGTTGCCGATGAGGGTCTTTGCTTCCGCGGTGCGGAACGGGAATATCTGGTGTTCGGACACACCGACGAAACGCAAAACCAGCGAAGTGCTTTTCTGATCATCTATGCCTTGCGGATCATTACAAATATCGTCCCCGTTGTAACCAACACGGATGTTACCTCTTTTGCGCACGAATTGTCTTTGCTGCCGTATATCGGCCTGTTTGTCGCTGTCGCTTATGAAGTCTGCGTCTGCTTTGCCGAAGCATTTATAGACACGTTACTCATGGTATGGGGACAGGAGATTCCGCTTGTCAAAACCATCGTTTATCTCACGCCGAGCGGCCTTTCATACTTATTGAAGGACGCCAAAGGCATTGTGCCGAACGATATTCTCGCCGAATACCAAAAAGGGCAGAAAAAAACGGCGGCCGGAAGTGATCCGCCTGCACAAGAGACCACCGAACCGTCCGTCTCTTTGGATAAAGACGAGCCGAAGAAAACGGATACCGACAAAAACAAAAACAATGAAGAGGAAAAACCGAAAAACAGCGGTTATCTTTACGTATCCTATGAGGACTTTCTGTTTTTCAGCATGAGTCTTGTCCCGACCGACACGCTCTTAAAGCGTTTTGCCGACATTGTGGAAATGGAGGCCAACTGGGACGCACACCGCAGTCTCGGCTCCGGCGGCACGCCCGTGCCGGGTTCCTCCGGCGGCGGCTTCCGCGATTCGGATTCATCCATTGATTCCGGCGGCACGTCCGCACCCGGTTCTGCCGGCGGCGGCTTCCGCGATTCGGACACCGAGCCTTTGGGCGGTACGGCACTCTTCGACCTCGACTATGCCTACACCTATGTGCGCGCATCGGGTTCGTTCCGCATGAGCGAATTTATCCCATCGCCGCAAATTCCAGGCTTCACTTTCAAAAAACGCGTCATTTACCGTGGCTATTAAAGGAGAACCAGAGGATGAAACCGAAAAAAGAAACCGGCTTTCTCTCTTGCGAACAAGGACTTCTTTCGTTGGAAGCCTCCATTGTCGTGACAATTTTTATCTTTCTCGTTCTGTTTCTGCAAAGCTTTTTCGTCATCTTTGAAGCACGCAACGAAATGGCGCACGTCACGCTTGCTACCTGTAACAGCCTTGCGCTCGATGTCTATGAGAACGAGCAATTGACCCATTCCTCCGCAACCATGGATTTCTTTTTGGCTCTCAACGGCATCGGCCGCACGCTGCATTCCGACAGCTTTGTGGACGACTCCCTTTGGCATAAGGTTGCCAAAGGCTCCGGGCCTGCCGGTATCTGGAACGGCACCATCTATGCCACCGAAGCCGGCAAAACCGACGCCGAAGCCAAAGCCAAGGCCGAAGCCGACAAAAACGGTACGCCCAACACCAAAACCAACGATGTGTTCGGCAATTCCGCCGTTGCCGTCAGCGCGGACTTAGAAAAAGCCATCCGCAAACGCTTTGTCGCCTATTTGAGCGGCGGAAACACCGCACAGGCCGAACGCATCCTAAAGCGGTACAAAATTGTCGGCGGCGTGGATCATCTCGATTTTTCCGGAAGCTATATTTCCTCCGGAAAGCTGTATGTATCCGTAAAATATGAAATCGAATACACCTTCAACACCTTCAAGGTTCCGGGCCAAAAGCCGTTACGCTTTGAGCATACGGCGTGTTCGAAGCTGTGGAGTTAAACCATCCGTGACCAAAAGGAGAACCACTTATGCAACTGTTTGACATTAAAAAACAAACCGCCGGACTGCAGCTCACCTATACGGTAAAACCGGAAGATACCGTCGATACCGTCGGCCTTGGTATGTGCACCCACCAACAGATGCCCTCCGGCCTTGCACCGCTGTTGTTTACGCAGACCGACAACGAAAAGTACATAAAATATCAAATTCCGTCCGAAACCACACTCAAAAGCTATTGCGCAAACCGCATTCGCATTGACAGCCTTGTGCGCCTTTTCTGCGATATTTTGCAGGTGTTTTCCGCGTGTGAGGATTATATGCTGAACCCGAATTTGATCCTCTTGGAGGCGGATACGGTTTTCATCGATCCGGCAAACGGACGGCTGTATCTGCTTTATCTGCCCATCGCCGAATATGCCAAAACGCCGGATGTCGCCGCATTTTTCCGCGCCATTGTCTCGGGCGCACAGTTTGACCTTGCACAAAACGGCAACGCCGTCGCCCGGATCTTCAATTTTCTGAATTCTTCCGCATCCATTTCCATTTCGGATGCTTTGGCCTTTTTCACACAGTTAAAAAACGAGCTTGTGCCGGGCACGACACCGTCCGGACGCGTGGAACGCAAAGGCATTCCCTCCTCGCTTGTAACGCCGGTGACTCCGCAGGGAAATAACGGCGCAAGCTCTTCGCCGCAGCCTTCCATGCAACAGGCTTCGCGTCCCACGCCACAGCAGGCTTCACGTCCCACGCCACAGCAGGCTTCACGTCCCACGCCGCCACCGACGCCGCCCATGCCGCAGCCGGGATTCGTCGTTCCGAAAAGCGGCAAAAGCACACCGGCTCCTTCCTCTGCGCCCGGCACCGGCGGAAACGCCCCGGAAAAAGAGATTTCGCTGTTCTATCTTTTGCAGCACTATAACAGCGAAAATGCCGCCGCTTATAAAGCGCAAAAAGCCAAGAAAAAGCAGCAAAAATCCGGCAAGAAGCCGACTGCCGTTCCTCCGTCCAAGCCCATGCCGCAAAAAGGCGGCTTTGCCGTTCCCGGCAATGTTCCGCCGCGCACACCTGTGCCGCCGACCGGCACGCCGGGCATGAACGTGCCGCAAAATGTGCCAAATCAAGCCCAAGGGATGAATCCGCCGCAGAATGTGCCGAATCCAGCTCAAGGGATGAATCCGCCGCAGAATATACCGCAAAACGTCCAGCCCAATATGCCGCGAAGCACACCGAACCAAGCGCAAGGCATGGGAATTCCGCAGACTATGCCGGGCGGAAGAGGCTCGAACGGCACACCTGCCTATCCATCCCCTGCTCCTCTGCCGCCAATGCCCCAAAACGCGGGCGACGGAGCGACGGTCGTCCTTATGCCGTCACACCCGTATCTCTTGCGCCGCTCCAACGGCGAACGCGTCGAACTGCATAAAGCGGATTTCTGGATCGGGCGCAATTCGGAAGCAGGCCCGGTCGATTATGACCTGTCGCCGCTGTTGCAGATCGGACGCAGACATTGCCACATTCTCTCCCAGGGAAATGTCTATCTTGTCATCGACAATCATGCGCAAAACCGCACCTACCTCAACGGCACACAGCTTGAACCGGAAAAGGCAAACGTCTTGCGCAACGGCGATGTACTGCGCTTGGCCGATGAGGAATTTGAATTCCACCTTCAATAAAACATCCGCACCGAAAGAAGGTTCCCATGAGTTATATCCTTTCCGCCGTTTCCGACTGCGGCTTCCGGCATTCCGTCAACCAAGACAGCGTTTTGGTGCGGAAACTACAAAGTGCGCACGATGAAATGGTTTTTGCCTGCATTTGCGACGGCATGGGCGGTCTGCAATACGGAGAACTGGCAAGCGCGACCTTGGTTTCTTGCTTTGACGAATGGCTCGATACAGACCTGCCCGAAATTCTAAGCCGCTCCGACTGCGAAGAGGAACTCCGCAGCCGATGGCAAGCACTCATCGACCGTGCCGGAAATCTCATGCGCACGTTTGCCGAACAAACCGGCGCGACGCTCGGCACAACGCTTTCGGCACTGCTTTTGTGGCAAAACCGCGGTTTTATCGCCAACATCGGCGATACACGCGTGTATGAGATCGGAAAAACCGTGCAGATTTTAACGCGCGACCACACCTTTGTCCGCGAAGAAATCGATGCCGGACGCATGACGCCCGAGCAGGCGGCCTGTTCGGGAAAAGAGCATATTTTAACGCGCTGTGTCGGTGTCCGCGAGGACGCAAACGCCGATTTTTACCGGATAACCGGCAAGAAAAAAACGCTGTATCTGCTCTGCTCCGACGGCTTCCGCCACAAAATCTCGCCCGAAGAAATGCACGAACAGCTTTCCGGGAAAACCACGGCCGCCGCTTTGGAGGAAGCCGTCCGCACACTCCTTTTGCGCTGTCGCGAACGCGGCGAAAAAGACGACATTTCGGTGGTCACGGTTTTGGCAAACCGCACCTCGAAAGGATTTCTTTCGCGGCTTTTCGGGAAAGAAGCGCCGGCCATCGATGCAAGCGGCATACAGACAGTCGAAAAAATCGTTTTCACCGATTCCGAGAATATTCTCCACCAAGATCCGGACGACAATCCGCTGCCGGAATATACGGCAGTGCCTTAAGACGGCATTTTGCGTCTCTGTGTAAGGGAAAGTGGCGCGCGAAGCGTGTCGGCAGGGTTGTTTATAAAAAAGCTTTTGCAATAGTATAAGCTGCGCCAAACTTTTGTTTTGTGCAGCTTTTTCATTTGTTTTGTCATTGACCGTATCGTCCGACCGTGCTACAATGGTATTGGGAAAACGATATTCCGTCGAAAAGAGGGATTTGCATGAGAGCCGCTTTTTACGAAAAGGACATTACACCGCCGCTCGGTTGTTTTCTTGCCGGGTATTACATCCATCACACGGCAAAAGACGTTCTCGATCCGCTGTATGTCCGCACCGCCGTTTTGGAATCGGACGGAACGGTCGCCGCGTTTATCGACATCGATTCATGCGAGCTGCCGGACGATTTGCACGACGCGGTCACCACGCGCATCACCGCCTACACCGGCATTCGCCCGGAAAATGTGCTCATTGCCGTCAATCACACGCACAAAGGCATTCCGATCACCGACAATCCCGAAATCGGGGCTTATGCGGACGCACCGTATAAGGACGTTTGCTATCGGCTGATTGCCGACAGCGTGATTTTGGCCTATCGGCGGCTTGCCGCAAGTGACGGCGTGTTTGGTGTCGGAAAAGCGGAAGGCATTTCCTTCAACCGCACCTACCGCATGAAGGACGGTTCGCTTCGCACCAACGTTTTCACCAAGGATGTCAAAGAGCCGTTCGGCGAAATCGATACGGACGTGCCGCTGCTGTTTTTTCGAGATGCCGAAGGAACGCCGCTCGGTGCCATCGTCGCGTTTGCCTGCCACCAGGATTGCACGCCCGGGTCGCAATATTCGGGAGCCTTTGCCGCGGTGCTTGCCAAGGAATTGAAAAAAGAATTCGGAAACGATTTTGTGACGGTGTTCTTTGCCGGAACAAGTGCCGATATCAACCACTTTGATCCGGCACGCGACGGAAAAATGCCGAACGACACCTATATCACCATGGGAAACGTGTTGAAAAAGGCGTGTTTGGACGCATTGCCGCACGCAAAGCCCATCGGAGACGACATCGTCTGCAAAAAAGAGAAATTTCCCGTCACACGCCGCATTTTGACGGAAGAAGAAACGTTTGCGGAAATCCGCCGCATGGCAGACAACAAGAATTTGACCGCCATTCGGAATTTATGTTATTATCAGGCGAACGTCAAAGACGCCGCCGCAAGCGTGTATTTGCAGTACATCCGCGTCGGAACCGTATCGATTTATGCGTTTCCGGGAGAAATCTTCGTTTATTTTGGGAAATATATCAAATCCCATGCCGCAACGGCCGACAACATGGTCATTTCGTTTGCCAACAGCGGCTGCGGCTATGTGGCGACCCGTGAAGCGTTTGCCGAAAACAGTTATCTGTACGAAAAGGATTTGTGTTTCGGTGCGTGCCTTGCGCCGGAGGAGGGCTATCGGATGACCGAGGAGCTGCTGCGGATGGCACAAGCGAAAGAGAGCCGCGAAAACGGCAACGAGTAAACGAAACGCACCGGAAGCACCGGAAAACAGCGAATTGCTTCTTGACATTTCACCCAAAGGGACGTATACTATATACATACCCTTAGCGGTATCTGCGGAGGTGATTTTTCATGAAACAATGTATGGATGCCGAAAATCTGCATAACCGGTTGAGCAGAATCATCGGTCAGATACAGGCGATCGACCGCATGATCGATCAGGATGTGCCTTGCGAGGACGTTTTATCCCAGATCAACGCGGCAAAATCCGCCTTGCATAAAGCAGGACAGGTGGTGCTTAAAGGACATTTGAAGCATTGTGTCCGAGACGGAATCGAACACGGAGATGCCAACAAAACCATCGAAAGCTTTGCAAAAGCGGTGGAACGGTTTGCCAATATGAAATAGCAAGCAAAAAAACAGTCATTTTTGGCTGTTTTTTTCATTTTCCTCTTGACAAATTATACCCATATGGGTATAACGGAAACATACCCGTATGGGTATATATCGTATAGGAGGTTTTGCTATGAGCAAACTCATTGAAAAATTAGAATGGGTTGCAGAATGAGGCGGCACAAAAAAGACATTGTATGCTTAATTCTTTCGGGCATATCCTTGCTTTTGAGCATTTTCGGTGTTCCGATGCCCGTCAATCCGGCATGGGTGGCAATCATTTTGTGCGGTGTGCCGATCGTTTTAGAAGCTGTTATCGGGCTTATCACGGCTTTTGACATAAAGGCCGATGTGCTTGTATCGCTTGCCTTGATTGCGTCGGTCTGCATCGGAGAGGATTTTGCCGCCGGTGAAGTGGCGTTCATCATGCAGCTCGGTGCCTTGCTTGAAGATTTGACGGTTGCAAAAGCGCGCGCCGGAATCGAAAAGTTAGTCCATTTAACGCCGCAAAGCGCCCGTGTGATTCGCGGCGGTGCGGAAACGGTCATCCCGGCCAAAGATGTCAAGGTCGGCGACCGGATCCGCGTGCTGCCCGGAGAAAGCATTCCGGTTGACGGCGTTATTCTTTCGGGACAAACGTCGGTCAATCAGGCGGTCATGACCGGTGAGTCGCTTCCGGTTGACAAGCAGCCGGGCGACAGTGTATCCAGCGGAACGGTCAACCAATTCGGGGCTTTCGAGATGCAGGCGACCAAGGTCGGCGAGGACAGCTCCATTCAACGCATGATTCGGCTTGTTCAGTCGGCGGATGCCGGAAAAGCAAAAATTGTCGGCATTGCCGACCGTTGGGCCACCTGGATTGTGGTGATCGCTTTATCCGCCGCAGCGCTTACGTGGCTTTTCACGGGCGAAGTGATACGCGCCGTGACCATACTCGTTGTATTCTGTCCCTGTGCGTTGGTTCTTGCCACGCCGACAGCCATCATGGCGGCCATCGGCAATGCCACCAAGCACGGCTTTTTGGTGCGTGAAGGCGATGCGCTCGAAAAGCTTGCCGCGGTAACCAAAATCACCTTTGACAAAACCGGTACGCTTACCTACGGAACGCCGAAGGTGACGGAAATCGTTTCGGTCTCAAGCTTTGACAAAGAGGAAATTCATATACTTGCGGCCTCCGTTGAAAAGCTTAGCGAGCACCCGTTAGGAAAAGCGATTGTCAAAAGCTGCGGTGCACCGCTAAAGGCAGTGGAAAGCTTCCGGATGATTCCCGGCGAAGGTGTGGTCGGCACGGTGGACGGCAAACAGATAAAAGCCGGAAATCTGAAGCTGTTATTTGCAAACGAAGACACGGAAACAAGCCGCCAAGCCCTCACCGCTGCCGAGAGCTACATTCATGCCGGCTCAACGGTCATCTATCTTGCGGTTGACGGCACCTGGGCTGGCTTTCTCGTTTTGTCCGATACCGTCCGCCAAGAAAGCCGACAGACCGTCGAAAGTCTTGCCAAAATCGGCGTCCGTCCGGTGCTTCTGACAGGTGATAACCAAAATGCAGCGAACAAAATCGCAAACGAACTCGGCATTCGCGACGTATATGCCGGTGGTCTGCCGGAGGATAAGCTCAATTACATCCGTCAATCACAAAAAGAAAAGCAACCGGTTTGCATGATCGGCGACGGCGTGAACGACGCTCCGGCACTCAAAGCAGCCGATGTCGGCATTGCCATGGGCGGCATCGGAAGCGACATTGCCGTGGATGCTGCGGATATTGCGTTAGTCGATGACGAGGTGAAAGAGCTGCCGCACTTAATTGCACTGTCAAAGCGTATGATGACGACCATCAAATGCAATCTTGCCTTTTCGATGAGTCTGAAATTTTTAGCGATCGCGCTTGCCATAAAACGGCACGTTAAATCCCGTTATCGGCGCACTCGTCCATAACGCAGGCTCGGTACCCGTCATCATAAATTCAGCCTTTTTATTAAAATGGAAAAAGAAATGATTTTATGGCAGAATAAGAAACCGATACACACAAGACAACCTTCACGGGTTGTCTTTAATTATATATGTATATATGCAGACCGAATTCGGCGGCAGATGGGATTTTTTCGAAAATATACTTGATTTTTCCGATATTTATGTTATACTGTAATTATTCATATGTATATTTTCATTTAACATTTTAAGTTTATAAAGCGGAGGAAAAAACGATGACCATCAACAAAATTTCCGACGGAGAAAAGCTGACAGTTGCAATAACGGGACGGTTAGACACGAACTCGTCGCCCAAGCTTGAGGCCGAGCTTCGGCAGTCGGTCGACGGCGTGACCGAGCTTGTGTTTGATTTTTCCAAGGTGGAGTACATATCCTCCGCAGGACTTCGCGTTTTGCTTGCGGCACAAAAGGTCATGAACCGCAAAGGAAGCATGAAACTTGTCGGTGTAAGCGACGAAATACAGGAAGTCTTTGAAATCACCGGCTTTTCCGACATTCTGACCATCGAGTGACCGAAAGCCCATGAAAGATTATATCCTTCTCTTCCTTATTTCGCTTTTGCCAGTGGCACTGTCGGCCGTTATCTACCTTTTTGAACGCACAAAAACGGCAGAAAAAATTCCCTATGCCGTCCGTCAGCTGCTCATCGGCATTCTTTTCGGCATTCTTGCCATCACCGGAACCGAATGCGGCATCAAGCTCGACGGTGCCGTCATAAACGCACGGGATGCTTCTCCTATCTGCGCCGGCCTTCTCTTTGGTGCGCCTGCCGGAATCATCGCCGGTCTCATTGGCGGTGTGGAACGCTGGTTTGCCGTTCTGTGGGGCGCCGGAGCTTATACGCGCCTTGCCTGCAGCCTATCCACCGTGCTTGCAGGTGTTTTTGCGGCAGCTCTTCGGAAGCACGTGTTTGACAACAAAAAGCCGAAATGGTATTATTGCCTTGCAACGGCCGTCATCATGGAAGTCGTGCATATGCTCATGATCTTCTTAACAAACATGACCGACGCGCGCAGAGCCTTTTCGTTTGTCCGTGCCTGTTCGCTCCCGATGGTCGCCGTCAACGGGCTTGCCGTCATGCTTGCCGACATCTTGCTTGCGACTTTGGCCGGCAAAGAGAAAAGCGGTGCGCGGCACAATCTTCAGAACATTTCGCAGTCGTTCCAACGCTGGCTGCTCATATGCGTCACGGCCGGCTTCTTAATGACCACGTTTTTCACCTGGGCACTTCAGACAGAGCTTGCCGAAAACGAAGCGCACGATCTTGTAAAGCTGAACCTTGAGGACGTGCGGCAGGATATTTTGGATGTCTCAAACGAAAATCTGCTGAAGCTGGCGACAAACATTTCTCTTCGCATCAATTCCACCTCAAATGTCGATGCCGCGTTACTCGCGTCTCTTGCGAAGAAATACGATGTAGCCGAGATAAACATCATTGACGCAAACGGTATCATTACAGCGTCAACACACACGGATTTTCTGGATTACGATATGCGCGGCGGAAGCCAATCCGCAGAATTTCTCGTTCTGCTTGACGGAGAAACCAAGGAATACGTGCAGAACTATCAACCCACCTCGTTTGATTCCTCGATTTTGCGCAAATATGCCGGAATCGTGCTTGACAGAGGCGGCTTCGTGCAGGTCGCCTACGATTTCGAGCGATTCAAGCGCGACATTGACGATGCCGTCATCGGTGCCACCCGCAACCGCCATATCGGCGAAAACGGCAGCATTATCATCGCCGGCGAGGATTGGAACATTGTCAGCGACCGGCACGGAAACGAAAAGAAAAATCTCGATGTTTCGGGCATTTTCATTGACCGCGATACCATGCCGGAGGGAGTTCCCTTTGAAGCGACGGTCTACGGCGAAGCTTCCATCTGCGCCTACATTGTTTCGGAGGGCTATTATATCGTGGCCTTTCTTCCGAGAACCGAAGCGGTGTTTTCGCGCGATATCGCCGTGTATGTGACGGTGTTTATGGAATTTGTCGTTTTCGGAATGCTGTTTATTGTCGTATACGTCCTTATCAAAAAACTTGTCGTGGACAACATGACCAAAATCAACCAAGCGCTTGCAAAAATCACGAGCGGCAACCTTGACACCGTTGTGGATGTCCGGACGAACGAGGAATTTGCCTCGCTTTCGGATGACATCAACTCGACCGTGCTGACTTTGAAACGCTATATCGCCGAGGCGGCCGCGCGCATCGACCGTGAGCTTGAATTTGCAAAGTCGATCCAACATTCGGCAATTCCCACCGTCTTTCCGCCCTATCCGGGTCACGGCGAATTTGATATTTTCGCCACGATGGACACGGCCAAGGAGGTCGGCGGCGATTTCTACGATTTCTACTTTGTCGGTGAAAACAAGTTCGGCTTTCTCATTGCCGATGTCTCGGGCAAGGGTATCCCGGCGGCTATGTTTATGATGACAGCCAAAACCATCATCAAGGGTTACGCCGAATCCGGCATTCCCGTTGACGAGGTCTTTACCATCGCCAACGCCAAGCTCTGTGAATCAAACGACGCCGGAATGTTCGTTACCGCGTGGATGGGAGTACTTGATATCACGACCGGAAAGGTGGAGTTTGCCAACGCCGGGCACAATCCGCCGCTTGTCAAGCACGCGGACGGAACCTTTGAATACCTGAAATCCAAGCCCGGATTCGTGCTTGCCGGTATGGAAGGCATCCGATACCGCAAAAACGAGCTGTTCCTTGCACCCGGCGATGCAATCTATCTTTACACCGACGGCGTGACTGAGGCGACCGACGCGGATAACGCGCTTTACGGCGAAAAACGCTTATGTACGCTTCTCAACGGGCTGCATGGGCTATCCGGCGAAGATATCTGCCAGGCGGTGAAGAACGACATTGACGCCTTTGTCGGGAGTGCGCCGCAGTTTGACGACATTACGATGCTGTATTTGAAATATAACGGAGGGACCAAGAATGCATGAGCTGACCATTCCGGCAACGGTCGAAAACATTGAAAAAGTGACCGATTTCGTAAACGAAAAGTTAGAGGAGATCGACTGCCCGATGAAAGCGCAGATGCAGATCGACGTCGCCATCGACGAGCTTTTCGGAAACATCGCGCATTATGCCTACAATCCCGAAACCGGCCCTGCAACGGTACGGGTCGAGGTCACGGAAGCACCCATTTCCGTCGTTATCACCTTTATCGATCACGGCATTCCCTATGATCCGTTAAAAAAGGACGATCCCGATATCACGCTGTCGGCCGAGGAACGCGGCATCGGCGGACTCGGCATCTTTATGGTCAAAAAAACCATGGATGAAATTACATATGAGTACAAGGACGGACAGAACATTCTCCGTATCCGCAAGGATATCTGATTTTTGCCGAAAGCAATGAACGAGGTAAAGCTATGAGCAAACCGCTATTCCGTCAAAAAAGCTTGGATAAAATCGCGTCGCCCGAGCAGATGGGCGACTATATCCGCGTTTCCAACCCGAGCATATGGATGATTCTTGCCGCGATTATCGCGCTTCTTGTCGGCGTCTGCGTCTGGGGCATTTTCGGACGTTTAGACTCGACCCTGCAAACGGCAGGCGTATGCAAAGACGGACAGCTTGTTTTTTATATCCGCGAAAACGATTTTGATAAGCTAAGCGAAAACGCGCTTGTTTCGGTCGATGGGAAAGAATATACCGTATCGGAAATAGCCGAAAGGCCCCTGCAACTTGACGAAAGCTTTGATTCTTATCTTTTGCACCGGTTGGAGCTGTCCGAAGGCGATTGGGTATATGCGGTCAAAGCCAACACGCCGGAGGTCAAGGATGGGATCTATGCGGTGGTGGTCATCACCGAGAGCGTACGGCCGATGGACTTTGTAAGCAACTGAGGTCGAAAGAATGAAAACGACAAACTCGACAAACTCGACGAATAAAATAAAAAAGCCCGTTGCGAAGGGCGTTGCCAAGGTGCCGGTCGTTATGCAGATGGAGGCACTCGAATGCGGTGCTGCAAGCCTTGCAATGATACTTGCCTACTATGAAAAATGGATTCCGCTCGAGAAAGTGCGCGTAGACTGCGGCGTCTCGCGCGACGGTTCGAACGCCAAAAATGTCCTTCGCGCGGCGCGCAGCTATGGGCTTACCGCAAAAGGCTATCGCTACGAACCGGAAACGCTCCGGAAAGAAGGAAAGTTTCCCTGCATCATTCACTGGGATTTCAACCATTTTGTGGTTCTTGACGGCTTCCGCGGCAGCAAAGCCGTCTTAAATGACCCGGCCAAGGGCACTTATTCGGTTCCGATGAGCACCTTTGACGAATGCTTCACGGGCATTTGCCTGCTGTTTGAGCCGGGCGAGGACTTTCAGCCAGGCGGCAAGCCGCAATCCATGCTCTCCTATGCGAAAAAAAGGTTAGTCGGTGCGGGTGCTGCCATTGCTTTTGTCACCTTAACCACGGTCATCTCCTCCCTTCTCGGCATTATCACGCCGACGTTTTCGCGGATATTTCTCGACCGGCTGTTAACGCATGAAAATCCCACCTGGCTGCTGCCGTTTACGCTCGCCTTTGCCGGTATCGGCATCGTGCAGCTTGTTGTCGCGTGGATACAGGCGGTCTATTCGTTAAAGATAAACGGCAAGCTTGCGACGGTCGGAAATACCACCTTTATGTGGAAGATCTTGCGTCTGCCCATGGAGTTTTTCTCCCAGCGTATGGCCGGTGACATCCAAGGCAGACAGGCCGCTAACGCCATGATTGCCGAGCAGTTAGTCAACTCCTTCGCACCGCTCACGCTCCATGCGCTCATGATGGTGTTCTATTTGGCCGTTATGCTCCGATACAGCGTTTTGCTCACCCTTATCGGCCTTCTTTCCGTCGTTGCAAACCTTGTGATTTCGCGCATCATTCAGAAAAAGCGCGTCAACATCACACGCGTGCAGATGCGCGATGCCGGCAAGCTTGCCGGAACGACCGTCGCCGGCATCGAAATGATCGAGACCATCAAGGCAAGCGGCGCCGAAAACGGCTTTTTTGAAAAATGGGCCGGCTATCAGGCAAGCGTCAACACCAATGAGGTGCGTTTTCTGCGCATGAATCAGTTTCTCGGCCTTCTGCCGGAATTTATCAACGCGGTCTGCGGCACGGCGGTGCTTGTGACCGGCGTGTTTCTTGCCATGAGAGGCGACTTCACCGTCGGTATGATCATGGCGTTTCAAGGCTTTCTTGCCTCGTTTGTCGCACCGGCGACAACGCTGATAGCGGCCGGGCAATCGCTCCAAGAAAGGCGCGCCGACATGGAACGCATTGAAGATGTCATGAAATATCCCATCGATCCGGTGTTTGACAACCACGTCGAGTCAGAGGACGGCGAATACGATAAGCTCTCCGGCAATATCGAGCTAAAAAACGTCACCTTCGGCTATTCACGTCTTGCCGAGCCTTTGATTAAGGATTTTAATATGACGTTAAAACCCGGAAGCCGTGTGGCGTTCGTCGGCTCTTCCGGCTGTGGAAAATCCACGCTCTCCAAGCTTATATCCGGGCTTTACCGGCCCTGGAGCGGCGAGATTCTTTTTGACGGAAAGCCCCTAGAGGCCATCGACCGCAGTGTGTTCACCGGGTCTCTTGCCGTTGTGGATCAGGATATCACCATTTTCGAAGATACCATCGCCAACAATATCAAAATGTGGGACAACTCCATCGAGGATTTCGAAATGATCATGGCAGCCCGCGACGCACAGCTCCACGAGGACATCATGCAGCGTGAGGGCGGCTACCAATACAAATTGACCGAGGGCGGCAAGGATTTCTCCGGCGGCCAGCGGCAGCGCATGGAAATCGCCCGTGTGCTTGCGCAAGATCCGACCATCATCATTCTGGATGAAGCAACGAGCGCACTTGATGCCAAGACCGAGTACGATGTTGTAAAATCCATCAAGGATCGCGGCATCACCTGCATCGTGGTGGCACACCGCCTGTCAACCATACGCGACTGCGACGAGATCATTGTTCTCGAGCACGGCAATGTCGTGGAACGCGGAACGCATGAAGAGCTGATGAAAAACGGCGGTGTCTATACACAGCTCGTATCAAACGAATAAGGAGGCACACACATGGGTTGGTTTGACGAGCAGATACGAGACCGCAAAAAGAACGACGACGAAGCCTTTGCCGAAGCCTTTGCCAACATGGCCTCCGCCATCACCGGCAAAAAAAGCGATGCCGCCTTAACTAACGACCGCGCCGTGACCAAGGATGCGATCGACGAGATCTTAAAGTTTTATCATATCAAGAGCCGCGAAGTTCCGGAAAACATCACCGATATGAACGAGCAGTTAGAATATCTGATGCGTCCTTACGGCGTTATGCGGCGCACGGTAAAGTTAGAGGGCAAGTGGTACCGCGATGCCGTCGGCGCCATGCTCGGCACATTCAAAGAAACCGGAAGAGTCGCCGCGTTATTGCCCTCGGGAATATCCGGCTACAGCTATTATGACTATAAAACCGGCAAACGCACAAAGATAAACCGCCGCAATGCGCAGCTTTTCGAAGAACAAGCCACTTATTTTTATAAGCCTTTTCCGCTAAAAAAAATCAGCATTCCGGCTTTAGTCAAATACATTGCACAGACCTTTTCGGCAGCCGATCTTGTGATGATCGCTGCCGCGACGCTCTTTCTTTCGCTTGTCGGCATGATAAGCCCAATGTTGAACAAGCTCTTGTTCGGCAGTGTGCTGCTGTCGAAAAGCGTGCGGCTGCTTGCCGCCATTGCCGTTTTTTCGGTGTGCGTTTCGATAAGCACCATGCTTATTACCGCCGTCAAAAACAGGATTACGGCACGCATCGAGACCAAATTAAACATCTCGGTCGAAGCGGCGACAATGATGCGCATTCTGTCGCTCCCGGCAGACTTTTTCAAGGAATACAGCTCGGGTGAGCTTTCAAACCGCGCGTCACAGGTAGGAACCCTTTGCAAGCTGCTCGTATCGACGGTTTTGACCACAGGACTTACCTCGCTGTTTTCACTCATTTACATTTCGCAGATATTTGCCTATGCGCCGATGCTTGTTGTGCCGGCACTTGGCATCCTTTTCGTGACCGTCGTGTTTTCGGTCGTTTCGTCCCTTGTCCAAATGAAGCTCAATACCCAGCAGATGGAGCTTTACAGCAAGGAAAGCGGTATGACCTACGCGCTAATCACGGGCATACAGAAAATACGGCTTGCCGGTGCCGAAAAGCGCGCCTTCGCACGATGGGGCAATCTCTATGCCAAATGCGCGGACGCCGCCTACGGACCTTCGACCTTTACCGATCTGAATCCGGTCATCAGCCTTGCCATCAGCCTGACAGGCACACTTATCATGTACACGCTTTCGGTGAAATCCGGCATTTCGGTCGCCGATTATTATGCCTTCAACACCGCCTACGGCATGGTCTCGGGTGCTTTCATGTCACTTGCCGGGATTGCTCTTACCGCGGCGCAGATAAAGCCGGTGTTGACCATGGTCAAGCCCTTTTTCGACGCCGTTCCCGAGGTGTCCGACGGAAAACAGGTGCTGACGCGCCTGTCGGGCGGTATTGAACTCAACAATGTCTCTTTCCGGTATTCCGAAAATATGCCGCTCATCTTAGACAACCTGTCGCTAAAGATTCGTCCCGGGCAATATGTCGCCATTGTGGGAAAAACCGGCTGTGGAAAATCAACGCTTATGCGGCTGCTGCTCGGTTTTGAGCATCCGAAAAAAGGCGCGATTTATTACGACGGCAGAGACCTTGAAAAAATCGACTTACGTTCCTTAAGACGGCGCATTGGCGTGGTTATGCAGAACGGAAAGCTGTTCCAGGGCGATATTTATTCCAACATTGTCATCTCCGCACCATGGTTAGGCCACAAGGAAGCTTGGGAGGCGGCGGAGCTTGCCGGTATCGCCGACGATATAAGAAATATGCCGATGGGAATGGACACCGTCATCTCCGAAGGCTCGGGCGGCATATCGGGCGGCCAGCGTCAGCGGCTGATGATTGCCCGTGCGATTGCGCCGAAGCCGAAGATCCTTATGTTTGACGAAGCAACCAGTGCGCTTGACAACCTAACGCAGAAAAAGATTTCGGAGTCGCTAAACAGCTTAAAATGCACCCGCATCGTCATTGCGCACCGCCTGTCAACCATCAAGCAGTGCGACCGCATTCTTGTGTTAGATAAAGGAAAAATCATCGAAGACGGCAAATACGAGGAATTGATCGCAAAGAACGGCTTTTTTGCCGAGCTTGTCGCCCGTCAGAGATTAGACACCGTTCCCGAAACAACGCATTAAGAACCGCCCGAACACCGCTCGTATACTGCAAGCAATTCCACAAAAACATCCGATACAATTTTAAGGAGGAATCATCATGAAAATGAACAACGAACTCATTGCAAAAGCCAAAAAGACCGCAACCGTCGAAGAACTTTTGGCGCTCGCAAAGGAAAACCAGGTCGAGCTGTCCGAAGAAGATGCCAAAATGTACTTTGAGCTGCTCCATCCCAAAACCGGCGAGCTGTCCGATGATGAACTCGACAACGTGGCCGGCGGCGTTCTTTTGCGTCCAAAGATAAAACTTTGACCGCAAAAGCTCCTTACGACAGCCTGCTTTTTTTGCGAAACGGACGGAGAAACCGAGCATCCCATCGCTTCTTACACGGTACCGATTTGCAAGAATGACCCGAAAGCAGCCATGCATCAGCGTGGCTGCTTAACTTGTTTATCCAGTGCATATTTGATAACATCCGGTCCGACGTGTTTCATGCGCCGCCTTCTCCTTTTTTGCAAAAAAATCCGCAAACATATTGACAACCTATCGTTCGGAAGCTATAATATAGATATCGTCTCAATAAAGGATCATAGAAGAAAAATTCAGAAAGGAAACCATCATGGAAAATTGTGCATTGGTCGTAATCGACCTTCAAAATGATATTACGAAAAACTACAAGGAGATCATTGAACGTGTCAATCAAGCAATCGATTGGGCTGTTTCCAACGCCTTCTTTGTCATTTATATTCAGCATAACAACCTCTCCGCCGGAACGAGAACCTTTAAGCCCGACACGCACGGTGCAGAGCTGGTACCGGAATTGAAAGTCGTTTCAGAATATATATTCACCAAAACAAAAAGCAATGCCCTGACAAGCGAAGCCTTTGCCGCATTTATTCAAGAGAACGGCATCACAGAATTCTATATTGCCGGAGCAGACGCCGCTGCCTGCGTTAAATCCACCTGCTTCAATATGAAAAAATGCGGCTATACGGTGCACGTTCTGTCGGACTGCATCACAAGCTATGATAAAAAGAAGCTGCCGGAGATGCTTGCGT
>OIWM01000074.1_pt1 | contig 109892 bp, 92 predicted proteins | sample 1587451 | NCBI WGS metagenome assembly OIWM01 (sample SAMEA3888907, study PRJEB22519) | human gut metagenome | biome: human gut; feature: human-associated habitat; material: faeces | place: Denmark | collected 2011 | reverse complement strand
CTCGGCCTGGGCCTCCTCGGCGGTCTCGTGGATGGTGTGGCCCTCCTGCCACCAGAATTCCCGGGAACGCAGGAAGGGCCGGGTAGTCTTTTCCCAACGGACCACGCTGCACCACTGGTTATAGAGCATGGGCAGCTCCCGGTAGGAGTGCAGCACGTTGGACCAATGATCGCAGAACATGGTCTCGGAGGTGGGCCGGAAGGCCAGCCGCTCCTCCAGCTTCTCGTTGCCGCCCATAGTGACCCAGGCCACTTCCGGGGCGAAGCCGTTCACCAACTCCCCTTCCTTCTTCAGAAGGCTCTCGGGGATCAGAGCGGGCATAGCCACATTCACGTGACCAGTCTTTTTGAAGGCAGCGTCCATGATGGACTGCATATTCTCCCAGATGGCGTAGCCGTAGGGCCGCAGGATGGTGAAGCCCTTCACGCTGGAATACTCCACCAGCTCCGCCTTCCGGCAAATATCCGTGTACCACTGAGCAAAATCCACGTCCATGTCCGTGATCTGCTCGACCTTTTTTTCCTTTGCCATAGCAATTCCTTCCTCTCGGAATTTCTCCTAAAATATACTCGGATATTATATCACAACTGTCAAGCGGATTTCCACCCTTTTCGATTGATTTCCGATTGTATTTCTTTCCGGTATCTGCTATACTAAGAAAAAAAGAATTCGAGGATACCGCCATGAAATCCATTCGAGAGATCTATAAAATCGGCAAAGGCCCTTCCTCCTCCCATACCATGGGTCCGGAGCGGGCGGCCCGTCTCTTCAAGAAGGACCACCCGGAGGCCGACGGCTTCAAGGTCATACTCTACGGCTCCCTGAGCAAGACTGGCGTGGGCCACGGCACGGACCGGGTGCTGCGGGAGGTCCTCTCTCCCCTGCCCACGGAGATCGTGTTCTCCAAGGAGAATCTGAAGGACGCCCACCCCAACACCATGGACTTTTTCGCCTATAAAGATGGAAAAGAGCTGGCCAGCCTGCGGGTGGCCTCCATCGGCGGCGGGGACATCCGTATTCCCGGCCGGGAGGACGTGGAGGGGCCGGACATTTATCTGGAAAACACCTTTGCGGAAATTGCGGACCTGTGCAAATGGCGCTATATGACCCGGCTCAGCGACTATGTGGAATTATACGAAGGCCCGGAGATCTGGGACTTCCTGCAAACGGTCTGGGACACCATGAAGGCCTCCATTGACGCCGGTCTTTCCACCACCGGCATCCTGCCCGGCGGGCTGGGAGTCCAGCGGAAGGCCCGGTTCCTGCTGGACCAGCAGCGGTCCGGGGAAGCGGCTCCCCTGCGGGAGTGCCGCATCATCAGCGCCTACGCCTACGCCGTGGCCGAACAAAATGCCGACAACGGCACCATCGTCACCGCCCCCACCTGTGGGGCCTGCGGCGTGCTTCCGGCGGTGCTGCAGTATTTTCAGGAGACCCAGCACGCCGACGATTCCGTCATTCTCAAAGGGCTGGCCACAGCGGGCATCATCGGCAGCGTCACCAAGCGCAACGCCTCCATTTCCGGGGCCGAGTGCGGCTGTCAGGCGGAAATCGGCACGGCCTGCGCCATGGCGGCGGCGGCCCTGGCAGAATTGTACGGCCTGACCCTGGACCAGGTGGAATATGCGGCGGAGATCGCCATGGAGCATAGCCTGGGCCTCACCTGCGACCCCATTTGCGGTCTGGTGCAGATTCCCTGCATCGAGCGCAACGCCGTGGCTGCCATGCGGGCCATGAATGCCTGCAATCTCAGCTACCTGCTCTGCGGCAGCCGGAACATCAGCTACGATATGGTCTGCCGGGCCATGTACGACACCGGCCTGAACCTGAGCCACCAGTACAAAGAAACCAGCGAGGGCGGCCTTGCCCGGATGTACGACCGGCGCAGCACCCCCGCCAAGCCCTGGCGCTAAGATATTTGCAGAAAAGTGGCTTTGGAGCATTTCCAAAGCCGCTTTCTTTTTATCCGATCTTTATCCGAATGTCTCCTGTGCCGGTCCGGATCTGGCATTTGCCGCCGGTGGCCGTCTGGGGGACCTCCACCCGGCCGGTGCCGGTCTCGGTCAGGAAGATTTTTTCGGTCAGCAGGCTGCCGGTCACGTTGCCGGTCCCTGTTTTCACGGACAGTTCCGCAGCATCGCACCCGTTGAATCGCACGTCTCCCGTGCTTCGTTCAACGGAAATCGCCTCATCGGCAAGGACCCGTTCCAGAGAAATGGTCCCTGTTGTGCCATTGGAGCGGAGATTCCGGCAGGTAATGTCCGTCAAAGCCGTTTTGCCGGTGGAGACGCTCAAAGCCACGTCCCCCTGGCAGGTCACGCCGGAGACCATGATCTTCCCGGTGGTCACGGACAGGTCCAGGGAACCGGTGGAAAGATCCTCCACCTGAATATCCCCGGTGCTGGTCTTGATTTTGGCATCCTGTACGTCTGCGAAAAAGCGGACGTTGCCGGTGGTCACGGAAATATCCGCACCGGTGAATGCGAAATCCTTCGGAATTTCCACATTTCCGGTGTTTTCGTGGACGGTCAGCATGGCATATTCCCGCTCCGGGAGATAGACCGTGATTTTCGGCGTGCCAAAGTGAACTCCAATATAGTCCCGCCAGGTTTTGTTATTTTGGACTTGGACGGTCAGGGTGTCGTTTTCCACCGCGACCGTGTGCCGGGCGTTTTCCTCCTCCCGGCATTCCACCCGGCAAGTCCCGTCGTCTGATGGGACCAAAACAATATCCACCGTGTCGGTCTCAAAGGACAGATTCCGGAACGGTTCGCTGACCGGATAGGTGTTGGTCACATAGCGGACCGTGGACAGCTTCCCGAAATCCCAATTTTCCGCCGCCATGATCCCCGCAAACAGGATACCCCCGGCCAGCACCAGCAGTGCCGCCGTGATAAGCCAGATTTTCGTTGCCTTTTTCATGCCGTTTCCTCCTTCCGAATAAAGCAATTCTTGATCCCAAGGGTCATTTCCCGGGTCAGCAGGCAAATGCCCCCGGTCATTTTCTTACAGCCGAAAAACAGGAAAATGGCCAATCCTGCGCAGACGAACCCCGCCGCAAGCGCCGCCAGTCCCGACATTGTATTGCCGCCCAGGGCGAAGAAAACGCACAGGAAAACGCTCCCCACGGCGCAGCCCGCCAACGCTCCGAAAATAACCCAGAAAGCATCCAGCACCGCCCAAATGGTCATGTACAGCGCCAAAATGATGGCGGCCCCGGCAATGGCCAGGGGCAGCCAAATGGGCGAACCCAGCACCAAAAGCACGATCTCCCAGGCTTTCAGCCGCCGCTTGGGGCGAATGCGCTCCTTTGCGATTTTTGTGAGGGGCGTGTCGGCCACGGCCTGCCGGACGATCTCGTCTATGGGTCCCACCGCTTCCACCGCTTCCTCCTCCGAAAGTCCTTCTTCCATCCGGTCGTCCAGCATTTCCGCATAAAATGTCAGACGCTCCTCCATATCCTCCTGCGGCAGCCCGGCCAGGCCTTTCCGCAGTCCGGCAAGGAATTCCCGTTTATTCATTGCCCATGTCCTCCTTCGTTACAAATCGATAGATGGCCAGAATTTCTTTCCATTCGACCTTGAATTCCTCAATGCGCCGGATGCCTTCTTCGGTAATGTGATAATATTTCCGAAGCCGGCCCCCATGCTCCGCCGTCCGGACCGTCAGCATCTGCGCCGATTCCAGACGTTTCAGAATGGTGTACAGGGTCGATTCGGAGAGCTCCACGCAGGGCTTCAGGTCCTTGATGATTTGATAGCCGTAGGAATCTTCCTTCCGGATGGCCGCCAGGACGCATACATCCAGCAGCCCACGCTTCAACTGCCCGTCCATGCAATACTCCTCCTTGCGGAATACATCGTATCACGAAGTATCGATTTTGTCAATGGGGTGAGCGAGAAATTCTGAAATCCCTCCGGAATCAAAAAAATCGCCGCTGGGGACTCCGAAAGAGTTCCCAGCGGCAAAATTTGGTGCCGGTGGCCGGACTCGAACCGGCACGCCATCGCTGGCGGTGGATTTTGAGTCCACTACGTCTACCATTCCATCACACCGGCGTTTACCGGTCCATTATAACTGAACCGGCGAAAAAATGCAAGAGAAATTTTCTCAAATTTCCAAATATCCGCAAAGGACCTTCAAAGTATTGTACACGCCCTCGATGTGGCTGCGCTCGTAGCCGTGACTGGCGTAGACCCCTGCGCCGATGAGGCCGTGGGCCACGTCGTAGCCTGCCCGCAATGTGGCCTCCACGTCGGAGCCATAATGGGGGTACACGTCCACGGCGTAATCCGCCCCGGTCTTTTTGGCGGCATCGATGAGTTTGCCCACCACTTCATAGCTGTACGGGCCGCCGGAATCCTTAGCGCAGATGGAAACCTGCCGCTCGGTGCAGCTTAGGCCATTGCCCACGCAGCCCATATCCACAGAAATGGCCTCGGTCACGTCAGCGGGAATGGAGGCGGAGCCGCCGTGGCCCACTTCCTCATAGACCGTCACATAGACGTAGGTATGCCGGGGCAGCTTCACGCCCATGTCCTTTAAATACCGGGCAAAGCCCAGCAGGATGCCCACAGATAGCTTGTCGTCCAGGAACCGGCTTTTCAGATAGCCGCTCTCGGTCCGGCGGGTCCGGGGGTCAAAGCAGACCATATCCCCGGTCTCGATGCCAAGGGCCTTGGTGTCGGCGGCGGAATTCACATTCTCGTCCAGCACCACCTCCGTGGTGTCGAAGCTGCGCTGGGTAGTGGAAAAGTCGCCGTTCACATGAATGGAAGCGTTGCATAGCTGCAAGGTCCCCTCGTACACCCGGCCGTCCCGGGTGTAAACACGGACGTTCTCCGTCTCGCCGTTGTTGGCGTTCATGCCGCCCAGGGCCGTCAGCCGCAGGCGGCCGTTGCTCTTCACCTCCGCCACCATGCCGCCCAGGGTGTCCGTATGGGCCGCCAGCAGCAGACCCTGGCCTTCGCCGCCCAGATCCGCCAGCACGCCGCCCTTTTTCGTCATTTTCACCGGATAGCCCATGGCCTCAAAGGCATTCTTCACCCAGGCGGCGGCTTTCGCCGTGAAGCCCGTAGGCGAGTCGATGGCCAGCAGGGCCGCAGCCTGTTCCCAGGCAATATCCGCATATTTCCGATCCAGCATTTTCTTAAATCCTCCTAAAAAATCGTGTAATACCATACGGCCAGAATTTCACGCAGGAAATAGTCCACAAATAAGTAGGCTTTGGTCGTCTTTGCAGGGATGCCCACCGGCTCCACTCCCTGCTGCCGGGCGAACAGCCCTGCCCGATAGAGGTGGTACTCACTGGTGACGATGCCCAGTTTGTCCACGTCCTCTCCGGTGCGCTGTCGAATGAGCGCCCGGGAGTATTCGACGTTTTCCCTGGTGTTCCGGGCCTGGTCCTCGACCCAGACCCGCTCCGGGGCAATGCCCATGGCGGTCAGTTCCCGGTAGATGCACTCCCCTTCGGAAATGTCCTCCCATTTGCCCTGAACGCCGGTGCCGATGGCCACAGCCTCCGGGTGGGCCACCAGATACGCATAGGCGGCCTGGATTCGGTCCCTGAGCGACGTGGACGGGACCGTGCCGTTGACCCCGGCCCCCAGCACCAGAATGTACTTGCAGTCGGCATCGGCATTTCCGCCAGCGGCCCGGAGAATGCACTGCCCCGCCCAAATTGCGGCGGCCAAGCCCAAAGTCAGAATACAGATCAGCACCCGCCGGACATTCCGGGCGGCTTTCGGCTTCTTCTGTGCCCAGCGGTGCAGGGCCAGGAATGCCGCCAGCACGCAGCCCAGGACGAGCATACAAAGGCTGATGACCTTCCCGATGGGCGAAAAAATCAGAAACAGCAGCCCAAGAAGCCCCAGAGCGCCGGCGATGACCCAAAGCAGTTTTTCCATAGTCGCCTCCTTTTTTCGTTATTCTACCACGTCCGTATGCAAAATGCAACTGTCTCCCGGAATGATCCTCTTTTTTCCCTGTTGACAAGGCCGGTTTTCGGTGGTATTATTTAGAAAATTTCATAGAAAAGCGACGACGAAGACGGAGCTGGCGAAAGTGCCATACAGAGAGCCGGGGGCGGTGGAAGCCCGGCAGGAAACGCCATGTCTCCCATCCCTTCCGAGCCGAAGCCCCCAAAGTTACAAAACCGGTAGGGACTTCCGCGCAGGCTGCGTCAGTGCCTAGGGCTTGTTGGAGCCTGAAAAGAGTGGTACGGGAAACCGTACAATTTGAGTGGTACCGCGGGTTTGCCCCGTCTCAAAGCAATTTGAGACGGGGTTTCTTTTTGTTTTCAGGAGGCTATTTTATGAAACTGTCCAGGCGCAATATGCAGACCGTGAGCTTCATGCTCTTTTCCCTGTTCTTCGGAGCGGGGAACCTGATTTTCCCGCCCTTTCTGGGGCAAAATGCGGGGGCCTCCACCCCGGCGGCTATGATCGGCTTTCTCGTCACGGCGGTCCTTCTGCCGGTGCTGGGGGTCATCGTTGTGGCCCGGTTCGACGGGCTGGACAAGCTGGCGGGCCATGTGGGCAAAAGATTCTCCCTGGTGTTCACCTTGCTCATTTACCTCTCCATCGGGCCGGGGTTGGGCATCCCCAGAGCCGCCTCCGTGCCTTTTGAAATGGCCGTAGCCCCCTATCTGCCGGAGTCGGCCAACGTGCGGCTCTTTCTGCTGCTCTATTCCCTGGTATTTTTCCTGGCAGCCCTGTGGCTGTGCCTGAATCCGGGGAAACTGGTGAAGCGCATCGGCAATTTCCTGACCCCTTCCCTGCTGCTCCTGCTGCTGTTTCTCTTTGTCAGCTTCCTGTTCCGGGGAGAGCGGGCCTTCGCCGCTCCTCAGCGTGCGTACGCTTCTGCCCCTCTGCTCCGGGGCTTTGCGGAGGGCTATCAGACCATGGACACCATCGCCGCCCTGAATTTCGGTCTGGTCATCGCCACTACATTGACCAATTTCGGCCTTTCGGAAAAGCGGGACCAGCTGCGCCATACGGTCCGGGCGGGACTGCTGGCCGGGACCATCCTGGCGCTGGTATACCTGGCCCTGGGCTATATGGGAATGTGTTCCTCCGGGGTCTATCCGGTCCAGGAAAACGGCGCCTGGACCCTCCGGTGCATCGTCTATCAGCTGTTCGGTGCGCCCGGCGCCGTGCTGTTGGCGGCCATCTTCACCCTGGCCTGCCTGACCACCTGCGTGGGGCTCATCAACTCCATTTCTCAGTATTTTTCTACCCTGTTCCGGTTCTTTGGCTACCGGCAGTGGGTCTACTGCATCACCGCCGGGGCGTTTCTCATCTGCAACCTGGGCCTGACCACCATCCTGAAAATCTCCATTCCCATCCTCAACGCCATTTACCCGGTGGCCATTCTGCTGATTTTGCTGGGCCTGAGCCATGAACTTTGGAAGGGCAACGCCCTGGTGTACCCCCTTGCTGCCGGGGCCACCGGCTGCGTCAGTCTGGTCTATGCCCTCTATGAAGCCGGAATTCCCCTGGGGGCCTTGGGCCGGCTTTTCGAACATCTGCCGCTCTTTGACCAGGGCTTCGGCTGGCTCTGGGCGGCCCTGCTGGCCATCCCGGTCAGTCTGGTTGGAAACGCCATTCGGTCCAAGAAAAGAGCACCTGCTCCCAAAAGCTGAATTCCCCTGCCAGGGGAAATTTTCAGATGTACGATGTTCAAAAAGACAAGATGCGGTCAGATTTTCTCTTTTGTCTTGCATTTCCCATCTCTATCCCTTATAATGAGTTCCAATATAGCACACTGCGGCAGAATGCCGTGAAAAAAACATTCCCTGTAAGAACATATTTCTTGGGAGGATGATCATAATGGAGAAAAAAGAAGGATTGGGCTCTTTTGTATCAGGCGCCGGAAAGGCTGCGAAGGGACTTTTGAACAGATCCGCCGACCTGGCCGCCAAAGTCGCAGACCAGAACGGTGACGGAAAATTTGATTTGCAGGACGTCTCCATCATGGCGGGTTACATGGGAGACGCCATGAAAAAGGGAGCGCAGGCCATCCGGACAAATGCGGAAGAATTCTCCCGCCAGCAGGAATTGAAGGCCCTTACGCCGGTTTTCCGGGAAACGCTGGATGATGTAGGCTTCTCTATGCCGAAATTCATCCGCATTGCCCAGCGGGACAAAAAACACGCAGAAAGTGAAGTCTGTCAAGGCTCTATCGGCTTCTACTCAGAGCAAAAGGGTATCCGGCTGCTCAACATTTTTCAGGATTCTTTGTCAGATTTCGGTCTGTCCTTCTACCCGGACCAGGATTGCGAATTCTACTATGTGGACCCCACGGACCGGGACCATTACATCGCTCTGGACGATTATTTCAGCCATCTGAAGGTTGCACGGGTCAACGAACTGCAAAAAATCGCTCAGGACCTGGGTGCCAAGCATTTCACCGTGACCTACAAGGAAGAACGCACCTCTTTTTCCGGCCGTGACGCAAAGGGCAAAATCGACACCCCCGCCGGAGGTGCCGAAATCGTTCAGGACTGTTCTGAACAGAAATTCTCCACGGTCGAGATCGCAGCCAAAAACGACTTCCCCGGCCATGCGCCGGTGATGCCACAGCTTCGCTACTTGCAGCGGGACCCCAGCATTCAGGCGCTGGTCGCCATGCGTATGGACCCCTCCGCTCCCCTGCTCCATCAGACATACCTGCTGAAAATGAGCAATTCCTCCGGCATGAAGGAAAGCGATGCCATTAAGATAGATGCAGTCCTGAAAGGTATGAAGTGTGTCGGGAATGCCACGGTGGCCAGCGAGGCCAAAGATGAATCCCGGCGGTATCTGGAATACGAGATCGTCTTTTGAAGCTCCCCCGGTGGGGCGGAAAAATTCCGCTCTGCCGGGGGATTTTCTGTTGCATTTTGGAATCACCCGTGCTATACTTTCCAAACAAGTTGTATGTGCAATTACTTAGTTGTAGCTACAACAAAGAAAGGAAGCTGAATACCATGGAGCATCCTGCCCGAAAGATCACCAAGATTGCCCGGGAGACGGAGCGGCTGGTGCTGCTGGCCATGCGGGGCGAGCACATCGGCACAGCGGAGATCGACTGCATCCACGCCGTCCGCCACCATCCCGGCATCACCCAGACGGAGCTGGCCGCCGCCCTGAACACCGACAAGCCCGCCATCGCCCGCCGGACCGCCAGTCTGGAGCGGAAGGGCTACCTGCGCCGGGAACCGAACCCTGCCGACGGCCGCAGTCAGCTGCTCTACCCCACGGAGCAGGCCCAGAACCTCCGCAACGCCAAAGCCGCCTCGGAAAACGCCTTTTACGAGTATCTTCTGTCCGGGCTGGATGATACGGACCGGAAAAAGTTTCTGGAACTGCTGGATATTCTTTACCGCCGCTCCAAGGAGGAAAGCCGCAGCGGCTTTCTCCATGTAAGCGCTATGCTGGAGGCATCAGACCATGAAAAAGCATGAATTTCACCCATACAGCATTGACGCCTACTTCCGGGCCGAATGGCTGCCCCTGACCTTCGTCACCTTGTCGGGCCTGGTGTACAACATCGGTCTGCTGGCCGGTCCCTGGTATGAGGGCAAGCTGGCCCAGTGCCTTTCAGACATTCTGCAAGGCTACGAGACTGCCGGGGCCATGGCGGTGCTGGTGGGCGCTTATGTGCTGGTAACACTGCTGGTCCAGTCCGCCCGATTTGTGAAGCGGTTCTATGTGCGCCGGTTCGCCAACAACATCAACCGCCGGATGAAGGGCGTGCTCTACGCCAATCTGGTCCGGCAGAGCCGCAGCGTCCTGGGAAAGGAAGGCTCCGGCGAGCTGATGACCAAGGCCATTTCCGACGTGGACGACTGCGCTGAGGGAATGCGGAAATTCACCACGGAATTTTTTGATACCGGCGTGGCTCTGGTGGGCTATGTGGTCATGCTGCTACTTTACGACTGGCGGCTGGCCCTGATGTGCATGATCTTCTCGCCGGTGTCCTACATCTGCGCTCAGAAAATGAAAAAACTGGTCCAGCGGTCCGGGGCCGCTTACAAAAAGGCCGCCTCCGGCCTCAGCGCCGCCACCTTGGACCGGGCGAAAAACGCCGTCACCTACCGGGTCTACGGCTGCGAGGAGGCCCAGGAGGACCGGTATGAGGATGCGCTTGAAAACTACGAGCGGACCGCCGTCCGGGCCAACGTCTGGCAGTCGGCTCTGCCGCCCCTGTACCTGGTGGTATCCAATCTCAGCGTGATCTTCATTCTCTATTTCGGCGGGAAAAATGTGCTGGGCAGCGGCTGGCGGGCCTGGGACATCGCAGCCTTTACCACGTTTCTGTCCTGCTTTGTGAAAATGGCCACCAAGTCCTCCAAGACCGCCAAGCTGTTTAATTCCGTCCAGCGGGCGGAGGTCTCCTGGAAGCGCATTCAGCCCCTGATGAAGGCCCCGGAGGCTCTGCCCCCTCTGAACGTTCCCGACGGGGAGCCGCTGGAAGTCAAGGGTGTTTCCTTCGCCTATCCCGGCTGTGAGCCTACCTTCCAGAATTTGACTTTCTCCGCCAAGCCCGGCGACATCATCGGCATCACCGGCCCCGTGGCCTGCGGAAAATCCACCCTGGGCCGGATGTTCCTGTGCGAGGAGCCTTATTCCGGCTCCATCCGGCTGGGGGGCCGGGAACTGTCCGGCCTGACGGCACGGGAAATTTCTGAGCGCATCGGCTATCTGGGCCATGACCCGGAGCTGTGGAACGACACCGTAAAGGCCAACGTGCTTTGCGGCGAAACTGCCGACCCCATGGCGGCTCTTTCCCTGACGGCCATGGGCAAGGAGGTCCGGGCCATGGCGCAGGGGGTGGATACCATGGTGGGCAGCAGCGGCGTGCGGCTGTCCGGCGGTCAGGCCCAACGCCTGGCCCTGGCCCGGACCCTGGCCCATCCCCGTCCGGTGCTGATTCTGGACGACCCCTTCTCCGCTCTGGACCGGCCCACGGAGGATGTGGTCTTTGCGGACCTGAAAGCATACGCCAAGGACAAAATCGTCCTGCTTATTTCTCACCGGCTTTATCACTTCCCGGAAATGAAGGAAATTCTCTTCCTGGAGGACGGAAATATTACCGCCGGGACCCACGAGGCGCTGCTTTCAGGCAATGCCGCTTACCGGAATCTCTATGAAAGTCAGGCAGGAGGTGCGGACCATGCGTAAACCCACCAACGGCGTATTTGCCGCCGTATTGGATGCCGCCAAGGAACACAAGCTGCTCAGCATCGGCACCGTTCTCTGCGCCGCAGCCTCGGTGCTGGCCACCCTGCTGCCGCCGCTGCTCTTGGGGCGCATCGTGGACGACCTGACCGGCGGACTATCCCTGTCCCTGGCCGCCATTCTCTGCTATTTTGCTTCTCTGGCCCTGGGCGGTATTCTCAATTCCGCTCAGGAGACCCTATTGGAAATGTTCGGCCAGAAAATGACCCACGCCCTCCGGTCCGAAATGTCCCGGAAGCTGACCCATCTTCCCGCCGCCACCCTGGCCGCTCAGGACCCCGGTCAGATCGCCGCCCGGTTCTCCGGCGATGTGGACACGGTGGATGCCCTGTTCACCTCCGGCGTTATTTCCATGGCGGCGGATGCCTGCCGCATTCTCTCCATTTTTGTGGTCATTGCCATCAAGAATACCGGTCTGGCCCTGGTCCTGCTGCTGGTCCTGCCCCTGCTGACCCTGTTCACCCGGCACGTTCAGAAGCGGATGCTCTCGGCCCAGCTGGCAAACCGGAAGGCCGTGGCCTCCATCTCCGGTCAGGTGCCGGAGACCATCCACAACATCCGCACCATTCACGCCCTGGGTCTGGAGGATTACATGGAGCGGCGCTATGACCGCTCCATTGGGGAAAGCTACGCCGCCGTGGAGAAAACCAACTTCTACGATGCCATTTACTCTCCCGTAGTGCTGATTCTGGATGCCGCCGTGGTGGGCCTCGTTATGCTCCTTTCCGCCACCGGCAACGCAACAGTATTGCAGCTGTTCGGAATGTCCGTAGGCACCGCCGTGACCATGATCGACTACATCAGCCGGATCTTCACGCCGATTGAGACCCTGGGCATGGAGATTCAGACCATACAGTCCGCCATGGCCGGCGTGAGGCGTATCGATGCTTTCCTCGCTCAGCCGGAGCGGGACATCCCCGCCCAGCGCTCCTGCCCCCGTGGGGATGTGGAGCTTTCCCATGTGACCTTCGGCTACGATCAGCGGACCGTTCTTTCGGACCTGTCCTTCACGGTGAAGGCCGGGGAGCAGGTCACGCTGGTGGGCCGTACCGGTGCCGGAAAAAGCACCGTGTTCCGGCTGCTGCTGGGCCTGTACCATCCCCAGGAAGGCAGCCTGACCATCGGCGGCGTGGACGTTTCTCAGATTCCCGACCAGGAGCGCCGGAAGTGCATCGGCTGCGTGGAGCAGCACTTCTCCCGTGTTCCGGGGACCGTGCTGGAGCAAATTACGCTCTCCGACCCGCAAATCACAAGAGAAATGGCGGAAACTGCCGCAAAACTGGCCGGTCTGGACACCGTTATCCGCAGCTTCCCCCAGGGCTATGATACCCCCTGCACGGATTCCATGTTCTCCCAGGGCGAATGGCAGCTTCTCTCCATTGCCCGGGCCGCTGCCGCCGACCCCGGCGTGCTGCTGCTGGACGAGATCACCGCCAACCTGGATGCAGACACGGAAGCACGGGTCATGGAAGCTCTGCGCCGGGCCTCGGAGGGCCGGACCGTGCTCTCCATCTCCCACCGAATTTACGAAAGCCTCGGCGGCCGGGTCATCGAGATCCATCCTATCTCGGCATAAAGGCCGAATATCCCCCATTTTTCTTGACAACCGTGGGAAAACAGAGTATCATGGTAGAAAACAAACATTTCAGTGTCCCGGTCCGCCGAAAAAGCCTCCGGGGAGAATAGAGAATCCGGTGCGAATCCGGAGCGGTACCGCCACTGTAAGTGCGGAGGTCCCGGCAATGGCGAAAGCCGGTCATTGGAGCGATCCGAGAAGGCCCAGCCGGGACTCAGGATGCACAAGTCAGGAGACCTGCTGAAATGGTTCCCCGCCGAAAAGCGGGGCGGCTTCTGCCAGCAGAAAAATCGGCTGCGGCGATCTTGTATGATCGCCGCAGTTTTTTGTTTATGGAGGCATCCATGGATCGAATCTTACTTTCCGGGGTCAGCAGCGGCTGCGGCAAAACGACGATGGTCTGCGGCATTCTGCAGGCGCTGGTTAATCGGGGCCTGCGGGTCGGGGCCTTCAAATGCGGGCCGGATTACATTGACCCTATGTTCCACAGCCGCATCATCGGGGCAAAAAGCGCCAATTTGGACCTACATTTCTTTTCAGAAAACACGCTCCGGTATTTATTGGCGAAAAATGCCGCCGACCGGGACATAAGCATCATTGAAGGGGTCATGGGCTATTACGACGGTCTGGGCCTGACCTCCACAAAGGCCAGCTCCTATGAGGTGGCCCAGATCACGGATTCGCCGGTGGTGCTGGTGGTCAACGCGAAAGGCGCTTCCCTTTCCGTGCTGGCGGTCATTCAGGGCTTTCTGAATTTTGCGCCCAGTTCCAACATCCGGGGAGTCCTGCTGAACCAATGCTCTCCCATGGCCTACTCCGCCCTGTCCAAGGCCATTGAAGATCGGCTGGGCATCTCCTGTTACGGCTATCTCCCAAAAATGGAAAATTGCTCCCTGGAAAGCAGACATCTGGGGCTGGTGACGGCGGACGAAGTGACGGATTTGAAGGGAAAAATGTCCGCTTTGGCTGCACAGGTGGAAAAAACCATAAATTTGGACGGTCTGCTGGCCCTGAGCAGGACGGCGCCGGATTTGGCGTACAACCCCATCGAGCTGCCCCGGCGGGAGCCGGTCCGCATTGCCGTGGCACGGGACCGGGCCTTCTGCTTTTACTATGAGGATTCTCTGGAAGCCATCCGGGAAATGGGCGGGGAGATTGTCGAATTCAGTCCCTTGAAGGATTCCGCCCTGCCGGAGCATATCCAGGGCCTTTATCTGGGAGGCGGCTATCCGGAATTGTACGCCCATGCCCTCAGCGAAAACGCATCCATGCGCTCGTCCATAAAAAGCGCTCTGGAAAGTGGCCTTCCCTGCATTGCCGAGTGCGGCGGGTTCATGTATCTGACGGAAAAAATCGGAGATTTTCCCATGGTGGGCTTTCTGCCGGGGACCTGCTTTGATACCGGCAAGCTGACCCGGTTCGGCTATGTGACCCTCCGGGCCAAGCAAGAGAATCTGCTCTGCCCCGCCGGAGGGGAAATTCCCGCCCATGAATTTCATCATTGGGACTGCACCGCCCCCGGAGCCGCCTTCACCGCCAGGAAAGCCAACGGCCGCAGTTGGGACTGCGCCGTCGCCACGGACCGGCTCTACGCCGGATACCCCCACTTTCATTTTTACGCCAATCCGGGCTTTCTCGTCCGGTTCTACGATACCTGTGTAAAGGAGAAATACCGCCATGTTTGAAAATATCAAGCCTATGGACATTGAAAAGCGCAGCTTTGCCATCATCACCGAGCTGCTGGGGGACACCCAGCTGGACCCGGAAAACGAACTGGTCATCAAGCGGGTCATCCACACCACCGCCGACTTTGACTATGTGGAGAATCTGGTGTTCTCCCCCCACGCCGTGGGCAAGGGCATTGCCGCCCTGCGGGAGGGCTGCGACATTGTGACCGATACCCAAATGGCCAAGGCGGGCATCAACAAGACCATTCTGGGCCGTCTGGGGGGCGAAGTTCACTGCTTCATGTCCGACCCGGACGTAGCCGCCGAGGCAAAGGAGCGGGGCGTGACCCGGGCCATCGTGTCCATGGAGCGGGCGGCGCAGTTTTCCAAGCCCTGCGTGTTTGCCATCGGCAACGCCCCCACGGCCCTGATTTCCCTGCACGAACTCATGGAAGCCGGGAAGCTGGACCCGGCCCTCATCATCGGCGTGCCGGTGGGCTTCGTGAACGTGGTGGAGAGCAAGGAACTGTTCCTGGATTCCCCGGTGCCCCACATCATCGCCCGTGGCCGGAAGGGCGGCAGCAACGTGGCCGCCGCCATCTGCAACGCCATGCTCTACCAAATCATGCGTTGATGGAACAGTACATTGAAAAGGACGGCAAGCGCCTGCGGCTGGGCTACACCACCGGCTCCTGCGCCGCTGCTGCGGCAAAAGCCGCCGCCTGGATGCTGCTGACCGGTCGGGAAAAGACGAATATCACCCTGGACACCCCCAAGGGCATCCGGCTGGACCTGCCGGTGCTGGAAATCACCCGCAGCGCAGAGCAGGTCTCCTGCGCCATCGAAAAGGACGGCGGAGACGACCCGGACATTACCAAAGGCACCCTGATTTTTGCCACCGTCACCCGGTCCGGGAACAGCGGCGTGGACATTGACGGCGGCATCGGTATTGGCCGGGTCACAAAACGAGGCCTGGACCAGCCCGTGGGCAACGCCGCCATCAACTCCGTACCCCGGAAAATGATCCGGGAAAACGTGGAGGAAGTCATGGCCCTGGCGGACTACAAGGGCGGCCTGAAAGTCGTCATTTCCGCCCCGGAGGGCGAAATTCTGGCCCAAAAAACCTTCAATCCCCGGCTGGGCATTGTGGGCGGCATCTCCATTCTGGGCACCACCGGCATCGTGGAGCCCATGAGCGAAAAGGCTCTGGTGGACACCATCCGGGTGGAACTACGCCAGCGCCGGGCCGCTGGGAAAGAATACGCCCTGCTGACCCCCGGCAATTACGGGTCGGATTTCATTCGTGCAGAATTGGGGCTGGACATGAACCTCGCCGTGCAGGTGTCAAATTTCCTGGGGGATGGCCTGGACCTGTGCCGGGAATTGGGCTTCCGGGGGGCGCTGCTGGTGGGCCACATCGGCAAGCTGGTGAAAGTGGCCGGTGGCATGCTGAACACTCACTCCAAATACGGAGACTGCCGGATGGAGATTCTTTCCGCCCACGCAGCCGCCGCCGGAGCGGATGCGGAAACGGTCCGGGAAATGCTGGACTGCGCCGCCTGTGACGATGCGGTCCGTATCCTCCGGGAAAAGGGCCTGGACCGGGAGGCTCTGGGCCGGGTCACGGAGAAAATTTCTTTTCACCTGAACCACCGGGCGGAGCCTATGGAAGTGGGCGTTCTCATGTTTTCCAAAGAATACGGCATTCTGGGCCGCAGCGATAACGAAGAGACACTCTTGAAAAAAATCATGGAGGAACGATAAATATGGTACATTTTGTGGGCGCCGGCAGCGGCGCAGTGGACCTCATTACCATCCGGGGAGCAAAACTCCTAAGCGAATGCGACGTGGTCATTTATGCCGGGAGCCTGGTGAACCCGGACCTGCTGTCCTATTGCAAAAAGGACTGCAAAATCTACAACAGCGCCACCATGACCCTGGAGCAGGTCATTGCTGCCATCGCGGAAGCGGAAGCCGCCGGAAAGACCACCGTCCGGCTCCACACCGGCGATTCCAGCATTTACGGAGCCGTCCGGGAACAGTTCGACGAACTGGACAAGCGGGGCATTGCCTACGACGTCTGCCCCGGCGTCAGTGCCTTCTGCGGTGCCGCCGCCTCCCTGAAAACCGAGTACACCCTGCCGGACGTGAGCCAGACGGTCATCATCACCCGGGCCCCCGGCCGGACCCCCGTGCCGGAAAAGCAGTCCATCCGGGCTTTGGCCGCCCACGGGGCCACCATGGTCCTGTTCCTCAGCACCAGTCTGACGGAAAAGCTGCAATCCGAATTGCTGGCCGGCGGCTACGCCGGTTCCACCCCCGTGGCCGTGGTGTATAAGGCCACCTGGCCGGATGAGAAAATTTTCCGCTGCACCGTGGACACCCTCCACAAGACCGTCACGGAGAACGGCCTGACGAAAACCAGCCTCATCATCGTGGGCGACTGCATGGGAGACAAATATCTCCGCTCCCTGCTCTACCACCCCGGATTCACCACCGAATTCCGGGAGGCCACGGAATGAACATTGCCCTGTTCGCTTACAGCCGTCAGGGCTGCGTCACTGCCCGGCGGGTGCTGGCCTGCTTCCCGGAGGACTCCGTTCACCCCTATACCATGGAACGGTTTGAAGAACCGGGATTTGGCTCCATCCAACGCCCCGCCAGGGATTTTTACGGTCCCCTGTTTCAGGCCAATCAGGCTCTCATCTTCATCAGCAGTGTGGGCCTGGCGGTCCGGGAGATCGCCCCGCACCTGCGCAGCAAAGCCACGGACCCTGCGGTCATCGTCCTGGACGAGTTGGGGCATTTCGTCATTCCGGTACTGTCCGGCCACATCGGCGGGGCCAACGATATGGCAAAGAAAATCGCAGAAAGCCTGGGTTCCGCCCCTGTCATTACCACTGCCACGGACATCAACGGCCGTTTTTCCGTGGATGCCTGGGCCACGAAGCAGAACTGCGCCCTTTCCAACCTGAGCGCTGCGAAAGCCGTGTCCGCCGCCGTGCTGGAGGGGGACGTGCCCCTCTGCACCCCCTTCCCCATCGTTACGGCCCTGCCGAAGGGGCTGTGCCTAGGCAATTCCGGGAAAGTGGGCATCCTGCTGGACTGGAAAAAAACATTGCCCTTTGAGACGACTTTGCGGCTGACCCCGAAGATCCTGCACCTGGGCATCGGCTGCCGGAAAGGCACGTCAAAAGAGGCCATTTCCGGGGCCGTAGAGGCCGTTTTATCCGAGAATCAAATTGACCGGAAGGCCGTCAAATGCTGCGCCTCCATCGATCTGAAGGCCCAGGAGGCGGGGCTGCTGGACTTCTGCCGGGAGGCAGGTCTGCCCGTAGAATTTTATTCCGCAGAGCAATTAAATGCCGTCCCCGGCGACTTCACCCCCTCCGCCTTCGTCCGCTCCGTCACCGGGGTGGACAACGTGTGCGAGCGGGCGGCGCTGCTGGGCGCGGAGACGCTTATCATCAAAAAAACCGCAAAGGACGGCGTGACCGTGGCCCTGGCGGCAGAGCATTGGGAGGTTTCGTTTTGAGCAAGCTGTTTGTAGTGGGCATTGGCCCAGGAAACGATGAAAATATGACCATTCGAGCGGATAACGCCCTGAAAAATGCCCAAATTATCGTGGGCTATACCGTATATGTGGACCTGGTGAAGGAACGCTACCCCGGCAAGGAATTTCTGACCACCCCCATGACCCGGGAGACCGTCCGCTGCCAGCTGGCCCTGGACAAGGCCAGAGAGGGCAAGTCCGTGGCCATGATCTGCTCCGGGGACAGCGGCATTTACGGCATGGCCGCCCTGCTCTATGAGCTACGGGGCGAAAGCACCGACCCGGAAATCGAAGTCATTCCCGGCCTGACTGCCGCCTGCAGCGGCGGAGCCTTGCTGGGGGCCCCCTTGACCCATGATTTTGCGGTCATCAGCCTCAGCGACCGGCTGACCCCCTGGGAGAAAATCGAAAAGCGGCTGGAATGTGCCGCCCAGGGGGACCTGAGCATCGTTCTCTACAATCCCAGAAGCAAGGGCCGCCCGGATAACCTCCGCATGGCCTGCGATATTCTCCTGCGTTATCTGCCCGGCGACCGGCCCTGCGGCGTGGCCCATTCCATTGGCCGGGAGGGCGAATGGGCGGAGTACATGACCCTTTCGGAACTGCGGACGGCGGACGTGGATATGTTCTGCACGGTGTTCATCGGCAACGCCATGACAAAAATGGTGGCCGGGAAGCTGGTCACGCCCAGAGGATACCGGGATGTATAAGATCTGCGTTTTTGCCGGGACCACGGAAGGCCGGGAAGTGGTGGAATTTCTCGCTTCGCAGCCGGTGGCCGTCACCGCCTGCGTAGCCACAGAATACGGGGAGACCCTGCTCCCCCATGCCGAGAAAATAAACGTCTCTGCCAAACGGCTGACCAGCGAGGAAATGGAGGACCTGTTCCGCCGGGAAAGCTTTGACCTGGTGCTGGACGCCACCCATCCTTACGCCAGCGTGGTCACGGAAAATATTGCCGAAAGCTGCGCCGCCACGGAAACCGAGTATCTCCGGCTCCTCCGGGACGATGCCGGGGACAAAAATCAGGGGGTCTATGTGGAGGACATCGCCGGAGCAGTGGACTATCTTTCCGGCACGGAAGGTCCCATTCTCCTGACCACCGGCAGCAAAGAACTGGCCAAATTCACGGCCCTGCCGGAATTTTCCCAGCGGGTCTATGCCCGTGTCCTGCCCATGGCGGATTCCCTGCAGCTCTGCCAGGAGGCGGGATTGCAGCCCTCCCACATTCTGGCCATGCAGGGACCTTTTTCCAAGGAACTGAATATCGCCATGCTGAACGCCCTGGGGGCCAAATATCTGGTGACGAAATCCTCCGGAAAAGCCGGTGGATTTGAAGAAAAGCTGGATGCTGCCCAAGCCGCCGGGGCCGTGGCCGTCATCATCGGCCGCCCCAGGCAGCGCAGCGGCGTGAGCTTAGAGGAAGCCCTGTCCATTCTCTGCCGGCGGTTCGGCTGCACCTATACTCCGAAAATCACCCTGGTGGGCATCGGTCCCGGCAGCCGCAGCGCCCAGACCCTGGAGGTCCGGGAGGCTCTGGCCCAGGCGGACTGCATCATCGGAGCCAAGCGGATGCTGGATGCGGTGCTGGCCCCCGGTCAGGCCGGGTTGGAGGCCATCGCCCCGGAGGCCATCCGGGACGGCATCGAAAACCACCGGGAATACCGGCGGTTCGTCATTGCCATGTCCGGGGACGTGGGCTTTTTCAGCGGCACGAAGAAGCTGCTGCCCCTGCTCTCGGGCGATTCCGTGACGGTGCTGCCGGGACTCAGCTCTCTGGTGTACCTGTGCGCCAGGCTGGGAACGTCTTATGAAAATGTGACCCCCGTTAGCCTTCATGGCCGGGAAAACGCCGTTTTTCTGCCCCTTTCCCAGGGAAAGCGGCTGTTTGTGCTGGTGGGCGGCGAGAACGGCATGGGCAAGCTGTGCCGAAATCTTGCAGAAGCCGGTCTGGGCGATACTCAGGTCCGGGTGGGCGAACGGCTCAGCTATCCCGATGAGCGCATCGTGAGCGGCACCGCCGAAGAACTGAAGAATTCCGTTTTTGATTCCCTGGCCGTGGCCCTTCTGGAGCATCCCTGCGTCCTTCCCGCCACCCAGGGCCTCCCGGACGAGGCATTTTTGCGGACCGACGCCGTACCTATGACCAAAAGCGAGATCCGGGCCATCTGCCTTTCCAAGCTTGCCCTGAACGGCGACAGCCTGGCCTGGGACGTGGGAGCCGGCACCGGCAGCGTCACCGTGGAAATGGCGTTCCACGCCAAAAGTGTTTATGCCGTAGAGCGGAAAGATGCCGCTCTGGACATTCTCCGGCAGAATCTTGCAAAATTCCACACGGACAACGTGACCGTGGTCCCCGGTGTGGCCCCGGCGGCCTGCGCCGACCTGCCCGCCCCCACCCATGTGTTTCTGGGCGGCACCTCCGGGAATCTCCGGGACATTCTGGACGTGATTCTCAATAAGAACCCGGAGGCCCGCATTGTAGCAACCGCCGTGACATTGGAGTCCCTGGGCCAGCTGACCGCCGCCCTTCCGGACTTCCGGGAGACGGAAGTCGTGTCCGTCTCCGTGGCACGAGACCGGAAATTAGGGGCCTATCACCTGATGACCGGGCAGAATCCCATCTACATCGTCACCATGCAGGGGAGGAAAGAAACATGATCCAGCTTCTGGCTCTGGTCCTGGGGTTCTGCATCGATCTACTGTTTGGAGACCCCCATTCCATCCCCCATCCGGTGGTACTCATCGGCAGGCTCATTTCCGCCACGGAAAAGCTGGTGCGGAAAATTTTCCCGAAAACCGTCCGGGGGGAGAACGTGGCCGGAGGGGTATTGTGGCTTCTGGTGGTCCTCATTCCCACCGCTGTTTCCCTTGGGATTTTGTATCTGGGCTATAAAATCAGCCCTTGGCTGGGCCTTGCGTTGGAGAGCATCATGTGCTGGCAGATTCTGGCAACGAAATCCCTGAAAGTAGAGAGCATGAAGGTCTACACCGCCCTGAAAGCCGGGGACCCGGCAGAATACCGCCGGGCCGTCTCCATGATTGTGGGCCGGGACACCGCCGCTCTGGACGACAGGGCCGTGGCCCGTGCCGCCGTGGAGACTGTAGCCGAGAACACCTCCGACGGCATTATTGCCCCCATGCTCTATCTGGCCATCGGCGGGGCGCCCCTGGGCTTTTTCTACAAAGCCGTGAACACCATGGATTCCATGCTGGGCTATGTGGAAATGCCTTATAAGAATATCGGCCTGGTCCCCGCCAAAATGGACGATTTCTTCAACTTCCTGCCTGCCCGGCTCTCGGCACTCCTAATGCTGCTGGCGGGCTGGCTGGAAGGGCTGGACGGGAAGCAAGGCTGGCGCATCTGGCGGCGGGACCGGCGGAACCATGCCAGCCCCAACTCCGCCCAGACCGAATCCGTCTGCGCCGGACTGCTGGGCCTGCGGCTGGCGGGGGACGCCTATTATCACGGGGTCCTTCACAAAAAGCCCTACATCGGTGACCCGGTCAGGGAAATCGAATACGAGGACATTCCCCGTGCCTGCAGGCTGCTTTACGGCACGGCGATCGTCTCGCTGGTCCTGTTTTGCGGGATAAAACTGCTTCTTTTGCTGGTGATCTGATGCTTTACAACACGAAAAATCCCCACGGCGGGGACATTTACGCCGGAAAGGTCCTGCTGGATTTTTCCGCCAATACCAACCCCTTCGGCACGCCCCAGGCCGTTCAGGAGGCCATTATCGAGGCCCTGCCCCAGCTCCACCGCTATCCGGACCCATACTGCCGGAAGCTGGTGGCCGCCATCGCGGAACACGAGGCCGTGCCGAAAAATTACATTCTCTGCGGCAACGGGGCGGCGGACCTGATCTATGCCTATGGCCGTGCCGTCCATCCCAAAAAGGCCGCCATGTTGGCTCCTACATTTTCGGAGTACGCCCAGGGGCTTTTGGACTGCAAAATTTCCTACTATTTTTTGCAGGAATCCAAGGATTTTTCGCTGAATTCCGGGATTCTGGACTTTCTGCGCCGGGAAAAGCCGGAGGTCCTTTTCCTCTGCGACCCCAACAATCCCACCGGGCAACTGACGGACCCAGACCTGATGGAAGCCATTCTGGAATGCTGCCATGATTTGGGCATCCGTCTCTTCCTGGACGAGTGCTTCCTGGACCTGACGAAAAACGGCGTCAGCCGGAAGAACGATCTTGCCCGATACCCGGAGCTTTTCCTGCTGAAAGCCTTCACGAAAAGCTACGGCATGGCCGGGGTCCGGCTGGGCTATGGTTTGAGTGCCGATAGCGCCCTGCTGGAAGCCATGTCCCGGAGCCAACAGCCCTGGAATATTTCCAGCCTGGCCCAGGCGGCGGGCATTGCAGCGCTGGAGCAGCGGGAATTTCTGCAAAAATGCGTTGAAACAGTGGAAAAAGAGCGAGTTTTTCTCTCCGCTTCCCTATCCGGTCTGGGCTTCCGGGTCATCCCGTCGGACACCAATTATATTCTGTTTCAAGCCCGTGTGGGTCTTGCTGACGCCCTCCGGGAAAAGGGCATTCTCATCCGCAACTGTGACAATTATCCGGGACTTTGTCCCGGCTGGTACCGCATCGCCGTGCGGCTGCCGGAGGAAAATCAGGCCTTGATCCGGGCCATGCAGGAGGTTTGACCATGGCGAAAAACATTATGATCCAGGGGACCATGTCCAATGCAGGCAAGAGCCTCCTGTGTGCGGGCCTCTGCCGTATTTTCCGGCAGGACGGTTACCGGGTGGCCCCCTTCAAGTCCCAGAATATGGCCCTGAATTCCTTCATCACCGCCGGCGGCGGCGAGATGGGCCGGGCCCAGGTGGTCCAGGCGGAGGCAGCCGGGATCGAGCCGGATGTCCGCATGAACCCCATTCTCTTAAAGCCCACCACCGACGTGGGCAGCCAGGTCATTGTGAACGGCGTCGTCCAGGGCAATATGCGGGCCATGGAATACTACCGCCGGAAGCGGGAATTTGTCCCCGCCGTGCTGGAGGCCTACGATTCTCTGGCGGCGGAAAACGACATTATCGTCATCGAAGGGGCCGGAAGCCCTGCGGAGATCAATTTGAAGCAGGAGGACATCGTGAACATGGGCCTTGCCAAGCTAGTGGATGCGCCGGTGCTGCTGGTGGGCGACATTGATCGGGGCGGCGTCTTTGCTCAGCTGTACGGCACGGTGGCCCTGCTGGAGCCGGAGGAACGGGACCGCATCAAGGGGACCATCGTCAATAAGTTCCGGGGAGATAAAAAAATCCTGGAGCCTGGGCTGGAAACGCTGGAGCAGCTTTGCGGGGTCCCGGTGGCCGGGGTCATTCCTTACGTCTATGTGGACATTGACGACGAGGACAGTCTCTCCACCCGCTTCACCCGGAATACCGGTCGAAAGGACATCGATCTGGCGGTCATTCGTCTGCCCAGAATCTCCAATTTCACGGATTTTGCCCCCTTCGAGCGGTTTGAAAACGTGTCCGTCCGGTATGTGGAGAAAGTTTCGGACCTTCACGACCCGGATATGATCCTGCTCCCCGGCACAAAAAGCACCATTGCCGACCTGAAATGGCTCCGGGAAAGCGGTCTGGAAGCCGCCGTGCTGAAAGCCGCCTCCGCCGGGACTCCGATTTTCGGAATTTGTGGGGGCTATCAGATGCTTGGTCGGTCCGTTTCGGATCCGGAGCAGGTGGAAGCGGCAGGCATTTCCGAGATCAGCGGCATGAATCTTCTGGACATGGACACCCTGTTCCGTGGGGAAAAGGTCCAGACCCAGACGGAAGGGATTTTCGAGAACATTCCGGGACTGTTTTCCTGTCTGAACGGCCTTGCCTACCAGGGCTATGAAATTCACATGGGCCGGAGCATGGAGCGCCGCAGCGCCGTCACCTGCAAGGGCAATGTGTACGGCAGCTACATCCACGGCATTTTTGACGCACCCGGCGTAGCCGAAGCCATTCTGGGGGCCTTGTGCCGGAAAAAGGGTCTGGACCCGGCCCGACTGGGGTCCTTCGACCCGAAGGCCTACAAAGAGGCCCAATACGACAAGCTGGCCGATGCGGTCCGGTCCGGGCTGGACATGGAACTGGTGTACCGGGTCCTGAACCGGGAGGTGTGATCATGGCGGGCCTTATCCACATTTACTGCGGCGACGGCAAGGGAAAAACCACCGCCGCCGTTGGGCTGACCCTCCGCTCTGCCGGTGCGGGAAACCGGGTGGCTTTTACCCAATTTTTCAAGGACGGCAGTTCCTCGGAAATTTCCCTGCTCCGACAGATTCCCGGAATCAGCGTCCTCCATACAAAAACCGTCGGCGGTTTTTGGAAGCGCATGACGGCGGAACAGCAGGCCCAGGCCAGTCGGGATTACACGGAATTGTTCCAAGCCGCCTGCATAAGCGCAAAAAATGCGGAACTACTGGTGCTGGATGAGATCGTTTCCGCCTGTAATCACGGGACCGTTCCCGAAGAAGCCCTGCTGGAATTTCTCCAGAACAAGCCGGAACATCTGGAAGTGGTCCTCACGGGCCGGAACCCTTCGGAGGCGCTTCTTGCACAGGCCGACTATGTGACGGAAATGAAGAAGATCAAGCACCCCTTTGACCGTGGGGTACTGGCACGCAAAGGAATTGAGTATTGATGGGCGTTGTTCTCTGTATTCTCGACGGGTTCACGGACCCGGAATTTGACCCGGCGGACTACCCGGCCCTGTCCGGCCTTCACTGTCTTGGGGACGTGGATACCGCCCTGGGGGAAAAGCCGGAAAGCCTGAACTGTATTCTCCACCTGCTGGGCATCCGGAACGTGCCGCCGCTGCTGCGGGGGTACGCCGAAGCCTTGGGCGATGATATTCCGGTGGGCGAAAACGATTTGATTTTACGGGGCAGTTGGTTTTCCAGAGACGAAAGCGGGCATTGCGTTGCTCCCCTGGCCGCCCCGGCAGAAATTCCCTCCGGTCTCCCCTGCCGGTACGTCTCCCTGGGCGGATACAAAAGTCTGCTGATTTTTCCCGATCTTGGCGCATCCGCAAAGGAACTCACCACCTATCCCCCTTATGCTCTGGCAGGCAAATTGGCAGAGGACCTGTGTCCCAGGGGCTGCCCGGAATTGGAAACCGTGTTTCAGGCGCTGTGCTTGCCCCAGTGCTGCTGCATTCCCTGGGGCCAGTCCCGGCCCATCGCCCTGCCGCCCTTCCCGGAAAAGGGGTGCGTGATTTCCGGCACTTCCGTGGTTCGGGGCATCGGGAAACTATTGGGTATGGATGTTTGGACCGTCCCCGGCGCTACCGGCGACACGGATACGGACCTGTCCGCCAAGTGTCTGGCCGCTCTGGATGCCGCTGGAAAGTACCCCTTTGTGCTGCTGCACATCAACGGGGCCGATGAGGCGTCCCACCGGAAAGATGCAATGGAAAAACGGGCGTTTCTTTCCAGAGTAGATGCCGAAATCGTCTGCCCATTGGCGACTAACCTGCCCTTTTTCATCGTCACCGGCGACCATGCCGCCGACCCCCGCACCGGCAATCATGCCGGAACGCCCCAGCCGGTTTTCATCAACCGTTTTACATGAAAATCTCCGGATTCTTTGCTGTTTTTTCCCCGATGACCGTTGCAAAAAATGCGGAATTATGCTATACTGTTTTCACATGGATGAATTTCCCGTAAAAGTGAATAACAGCCATCCGAATGAAGGAACCGTGTGCGAACCACGGACTGTAACGGCAACTGTAACGTGGAGTGACCTCCAATATGCCACTGGGCAACCGGGAAGGCGGGGGAAGCAAGGAAGCGGAGTCAGGATATTTCACCGGGTGGGTATGTTTCCGATTAAAGCGTTTCTGTATTCTGAAAACACCGTCAGGGCAGCCGTTTGGCTGCTCTGATTTTTGTTTTCCGGGAGGAGCGTCTGCGCCTTTACTGTGAGATTCCCATGGAGAATTTTATAGGAGGGCATTTTTTATGCACAAAATCAGTTCCAGAATTCTGGCGCTGCTGCTGGTGCTCTGTCTGCTGGTGGGGAACATCACCCCCGCTCTGGCAGCGGAGAATGACGGCACCGACGTGACCGTCAGCGAGCCCCAGTCTGCACCGGGCGCCACGGATCCATCCACCGAGCCGGAGGCCGACACCACAGCTCCCAGCGACGGCACGGAGCCGGACACCACCCCCACGGTTGCTCCTGCCGAAAACACGGAGCCGAGTACCGTTCCCACGGAAGCCCCGGCCGAAAACACCGAGCCGACCACGGCCCCCACGGGAGCTCCCGCCGATGAGACGGAGCCCACCGAGGCCCCGACGCCGGTTCCGACCCCCGTCAGCTACCCCGCTGCCCCGGTAGACGAGCAGGACGTCAGCGGCAAGATGTATGTTGCCAAGCAGGACGCCACCGCCGTCTACCCCATGTTCAAAATTGAGAAGGCAACGGCTGTCAAGGTAGGCGATACTATCTACGCCACCGTGTACGTGAATGCCGCCGCCAGTGGGGCCTTTACCTACTCTTACCTGTATTTTGGCACCCGCACGGCGCTTATCGCTCAGCTGGACAAGGGCGGCAAACTCGACGTGGTTGCCGGTGTGTCCGGCGAGAAGCAGACCTATCACTTTACCCTGCCCGCCTCCGCCGCCGGAACCCGGGTACCGGTCTGCATTCTGAAAAGCGACCTGACCGCCAAAAGCCCCTACAATTCCAGCGAACTGGAACTCATCGTTCCCGCTGATATTCCCGAGGGCAAGGTCACGCCCGTCCCCACACCGGTCAGCTACCCCGCAGCCCCCGTGGATGAGCAGGACGTCAGCGGCAAGATGTATGTTGCCAAGCAGAACGCCACCGCCGTCTACCCCATGTTCAAAATCGAGAAGGCAACTGCCGTCAAAGTGGGCGATACCATTTACGCCACCGTGTACGTGAATGCCGCCGCCAGCGGGGCCTTTACCTACTCCTACCTGTACTTCGGCACCCGCACGGCCCTGGCCGCTCAGCTGGACAAGGGCGGCAAATTCGACGTGGTTGCCGGTGTGTCCGGTGAAAAGCAGACTTACCACTTCACCCTGCCCGCTTCTGCAGCCGGGACCCGTGTGCCGGTCTGCATTCTGAAAAGCGACCTGACCGCAAGAAGCCCCTACAATTCCAGCGAACTGGAACTCATCGTTCCCGCTGACATTCCTGAGGGCAAGGTCACGCCTGTCCCCACGCCGGTTTCCTACCCTGCTGCCCCCGTGGATGAGCAGGACGTCAGCGGCAAGATGTATGTTGCCAAGCAGGACGCCACCGCCGTCTACCCCATGTTCAAAATTGAGAAGGCAACGGCTGTCAAGGTAGGCGATACTATCTACGCCACCGTGTACGTGAATGCCGCCGCCAGTGGGGCCTTTACCTACTCTTACCTGTATTTTGGCACCCGCACGGCGCTTATCGCTCAGCTGGACAAGGGCGGCAAACTCGACGTGGTTGCCGGTGTGTCCGGCGAGAAGCAGACCTATCACTTTACCCTGCCCGCCTCCGCCGCCGGAACCCGGGTACCGGTCTGCATTCTGAAAAGCGACCTGACCGCCAAAAGCCCCTACAATTCCAGCGAACTGGAACTCATCGTTCCCGCTGATATTCCCGAGGGCAAGGTCACGCCCGTCCCCACACCGGTCAGCTACCCCGCAGCCCCCGTGGATGAGCAGGACGTCAGCGGCAAGATGTATGTTGCCAAGCAGAACGCCACCGCCGTCTACCCCATGTTCAAAATCGAGAAGGCAACTGCCGTCAAAGTGGGCGATACCATTTACGCCACCGTGTACGTGAATGCCGCCGCCAGCGGGGCCTTTACCTACTCCTACCTGTACTTCGGCACCCGTACGGCCCTGGCCGCTCAGCTGGACAAGGGCGGTAAATTTGACGTGGTTGCCGGTGCGTCCGGTGAGAAGCAGACCTATCACTTCACCCTGCCCGCCTCCGCCGCCGGGACCCGGGTACCGGTCTGTATTCTGAAAAGCGACCTGACCGCCAAAAGCCCATACAATTCCAGCGAACTGGAGTTGATCGTTCCCTCCGACATTCCCGAGGGCACGAAACCCACCGACCCCACTCAGCCCACGGAGCCCGGCGAGGAGCCGGTCCCCGCCCCCGCTATCCCCACCCTGCCCTCCGACCTGCAGGAGGCCCAGATCAAGGTCTTGAAGGCGGAGGATGGTGTGGAGTTCAAAATGTTCTCCGCCGCCAAGACCGGCATGGTGGTCCTGAACAGCCGTTTGCTCATCCACTTTGAGACCGCCAATACCTCCTTTGACAGGCTGTACCTTGGCTCCAAGGCCGATGCCTTCAAGTCCCCCTATGTGCAGGGTACTGCCCGAAATGGGGGCGGCTGGGTCTTTGAATTTGAAGTACCCGTCTCCTACCGGGGCACGCAGATGCCCATTTGCCTGGGCAAGCCCGACGGCAGCTGGTACACCAGCAAGGACCTGGTCCTCTCCATTCCCGCCGACGGTCCCGCCGACTCCGGCACAGAACTGTCCGATGCTGGCATCCAGTTCCTGGCCGCAGGCAGCTATGTGGCGCAGAGCTTCCATGTCAGTTCCTCCTCCGCCACCCTCATCGGCGGCACCATCTACTGCACCATCACCGGCACCATGGGCGGCTCTCTGGCCTCCAAGATCGCCGACAAGCTGTACCTGGGCAGCCGGTTCGATCAGGACAAATCCTCCGCCGTTACCGGCACCGTCAACGGTAAGGAGACCACCTTCACCTTCGCCGTGTCCGCCGACAAGCAGGGTGTGTCCATTCCCGCCGTCATCGGCATGACCGACGGCAGTTGGGACACCAATCAGGACTTCTTCCTGAACATCCCCAACTTCGGCCGCAGCTTTGACATGAGCTACTACACCGACGGAGTATACGACCTGTACGGCAACGCCTACCCCTACCTGGACAAAGCCGACAACCGGGGCTTCCCGGTGGATACCGACTCCACCCTGACCGTCTCCGGGGACACCATCACCATCAAGTGGGTCAGCCGTGCCAGCGACACGGATAAACTCTACTTTGGCCTCGTGACCGACGACATGGCCACCCGGGAGGCCAACGCCATTTCCAACGCTGACTATACTCCCATCGGCATGAACTACAAGGTGTTCTACATCACCCTGCCCAAGAGCGCCCTGGGAAGTAAGATTCCCTTCGTGCGGCACTCTCCCCTGTGGTTCCAGGACACCAACGGCTGGCTGGAAAAGCAGGATTACCTGGTGCTTTCCGACTATCTGCCCCGGCTCCGGGACGATACGGAGACTCGCATCGATGATGCCGACATCCACATGATCGCCGGCGGAAGCGAGGTGGAGCAGAGCTTCAAGATCAGCGCCTCCTCCGCAGCCATGAAGGGCGACACCATCACCGTGACCATTACCGGCAAGGCCGCCGGCAACAACTCCGCAAAGATTGCCGACAAGCTGTATCTGGGCAGCCGGTTCGATCAGGACAAGAGCGGCTATGTGACCGGCACGGTGAACGCCGACGGCACCACCACCTTCGTCTTTACCGTGTCCAGCGACAAGCAGGGCGTGTCCATCCCCGCCGTCACCGGCTTCTCCGACGGCAGCTGGGACACCACCCAGACCTATTTCCTGAACATCCCCAACTTTGGCCGGACCTTCGACCTGTCCTACTACACCGACGGCACCTACGACCTTTTCGGCAACGCCTATGCCCAGCTGCAGCGGAGCAGCAACCGCAGCTTCCCGGTGGACAGCGATTCCAAGCTGATCGTCTCCGGCGATACCGTCACCATCCTGTGGGTGTGCCGGTCCAAGACCTACGACAAGCTGTACTTCGGTCTGCTCTCTGACGACGCTTCCCAGCGGGACGCCAAGGCCGTGACTTATGAGGACTACACCCCCATTGGCTTCGGCTACAAAATTTACACCGTCACCCTGCCCAAGAGCGCCCTGGGAAGCCCCATTCCCTTCCTGCGGCACAGCTCCTCCGGCTGGCTGGAAAAGCAGGATTACCTGATCCTCAGCGACTACCTGCCCCGCATTGGCTCCGCTCCCGTAGACCCGAGTGAGCCGGATACTCCCAGCGACACCGTGGCCGACGGCGTGTACAACGTGCCCGCCCAGACCGGTGCGGATATGTTCAAGGTGGTCCGGGCCATTCTGACCGCCAAGAACGGCAAGTATTCCCTGACCCTGACCCTCAGTGGCACGGGTTACGATTACCTCTACGCCGGTACCGGCGCCCAGGCCGACGGTGATCAGGCCAACTGGGCCCCGGCCAAGATCATCAACTGCACCATCAACGGCGAGACCCGCGGCTTCTACACCTACACCCTGACGGTGGAGAACCCCGGCAAGCCAATCGCCATCGCTTCCCACAGCAAGAAGAACAACAAGTGGTACGACCGTTCCGTGACGCTGGACCTGTCCGCCAAGAAGCGCACCGCCGCCGACGGCAGCTACACCGTCACCACCCAGTGTGATGCGGCCATGTTCAAGATCGTCAGCGCCAAGCTGGATGTGCTCAACGGTGAAATGGTCGCTACCCTGACCCTCAGCGGCACGGGCTACGATTATCTCTACGCCGGTACCAGCGCCCAGGCCGACGCTGCGGACAAGAGCAGCTGGTCCCCCTTCCGGATCGATGCGGAGGGCAAGTACACCTACACCATCCCCATTTCCGAGTTGGATGCACCCCTGAGCATCGCCGCACACAGCAAGAAGAACGTCAAGTGGTACGACCGAACCGTGACCTTCCTGTCCGATTCTCTGGTGAAGATCGGCGACGTGGACACCCCCGACGTGCCGCCCACGCCCACGAAACCCGACGTGCCCGTGACCCCCGTAGACCCGGAGAAGCCCGACGACGAGTCCCGCAACGAGATCGATACCTCCGGTTCCACCACCGTGGTAGACAACTCCACCCCCCTGAAGGACGGCGTGTACGCCCCCGACAACTTCTCCTTCTCCGGCGGCTCCGGCCGGGCCCGCATCGTCTGCACCAAGGTGACGGTGAAGAACGGCAAGGCCTACGCCACCATCCAGTTTGTCAGCGCCAGTGGCTCTCCCACGGCTTACGCCTATGTGAAGGCCTCCGGCAGCATCTACTACTCCACCGGCAATTCCGTCTTTACCATTCCCGTGGAGCTGAACAAGAACAACCGCATTCTGGGCATGACCACCAAGATGTCCGCCGCCCACGAGATCGAATACACCATCTTTGTGGAACTGAAGGACACGAATGCAAAGCCCGGCAGTACCACCAAGAGCGATACCCTCAGCACCGAAGCCCCCGAGATCATGGGTCTGACCTTCGTGGAGGAGATCAAGCTGGAGCACGCCGAGTATCTGAAGCTGTTCCGCTATGAGGACGGCATCGTTCTTGCCGAGATTGATCTGACCAAGGACACTGTTCTGGACACCGACGAGGCCCGGAAGGCCCTGGCCGAAGCCGACAAGGCCGCTCAGGCCGCCTCCGGCAATACAGTGGCTGTGGAGGAGGAATCCACCGACAACGCCCAGATCAAGGCCGACTACATTTCCGAACTGTACAAGCAGCCCATTCTCCGCTACCTGCTGGTCCCTGAGGACACGGAGCTGCCCGCCGGTCTGGAAAAGGAATACCTGATCGTGTCCCTGCCGTCCAAGAGTGTGTTCCTGATGGATGAAGCGCCTCTGGACACGCTGGAAGCCTTTGACTCCCTGGGTGTCATCAAGGCCCTGGGCGTGAAGGAGACCGAGAACAAGACCCTTTCCAAGGCTCTTGCCGACGGCGACCTGGTCTACGGCGGCACCTGGGACAAGCCCGACTACAAGGCCCTCATCAAGGCGGAGATCGACCTGGTCCTGACCTCCGGCAAGCTGCTGCCCCTCAGCGAGGAGACCCTCAAGGAACGCAAGCAGGAAGCCGGCAAGGACCGGGAGGATCTGACCGCCGTGGAATTCCGGGACCGCTATTACGCCCTGGCCGACCGTTTCGCCGTGCTGGACATCCCCATGCTCATTGACCGCTCCGCCGACGAGAAGGACGTCCTGGCCCAGGCCGATTGGCTGCGGCTCTACGGCATCCTGCTGGGCAACGAGGACCTGGCCGACAAAATGATCAAAGAAATTACCGCTCAGGAGGAAAAGAACGCATGAACAAAGCTTTTCAGCGCCTGACGGCGCTGGTTCTGGTGCTGGTCCTGACCCTGGCGCTGGCTGCCTGCGCAGCCGACACCCCCAAGGCCACAGATGCCGCCACCACCCCCGCCACGCAGCCCTCCGTCTCTTCTTCCACCGAAAACACCACCGCCCCGGCCACCGAGCCGGAGGCGGCGGCCCCGGAGATTTCGGGGCTGACCTTCCGGGAGGAAACGGAACTGCTCTACGCCCAGTGCTTCCACCTTTATCGCTATGAAGGCGGCTACACGCTTATCCGCATTGTGGACGGCGGCGATTTCCTGGTGGTCCCGGAGGGGGCAGCGGTCCCCGATGACCTGGACGGCAGCATCACCGTGCTGCAGCAGCCTCTGAACCGGATTTATCTGGCCGCCACCTCTGCCATGGCCCTGTTCAGCGCCATGGACGCCGTGGATGCCATCCGCATGACCGGCGTGCAGGCTTCTGGCTGGTACATCGATGCCGCCATTGAGGGGCTGAACAACGGCAGCATTCTCTTTGCCGGGAAGTACAGCGCCCCGGATTACGAAATGCTTATCGACCAGGAATGTGACCTGGCCATCGAGTCCACCATGATCTACCACACCCCCAAGGTGAAGGAAATGGTCGAGGACCTGGGCATTCCCGTGCTGGTAGACCGTTCCAGCTACGAAAGCCACCCTCTGGGCCGGACCGAGTGGATCAAACTCTACGCTGCTCTGGTGGGAAAGGAAGCGGAGGCAGCCGCCTTCTTCGACCAGCAGGCGGACATCATCCGTCAGCTGGAAAACTTCGAGAACACCGGCAAGACCGTGGCCTTCTTCTATGTGAACTCCGACGGCTCCGTAGTCATCCGCAAGCCCACCGATTACATTCCCAAGATGATCGCTTTGGCCGGCGGGAAATACGCCTTCGAGGACCTGGTCACGGACCAGACCGCCACGTCCATTTCCATCACCATGGAGAACTTCTACGCCACGGCGGTAGATGCGGACGTACTCATCTACAACGCCTCCATCGATGCCCCCATTTCCTCCATCGACGAGCTGCTGGCCAAGGACGCCCTGTTCGCAGACTTCAAGGCCGTAAAGGAGGGAAACGTCTGGTGCACCGGCAAGTCCTTCTATCAGGCCACGGACATCGTGGGCGAAATGATCCGGGACATTCATCATGTGCTCACCGACGGCGACGAAAGCGCCATGACCTTCCTGACAAAGGTTTCTTAACATGAAAAACAACACTTCTATCCCCGCCCCGGCTTCGGCCGGGGCGTACCGGGTTTCTCAGACCCGGCGGCGGGCCAGGTATGTGCTGGTCTTTCTGGTGCTGATTCTGGCCTTTTACTGCATCACCGTGCTGAACATCAACATCGGCAATGTGCCCATCCCCCTTTCCCGTATCGTGGAAATTCTGCTGACGAAAGCCGGAAATTCCACGGAAGTCAACATCATCTGGAAAATTCGCCTGCCCCGTATCTTCATGGCGGCGATTCTGGGCGGAGCCCTGTCCCTGTCCGGCTTTCTGCTGCAGACCTTCTTTGAAAATCCCATTGCAGGCCCCTTCGTGCTGGGTATTTCCAGCGGTGCAAAAATGGTCGTGGCCTTTGCCATGATCTATTTCATGGAGGCTTTCGGAATCGTTTCCTCCTACACGCTGATTCTGGCGGCGTTCATCGGTTCCCTGCTGTCCGTGGGCTTCATTCTGCTCTTTTCCCGGCGGATCCCCAATATGTCCACCCTGTTGGTGGCCGGCATCATGATCGGCTACATCTGCACGGCCATTACGGATTTCACCGTGACCTTTGCTGCGGATTCCGACATTGTGAACCTCCACAACTGGTCCAAGGGCAGCTTCTCCGGCATGAGTTGGAGCAACGTAGGCGTTGCCGGCAATGTGGTGGGCATTACAACCCTCATCACCTTCCTGATGGCAAAGCCCATCGGGGCCTATCAGCTGGGCGAAGCCTACGCCCAGAGCATGGGCGTGAACATCAAGGTATTCCGCACGGCTCTCATCCTGCTTTCCAGCATTCTCTCCGCTACGGTGACGGCCTTCGCAGGACCTATTTCCTTCGTGGGCATCGCCGTGCCCTTCCTGATGAAGCACAGCCTGAACACCTCCAAGCCCCTGGTGGTCATCCCTGCCACGTTCCTGGGGGGCGGCGTATTCTGTATGCTCTGCGACCTGATCGCACGAACGGCTTTCGCCCCCACGGAGCTGAATATCAGCACCGTGACCTCCATTTTCGGCGCACCGGTGGTCATTTACATGATGCTCCGGAAGAAAGGAGGGCGGCGGTAATGGCCTATTTTTCCATCAACGACCTGACCATCGGCTATCACAAGGTCCCGGTCATCCGCAATATCTCCCTGGAAGTCCGGAAAGGCGAAATCATCGCCCTGATTGGGCCAAACGGGGCAGGAAAATCCACATTGCTGAAAACCATCGCACGGGAACTCCCGCCCATTTCCGGCTCCATCTATCTGGAAGGCCGTGATATGCAGACCATTTCCTACCGGGAGCTTTCCAAAAAACTGGCAGTCATTCTCACCGAGCGCATCAAGGTGGACCTGACCACCTGCCGGGACATTGTGGCCACCGGCCGCTATCCCTACACCGGCCACCTTGGCGTGCTGACCCACAGGGATGAAGCCGTGGTGGATGCGGCCATGGAAACGGTCCACGCCCTGGACCTTTCCGACCGGGATTTCAACGCCATTTCCGACGGCCAGCGCCAGCGGATATTACTGGCCCGGGCCATTTGCCAGGAGCCGGAGATGATTCTGCTGGACGAGCCGACTTCTTTCCTGGATGTGCGGCACAAGCTGGACCTATTATCCATCCTCACCCGCATGGCCCGGAAGAAAAACATCACCGTCATCATGTCCCTGCATGAGATTGACCTGGCAGAGAAAGTGGCCGACCGTATTCTCACCGTCAAGGGGGACACGCAATTTGGCTACGGAGAGCCCGGGGAGATTTTCGAGGAGCAGGCCATCCGGCGGCTCTATGACATCGAGGACGGCTATTTTGATCCCCTGTTCGGCAGCATCGAACTGAAAAAACCCGCCGGGGACACGCCGGAAGTCTTCGTGCTGGCGGGTGCCGGAACGGGCATCCCCCTTTACCGGAAGCTGCAGCGGGAAAACATCCCCTTCGCCACCGGCATTCTGTACACCAACGACCTGGACCATCGGCTGGCCCGCCTGCTGGCGGCAGAAGTCATTTCCGTCCCGCCCTTCCGGCCCATCCCGGAGGAAACGCTGCAAGAAGCACTGAACAGGATGCGTCAGTGCCGCCGGGTCGTTCTGGCAGGGCCGGAGGCGGAACTGCCCAATGCGCCCCTGATTTCCATAGCAAAAGCGGCGGGCATTCCCGTAGAACATTCCCTTTGATTGGAGGACCTTTATGGACAACGGAACCTTTTACACCCTGGGCGTCGGCCCCGGAGACCCGGAATTGCTGACCCGGAAAGCCTGTCGAATCCTGTCAGGCTGCCCGGTGATCGCCGCACCCCGGACCGCTTCCGGGGAAATGCTGGCCCTGGACATTGCCAAGGGCGCAGTGGACCTGACCGGGAAAGAAATTCTGCCCCTGGAATTTGCCATGGCCCGGCAGGTATCCGCCCGGCAAACAGGCTACCGGAAGGCAGCGGAGCAGATTGCAGCCGTTCTGGAATCCGGCCGGGATGTGGCCATGGTGAACCTGGGGGACGTGTCCATTTACGCCACCGCCTACTATGTGCTGGACGTGGTCCGGTCCATGGGCTTCCGGACGGAAATGGTCCCCGGCGTGCCCAGCTTCTGCGCCGTGGCCGCCGCACTGGGCCGAAGCCTGACAGAGCCGGAAGCCCCCCTGCACGTTTATCCGGCGGGAAAAACCGACCTGGATGCCGCCCTGGCCCAGCCGGGGACGAAAGTCCTGATGAAGTCCGGCAGCGCCATGGCCGCCACGGCCCAGGCCCTGGAACGGCAGGGGCTGGCAGGAAAATCCGCCATGGTAGCTGACTGCGGCCTTCCCACGGAGCAGGTGTTCCGGACCATGGAGGACCTGCCGGAGAAAATCAGCTACTTCGCCACGGTCATTGTGCCGGAAAAGTAAAAAATCCCCGGTGAAAACCAGCATTCTGGCTTTCACCGGGAATTTTTATGCCTTTTGGAGCAATTTTTGAATGGTCTGCTTGTCCGGCTTGCCGGAGGGGGTCAGAGGGATGCTTTCCGCAAGCACAATGCGGACCGGAATCTCATTTTTCGGCAGCTTTTCCGCCGAATCAACCAATAATTCCACCTCGGTCCGGTCGGACACCGCCATGGCCGCCGGGACCTCGCCCTGCTTTGCGTCCGGGATGCCCACCACCGCCGCAGCGGACACGCCGGGGACCGAAAGCAGAGCTTCCTCAATGCGCCGAGCGGACAGGTTCACGCCGTTGCGGATGATGATCTCTTTGATGCGACCGGTAATGTGTAGGATGCCGTCCCCGTCCAGATAGCCCAGGTCCCCGGTGTGCAGGAAGCCATCGGCATCAATGGCGGCTCTCGTGGCCTCCGGGTCCCGAAAGTAGCCCAGCATCCGGCTGGCTCCCTGGGCGGTGATCTCGCCTTGTTCTCCGGGTTCCACTTTCCTGCCATCCGGCCCGACGATCTCCACCCGACTCAGGGGGTAAATATGCCCCACACCGCCGATGCGCTTTTCCAGAGTGTCCGCCGCGCTGCTGATGCTGATGCTCACGCACTCGCTCATGCCGTAGGCGTTCAGCAGCTTCATGCCCAGCTTTGCCTCAATGTCCCGAATCTCCCGGACCGTGCAGGGGCTGCCGCCAATAAATCCCACCCGGAGGGTGGAAACATCGTAGTCCCCGGCCTTTTCAGCCATGGCCTTATACAGACTCGGCACGCCGTTCATCCGGGTCACGCCGAAAGTCTCCACGCAGCGAAGGGCGGAATCCGCCGAAACGATTTCCGGGAACAGAATGGCATAGTCCAGAATCAGGCTCCCGAACAGCAGCACCTGGCCGAAAATGTGAAACAGGTGCAAAATCCCCAGGGCCAGGTCTCCCGGCACATAATCCCCGAACGCCGCAGCGTCCACCAGATTGTTGACGATGTTATACTGACTCAGGACCACGGTTTTCGTCTTGCCCGTGGAGCCGGAGGTGGAAATGAGCACCGCCGGGGCCATGGCGTCCTGCTTCGGCGCAGCGAAGGGCCGGTCCGATTCCGTCAAAGGCCGCTCCGTGCCGTCATTCCGAATCAGCACCCAATGGCCCGTTTCGTCTGTCAGATACCCGTCCAGCCCGGCAAGATCGCCCCCTGCCAGATAGGTTTCCTTGGTGGCGTGGGGGTCCGTCAGCAACGCCGCCGCCCCCAGGGTCAGCAGGGCAAACTCCACCAGTGCTGCCGAAGCGGTCCGGGGGAACCGGAGGGCCAGAACGTCCCCCGCCCGGACCCCCAGATCCTGCAAGCCTGCGGCCATGGCGTCCACTTTGGCTTTGGCCTGTCCACAGGTCAGGGACTCCCCGGAATCATCCCGGAAAAGTGGCTGATTTTTGGTTTTTTCATTCAAATATTCATAAATGGTTTTCGTGCTGGGCTCCATAGTCCCCCGCCTTTCCGATTATTCTTCTTTCTTGGCTTCCCCTTCCGGGAAGATGATCTTATTCACGAAGAAGAAAATCACCATGCTCACGCCGCCGTTCAGGACGGTGGTGCCGATGTTGTAGAGCCACGGGGCCACGAAATGTCCGGCCACCGCCGCCCACACGCAATTGATGGAGTTCACGATGCAGGTGACGATGCAGAATGCAATAATGTACCACATCCCCTGATAGGCCATGTTACCCTTGCTGCGGAACACGAAGCTGCGCTGAATGAAGAAGTTGATGACCTCGCCGATGACCATAGCAATCATGTAGGCGGTGAAGTAGGCCACGCCGCCCTGGTCCGCACCGTAGCCGATGATGTACCACTTGAAGGGGATGCCGAACAGGGTCACATCAATGCCAGGGAAGCCGAAATCCCGGTTGCCCAGGTAGGCAAAGGCAGCGGGCAGGAAGGTCAGAAGCAGGTATTTAAAGACCGTGATGAGATTGCTGACGATGACGAACAGGCCGCCCTCCCGGATCCATTTGGATGCGGCGGGGTGCTTTTCTGCGAAGCGGCTCCAAAGGGAAGTTACTTTATTCATGTTCCAGTGCCTCCAGCTGTTTGATAAATTTTTTGTTTGCGCTCTGATTCCGGAAGAAGTCGGCGATGACCTTGCCCAGGCCCTTCCAGAAGTGGCCGTTGACCATCTGCAGAATGTCCGCCACCATCTTCTCATCCACCATGCCGCCGGCCATTTTCGCCATGGCCCGGAAGGGCATATTGTAGATAAAGAGGATGTTCAGATCCGGCTTGCCCTTCTTTTCGGACTTGTCCTTCAGGTGCTTGAGGATTTTATAGGCAAACCGGGCCACGGCACCCTTGGCATAGGAAAGCTGGCATATGGCGTCGTTCTCCGTCAGCAGGCCGTTCCAGCTGCCGTCGGGAATGGGGCGGCCCAGAATGGCTTCAAATTCTCCGTCCGTGACTTGATTCACCTGGGCGGAGCAATAATGGGACAGGTCCCCGTAAGGCGCCGGGGCCTTGGTCCCGGCCAGGGTCAGCTTGCCCTCCAGCTTCACCTCCGCTGCGCTGGCGGCAACGGTCAAGGTGTACTCCCCGGCTTCCACCTCCCAGCGGTTGGTTTTCACGTTGAAATAACGGAACGCCTTGTCGTCCAGGGGAATTTCCACAACTTTGCTTTCTCCCGCTTTCAGAAACACCTTTGCAAAGCCCTTCAATTCCTTTTTGGGCCGGAAAATGTCCTTTCCCGGTGCGGACACATACAGCTGAGCCACCTCGGCCCCGTCCAGCTTGCCGGTGTTGGTCAGGGTAAATGTGACCTTTTCCTCGGAAACCGTCAGGTCGGAGTAGACGAAGGTCGTGTAGCTGAGGCCGTAGCCGAAGGGATACCGGACCGGAACACCCGCCGTATCATAATACCGGTAGCCAACATACACGCTCTCCCGGTATTCCGCCGTGCGCTCCTTGCTGGGGAAGTAATTATAAGCAGGGGTATCTTCCAGATTTTCCGGCCAGGTCTCGTTCAGCTTGCCGCTGGGGGTCTCGTTGCCCAGCAGCACATCCGCCATGGCCTCGGCCCCGGCCTGTCCGCCCAAGTAGCCATGGAGAATGGCCCGGCAGTTGTCCAGACGGGGAATGCGGAAGGGCGCGCCGCCGGAAAGCAGGAAGATGATATTGGAATTGGCCTTGCCAACTTCTTCGATCAGGTCCAGCTGGCCCTGGGAAAGCTCCAGATGGGACCGGTCTAGGCCCTCGGACTCGGCAATTTCGTCCAGGCCGATGCACAGGAGAACCACTTCCGCCTGCTTTGCCAGCTTCACCGCCGCCTGGATAAGATCCGGCTGGGCCTTGGGGTCCGTACGGGAGTAGCCGGGGGCGCAGCCCAGCAGGTCCACCCCCTGGGCCATCAACACATCCTGCAAATTGGAAAGCCGTGTGGGGTTCACCATACTGGAATCGGCACCCTGATACCGGGGATTTGCGCCGAAATCCCCAATCAGGGCCACATTTTTGCGAATTTCCAGGGACAGAATGCCGTCGTTCTCCAGCAGAACGATGGACCCGGCGGCGCACTTCTAGGCAACGCCATGATGGGCTTCCCGGTCAAACTCCTTGGGTGCTTTCGCCAGGGCGGCGCTGGTGGACCGGACCACCGGCAGCAGCTCCGCCAGTCGGGCATCCAGCACGGATTCGGAGATGCGGCCCTCCCGGACCGCCTGAACCAGATCCCGGGCCAGGTTGGCACCGGGGGCGGGCATCACCAGGTCGGACCCAGCCTTCACACCGGCCACATGGTCATTATCGCCGCCCCAGTCCGTGACCACCATACCGTCAAAGCCCCAGTCGGACCGGAGAATGTCCTGCAAAAGATGGGGATTTTCGTTGGCGTAGGTGCCGTTGACCTGGTTGTAGCTGGACATGATGGCCTTGGGGCGACCTTCTTTTACGGCAATTTCAAAGCCGGTAAGATAAATTTCCCGCAGCGTCCGCTCGTCCACCACGCTGTCCATGCTCATGCGGCGCAGTTCCTGGGAATTCACCGCAAAGTGCTTGGGGCAGGCGGCCACGCCGTTGGCCTGAATGCCCCGGATGTAGGCGGCGGCCATTTTACCGGCTAAATAGGGGTCCTCGGAGAAATACTCGAAGTCCCGGCCGCACAGGGGACTGCGCTTGATATTCAGTCCCGGTCCCAGCACCATGTTCACGCCGTTGGCGGCGGCTTCCTCTCCCAAGGCCTTGCCCAGTTCCTCGCCCAGAGCAGGGTCCCAGGAGTTGGCCATGGTGGCTGCCGTGGGGAAGCAGGTAGCCTTTACGGAGGCCCCCAGGCCCAGATGGTCGCCCTTTTCCGCCTGCTTGCGCAGGCCGTGGGGACCGTCGGACAGGAACATGGCCGGAATTCCGGCGTGCTGCACCTGCCGGGTAGTCCAGGTGGTCCAGCCCTGCAGCAGCGCCGCTTTTTCTTCCAGCGTCAGCTTTTCGTTCATGTGATATGCGCTCCTCCCGATGATTTTTGCAAAAGAGCGGTACACCTACCGCCCGGATTTGTTCCCAGTGTACAATAATCGCCGGCGGCCTGTCAAACGCATTGCCACATACGGCAAGAAATCCGGTACAAACGGTAGACAGCGCCGTTTCTTTATGATAGAATCAGGAAGGAACGGGAGCGTGTTCTCCCGATAAAAAGAGCATTTTTCACCAAAGGAGGAGCCGCTATGAAACCCCTGTCCCGCATCCTGAAAACTGCCGCCGTCACTGTCCTTTTGCTCCTGCTCTGCGCCTGCGCCGCCGGAGGGAACGGAAAAGGGGACCCTGCCCCATCCCCCAGCGATAAAAGCGTTTTTGAACGATCCTCCAAACGATACAGCGAGACAGAACTATCCGAAATCGTCGAATCTTCGAAGTCTCTGACGGAATTGAACGAACGATACCCGGTCGTGTGTCTGCGGGACAGCAATGGGTGTTTCCGTGTGACCTACCCCGGGAAAAACCAGGTCGCCGTGCTGCTTTTTGATGCCGACGGCAACCCTGTTTTAGCCGGAATCCATACTACAAGTGTGAAAAAATCCGATTTTGAGAGCCTGACTGTCGGAAACACCCTGGCAAATGTCCGGCTCGTGGACCCCGACGGCGATTTTTCTTTCCTGTACACCGGGCGGACAGATATTCCAAGGACTTCTACGCATTATACCCAGGACGGCTGGCTCGTTACGGTCACATACGACGATTCTGATCACATCGTCGAAATAACAAGCGAATTGCTCTGAAGTGTCAAAAAATGCAGCCTCTGGCCAGCCGGTCAGGGACTGCATTTTTGAATAATCTCGGTATAAATTGCAAAATCCGGTTTTCGAAAATTAAGAGGATGCTTTTTCCTGGGTTCTGTGATATAATGAGGAAAAACAAAGCTGCGAGGCGTTTCGCCCGGTTTTCCTGAAAGAGAGTTTCGTATGACCAAAATCCTTTTCGTCTGCCATGGCAATATCTGCCGGTCGCCTATGGCAGAATTTATTCTCAAAGATATGGCCCAACGGGCCGGAGTTGGGCAAAATTTTGAAGTGGCCTCGGCGGCGGTGAGCCGGGAGGAGTTGGGCAACCCGGTCTATCCCCCCGCACGGCGGGAGTTGGCCAAGCACGGCATTTCCTGTGCCGGAAAGACCGCCCGGCAGGTGACTCCCTCGGACTACGCCGATTACGACCGCATTTACTACATGGACCGCAGCAACGCCCGGTATCTGACCCGGATGCTCCCTGCCGACCCGGAGAAAATCCGGCCCCTGCTGGACCGGGACGTGGCTGACCCCTGGTACACCGGGGACTTTTCCGCCACCTGGGCGGACCTGGTGGAAGGGTGCAGCGCCATTCTGGAGGAATTCAAATGATGGACAAAAACCGCCTGGAACAGGCACTTTCCGAGCTTCCCCTGTATATTTACAGCGATATTGACCCGAAAAGCCTTGAATTTGCCCAGCGGGTCCGGTACATCTGCGAGCACGACTGCCCCATGTACGGCAAAAGCTGGGCCTGCCCTCCGGGGGTTGGCAGCGTGGAAAGCTGCAAACAGAAGTGCGAACGATACGCCAACTGCCTGCTCATTGGGACCATCACCGAAGTCCCCGACATTGCGGACACCCAGGCCTGTCTGGCCACCCGGCCAGCACACGAAAAAGTCACCAATCAGGTCCGAGACCTGTTCCGGGAGCAGGGGGTGGAGCCTTATGTGCTGTCCACGGAGTCCTGCGCCATCTGCGAGCGCTGCGCCTATCTGGACGGCCTGCCCTGCCGCCTGCCAGGGAAAATGCACCCCTGCGTGGAGAGCCACGGCATCAACATCCTGCCCACTCTGGAGACCCTGGGGGTCCCCTTCCAGTACGGGGAAAACGTGGTCAGCTGGTTCTCGCTGCTTTTTTATAATGACTGAAAAAAATCGCCGTCCGAACAATTTCGGGCGGCGATTCGCTTATTTCGATGTTTTCTCCCCGGAACGGCGGCGATAGCGGCGACGGCGAGGCCGGGGTGCTTCCGGCTGGGCCTTGTCCGCACGGCGGGCGTAGGCCTCGGCAGCCTGGGAATCCGCCTCATAGGTCAGGCGGCTGACCCGGACCGTGCCGTCCTCCCGGTCGGAAATACGGACCCGGATGAGGAATTTCCCATGGTCCGGACAGGCGGCCAGGTCCATATACCGGTGTCCCGGCTGGGCAAACCAGCGGGAACCCAGCATCTGCCGCTGGCAAATGGGGCATTTATTCTCCGAAGTGGCCATGGCGGACAGGGCCTGCTCCCGGCTCTCGTAGCCATAGCAGACCTTCCGGGCGATACAGCCGGGCAGTTCTGCCCCGTGGAAGCCGTCCTCATGGCTTTTCAGGGCCCGTCCGTACTCCCGGATGCCCCGTTCCAGGTCCAGCCGGGCGCAAATGAGGGCCGTATGGTACGCATCCCCCAAAGCGTCATGGGCCGGGCGGGTGCTTTCGATGCCGAACATCTCCATGGCGGTCTTTAACGCCTTCTGGGCGGTGGAGCCGTCGGTCTGGGCGTTGAAAATCATCTGGGCATTGTACCAGCGTTCGGTCCAACCCTCCGGCAGGTCGAAAAGCCGCAGATTTTCCCGCAAAATCATAATATCGTCGAAGCCCCAGGTCAGAAACACCGGGTCCTCCCCGCACCAGGTCTCAAAATGCTCCATGGCCTCCGGGAAGGGGATGCCTTCCTCTTTGAGCCGGGTCTCCTTGATGCCGGTGAGCTTGCTGACCCGCTTATTTAATTTCCGGTAGAATTTCGGCCGCACCATCACCTGAAATTCATCCGCCACCTGCCGGTCCGCCGTTAAGCGCACGGCGCCGATCTGGATGATCTCCCCACGGATGGACACGGGCAGAACTTTTTTGGCGGAGGGAGAGCCGGGCCAGGGCTGATTCCACTCCATATCCAGCACAATATAATTCATAGCCGCAACCTCTTTACACATTCTCTCCCTATCCTATCACATTCCGGGGGAAGTGTAAACAGGAAGTTCCGAAAAAGCTCATTTTTTCCCTTCCGGCTGCTGCCAGCCGGGGCCTTTTCCGCAGACCGGGCAATGCTCCGGCAATTCGGCGGTCTCATAGACGTAGCCGCAGTTCATGCAGCGCCACATTCCTTCCGGGACCTCCGCCGTACTCAGTCCCCGCTCCAACCGGCGGAACAGCCGCTCGTGGCCTTCCTCCGCACGGGCAATGTGCGCCCAGAGCCGAGCGGCGCTGTCGAAGCCCTCCTCGGCGGCCACACGGGCAAATTCCGGGTAGAGGACGCTGTACTCCTGCCGCTCCCCTTCCGCCGCATAGCGCAGGTTTTCCGCAGTGGTTCCGGTCTCCATGGAGAAGGACTCGGTCAGGTCCGGGACGGTCCCCGGAATGCCAAGCGCACGCAATTCCCGCAGGAAACACTCGGCGTGGACCGCTTCGTTGGCGGCTGTTTCCTCAAAAAGCCGGGCCACCCGTTCGTTCCCTTCCTGCCGGGCGATACCCGCATAGACGGTATATCGGGTCCGGGCCTGGGACTCCCCCAGAATGGCACGGGCCAGATTGGCAGCGGTCTTTTTCTCCGGGGCCGGTGCCGTTCCCGCCTCCGGCGCAGGGGCAGGCGTCTCGGCGGGCAGGGCTTCCTTCTTGATGCCCCGGTAGTTTTCCGCCGCACGGGTCACGCAGGCGGCGATTTCTGCGGCGCTGTTGGTGGTAAAGGCCTTGGACAGGTTCTGCCGCATGGTCTCCAACCGCTCCGGGTCGTGGGCCAGGCTTGTGGCCATGGTCACCACTTCATCGGCATCCTCGCTGCCCACTGCGAAGCCGCTTTTCAGGAAGAAGTCGAAATTCCGGCCCTCGCAGCCGCCCACGGCGTTGATGAACACCATGGGCAGGTGCTTATTAGCCGCCTCGGTAGAACTGAGACCACCGGGCTTGGTAATGATGAAGTCCGCTGCGTCCATGTACTCGTCCACGTTGGTGGTGTAGCCCAGGGCCGTCAGCCGGGGGTCCTTTTCCTCGGACAGGGTTTCCAGAAGCCGCTCGTTCCGGCCGCAGATGGCGACAACACGGCCGTTTTCCGGCATATCCGCCGTCAGCTTCCGGACGATCTTGTGCATGGGACCGGCACCCATGCTGCCGCACATGACCAACGCCAGCACGCCGCCCTCCGGCAGGCCCAGCTTCTCCCGTGCTTCCTTCCGGGGTGCGCTTTTATAAAAGGCCTGCCGCACGGGAATACCCAGGGGCAGCAGCTTGTCCGCAGGCAAACCGGCATTGACAAATTCCCCGGACAGTTCCGCCGCCGGGATGATATAGCCGTCCATAATGCACTGCTCCACGGTGGGGGAGCAGGTATAGTCCGTGGCCACGAAGAAGCAGGGAATTTTCACGCCCCAGGTCCGGCGGACCTCGGTCATCATCATGCCGGAGAATACATGGACGCAGACCACGGCGTCATACTGCTCCTCCAGCAGCAGCTCCCAGAGCTTTTCGGCACCCAGGGAGAGAATATCATAGATAGACGTATCCGCACCGGCCCAACGCTTTTCCATGGCCCGATAGCTGGCGTCAAAGAGCCGGGGGGCATAGCGGTAAATACGGGTATGCCAGGAGCAGATAAATTTAGAAAACCGGGGGGAAAGCCAGGCCAGCACATCCCGAATTTCGCAGCTGGCACCCTGGGCCTCCAGGACCTCCATAATGGCCTTGGCCGTAGAATTATGGCCCTCGCCGGTATTGCAGGACAAAAACAGTATCCGCATTGCTTGCAGCACCTTTCTGAATCGGTTTTTTCTTATTATAACCGATAGCAGCGCCCATTGCAAGCAGAAAGAGGCCCCTGCCTTTACAAAGCAGGAGCCTCTAAAGAAAATTTTGTTTACAGCAGGTCCTTCACCAGGGACAATGCTTCCTCGTCGGCCACGATGGTGCAGTCGGGGTGCAGCTGCAGAATGGAGCCGGGGACCTTGGGGGTGATGGGTCCGAAAAAAGCGTCCTTCACGGCCTGAGCCTTCTTGGCACCGTTGACCACCAGCACCAGCCGCTTGGCCTGCAAAATGCCACGGATACCCATGGTGTAAGCATAGCGGGGCACGTCGTTCTCGGAAGCGAAGAACCGGGAGTTGGCCCGAATCGTCGTCTCCGTCAGCTGGACCTTATGGGTCTCGGCGATGAACTCCTCGCAGGGCTCGTTGAAGCCCACATGGCCGTTGGGGCCAAGGCCCAACAGCTGCAAGTCGATGCCGCCCAGGGAGGCGATGAGGGCCTCGTAGCGGGCGCACTCCCGCTTCTCGTCGGGCTCCATGCCGTTGGGCACGTTGGTGTTGGCCTTGTCGATGTTCACATGGTCGAACAGGTGGTCGTTCATGAAATAGCGGTAACTCTGGTCGTAGGTCACGGGCAGACCGACGTATTCGTCCAGATTCACAGTGCGGACCTGGGAGAAGTCCAGTTCCCCGGCCTCATACTTCTTCACCAGCTCGGCGTAAGTTCCCTCCGGGCTGCTGCCGGTGGCAAGACCCAGCACGCAGTCGGGCTTCAGCAGGACCTGAGCGGCGATCAGGTCGGCTGCCTTCTGGCTGACATCGGAATAATCTTTTGCAGAAATGATACGCATGATGCGGACCCCTTTCGTCTGTTATTTACAAAGCCATTGTATCATTAAACTTGCGTTTTGTACAGTGTTTCCAGAAAAATAGTCCTTTCCGGCAAGAAGAAAATTCGGTGGTATAAATTTGAATTGCTGCCCTTATTTTTTAGTATTATATTGGCACTGGATTTATTGTCAGAATTGGGTATAATGGCCACAGATTCCATTTGGAGGCGATCCCCATGAACAAGAAAACCTGGACCGCCCTGGCGGCAAGCATCGTTGTCTTTGCCGCAGGACTGTTCGTGACCCTACAGACCCGTGCCGATGCCATCGTCAAGGGCGCAGCGGCATCCGCTACCGTTTCCTTCGCCCTGGGCCTGATCCTGACCCTGCTGGGCCTGTTGGGTGCTGTTGTCAGCCTGCTGCCGGAGCGCAAATCCACCGACGTGCGGACCCTGACCCTGGCAGCTATTTTTGCAGCCCTTTGCTACGTAGGATTTACCTATCTGCGCATCGATATTCCCGTGGGTACGGAAAAAACCGCATTTCATCTGGGCAACGTGTTCTGCGTGCTGGCGGCCCTGTTCGTGGGCGGCTTCTGGGGCGGCATGGCCGGAGCCATCGGCATGACCCTGGCAGACCTGACCACCGCCTATGTGACCTCCGCACCCAAGACCTTTCTGCTGAAGCTGGGCATCGGCCTCATCACCGGCCTGCTGGCCCACAAGGTTTTCCATATCAGCCACGAAAAGGCCAGGCAGAAGCTGCCCCTGCCCGTAGCCGTGGTCCTTTCCTGCGCAGGCGGCATGGCCTTCAACATCGTGGCCGACCCGCTGGTGGGCTATTTCTACAAGATGTACGTCCTGGGCGTTCCCCAGGAGGTCGCCACCATCTGGGCCAAGATGGGCGCTGTGACCACCGCCGTCAATGCGCTGGTGGCCGTGGTCGTGGCTTCCGTGCTGTACCTGGCTCTGCGGCCTGCGCTGAAGCGCTCCCGGCTGCTGCGTGAGATCTGATTTTGCATCCTCCCTCTCCCTTTTGTCCGGCGCTCCGGGGGCTCCCTCCCCGGAGCCCCCCCCAAGCCGCCCCTTTTTGCGCAAAAAGTCCCCCGGATACGCTGCCGTATCCGGGGGACGCCGGTTTAATCGTATTCTCTGATGACCGCCTTCACAATACCCACAATGGTGGCCTCCCGGCCGTCGATGGGGGGATAATGGTCGTTTTCCGGCATGAGCCAAATTTCGCCGTTCCGCTTGCGGAGGGTCTTGACGGTGGCGTTGCCCTCAAACCGGGCCACCACGATCTCCCCGTCCTCGGCGGTCTGCTGGGGCCGGACCACCACCAGATCATCCTCCAGAATGTGGGCACCGATCATGCTGTCTCCCACCACACGCAATGCAAAGCAGCCGGGGGCGCCGTTCCAGGGAATGCTGCCCTCCTGGTCCTCAAAGGCCAAATTCGGAAGACCCGCCCGCACGGCCCCCAGAATGGGAATCTGCCCCGGCCGGGCGGCTGTGACGGTGGCCCGCTTGGCCCCCTTGGTGCCGGTGGCCCGGAGCTTCCCGGACTCCTTCATGTTGTTCAGGTGATAGCTGACGGATGCGGTGGACCGAAGGCCAACGGCCTGGCCGATCTCCCGGACAGAGGGGGCATAGCCGTTCTCCTGGATGAAGTCGTTGACAAATTCCAGAATTTTATCTGCTTTGTCTGTGGTTCTGGGCATGGGGACACCCTCCTTCTTTTTTGTTTTCTTAATAATAGCACAAATGGGTGAAAAAAGAAAGAGTCAATTTGCATTTTTCCTGCTTTTTCTGAAAAAACATGGCCGGAGGCATCCCCCCGGCCATGTGCTTCGTTATTTTGACCCGTCCAGGTCCGGATTCATCCGTTTTCGGCCCTGTTTTTTCAGCTTGTACAGCTCCTCTGCAGCCAGGCGGGTTTTGGCCACCACATCGCCGCCCTGGGGGAAGCAGTAATAGAGGACGTCCTGATTGCCGATGCAGATAATGTCCCCCAATTCGTACCAGAAGTAGTCGGCGTAAAGGCCATAGGAAGCCAGCGGAGGCTGGGAATAATCCAGTTTCCCGTCGCAGCCGGTGAGCCGGAAGCCGTTGGCATCGTGCCGGAGCCGTCCCTCCCCTACCCGGTAAATGGCCTTGTAGTCCACCATCATGGCGATCTTCACGGGAATATCCAGCAAATAGCTGCCGTCCAGCAGGCTTTTCCGCACGTTTTCCCGCTCCCAGGCGTACCAGTCCGGGATGTGAGGGAACTCCGTGTCCCCCTCCTGAGCTTTCAGATAGCCCGTGGGGGTCAGCTCGTAGGTCTTGCCGCAGGCGTGGCAGGTAAGGGTCGTCCCCTTGCCCTCCATGTAGCCCTCCCGGCCGCAGTGGGGACATTGGTACAGGACCCGCTGGAGGCCGTCCGCCCGGAACGGCTCTGTGACGGCGATATGATTCTCCTCCTGCTCCCGGAAATTGTCGAAGGAAAAGACCTTATCCAGCGCCGCATCCAGTTCCGGCACACTTTTTTCCTGAATCTCCGCCGGGGTAAACAGGCAGGAGACCTCCGCCCGAACCTGGACTTTCCGCTTCTGGAGCATATTGTACAGGGGGTCCCGCAAAAAAGCCCCATGGGTGATGACCGTCACTACAGGTACGTTGAGTTTTTTCAGCAGCACGCCCATTTTTCTCGGCAGAGGCGTGGCCCTGCCGTCAAAGGAATAGCTGGCCTCCGGGAACATCAGGACGCTGATGTGCTTTTTGTGCAGCAAGGTGTCCATATCCCGCACCAGTCCCAGATCCGTCACGAATTTCCGGGTCGGGATGCAGCCCAGGGCCCGCATGAGTGCTTCTTTGCCCACAAAGCCGTCCGACGTGCAGACGATGCTGTAGGGCCTGGGGAAAAACAGTTTATTGGCAATCTGCAGGTCCAAAAAGCAGGAGTGATTCATCAGAATCAGCACCGGTTCCTTGGGACCAATTTTTTCCATATCCCGATATGTAGCCGAAAAGCCCACGCTTCTCAGTTCTCCTGCGGAGATCAGCCGGATAGCCGCTCCCAGCAGCCAGGAAGGCCGCCGGGGCGCTTGGGGCCTGGGCCGGGGCAGGGCCAGGACCTGCTCGTAGGGAAGGGTCTTAACCTTCGTTTTCATGGGTTTCGTCCTCAGTCTTGGGGGCTTCCTCGGATTTTGCTTCTTTGGCCTGATTCACCAGCATTTTCGCCGGGTCATGGGGCCGGAAGCCACAGCAGCACGGCCACCGCCACCACGCAGCTGACCCCCGCCAGCACCTGGCTCACCCGGAAGGGTCCCCAGTACAGGCTGTCCATCCGCAGGCCCTCGATGAAAGCCCGGCCCAGGCCGTACCAGGCCACATAGCCCAGGGCCACCTGGCCGTCATATTTCCGCTTTTTCGACAGGAAATGCAGCAGCAGGAAGCCCACGAAATTCCAGAGGGATTCGTAGAGGAACGTGGGGTGGTAATACTCCACGGCTCCGGTGGCAGTGTTGTACAGGCCCATCCGCAGGAAGGAATCCGTAGGGGCCCCGAAGGCCTCCCGGTTCATGAAGTTGCCCCAGCGGCCCACCAGCTGGCCGATGAGCAGTCCCAGGGACACCACGTCCATCATGGCGGTGGCTTTGATCTTCCGGACCTTGCAGAACACGCTCAGGCCGATGACCGCACCCAGCACGCCGCCGTAGATGGCCAGGCCGCCGTTCCAGATGTAGAGAATGGAAATGGGATTGGATGCGTACTGATCCCACTCGAAAATACAGTAGTAAAGCCGGGCGCAGATAATGGCGAAGGGCGCCACCCAAAGCACGCCGTCAAGGAGGTCGTCCTCCTTCAGGCCAAATTCCTTGCTGCGCTTGCTGGCGTACAGCACCGCCAGCAGCATTCCAACGGCGATGATGAGGCCGTAAAAATGGATGGTCAGAGGGCCTAGCTGAATGGTGGACGGCGGGTCCAATTCCAACCCCAGGCCGGGGAAGGAGATCAGGGTATAGGATAGAGCAGTCATTACGGTTCCTCCTTATCAATGGGGTCCAGAATGGTCATGGAGCAGTTGTCCCGGCGGATGGAATCTTCCAGAAATTTTCGAAGGTCCTCCGCCGTCAGAGAAGCATACAGCTCCGGGAAGTTGAAATAGTCGTAATCGCTGAGGGCGTAGGCACACAGCCGGTAGCAGGTGCCCTCGAAGCTGTCCAGGTCCCGGATACGGCGGCCCAGGGCGCTGCGGCGGATACGCAGGAAGGCCTCCTCCGGGATGCCCTCCCGGCACAGCCGCTGATTTTCGGCGAGGATATCCTCCCGAATCTGCTCCGCCTGCCGGGAATCTCCGGAGCAAAGGACCATAGCCGCTCCGTCCACACTCTCGCAGCCGCCCCCGAAGGAGGAATCGATGATACCCCCCTCATAGAGCCGCAGATACAGCCGGGAGCTTTCTCCAAACAGGGCCTCCGTGGCCAGGTCGCCGAGAATTTCCAGCCGGATGGCCTCCGGGCCGTCCTTGGGGGCGGGCAGCTTGAAGCCCATCTGGAACATGGGCATGGCCACATCCATGGGGATGTGCCTGGGACCGAAGGGGCAGTCCGCCGGTTCCGCCGGGAAGGGCAGCTTCTCCCCTACTTCCTTCCGCTCCTCCCCCAGCGCCTCCGCAGCCAGGGCCAAAACGCTTTCCGGGTCCACATCGCCCACCACGCACAAGACCATATTGGCCGGGGCATAAAAGGCCTCGTGGCACAGATGCAGCCATTCCGGGGTAATTTCGGCAATGGTCTCCCGGGTGCCGAGAATGGGCACATGAAGGGGATGGTTCCGGTACATTTCCTCCATCAGGCTGTCAAAGCTGACGGAATCCGGGTAATCCAGATTGGAGTCGATCTCCTGACCGATGATCTCCCGCTCCTTCTCCACGGTCTCCTCGGTAAAATACGGGGTGGACACGAAGGTCAGCAGCAGCCGCAGGCAGTCCGCAAAATGATGGGTAGTCGTAAAGTAATAGGCCGTCAGGTCATGGCTGGTAAAGGCGTTGGCGCTGGCGCCCATGGCGGCGAACTCCGGGTACACGTCATGGCCTGGCAGGTCGAACATCTTGTGCTCGAGATAATGGGCCACCCCCGCCGGAGCGTGATATTCCTTCCCCTTGAAGCGAAAATCCGTATGCAGCGAACCGAAATTTGTGACGAAATAGGCGCTTTTCCGGGTAAAGCCCGGTCTCGGCACCACCAGCACCGTCAGTCCGTTGGGAAGAACGCGCCGATAGAGCCGCTCGCCGATGGCAGGATAATCCTTCATGCCTTCACCCCCCTGAGCAAAAATTCCGAGTGGAAGCGCACATGGTTGGCGGCCTCCACCACCTCCTCCAGCGTCACCGCATCCAGCCGGGCATGATATTCCTCCGGCGGGAGCAGGCTGCCGGTGAGCAGACCGTTGAAATAGTAACCCTCCATGTTGCTGCCGCTGTCAAAGGTGGCCCGCAGGGAGGATTGCATGGCTTCCCTGGCGCTGTTCAGCTCCTCCGCCGTGATGCCCCCCTGTTGGCACAGGGTCAGCTGATGGAAAATTTCCTCCCGGACCCGGTCGGTCTGGGCATTTTCGATGCCGGTGCTGACGGTCAGTAAGCCTTTTCCGGCGTGATAGGCCGAGGAAATGTCGTAGCACAGGCTCATTGTCTCCCGGATAACCCGGAACAGCTTGTTCTGCATCCCCGCTCCGTAAATGAGATTGAAAAGCCGCATAGGAATGCACAGAGGGTGGTCCAACGTCACATCCGACACGAAGCCCAGGTCCAGCTGGGTCTGGGTCAGAGGCTGCTGCTCGGCCCAGGTGCCGCCGCCTGCATCGTGGAAACGGATTTTGCCGGGAGCGTAGCCCTTCCGGGGACCCAGGGCCTCCGCCAGGGGCATCAGCCCCGCCGCCACGGTGTCCGCATCCAGGTCGCCCACGCAGAAAATCTCCACGGGGCTTTCCTTCAATACCCGGACGTAGTAATCATACAGCTCCGCCGCCGTCAGGTTGGCAATGTCCTCCGGCTCCCCCAGGCGGCTCAGGCCGTAGGGGTCCTCCCGGCACATCCGGGCAAGCAGCTGCTGCATGGCATAGACCGCCTTGTCATTCCGGCGGGACTCGATGGCGGAAATGAGATTTTTCTTCTCCCCTTCCACATAGTCCTGCCGAAAAATTCCCTGGTCCAGCCGGGGTTCCAGCAGCAGCTTCCACACGAATTCCGCCATGGGCCGGAAAATGGCATCCCCGGCCAGAGCGAACCGGTCCGCCAGGAACGTCATGCTCATGCCGCTGGCCTGCACGTCCCCCACCCGGCGGACCACAGCCCCCATGCCGGCCCCGTAGAGGGAATCCAGGCGGATGGTAATGTCCCGCAGGTCCGGGTAATTCCGGCTGCCCCGGAGCAGAACGCTGCTCCAAAGGGCGTTTTTGGCGCTCTCCTCCCGGCACATGGGCCGGAGGAACTGCACCGTCATCAGGCTCTGCTTGAAGCGGGGGTCACGGATGAAATGCAGCCGCACCCCCGGAAAAAGTTCCGTTGTTTCGATCATAGGTACTCCTTTGGTTTTGAGAATACCAGACTATTATACAACCATTCGCCGCAAATAGAAAGTGGTACACGAAAAATTAAAGAGTTTTTGGTTGCGATTTTTTCCTTCATGGAGTACAATAGGATAAAACACGAATGACAATCGGAGGAAATTTCCATGAATTGGTTGGAGATCACCCTGAATACCACCCCCGGCAACGTAGAAGCCCTGGCTGCCGAGCTGACCGCCAACGGCTTTGAGGAACTGGTGCTGGAGGACCAGGGGGAATTTGAGTCCTTCCTGGAGGAAAACCGGGACTGCTGGGACTATATCGACGAGGAATTGCAGCAAAAATTGCAGGGTCTGTCCCGCATCAAGCTGTACCTGGACCAGGCGGACACCGCCGCCCATGATCGGCTCTGCGCCCTGTGCGCCGCCCACGGCATTACCCCCGTGGAGAGCGTACTGGCCGAGCAGCAGTGGGAGCAAAGCGGCCAGGAGAACTATCCGCCCCAGGAGATTGGGAAAACGCTGGTAGTCCTGCCCGTGTGGCTGGCGGATTCTTACGAAACGAACCGAAAAAAGATCATTCTGGACCCGGGCATTGCCTTCGGCACCGGCTACCATCCCACCACCCAGATGGTGGTGGAGGAAATGGAGGACCGGCTCTTTCCCGGCTGCACCTGCCTGGACCTGGGCAGCGGCAGCGGCATTCTGTCCATTGCCGCCCTGCGGCTGGGGGCAAAAAGCGCCGTAGGCGTGGACATCGACCCTAAGGCCGAGAAGGCCGCCGGGGAGAACGCCGCCCTGAACGGCTTCGGCTTCCCGGAATTTCAGGCCTGCACCGGCAGCGTCACCGAGGACCCGGCGCTGATGGAAAAGCTGGCCGGAAACGGCCATGACTTTATTTTCGTGAACATCGTGGCAGACGTCATCATTTCCCTGGCCCCCGTACTGCCCAAGCTGGCAGGAGACAAGGGCACAGTCATCCTCTCCGGCATTCTGGACACCCGGCTTGCAGAGGTGGAGCAGGCCCTGACCCGCTCCGGCATGGACATCATCGACCGGAAGGCCAAGGAAGAATGGCGCTGCCTGACCGCAAAAAGGAGACAAGCATGAAACTATCCTATCGGGCCCGGCGGACCTGGCACCGGGTGGGCATTGCCGCCCTGGCCATTGCCGTGCTGGCAGCCCTGATGATTTTTGTATGGACCGTGTGGCTGGGCCGGTATGTGGTCTACACCCGGGACGGGGCCACGTTGGATTTTAACAGCAGCGCCGAGATGATCGACGGCGTGGTGGCTCAGGAGCCGCCCACCCAGGAGACCGTCAGCGTGGTGTACAACGAAGGCGAGGACGCCATCGACACCGGCTCGGAAATGACCCAGCTGAACGGCTTCTTCATCAGCGCCTTTGACCTGACCGACGATCTGGCCACGGTCCAGGAATTGGCGGACAGCATTCCCAACGGCAGCAGCGTGATGATCGACGTCCGCAGTTCCTACGGCTATGCCTACTACTCCTCCACCGTCGCCCCGACGGCGGACAGCGTGAACGTCACCGCCGTGGATGCGCTGATCGCATCCCTGAAAGCCCGGAATGTCTATCTCATCGCCCGGCTCCCGGCGTTCCAGAACTATTATTACGGCCTGAACAACGTCCCGGCGGGTCTGGCCGTGGAGGAAGGGTATCTCTGGATGGACGACGAGGGCTGCTACTGGCTGGACCCGGCTTCCAGCTCGGCCCAGAATCAGCTGGTGCAGACCGTCAGCGAATTGAAGTCCCTGGGCTTCCGGGAAGTGGTGTTCAGTCAGTTCTGCTTCCCCTCGGATATGTCTTCCATCGTCTACAATGCCGAGGACCGGCAGGCGGTGCTGGATGCGGCGGCAGCCAGCCTGGTCTCCACCTGCGCCAGTTCCACCTTCACCGTATCCTTCCAGGCAGACGTTGGGGACCTGACCATTCCGGAGGGCCGGAGCCGTCAGTATGTGGCCAACGTCTCCGCCGTGAACGCCTCCCGGACCGCCGAGAGCAGCGGCTTCGGAGAGGATGCCCCCATCCGGCTGGTGTTCCTGTCGGAATCCAACGACTCCCGCTACAACGCATACAGCGTCCTGCGGGCCATCAATCTGATTCAATCCGCCACTAACGGATAAAGAGATCCCGGAGTTTTTCTCAAACTCCGGGATTTTTCTGCACTTTTAATAAAGAATGATGGTCATGCCGTAATAGAGATAGCTATACAGCGTCGGGGCCACCTCCGGGGGCAAATTCACGCAGCCGTGGCTGCCGTTGTTCACATAAATGTCCCCGCCGAATTCCGTCCGCCAGTTGGCATCGTGGAGGCCGTAGCTGCCGTAGAAGCCCATCCAGCAATCCACCCAGTCGTTCCAGGTGGGGCCGGTGAGCCACACGTCCCGGTCCAGGTCATAGAAGGAATACACGCCGGTGGGGGTGGCGTCGCCGTTGGCCAGGCAGCCGGTGACGCAGGCGGTCTGCAAAACCAGAGCGCCATTCCGGTAGCAGTACACGGTCTGGTTGGGAATGTCCACCTCCACATAGTCTCCGCCGAAGTTGTCCACCACCGTTCTCCCCGGCTCTCCGGGCAGAATGTCCGCCTCGATGGTCTTTTTCTCCCCGGACAGGATGCCGGTACGCAGGGCCTCGGTCAGGCTTTCCGCATTCACGCTGTACCCGCCGTAGGCATTCTGCAAATAGATGTTTTTCCCGGACGTGGTCACGAACACCCGTGCGTCCGAAGCCGCCACGGAATGGGCCTGGGCCATATTGGCGGCATAAGCCCCGATGGCGCTTTCGTCCAGCACCGGCGTCACGCCGTCAGCATCTACGCTGACCCATTCCAGGATGTTCGTCCGGTCCACTTTTTCCTCCCCGTCCGGGAAAGAAAGCGTCAGAACAGAATCCAGCCAGGTATTTGCCGTGGCCGCACCGGGCAGAGGATCCTTTTCGCCGGAGACAGTGATTTTCTCCGGAGCAACGGTCACTTCGGATTTTAATTCCCGTGCAGCGGCAGACAGGGCCTGCACCGCCGGGGAATAGTCGTTCCAGGTCCAGTCCTTGCCGGTCTGGGTGGTGTAAGATTGGGAGGTCGGGTCAAAGACCAGCTTGGCCTTTTCCGTGCCGTCCTTCCGGGAGGTGTCCACCCCACGGAGCCGGGTGAGAATATCCGAAGGCAGGGTGATGTCGTAAATATCCTCCGCTTTCGTGCCGATGGCGCTGCGCAGGTCCTCCGGCAGATGGCAGGTCATAGATAGGTCCGCCCCGGTAAGGACCGTTGTCTCCCCATCCAGCGTCACCGTCAGGGTGTACGCCTCCGGCAATGCCTCCAGCTTGGCAGCCGCTGCCTCCAGGTCCAGTCCCGCCACGTCTACGCCGCCGATGACCGCTCCCTCCGGGAACCGGTACAGGGCGGCGCAACCGCAGAGAACAGCCGTCAGCAGCACGAATACGAATAACAACCGTTTCATGGGCGCTCCCCCTTTCTCTCTTGGGGAAATCATACCATACGGAAGGAGAAAATACAAGAAAACTCTTTCGTCACTTTGTATAATATTGCGCTTGGGCCTGCCAGAGACGGGCATATTCGCCGTCGGTGTCTGCCAGCAGGGCCTCGTGGCTCCCCTGTTGGATGACGGAACCATGGTCAAAAACGGTGATCTGGTCGCAGAACTTGCAGGAGGACAGCCGATGGCTGATGTACACGGCGGTCTTATCACCCACGATGCTGTTGAATTTTTCATAAATCTCCGCTTCGGCAATGGGGTCCAGGGCCGCTGTGGGTTCGTCCAGCACCAGGAAAGGCGCATCCTTATAGAGGGCACGGGCGATGGCAATTTTCTGGGCCTCGCCGCCGGAAATCTCCACGCCGTCCTTATCCAGGTCCTTGTAAAGCTCCGTGTCCAGTCCATGAGGCATGGCAGCCAGCCGGTCGGCAAAGCCCGCATCCGTCAGGCACTGCTCCACCCGGCGGCGGTCATATTGGCTCCGGCCTGCCACGTTGGCCCCCAAAGGCTGGGCCAGCAGCTGGAAGTCCTGGAACACCACGGAGAAAAGGTCCATGTAGTCCCGGTAATTATACTTACGGATGTCGATGCCGTTCAGGAGAATTTCGCCCTCCTGGGGGTCGTAGAGCCGGCAGAGCAGCTTGATAAACGTGGTCTTGCCGCTGCCGTTCTCCCCCACCACTGCCATGCGCTTGCCGATGTCAAAGGTAAAATTCACGTGCCGCAATGCCCAGGTTTCCGCCCCGGGGTACTGGAAGGAAACATCCCGGAACTCCACCTGATAATTCCGGTCCGCCCGCTTCTCCGTAGTCAGGCTGCCCTGATACATGGCGTTGGGAATGTCCAGAAATTCATAGGTGGTCCGGAGAAACTCCGTATTCTGCCGCAGCATTTCCAAAGCCCCCAGAAGTTCGGAAAGATTCGAGGAGAGGGCCGTAGCTGCACCCACATACTGAGTAACGCTGCCCACACCAAATGCGCCGCCCAAGGCTTTCAGACAGGCAAAGATATATACCAGTCCGGAAAACAGCGCACTGGCAGACTGGGTAACGGCATTTCCGACACCATAGACACCCCTGAAAATACGGTCAAGGTCCTTTCCGGGTGCAAATGGATTTTCCCGTTCCTTTTTTTCCCGCATCAGGGGGTACTGTCCATAAAGGCGCAGGTCCATCCACCGTTTCCGTTCCCGCGGCAGGTCAAAGAAGACGTTGAAAAGGCGATTCCCGAAGGTCGCTTCCTCCGACCGCTGCGCATAGAGTCGGTTGCCGACGGCCGCAACCCGCTGCTGCAGCACGACGATCCCGCCCATAACGAGCAGGAGGACCAGCGCCGCCAACGGGTTATTCAGGAACAGCATCCCGCCCTGGGTTACCCTGGCCGTGAACAGACTCACCGTCAGCACGGCTGCGCCCAGAATGCCCAGCACTGCCTGAACAAGCCGAAAAGTGCTCTGCACTGCCTCGTTGATACCGAATCCGCTCCATTTTTCATTCTCGCGTATTTTTGTCCGAAGCTGCCGGACCCTCTGAGAATCCGCATCGGCAAAATCCATGCTCAGCATTTTTTCCAGGAACAGCCGCTCCTTCATGGGGTTGTGCATACTGTTCAGCGTGTTCATCCACCGCATCAGTCCGGCTTTCAGCAGGCCCAGCAGCCCGCTCACGCCCAAAGTCAGCGCAGTCCAGCGCCAGAGCATTTCCGGCCGTCTGGCCCCGGCCAGCTCATTGACCAGCTGGGCCGAAAACCAAATGGTCACGTAGGGCGTCAGGGCCACCACCAGGCTCACCGGCAGCAGTGCGGTCAGCCGCCCCGGTACGCAGCGCTCCACATCCCGCAGGCACCGGACGGTATATTTCCAACAATCCTTCCAACCGTTTTTCTTCTCAGTCACGGAAATCCCTCCCTTCCTGATAGTAGCGGCTCTGAATTTCAAAAAGCTGGGCGTAGCCGCCGTTTTTTGCCAGCAATTCTTCATGGGTGCCTTCCTCGGCGATCACGCCATCTTTCAGATACAAGATCCGGTCACAGAACCGGGTCGATGCCAGCCGGTGGGAAATGAACACAGAGGTCTTGCCCTTGGTCATGGCATTGTATTTTTGGTAAATATCGCTCTCGGCCAGGGGGTCCAGCGCTGCCGTAGGCTCATCCAGCACCAGAATGGGGCCATCTTTGTAAAGTGCCCGGGCCAGCAGCAGCCGTTGCGTCTGTCCACCGGAAAATTCTACACCATCCGGGTAAAGTTCCTTACCGTAATGGGTGTTCAGCCCCTTCGGAAGAGCGGATACGAATTCCGTCAGTCCCGCCTTTTCGATACAGTCGTTCACCTTTTCTGTGTCCGTTACCGTCTCCGAAAGCGTGATATTCTCCGCCACAGAGCCGGGAAGCAGGGAATTGTCCTGGAATACGCCGGAAATGTATGCATAGTATTCCCGCCGGTTCAGCTCCCGAATGTCCACGCCGTTCAGCAGCACCCGTCCCTCGGCGGGGTCCAGAAAGCCGCAGATCAGCTTCACCAGGGTCGTTTTGCCTGCGCCATTCAGGCCCACCACCGCCGGCTTTTCTCCGGGGTAGATGGTCAAATTCAAATGTTCAAATACGGGCTTTTCCGCCTCCGGATACCGGAACGACACATTTTCCAGCCGCAGTTCATAGCCGTCCCCCTTGGGAATGGGCTTGCCCCCCGTGAAGCGGAAGGGTTCCGGGTATTCGATCCATTCCAGCACGGAACTGATCTCCCGGCATTCCTTCTGGACCTCTACCATGTTATTCAGAATCTGTCCGACCCAATCCGCAAAGCCGCTGGCAGCGGCAAAGTACAACAGGAACTGCGCAGTGGTAAGCTGCCCTTCGATGGCCATGGAGATCAGATACCAGTAGGCCAGGCCATTCCGCAGCAGCGTCAGCAGCACATCCAGCAGATCCCCCCAGACCAGGACCCGCTCCCGGCGGTAAACGAAGTCCTTATGGAGCCGGATGCTTTTCTCGTAAAGCTCCATCAGCCAGTCCCGCAGGCCAAATAAACGGACATCCTTGGCCAGCTTATCAGACTCTGCCTTGTTCGCCACATAGTTCTCCCGCACATAGCAGCGATTCTGCTCCTCCCGGTGGTCCTGCTGCCAACGGGTCAGCCGTCTGGTGACCAGGTAGCCCACGAGCGCCATCGCAATGACCACCACAGCCAGCACCGGGTTCAGGTCGGTCAACAGCGTCAGATATACGGCAAAGCAGCCTACGCCGGAGAGCAGCGTTTCCAGTGTCACCCAAATATGCTCCGTGCCGCTGTTGTTGTCCCCCACCGCCATATACGCTCCGTTTTTGACCTCAATGGCTTTAGAATCGCTGCAAAGGCAGTAAGACATGGTGCAGGCCTTCTCGATCACACGGTCAATGAGTACGCTGCGAACGGCGATACGTCTGAGCTGTGCGCTGTACGCAAAATATGTTTTGACCGTGCTGACCAGCAGCATTCCCAAAGAGAACAGTAAGATCACCCGCAGCAGGTCCGAAATGCTGTCCTGCCGCTCTACACTGGCCAGAATTTCCGGCGCTGCGTAAAGCTGCATGGCCTGCAGACCCACTGCGCAAGCAACCGCCAACATAAGCCGCCACAGGACATCCCGCTGATGCTTCCAGGCGGTCTTTACCATATACCCCAAGCAATGGGGTGTTGAATAAACGCTTTTGTCTTTTCTCATATCCTTCCCTCCTTGTGGTGCTATCCTATCACGAAAAATCGTCCCCGGAGAATTTCGGGGACGAATGGTAAAACTTCGGTGACGAACCGTTATTCCTGGGGCAATAGGATTTCCGTGGTGAAGGCACCGTCCTCGGAATTCCGGCTCAGATACCCGTCCAGCCGGGCCACGATGGCATCGATGCGCACCAGGCCGAAGCCATGGCCCTCCCCCTTGGTGGTCCGGAACCGGCCGTCGGCCTTGGGCAGCTTCTTCCCGGCGGTGAAATTGGTGAAGGAGATATAAAGTTGGGTCCCCTTCATGTCCATGTACACCCGGATGAGCCGCCGGTCCTCCGGCAGTGCGGCACAGGCATCCATGGCATTATCGAAAAGATTGCCCAGGATGCAGCACAGGTCAATTTCGGATGTCCGCAGCTTCACGGGAATGTGTGCATCCGCCAGCACCCGGATGCCCTTGCTCTTAGCCAGGGAAATTTTGGAGTTCAGAATGGCATCGGTCATGGCGTTGCCGGTCTTGATGACCGTGTCCACGGTGTTCAGATCCGTGTCCAGGGCGTCCAGATAGGTCTTGATGGCCTCCAGGTCCCCCTGGGCGGCGTAGGCCTTCATGGTCTGGATGTGGTTCCGGTAATCGTGCCGCCAGCCACGGATCTGCCGGTACATATTGTCCACTTCCCGGTAGTGGGTCTCGATCAGCTCCTGCTGATAGGTTGCCAGCCGCCGGTCGATGCGTTTGGATAGAAATGACATAGTTTTCTCCTCAGGTCCGCTCAATAATGGCCCGGTTCAGGGGTTCGTAGGCCCCACGGGGCAGGGGCAGCACCGTGCCGTCGGACAGCCGGACCTCCGTCCGGGTCACCCGGCGCACGTCTTTCAGGTTCAGAATGAGGCTTCGCCCCACCCGGAAAAACCGTTGGTCCAGTTCCTTTTCAAACTCCCCCAGGGTCCGTTTTACGGTGTATTCCCGCTTGGCGTGGAGGGTCACATAGTTCTGCCGGACCTCCAGGTAACGAATTTCATAAAAAGGCAGCCGGACCATTTCCCCGGACAGTTCCAGGTTCAGGCACCGGTCCTGCTGCTTCCGTTTTTCCGCTGCCCGGTCCAGGACTACCCGGAGTTTTTCGGATTTGATGGGCTTCATCAGGTAATGCAGCGCCGCAACCTCGTAGCCCTCGGCGATATAATCCGAGTAGCCGGTAAGAAACACGATCTGCACAGCTTCATTTTCCTTCCGGACGGTCTTGGCCATGGAGACCCCGTCCAGAGCGCCCATTTCAATATCCAGCAGCAGAATATCCCAGTCTTTTTCCTCCGCATATTGGAACAAGAAGGCCTCCGCAGAGGGGAATTTCCGCAAAATGAGCAAAATTCCCCGGTCCCTGGCCCAGGCCTCCACCATCCCGGCGGTATAGTCCCGGTCCACGGCAGAGTCATCGCAAATGGCGATCTTCATGGCAGTCACTTCCTTTGCTTTCATTATACAGTGTTTCCAAACTTTTGCAAGAGAAATCCCCGCTCCGGGAAGGAACGGGGAAAAATCTGAAGGTGAGGCGCAAAATAGCCTTCCCCAGGGGAAGGTTATTTGCGTCCCGCCGGCTCTGCGTATGGAAGTCTGGCGTCATTCCTCCTGCAGCAGGCGGAAGGTGGTATCCAGATACAGCTTGAAGGTCACGGACAGCAGGGCCGCACGGAGGAGTTCCTTTTCGTTGGACTGGGAAATGCCGACCTGCTCCGGCTTTTCCCGGCAGCCGAAAATCACCTGCATGAGATTTTCAAATTCCGCACAGAAATAGTTGTAGGCCACTTCAAATTCATAGCTGCTCTTCTGAATGTCGATGAGGGAGCGGATATCCTCCATGCTGACCACATTTTTCACGCAGGCCACGAAAATCAGATAGGCGATGCTCTCCGCCCGGTAGGCTTTCTTCTCCGGGCCGGGGATGATGTGCTGCTTCACATAGTTGCTGACCATGGAAGCCGTCAGCGGCGGGATGCCGCAGCCCTCCAGCACTCCGTTCACGTACCGGGTCACCTGCTCTAAGTACAGCCCCACGTCGGGAATTTCATGGAGCCTGGGGATATGAAACGACCGGACGGCCTCCGCCAGCCGGACACGTAATGCTTCTTCCATAGGTTCCTCCTTGGCATTTTTCTATATCTTATTCCCAATTTCGACTTTTGTCAATCCGTTTTTTAAAAACCGATTGACAGTTTTTGAAAATCGTGTTATGATAGATAAGGATTTACAAGACCACATCACCGGTTTTTCAAAAACCGATTCCATAGGAGGCATTTTTATGCGAAAGATCATTGCCGATTCTTCGGCGAACCTGCTGAGCCTCAGCGGCGCCGCTTTCCAATCCATCCCCATGGTCATCCACGCCGGGGAGCGGGATTTTCTGGACGACGCCCGGCTGGACACCGGGGACATGATGGACTACCTGTCCACCTTCAAGGGCCGCTCCGGCACCGCCTGCCCCGGTCCCGACGGCTGGATGAACGCTTTCGCCGGGGCCGACGAGATTTTCGTTGTGACCATCACCAGCGGCCTGTCCGGAACCTACGGCTCCGCCATGGCCGCCAAGGACCTCTATGAGCAGGTCCACCCCAAAGTCAAAATCCATGTGTTCGACAGCTTGAGCACCGGACCGGAAATGCAGCTGCTCATTGAAAAGCTGGCCTCCCTGCTGGATACGGACCTGAGTTTTGAGGAGATCCGGGATGCCGGAGAGGCCTATCTCCGCTCTACCCGGATGTTTTTCAGTCTGCAGTCCCTCCACAATCTGGCCCAGAACGGCCGGGTGAACAAGCTGGTGGCCGGGGCCATCGGCATCCTGAACATCCGCATTCTGGCCACCGCCAGCCCGGAAGGCACCATCGCCCCTGTGGAAAAATGCCGGGGCGAGAAAAAAGCCCAGAGTGCCATGGCGGCGAAAGTGCTGGAAGCCGGGTACAAGGGCGGCAAGGTCCGCATCCACCATGCAGAAAATCCGGAGACCGCCCAGGCCGTCAAGGCGGCGCTGCTGGAAAAGTTTCCGGCGGCAGACATTGAGATCGGCACCTGCCGGGGCCTTTGCAGCTATTATGCGGAGCGGGGCGGTGTGCTGACGGCCTTCGAGACAGCGTAATTTTTTCCCCATTGGCGCATAAGATGTTCCATACATCGAACGTTGAGGTGGTACTATGGAACATACGGAAAACGCCATTACCCTCCGGGGGCAGCTGACGGGCCTGCCGGAATTTTCCCATGAAAATCACGGAAAACGCTTCTGCCGCTTTCTTCTGGAGGTCCGGCGGCTGTCCGGGGCGGCGGACCTGCTGCCCGTCGTGGCAGAGGAAGCCCTGGTCAATGACCTGGACCCCGGCGCCGGGGACATGATCGCCGTCACCGGCCAGATTCGCTCCCACAATCGCCGGGAGAATGGGGTCCGGCGGCTGATGATCTTCGTATTTGCCACGCAGGTAAACGTAGAATCCGGCGAAGCCATCAATGATCTGGACCTGACGGGGATTTTATGCCGGGAGCCGGTCTATCGCCGCACGCCCCTGGGCCGGGAGATTTGCGACGTAATGCTGGCAGTCCCCCGGGCCTTTCACCGGGCGGATTACATTCCCTGTATTCTCTGGGGTCGGCTGGCTCAGGAGGCCCGGGACCACCACGTCCGGGACCTTTTATCCATCCGTGGGCGGCTCCAAAGCCGCATTTACACAAAGCTGACCCCCGACGGAGCCACGGAGCGGACCGCCTACGAGGTCTCCGCACTGGAAGCCTGGTTCCCGGAGCCGGAAGAATAAATTTTTCAAGCCGGAGGCGGCTCCCGCCGCCTCCAAAGCCACGCAGAGCCTCCCCCGCAGCCCTGCGCCCTTTCATGCTACGCACGCCCCCGCTCTTTTGTGCGGCGGGGCTTTTCTTTTTCCCGGCGGCGTGGTATAATGGAGAAAAACGCAAAAAGGAAGGGCATTATGGAGGAAAAAGTTCAGGCCATCATCGACCTTTTGAAGCAGCGCTACCCGGAGAGCCAGTGCGCCCTGCACTACGAAAAAGATTACGAGCTGATGATCTCCGTGCGGCTGTCCGCCCAGTGTACCGACGCACGGGTCAATCAGGTGACGCCTGCCCTGTTCGCAGAGTTCCCCACTCTGGAGGCCATGGCCAGCGCCCCCATCGAGCGGGTGGAGGAGCTGGTCCGCTCCTGCGGATTTTATAAACACAAGGCCCGGGACATCGTGCTGGCCTGCCAGATGCTCCTGTCCGACTACGGCGGAAAGGTCCCCGGCACCATGGAGGAACTGCTGCGGCTCCCCGGCGTGGGCCGCAAGACCGCCAACCTACTGCTGGGCGACATTTACGGCGTGCCCGGCAGCGTGGTCTGCGACACCCACTGCATCCGTATCTGCGGCCGCCTGGGGCTGACCGTGGGCAAGGAGCCGGAAAAAGTGGAGCGGCAGCTGCGCTCCATCCTGCCCCCGGAGGAATCCTCGGATTTCTGCCACCGGCTGGTGATGTTCGGCCGGGAGGTCTGCACCGCCCGGTCCCCCAAGTGCAGCGAGTGTCCCCTGTCCCCCTTCTGCTCCGCCGTCACCGGTCAATAACGCATATACGCCCCCTTTGGCCCATAGATTTGGGACAAGGGGGGATTCTTTTGCCCATTTTCTATGGGACCCTGCTGCTGACCGGGGTCAATCTGCTGCTGCGATTTCTCTCCACCGCTTTTCAGGTGTTTCTTTCTTCCCGGCTGGGCAGCGCCGGAATCGGGCTGCTGCAGCTGGTGATGAGCGTTGGAATGCTGTCCATGACCGCCGGAATGGCCGGGGGGCGGACGTCGGCCATGTACCTGTGCGCCGGGGAACTGGGCCGAAAAAAGCCGGAAAACGTCCGGTGGATGCTCCGCAGCGCAGGGCTGTACAGCCTTCTGTGCAGCGGGGCCGTGGCCACGATCCTGGCCCTGGGTGCGCCCCACATTGCCGTCCATTGGGTGGGAAACGGCGCTGCCGCCCCGGCCCTGCGGCTGTTCGCCTGCTTTCTGCCCGTCACCTGCCTGTGCGGGTGCATGAGCGGGTATTTCACCGCCGCCAACCGGATAAGCGTCCTGGCGGCAGTGGAGGTGGCCGAACAGCTGCTGTCCATGGCCGTCACCGCCGGTCTGCTGCTTTCTTACGCCGGGTCAGACCCGGTCCGGGCCTGCCAATGCGTGATCTTCGGCAGCGGTGTCGGCGCTGCCATGACGTTGACACTGCTTTGCATTTTGCGGCTCCGGGAAAAGCCCCCGAAGGGTCCCCGGATTCCCGTGACCAGGCGTCTTCTGGAAACAGCCGTACCCCTGGCCCTGGCGGACGATCTGAAAAGCGGCCTGTCCACGGTGGAAAATCTCATGGTCCCCAAGCGGCTGGGGGTGGCCGAGCCGCTGGCGGCCTTCGGGATGCTCACAGGCATGGTGTTCCCGGTGATGATGTTCCCCGCCGCCATTCTCTTTGGCCTGGCGGAGCTGCTCATTCCCGAACTGGCCCGGTGCGCTGCCGCCGGGAGCCAGCGGCGCATCCAATATTTGGTGAAACGGTCCCTGCGGGCAGGTCTGCTCTACGGCTGCTGGGCCGGGGGACTGCTGGTGCTGCTGGCAAGGCCCCTCTGCCTGCGGCTCTACGGAAGCGATGAGGCCGGGCAGCAAATGGCGGCCTACGCTTTTCTCGTTCCCATGCTCTACTGCGACGCCGTCACGGACGCCATGTGTAAGGGACTGGGCCAGCAAAAAATCTGCGTCCGGAACAACATTTTCACAGGCTTTCTGGACATTGTTTTTCTCTACTTTCTCCTGCCGAAATTCGGGCTTCACGGGTATTTCGCCAGCTTTTTCCTGACTCATGCCCTGAATTTCCTCCTGAGCATCCGCTTGCTGCTCCGGGTCTCCGGGGTGGTCCTGTCCCCGGCGGCAGTGCTGAAAACCCTGGCCGCCGCAGCCGGGAGCGCAGCCCTTTGCCGCCTGTTGTCCGTCCCCGGTGTCCGGGCCGGGGCATTTGTCGCCGCATTCTTTGCCGCCCTGACCCTGCTGGGGGTCCTGGACCGGGAGGACCTTCATTGGCTCCGGAGCCTTTTGACACAAATTCCCGCAAGAAAAGCATAAAAAATCCTTCCGAATTCCTTCGGAAGGATTTTTTGATTCTCTTACAGTTCCTTCAGCAGGGCCAGCAGGTATTCCCACACCCGGCCGGTGGAGGCGATGTCCAGCTTTTCCCGGCTGGTATGGATGTCGTGCATCTGGGGCCCGATGGAAACGCAGTCCAGGCCCGGCTTCTTGTCGGAGAGCAGACCACATTCCAGGCCCGCATGGATGGAGACCACCTGGGGCTTCTGGCCGTAGAGCTTCTCGTAGACCGCCACCATGGTATCCCGGAGGGCGGACTCGTGCTTATACTCCCAGGCGGGATAGTGGCCCATCAGTTCGGCCTTTCCGTCATAGAATTCCGCCAGCTCCATGACCTTTTTGCCCAGAGCCATCTTCTCCTCGTTGACGCTGGACCGGATGGAACAGAGGATATTCACGTTGTCCTCGTCCATGGACACGACGCCCATGTTCAGGCTGGTCTGGGGCAGGTCCGGCATATCCGGACACATGGCCTGGACCCCGTTGGGGCAGGCGCACAGGAAGCCGATAACTTTTGCGGTGTCCTGGGGGGACAGGGCGTTGCCCCCCAGTACGTCCACATCGTCCGCCCGGACGATGGCGTTGGGCTCGTCGTAGGTGTCCCGAATCTCCTGCTGCAGAGCGGCAGCAATGTCGTTGATGCGTTCCAGGCCGATGCCCATGGCTACCATAGTGGCGCTGGCGGAGCGGGGAATGGCGTTGCTTTTATTGCCGCCGGAAATGCTGGTCAGGCACAGGGGCATGAGCTTCTGGACCCGGCCCATGAATTCGCCCAGCATTTTGTTGGCGTTGGCCCGGTTCTCGTTGATCTCCACGCCGGAATGGCCGCCCTTCAGGCCCTCCACCGTCAGACGGATGCAGGGGCCGTAGACCGCCTTCCGCTTGGCGGGCAGCTTGGTCAGCACGGAGGCGCCGCCGGCGCAGGACACGGTGAAAATGCCCTCGTCCTCGGAGTCCAGATTGATGAGCCGCATGGCGGAGAACTGAGACATATCGATGTTCTCCGCACCGGTCATGCCGGTCTCTTCGTCCACGGTGATGAGGACTTCAATGGGTGGGTGGGGAATGGTGGGGTCCTCCAGCAGGGCCATGGCATAGGCCACGGCGATGCCGTCGTCGCCGCCCAGAGTGGTCCCACGGGCAAAGACAAATTGGTCGTCGTGGGTCAGGTCCAAGGGCTCCTTGGCCATATCCATGGTGCAGTCCGGGTCCTTCTCGCAGACCATGTCCATGTGGCCCTGGAGCAGCACAGGAGCGTGGTCCTCATAGCCGGGGGTGGCAGGCTGGAACCAGAGAATGTCCCCTACCGGGTCCTGAATGACCCGAACGCCGTGGCTTTCGGCAAATTCCTTCAGATAATTGCTGATGGCTTCGATATTTCCGGAGCCATGGGGAATGGAGCATAGCTTTTCAAAGCAGGCAAACACGCCTTCCGGCTGCAGGCCCGCCAGTTTTTCACATTTCATAGACGAACACCTCGTTCTTCAAATTTCTTCCAGTATAGCACAAGCCGCCCCGGTTGTCCACCGGAATTCATACAGAAATCTGATGAAAACATTTCTGTTTTCATAGCCGCCGCAGCGGCGTAGATTTCGTATGAGACGGCTTTTGAAGCATCAACTGCGCTTTGCGCAGCTCTTGGATGCTTCAAAAAGCCAGTGTAAAATTACAAATTTTACACTGGTATCAGGCTTTTTTCAGCATTTCCCGGATGTCCGCCGGGGTGAAGGTGTACACCGTGTCGCAAAACTGGCACTCCACCGGGAAGGCCTTGTCCTCGGAAATAATTTCCTCCAATTCTCCCCGGCCCAGGCTCAGCAGCGCAGCGCTGACCCGCTCCCGGGAGCAATAGCACTTGTAAGCAATTTCCTGCTTTTCCAGGATGTCCACACCCAGCTCGCCGCAGACCGTCTGCAAAATTTCCTCCGGGGTCATGCCCTTGTCCAGCATGGGCGTCACGGCCCCGGCCTTCTGGATGCCCTGTTCCAGGGCGGAGATGGTGGCCTCCGGCGCATCGGGCAGCAGCTGGAAGAGATACCCGCCTGCCACTTTCACGCTTTTGTCCCGGTCTACCAGTACCCCCAGAGCGCAGGCGGTGGGGGTCTGCTCGCTTTGGGCAAAATAAGCGGTCACGTCGTCACCGATTTCTCCGGAAGCCAGGGCCACGGAACCGATGTACGGCTCCTTCATTTGCAGATCCCGGATAACCGTCAGGGTGCCGTCGGTGCCGACCGTTGCCCCCACGTCCAGCTTTCCAGGATATTTTTCCACCAGCGGGACCTTCGGCTCCGTCACATAGCCCCGGACGTTGCCCACCGCATCGGACACGCAGACGATGGTGCCGATGGGGCCGCCGCCCTTGATCTGCAGGGTCATGGAGCCGTTCTCCACCTTCTGCATATTGCCCATCATGGAGGCCGCCGTCAGTGCCCGGCCGAATGCCGCCGTGGCGTTTGGAGTAGTCCCCTGAATTTCCGCCCCCCGGCGGACCGTTTCCGTCGAACGGATGGCCACGCACTTCACGAAGCCGTCCTTACTCATGCCCCGAACCAAATAATCCATTATCGGATGGTCCCCTTTCTTGCTTTGAAATAAATGCGCTGTTCGCCGGGACCGGGCCGTTCCAGCTTCCGATCCGCAAACACTTCGATGCGGGTGAACCCGGCATCCTTCAGGAATCCCCGGAGGGTAGCCTCGGAATAGGCGTATTCCTGATGCTCCTCGAAGGAGCGCTCCCACAACTCTCCCCGGCGCTGGAACAGGTCCATGCCGTAGGAGCAGATATTCGTTTCCTCGTCAAATTCGCCCCGCCAGACGCAGTACACGTCGTCGTCCTCGTCCAGGAACACCTGGCCGTCCATAGCCCGGAGCTTTTCCGGGGTATTCACGTCGAAAATCAGGCAGCCGCCGGGATTCAGGAATTTATAGGCCCGGCGCAGGGCCATGGCGCAGTCGGCAGGGTCGAGAATATAGTCCAGGCTGTCCAGGGCGCACACCGCCAGGTCCACGGCTTTTGGAAGCCGCAGCTTTTCCAGCCGCTGGCAGGTGAACACCGGCATTTTTTCCAAATCGGCGCATTTCTGCTGGGCCACGGTGAGCATTTCCTCGGAGCAGTCCACTCCGATGACCTGCAGCCCCGCCTTTGCCAGCAGCAGGCTCACAGAGCCGGTGCCGCAGGCCAGGTCCACAGCCGTCCGGGGGCGGCAGCCCTCTTTTTTCAGAATCTCCCGGTAAAAATCCACCACGGCGGCATAGTCCACGTCATTGGTGAGCCGGTCGTAGCTGCGGGCAAGTTCATGGTAAGCGTTCATAGTCTCTCCTGAAAAAAGCATCCCGGACGGGAGCCGTCCGGGATGCCGATGATGTTAGCGATTGAAGATCTTGAAGATCTCGTCGATGTCGCTGATGTCGCCCTTGGGCGCATCCTCCGGCTTGGCTTCCGTGGAAGCGGCCTCCTCGGTCTGAGGCTTGTCGGAGGTATCGAAGCCGGTGGCAATGACGGTCACCCGCATCTCATCCTGGAAGGAATCGGAGGAGGTGGCGCCGAAGATGATGTTGGCGTTGGGGTTGGCAGCCTGCTGCACAATCCCGGCGGCGTTCTCCACGTCATCCAGGGTCAGCTCAGAGGAGCCGGTAACGTTCACCAGCACGCCGGTAGCGCCGTCAATGGAGGTCTCCAGCAGGGGGCTGGAAACGGCGGCCTGTGCGGCCTGCTCAGCCTTGTCCCGGCCGGAGGCGATGCCCACGCCCATGTGGGCCCGACCGGCGTCCCGCATAACGGCAGACACGTCGGCGAAGTCCAGGTTGATGATGACCTGCTCGGAGTAGCCCACCAACTCGGAGATGGAGGTCACGGCCTGCTTCAGCACATCATCGGCAATGCCGAAGGCGTTGGCAAAGGTGATCTTCTGATCGGTGACGTACTTCAGCCGGTCGTTGGGGATGATGATCAGGGAATCCACCTTTTCGGAAAGGTCTGCGATGCCCTGGTCGGCCTGACGCATCCGGTTGGCGCCCTCGAACTTGAAGGGCTTGGTGACAACGCCCACGGTGAGAATACCGGCCTCCCGGGCCAGGTCCGCCACGATGGGTGCTGCGCCGGTGCCGGTGCCGCCGCCCATACCGGCGGTGATGAACACCATGTCGGTGCCTTCCAGAATCTTGGCGATCTGTGCCCGGCTCTCCTCGGCGCTCTTGCGGCCGATCTCCGGCTTGGAGCCTGCGCCCATGCCGCCGGTCAGCTTCTCGCCGATCTGAATTTTATTCTTGCAGATGGACTTGTTCAAGTCCTGCTTATCGGTATTCACGACGATGAAATCCACGCCGCTGACCCCGGACTCGATCATCCGGTTGATAACGTTGTTTCCGGCGCCGCCCACGCCGATGACTTTGATCTTTACGACCCGGTCCTGAAATGCTTCCGCCATACTACTTATCCTCCTATGTATCCGATCCGGGGCAAAGACACCCCGTAAACGATTTTTATATTCGTACTCCTATATTCTACCGTGAAATTTCCGTTTGGTCAATAGAAATTCTGCCCATCCGTGAAAAAATTTACACATTGTCCTTCTTTATTGGGCAAAGGGCGTGATTCCGACGCTGTCGGGCCAGATGGTGAAGCTCACATCCAGGGTCCCGGAGTCGTAGGACTGCAAAGAGGACCGGATGGCCGCCGTCATGGCGGCGACTTTTTTCTCCATCTGGGTCTCGTCGCCCAGAATGACCTCGTACTGGGTGCCGTACCAGAGGACGATGCGGCTCATGTCGCTGACGTCGATGCTGGCCACCTGGCCGAGGATTTCATTGGCTTCCAGCTGCTTCAGAATACCGAGAACGGCGCTGAGCCGCTGGGCCGGCTGGATGAGGCTGGGCTGAGTGGCCACGGTCTCCGTGGATTCCGTGGTCTCGTCGGTGGCCGCCGTTGCCGCAGCTGCCTTTCCCGCCACGGCCTGTTCGTTGACCACCGGGGACACCAGCACCACGCCCAGAATCTGAGCATTCTCCGTGGCCTGGCCGCCGTTGACCTGTTCCAGAACCTTGCCGTCGGAGGTGATGCGCCACCAGAAACCACCCTGATCCCGGATGGCGTAGGCCACTTCATATTCCTTGATTTCAATATTGACCGTATCCGGCAATTTTATTCCCACCTGCACGCTTTCCACATAGGGAAGGGCCTTCAGGACCCGTGCGGCTGCGCTGATGGTATTCAAAGAGATGAGATTTTCTCCCTCCTGAATACCGGAGGCCTCCATCACGGACCAGGGGGTGTATTTTTCCGCCCCGGCCACCGTTACGGTCCTGACCTTGAAGAAAATGGACAGGCTCAGGCACAGGGCCAGGGCCACCGCCGCCACCACCAATATCCGCAGCAGCATCCGCCGGAAGGAAATGGTCTGGGCCGGGGTGTAGACCACCTGGGGGGCATTCCGCTTCCGCACCGGCCGCCGCTGGGCCTCCTGGTTTTGCGGAGCCGTCCTGGAACGGGTCTGGGCCCGGGTCCGGGCGTTCTGCACCGGTTTTCTCGCCGGGCGTTTTGCCGCCGATGGCCTTCTTCCCGCGCTGACCGGACGGCGCTGTTCTTTTGTATCCATGGCCATCGCTCCTTTTATCGTTTCCCGGCGGCCAGCCGGTCCAGAATGTCGCAGATGCGCTCCGCCGAATCCGGGACGGCCATTTTATGGAGCGCCGCACGCATTCCCCGGCGCTTCTCCGGGTCCTTCAACAGGTCCGTCACCATGCCGTACAGGGCCTGAGCGGTGCAGTCCTTTTCCAGCAGGACCTCCGCTCCCCCACCCCGCTCCAAGGCACGGGCGTTTTTCTCCTGATGATTGTCCGTCACGTTGGGGGACGGGATAAGGACACAGGGAATGCCCGCCGCCGCAATTTCGTTGCAGGTGGAGGCTCCCGCCCGGCTGATCATGACGTCCGCCGCCGCCATAACGGTGGGCATATTGTAAAGATATTCCTTCATCTCGATCCGTGGGGCCTTGGCAAGGTCCACGCCCTGGTCCTTTACGAAGTCCCCCATCCAATCCCAGCCGTAGCTGCCTACCGCATGAATATGCCGGAAGGGAAAGCCGTCCGCCTGCTCCAGAGCCAGCATCCGGCCCACGGCATAGTTCATTTCCCTGGCTCCCTGGGAGCCGAAGGCGGAAAGCACCACCCATTCGTCCTCCCCGATGCCAAGGGCCTTCCGGGCCTTGGCACGATCATTGAACAGAAACTCCCGTCGGACGGGCATTCCCACCACCTCGGCCTTTTCCGGGTGCCGGTAGTGCTTGGCGCTTTCCGGGAAGCAGATCAGCACCCGGTCCACCCAGTCCGCCACCATCCGGGTCGTCAGCCCCGGCATGGCGTTGCTTTCATGGACGCAGGTGGGGAGATGGAGCCGCCGGGCGGCCTCCAGCGCCGGGAAGCTGGCGTAGCCACCAGTACCGATGACCACATCCGCCTGGAAGTCCTGCAAAACACGCTTGCATTTGGAAATGGCCCTGGTAATAAGCCCTACCGCACGGGCGTTGTGCCGGAAGGCGTGCATATTCAGCCCCCGGCAGAAGCTGGCGCTGGGGAAGCCCACAAGCTCATAGCCCGCCTTGGGCACCAACTCCATTTCCATGTCGTCGCCGCCGATAAAGAGGACCTTTCCCTCCGGGTGGCGTTCTTTCCATATATTGGCCACGGCAATGGCGGGATTGATGTGTCCCGCCGTTCCGCCGCAGGTAAATACCACATTCATACTGATTCCTCCTGTTGGTCGGGCAGACCGAAGCGCCGTTCCTGCCGTTTGGGGCGGTACCGGCCTCTGGAAACTGCCAGAACAATGCCCATTTCCCCTAGATTCACGGCCAGCGCCGTACCGCCGTAGGAAAAGAAGGGCAGCGCCACCCCGGTGGATGGCAGAAGATTGGTCACGACCCCGAAATTCAAAAGGGTCTGCACGGCGATCAGGGTCACAAGCCCCGCAGACAAAACGGTAGAAAACCGGTCCGGTGCATTCAGCGCAATACGATAGCCCCGGAGAATGAGCAGTGCGAACAGGGTCATAATGCCCAGCGCACCCACCAGTCCCAGCTCCTCGCAGAGAATGGCGAAAATATAGTCGTTATACTGAAAGGGCAGGTAGAGATATTTCTGCCTGCTTTTCCCCAGCCCCAGGCCGAACAGGCCGCCGGAGCCGATGGCATACAGGGACTGCAAGATCTGATAGCCCGTGTCGCCGGGATCCCGCTCCGGGTGGAGCCAGGCGGTGATACGGTCCCCGGCGTAGCCCATGAGGCTTACATACACCACCAGGAACACCACGGCTCCCGTCGCAGCCCCCAGCAGCCACCGGACCCGCGTTCCGGCCACGAACATCATCACCGCCGCCACCATGCCCATGAGCATAATGGCGGAAAGATGCTTTTCCAACGCCAGCGGCACCAGAATGCCAAGCAGTGCCGCACCGAAGCCCAGAACTCCGAAGCGGAATTGCTCCGCCCGGCCGCCGTATTGAGCGGTGAGCCGGGCCATGACCAGAATCATCGTAAATTTGGCCACTTCCGAGGGCTGGAACTGTAAGCCCGCAATGTTGATCCACCGCCGGGCGCCGTTGACGGATTCCCCGAACACCAGCACGCTCAAAAGCAGCAGGATGCTGACCCCATACAGTGGCCAGGCCAGCCGGAACCAGAATTCCGCCGGTATCCGGCTGAGAAGCGCCATGGCCGTTAAACCAATGGCGGCGCACACCGCCTGCCGCTGCAAATAGCGGGTGGAGACGGTGTAAAGGGTATCATACTCACTTTGGGCGTAGCTGGCCGAGTACAGCACCGCCAGCCCAAGGGCCAGCAGCGCCAGCACCAGCGTCAGGAACACAGGGTCTGCGCCTTCCCGCCGTCTCCGGCGGTCCTCCAAACGGTACAGAGCTGCCGCTGTCCCCATGGGCGCTCCTTTCCGATTTGATGGGAATGTTTTCCGAACCTTATCCGATTTTTCCGGCGATGCTCAGCCAGGCCACCACGCACATGATGGCGGACACTCCGGCGAACACAAAGACGATTTTTTCTTCCTTCCAGCCGCACATCTCAAAGTGATGATGGATGGGCGCCATTTTGAAGATACGCTTGCCGTGGGTCAGCTTGAAATAAGTGACCTGAATGATGTCCGACAGGGTCTCCACGATATACACGAAGCCCGCAAAAATCAGCACCAGCGGCATATCCAGTGCAAAGGCCATGGCGCACACCACGCCGCCCATAAAGAGGGAGCCGGTATCGCCCATGAACACCTTGGCCGGGTGGAAATTATAGAAAAGATAGGCGACCAGTCCCCCGGCCAGGGCCGCAGGCAGCAGGGCCAGGTCGGACTTGCCCATGGCGTAGGCCGCAGCGGTGAAGAACACCATCACGGGAATGGTCACGGAGGAGCTGAGGCCGTCGATGCCGTCGGTCAGGTTCACGGCATTGACGCAGCCCACCATCACGAACATGGCGAAGAAAATGTAGACCAGCGGATGGACGTAGAAAGTCACGTTGAAGAAGGGCACGTAAATGTCGCAGGTCAGGGTCCCCTCCCGGTACAGCACATACAGGTACACGGCGGACACGGCCATTTGCAGCATGGCCTTCTGCAGGGCCGTCAGGCCCAGGTCCCGCTTGTACTTCACCTTGCAGAAGTCGTCCAGGAAGCCCACCAGGCCGAAGCACAGGCTCAGGGCCAGCACATAAAAGACCGTATAGTCCTTCATGGACCCCAGATTGCCCACCAGGCACAAAATGACCGCAAAAATGAACATCAATCCGCCCATCAGGGGGGTGCCAGCCTTATTGTTATGCCAGGTGGGCCCAATTTCCCGGACGGACTGGCCCGCTTTCAATGCCCGCAGCACCGGCAGCAGCAGATAACCGAACAGGCCCGACAGGGCGCAGCCCACAGCCGCCGTGATCAGAATTCTCGTCATAGGTTCAAACCTCCGCCTTTGTATCTTCTTTTCCGAACAGGTCCAGCACCCGCTCCATGTGCATTCCCCTGCTGCCCTTCACCAGGATCACGTCGCCGGGCCGGGCAATGCGGCTCAGGGCCTCGGCCAGCTTCTTCTGGTCGTCGTAAGCCTTGGCGCACCGGTCGTTCATGCCGCCGGTAATGGCTCCGCCGATGACACGGGGGGCATTGGGGCCGTAGGCCATCAGTACGTCAGCCTTTTCCGCCGCAATGCGGCCGATGCGGTAATGCTCCGCCTGGGTGCAGACGCCCAATTCCAGCATATCCCCCAGCACGGCGATGTGCCGTCCGGGCTTGTGGCCCAGCACGTTCAGGGCCGCCGCCATGGACTCCGGACCTGCATTATAGCAGTCCTTGATGACCGTGCAGCCGCGAATTTCCAGAATTTCCTGCCGTCCGGCCATATTCCGGAACCGGGACAGCCGCTCCTGAATTTTCGCCGCATCCACGCCCATTTCCAGTCCCACAGAAATAGCCGCCAGAGCGTCCGGCACATAATGCTCCCCCTCCAGGGCCAGTTCTACCGGGAAGGTCAGGCTTCCGGAGTGGACCTGGAAAGACAAAATGCCGTCCTGCTGGGAAATATCGCTGCCCAGCACGTCACATTCCGGGTTCTGGATGCCGAAATAGCGGGTATGTACCGGATAGAGTTTATGCCGGTTCCAGAGGAGCTGATCATCGCCGTTCAGGATGATACGGCCGTTTTCCTGCATTCCCTCCAGAATTTCCAGCTTAGCCTGCAGGATGCCCTGCATGGAGCCAAGGTGCTCGATGTGCATGGTGCCGATGTTGGTGATGACCGCCACGTCGGGCCGTCCGATAGACGCCAGATAGGCGATCTCCCGGAAGTGGTTCATGCCCATTTCCAGCACCGCCACCTCCGTATCCTCCGGCATGGCCAGCAGGGCCATGGGCATTCCGATGTCGTTGTTGTGATTGGCCGGGGTCTTGCCCACCCGGTAGGTGCCGTCCAGCACGCAGGCGATCATTTCCTTGGTGGTGCTTTTGCCCACGGAGCCGGTGACGGCCACCACCTTCATGTTGAGCCGCAGCCGTTCCTGCCGGGCAATGTCGCCCAGGGCCTTCCGGGTATCCTCCACCAGAATCATGGGGTAGTCCCCCACCTGGCGGCTGCCCAGCACCGCCGCCGCCCCCCGCTCCATGGCGGCGGGGATATAATCATGCCCGTCCCGCTCTCCCTGCAGCACCACAAACAGCTCCCCGGGCTGAATTTTCCGGGAATCGTTGGAGGCGCCAAAGAAGGTACGGTCCGCATATTTTTCTTCTACTCGTCCGCCGCACCATTGGGCGGCTTCCCGCAAGGTAATTTTACCCATTGCTTTTCAACCTTTCCGCCAGATGGTCCGCCACGATCTCCCGTTCATCCATGTGCCGTTTCACACCGTTGATCTCCTGGTACGTTTCGTGGCCCTTTCCGGCCAGGACAATTATATCATTTTTTTTCGCAATGTCCAGTGCATACCCGATGGCTTTCGGGCGTTTTTCTATGGCGATATAGGAATTTTCCGGCATTCCCGCCAGAATTTGCTTGATGATGGCCTCCGGGTCCTCGGTCCGGGGGTTGTCGGAGGTGACGATGCACACATCTGCATACTTCGCTCCAATGGCCCCCATAATGGGCCGCTTCAGAGGGTCCCGATCGCCGCCGCAGCCGAACACGGCGATAAGCCGCCCCTTGCAGTAGCCCTTCACAGAGGAGAGGACGTTTTCCAGTCCGTCGGGGGTGTGGGCATAGTCGATGAGAACCGTATAGGGCTTTCCGGGGGTGGGGACCACTTCCAACCGGCCCTTTACGCCCTTGGCCTCACTGAGGGCCGATGCCGCTTTGGCAAGGGGGATGCCCAGCACCGCAGCCAGCCCCAGCACCGTCAGACCGTTGGACACGGCGAAGCTGCCGGGAATTGGAAGGGACACCTTAGCCCGCTCCTCGCCCAGCACAGCGGTAAAGGATACCCCGTCCGCCCGCAGGGAAACATCCTCCGCATACAGCTCCGCTCCGGGATGCCAGGAGGTAGTCAGGATGGGGCAGGCGGCTTTGGCCTTCATCCGGTCGAACCAGGGGTCGTCCCGGTTCAGGACGGCCTGGTCGCACCGGGCAAACAGCTCCGCTTTTGTATCGCAGTAGGCCTCCATGGTGTGGTGGAAGTCCAAGTGGTCCTCGGTCAGGTTGGTAAAGGCCGCCGCTTGGAAATGGATGCCCCCCACCCGGTCCAGGGCGATGGAATGGGAAGAAACCTCCATGACCACATGGGTGCAGCCTGCGTCCAGCATCTGCCGGAACAGGCCCTGCAATTCAAAGCTCTCCGGGGTGGTCCGCTCCGTGGGCAGAATTTCGTCCCCGATGCAGTTTTCCACCGTGCCGATGAGACCCACCTTGGCCCCCAGCGTTTTTCCCAGCACCTGCTTCAAAAGAAGCGTCACGGAGGTCTTGCCGTTGGTGCCGGTGACGCCGATCATGGTCATTTGCTCCGCCGGATGGCCATAGTAATTGGCCCCGATGAGGGCCAGGGCCAGCCGGTCCGAGGGGACGAGAATGTAGGGAACGTCTCCCTCCGGCTTTTTGGCCGTGACCACCGCAGCGGCACCTTTTTCCAGCGCCATGGGAATGAATCGGTTCCCGTCGGTCTGGAAGCCGGAGACGGCCACAAACAGGCCTCCCGCCGTAACCTTCCGGGAATCGTAGGCCACGCCGGAAATGTCCAGATCCTCCGATGCGGTGGTCTCCAGAACCTCCACGCCACGCAATAATTCCTTCAGCTTCATAACGAAACTCCTTTTTCGCCCTAATCGGCGGCTTTTGTATTGAGAAACTGTACCCGGATGGTGGTCCCCCGTGGGACCTTCGTTCCGGGCGGTACGGACTGCTCCGCAGCGGTCACTTCCGGGGAAATGTCCGTGTTGCCCAGAATCAGCAGGTTCAATCCAGCATCCTGAGCAGCCTGAGCGGCCTTCATTCGGTCCATGCCCAGGAAATCCGGCACGGTCACGTCCTCTGCCTCCGGCGTTTCCCCGCAGTAAAGAAGCACCTGGGAATCCCCGGAGACCGTCTCCCCGGCGGCGGGTATCTGTCCCGTGACCGTCTCCCCGTCCCCGATGACCCGTGCCGTCAGGCCCAGGGCTTTCAGGGCTTTTTCCGCATTCTTCCGGGTCTCCCCGGTCCAGTCCTGCAAAACCATCTCCCGGCCCGCCGCATCCTCCTCCGTATAATTCCGCTCCACTTCCAGATAGGGCAGAATGTCGCTCATCACGCTCCCCACGGTGGGGGCCGCCATGACGCCGCCGGAAATATAGATGCCCGTACTGCGGGAGGGGGTGTCCAGGGCCACCAGGACCAGATAGCTTGGGTCCTCCATGGGGGCCACCCCCACGAAAGACACGATCTTATCCGTGACCCGGCTGCCGTTTTCATCGAATACGTCTATTTTTTCACTGGTGCCGGTCTTGCCGCCGATGGAAAATCCCGCCACGGAGGCGTTTTTCGCCGTTCCTTCCGTGACCACGGAGCGAAGAAGCCCACGCATGGTGTCACTGGTCTCTTTGGAGATGGTCCGGCGGACGATGGTCGGCTCCTGCTTTAAGACCGTATTCCCCTTTGCATCCAGCACCTCGGAAACGATGTACGGTTCCATGAGGTAGCCCCCGTTGACCACGGAGGAAATGGCCCTTGCCAGCTGCAACGGGGTCAGCTTGAAGGTCTGGCCGAAGGACCCGGAGGTCAGGGAGGCCGTGCCCCACTTGTCCGTGTCCGTCACCAGGGCCTTGTCAAAAAACACGCCCTTGCTCTCCCCCGCCAGGTCGATGCCGGTCTTTTCCAGGATTCCGAACCGCCGGACGTATTCGTAGAAGGTCTCCCCACCCATTTTCAGGGCGATGTGGGCAAAGGCAATGTTGCAGGAATTCTGCAAGGCCTGCGGGGTCTTTTCGGACCCGTGGCCCGCCGAACGCCAGCAGTGAAGCAGTTGGGACCGGCCCGGTATCTGCTCGGCACCCTTGCAGTAGAAATTGGTGTCCAGGTCGATGGACCCGGAGTCCAGCGCCGCCGCCATAGTCAAGACCTTGAAGGTGGACCCCGGCTCGTAGCCGTCGGAGAGGACCCGGTTGCGCCATTGTTTTAATCTGGCGGCAGTCATGGCCTCCTGATAGGCTTTTTTCTTGGCAGTATATCCTTCGCTCCCCTCCGGCTCGCACAAATAGGCAAGGCGCAGTTCCTCCACCTGTGCGGCGGCCTTAGGGTCGAGAATGGTCTGATAATCATTGGGGTCATAGCCACCCAGGGTGGCCATGGCCAATATCTCCCCGGTCTTGACGTTCATCACCAAACCGAAAGCCCCGTTCTGCACGTCATAGCGGGCGATGGCCTCCTCCATGCGTTTTTCGAGACAGGCCTGGACCGTGGCATCCAGCGTCAGCACGACGCTGCATCCGGGGGTGGCAGAGACGAACTTTTCAAAGGAAAAGGGCATATCCATTTCGTTATTGCCCTTGGTAGTGACCACTTTATCGTTCCCGCCGGTCAGATACCGGTCGTAAGCGGCTTCCACCCCCTCCGAGCCGGTGTTGGAGGCGTTGGTGAACCCGACGACCTGGCTGGCCAGGGTCCCCATGGGATAGCAGCGCTGGGAATTGGGTTCCAGGTGAATGCCGGAAATGTCGTTTTCCTGAATATAGCTGCGAATTTTGGCTCCGGTCTCCCGGTCCACCCGTGCCGCCACCATCTGATAGCGCTTGGACAGGTCCTTGCCCTTCTTTTCGATGCTCTCCGGGTCCACATCCAGCAGTTCCCCCAGAAAAGCCGCAATGGCGCTTAAATCCGCCTTGGACTGCTTCAATTCATGGGGGTCCAAATAGACATTCTCTACCCCCACGGAAGCGGCCAGGGTATTCATGTTCCGGTCGTAAATGGCCCCCCGCATGGCGGTAACATAAGTGGTCCGGGTCTGGTTGCGGAGGGCTTCCCGGGCGTAATAATCATAATTCACCACCATCAGATCGTACAACCGCAGGGCCATAGGCACAAAGGCCAGCAGCCCTAAAACCGCGGCCGTCAGCCTGATCCGGCGGTGGTGGCCGCTGTCCATACGGATGCGGCGATATTCCGTTTTTTTCCCGGCCACATGCACTCCCCCATTTTCGCAAAAGTGGGCAGCAGGAGAGCCCCCGCTGCCCATACTGCTGGTAGTATCCTATTGGCCGAAAGGGCATTTATGCGAACAGGCCCCGGAAAAAGTCCGCCAACCGCTGGAAAATGTTCGGGGTCTCCGGCTCCTGGGGGATGGTCACGGAAAGGGCCTCGTGGGGAAGCTGGTCTGCCGGGACCATGCCCATGCCCAGCGCCGCCTGACGGACCTCGTTCAGGTCGTACTGCTCGCTATACTTCTGCTCCAGAACCTCGTTCCGGTCCTCCAGGTCCCAGACGTAGCGCTGCAGAGTCCGCTGTTCGCTGCGGACCTGCTCCAATTCCACCATGCCCACGCACAGCACCACCGCCATCACGACAGACAGCACCACCGCCGCCAGAGCCAGGGGGTCGATGCGGAGGACGGTTTTCGGCTTCCGCACGGGCTTGGGCAGCAGGCCGCCCGGGCTGGGAAGGCGAAATTCCGGCTTTCGTGCCGCCGTGCCTTCGTAAGAGTATCGAATATATTGAATGTCCGAACGATCACGCTGCATACGTTCTCATCCTTCCGTAAAGAATCACAGTTTTTCGCAGACCCGCAGCTTGGCACTCCGGGACCGGGGATTTTCCGCCAGTTCTTCTTCGCTGGCCGTCAGGGGTTTGCGGGTAATGAGCTTCACCTTCGGCTTCTTGCCGCAGACGCACACCGGGAATTCCGGCGGGCAGGTGCAGCCTCTGGCCGCTTCCGCCATGGCGGTCTTGACGATGCGGTCCTCCAAGGAATGGAAGGTAATGACCGCCAGCCGTCCGCCAGGGTTCAGGGCCTCGATGGCCTCCGGCATCATCCGCTCCACGGCCCCCAACTCATCGTTGACGGCGATGCGGATGGCCTGAAAACTCCGCTTGGCCGGATGCTGCTTCTCCCGCAGAGCGGAAGCGGGCATGGCGCTGCGGATAATGTCCACCAGCTCCAATGTCGTCTCAATGGGCGCATTTTCCCGGCGGCGGCAAATGGCGGCGGCGATCTGGGGGGCATACCGCTCCTCGCCGTAGGCGTAGAGGATACGCCGCAGCTCCTCCTGGGACCAGGTGTTCACCACGTCCGCTGCCGTCAGATTTTCCGTATTGTCCATCCGCATATCCAGCGGCGCATCGCTCATGTAGGAAAAGCCCCGCTCTCCGTCGTCCAGCTGGGGACTGGAAACGCCCAGGTCCAGCAGAATGCCGTCCACGCCGGAAATGCCCAGGTCGGCAAGGACCCTGGGCAGGTCGGAAAAGTTGCTGTGGACCAGCTGTACCCGGTCCCGGAAGGGGGCCAGCCGCTCCCCGGCAGCCGCCAGGGCCACATTGTCCCGGTCGATGCCGATGAGCTTCCCCGAGGTGAGCCGGGAGGCGATCTGGTAAGAATGCCCGGCGCCGCCCAGGGTCCCATCCACATAAACGCCCTCCGGGCGGATATTCAGGCCGTCGATGCACTCCCGGAGCATCACGGAAACATGATGAAATTCGCTCATAGCCGGATCGCCTCCAAAGACGCCAGCAGCTTCTCCGGCGTCAGATTCTCCTGTTCAAAGGCGTTGAACTCCGCCTCGTCCCAGATTTCCGCCTGTCCGGCCCGGCCTACGATGACCGCATCCTTCCGGATGCCGGCGTAGGACAGCAGGTAGGCGGGAAGGGTGAAGCGGAACTGCCGGTCCGGCACGCACTCCGCCGCATTCATAAAGATGAGACTGGTGGCCTCGCCCCGCTGAGAGAGCGGCAGGGCGTTGTAGTGTTCTTCCAGGGTGTGCCAGTCGGCCTCGGTGTACACCGTCAGGCACCGGCGGCCGCAGTTGACCCCCAGGGTCACAAAGAAGTGCCCGGTCAGGTCCTCCCGCAGCCGGGAAGGCAGAAACATTCGATTTTTGTCGTCCAGCTTTGCCGGATACTTGCCGATCATGGTGCCTCCCCTCCCTTTCGCTCCACTTTACTACCCTTTTTCTCCATTTAAGGACAGTATAATCGCTTCGCCTGAAAAAATCAATATTTTTTTCGATTTTTTCCGAAAAACCGGGAGATTTTTGTGTTATTTAGAACAATCGTTTGATTATCAGAAGAATTGCAGGGTATTTTCCCGGATGCGCCCCCGGATGCGGGCGGGCTTCTTCGGGCATTGGAGCAAAAATGCCGCCAAGGGGGCCTCCACCCGATCCTGGACCGCCCGGCGGAGCCGCCGTGCCCCATCCTTCCCCCGGCAGCCCTCGGAAAGCCACTGGGGCGTTTCCTCCGGCAGTAGCACCGTCAGACCGTTGGAGCGGCAGCGGGCGAGAAATTGATTCAGATATTTGGCCGCAATGGACCCCAGAGCCTCCTCATCCAGCTTCCGGAAACAGACGATGCGGTCCAGCCGCCCCAGGAACTCCGGGGCGAAGCACTCCCGCAGGGCCTCCTACATTTTCTCCCGCCGGCCCGAAGGCGAAAAGCCCAGGCCCTCCCCGGAGACCTGACTGCCCACGTTGGAGGTCATCACCACGATGGCGTTGCGGAAGCTGACCCGGCGGCCGGTGCTGTCCGTCAGGACCCCTTCCTCCATGATTTGGAGCAATACCCCGGTCACGTCCGGGTGGGCCTTTTCCAGTTCGTCCAGCAGCACCAGACAATAGGGCCGCCGCCGGACAGCCTCCGTCAGCTTGCCGCCGTCCTCATAGCCCACGTAACCGGGAGGAGCGCCGATGAGCCGGGCCACGGACTGTTTTTCCATATATTCCGTCATATCCAGCCGGATCATGGCCTCCCGGCTGCCGTACAATTCCTCCGCAATGGTCCGGCACAGCTCCGTTTTGCCCACGCCGGTGGGACCGGTAAAGAGCATACAGGCAATGGGCCGCTCCGGGTCCCGGACCCCCACCAAGCCCCGGCGCAGCAATTCCGCCACGGTGTTCACCGCCTCGCTCTGGCCCAGAACTTGCCGGGACAGCGTTTCCTCCAAATGCAGCAGCTGTTCCCTTCGGCTGGCGGTAAGCCGCCCCACGGGAATGCCCGTCCGGGCGGACACCGCCCAGGCCACATCCGATGCCGTAACACTGCGGGCCCGGCGACTCTCTCTGGGTTCCCCGGATTTTTTCATCCGATCCCGAATTAAAGCTGCTTCTTCGAACCGGCTCTCCCGGACCGCCTCGTGAAGGGCCTGTTCCAGATTCTGCCGCTCCTCGCTTTTGCCCCATTGCAATTCCTCCATCCGGGCGTGGGCCGCTCCCTCGTCCAGCAGATCGATGGCCTTATCCGGCAAGTACAGGTCCGGCAGATACCGGACGGACAGGTCCACCGCCGCCTGCAGGGCCTCCTCCGTAATACGGAGCCGGTGGTGCCGCTCCAGGCCGGGCTTCAGGCCCTGCAAAATAGCCAGCGCCGAGGGCTTATCCGGCTCCTCCACCCGGACCGGCCGGAACCGCCGCTCCAAGGCCGGGTCCTTTTCGATGAATTTCCGGTATTCCTCCAGGGTCGTGGCCCCCAGCATCTGCAACTCTCCCCGGCCCAGGGCGGGCTTCAAAATATTGGCAGCATCGATGGCTCCCTCCGCCGCCCCGGCTCCAACGATGGTGTGCATTTCGTCCACGAACAAGATCACGTCGGCGCTGCGGCGAATTTCCCCAAGCACGTCCCGGAGCCGTTCCTCAAATTCCCCCCGGTACTTGGTCCCCGCCACCAGATTGGCCATATTCAGGCTGATGAGCCGCTTGTTTTTCAGCTGGGGCGGCACACTGCCCGCCGCCAGCCGCTGGGCCAGCCCCTCGGCAATGGCAGTCTTGCCCACCCCCGGTTCTCCGATGAGGGCGGGATTGTTCTTGTTCTTCCGGCTCAGGATGCCGATGACCATATTGATCTCCCGGTCCCGGCCCACCACCGGCTCCATATTGGCGGCCTTGGCCACCAGGTCCTCGCTGAACTGCTCCAATAGCTTCACTTGGATCCGCTCCTCCTTTTTTGTCCCAATATCGCCCCATTGCAGATTCTCCACCGCCTGGGTAAACAGCGCCGTCCGGTCCACCCCTGCCCAAAAGAGCGTCTCCCCGGCGGCACAGCCCTCCAACCGCAGCATTGACAGCAGCAGATGGATGGGCCGGATGACCCGGCTCCCGGCGCATTTGGCCTCCCTGGCCGACAGCCGCAGAATTCTTTTTGCTTTTCCGGTCCATCCCTGGGGCAGGGGCAGGTCCGTGGCCCCCAGGCCCAGTTCCAGGGCCGTCAGGCTCCGCAAGAGTCCGTGGTCTGCGCCCCAGCTTCGCAGCAATTCCCCGGCGATGCCCGGACTTTCGGACAGGGCCAGCAGCAAATGCCCGGACCCCACGCAGCTATGTCCCATGGCACGGGCTTCCTCGCCGCTGCGGCGGAGAATTTCCCGTGTGCTTTCGTCAAATCCCACGCTTCTCCCTCCCCTGCCGGAAAATTTTTCCCGTGGGGACGAAAAAATATACCGCAAAAGAAAAAAAGGAATTGCTTTTTCCGGAATCCATGCTAGAATAAGGATGTATCCCATCTTGGATACGCCATCACACACATAATGGGAGGGTTACATATGGCTTACAAAATCACCGATACCTGCATCAAGTGCGGTACCTGCGCTGAGAACTGCCCCGTGGAGGCAATCTCCGAGGGCGACGACCAGTACGTGATCGACGCCGACGTTTGCGTTTCCTGCGGCTCCTGCGCCGAGAACTGCCCCGTCGAAGCGATCGAGGAGGGCTAATTGCCTGATTCCATGGTCGGCCTGTGTGCTGGTTTTCCGGCGCGCAGGCCGATTTTTTGGAGGTATCCATGGAAACTCTGTTCAACGGTTTTACCCTGGCCCTCTCCCCCGGCGCTTTCCCGCTGAGTACGGACAGCATGGTCCTGGCGGATTTCGTCCGGCTGCGGCCAAACGTCGGCGTGCTGGACTTAGGCTCCGGCTGCGGCACATTGGGCTTGCTGCTCTGCGCCAAAAATGAAAGCTGCACCGTTACGGGCATCGAGCTGAACCCGGAGGCCCACGCCATGGCCCTGGAAAACGCTGCCCGCAACGGCATCGACCGCCGTCTTGGCAGTATATGCGCCGACCTGCGGCTGCTGCCCTCGGAAATCGTCCCCGGCAGCTTTTCCTGCTGTGTTTCCAATCCCCCCTATTTTTCCGGCGGCTTTGCCAGCGCCGCCCACCCCCTGGCCCGGCAGGAACAGACCTGTACCCTGCGGGACGTGTTCGCCGCCGCATCGAAAAGTCTACGGTTCGGCGGGGACTTCTTTCTGGTCCACAAGCCGGAGCGGCTGGGGGAATTGTGCGCCCTGGGGGCGGAATTTGGTTTGATACCCAAGGTCCTGCGGCTGGTGCGCCACACATCCGGCGGCAGCGTGAGCCTTCTTTTGCTGCAAATGCGAAAGGGAGCCAAACAGGGCCTGATTTTTCAGGAGGAAGCCCTTCGGGACCCGGAGGGCCACCCCACGGCGGACTACCGCCGCATTTATCATCTTGACGAACCCTAAGGAGGTATCTATGGCCGGTACACTTTATCTGGTCCCCACCCCCATCGGCAATCTGGGGGACATTTCACCCAGAGCCCGGGAGACTCTGGAGCAGGCGGATTTTATCGCCGCCGAGGACACCCGTGTGACCTTGAAGCTCCTGAACCATCTGGGCATCAAAAAAAGCCTGGTCAGCTACTACGAGCATAACAAGGCCCAGCGGGGAGACGCTCTTTTACAGCGGATATTGAGCGGCGAAAACTGCGCACTGGTATCCGACGCCGGTTCCCCGGCCATTTCGGACCCCGGCGAGGACCTGGTCCGTGCCTGCGCCGAAGCAGGCATCGTGGTTACGGCCATCCCCGGTCCCTGCGCCGTGATTACCGCTCTGTCCATTTCCGGCCTGCCCACCGGCCGGTTCTGCTTTGAAGGGTTCCTGTCCACCACAAAAAAGGTCCGGCGGGAGCATCTGGAATCCCTCCGGCAGGAAAGCCGCACCATGATCTTCTACGAAGCCCCCCACAAGCTGGTGAACACCCTGGAGGACCTGGCGGAATTTTTCGGACCGGACCGGAAGATCAGCCTGTGCCGGGAGTTGACCAAGCTCCATGAGGAAGTGGTCCGCACCACCCTGGGCGAGGCTTTGGACCGCTACCGGGAAACGCCTCCCAAGGGGGAATTTGTGCTGGTTGTGGCCGGGGCCGAGCCGGTGGTGGAGGAAAAGCCCACCACGGAGGACGCCCTCAGCCGGGTCCGGGACCTGATGAACGCCGGTCTTTCCCGAAAAGACGCCGTGAAGCAGACCGCTCAGGAACTAGGGCTGCCCCGGAATCAGGTCTACGAAGCGTCCCTGCAAATCTGAATGCACTTTAATAGAAAAGACCGGACACCCGCTTTTTTGCGGATGTCCGGCTCTTTTTGACCAAATCTCCCTTCGGTCCGGGACTTTTTCAGTTCTGCTGAAGCATTTCGACGCAGCGGCTACACAGATTCTTTCCGAAGAACTGCCGCAGATTTTCTCTTGCGCCACAGAAAATACAGCAATTTTCCATCTTCTCCAGAACGATCCTGCGGTTTTCCACAAGGATCTCCAGTTCTGTTCCCACCTGGATCCCCATGGCCCGCCGCACCTCCACCGGCAGCACGATCCTCCCAAGATCGTCCACCTTGCGTATGATGCCAGTCGTTTGCATAGTTTCGGCCTCCCTTGCCTGTCCTGAATTGATTATAACGTGCCGAAATACAAATGTCAAAAACTTTTTTCATTCAATCGGACATTATTCAATATTTGTGCATTTTCACAATCATTTTGCAAATGTGCCCTGCATAGCCTTTGCTCGGGGGAGGCGATGGTATGACAATGAGTATTCTATGGGGGCTGCTGATTTTCTGTTCCGTGGGTTTTTCCCTGTGGAACGGCACCGGTCCGGCCCTCAGCGCCGCCGTGGCCCAGGGGGCCCAAAGCGGTCTGACCCTGGCCATTTCCATCGGCGGGTCCCTGTGCCTGTGGAGCGGGGTAGGGCGGCTCATGGAAGCCGTAGGGGCAACCAAAGCCCTTTCCCGGCTGCTGCGCCCTCTGCTGGGGCGGCTGTTCCCGGAATCCCGCCGGGACGCTTCCCTTTCCGGTGCCCTCAGCGGCAACATCTGCGCCAATCTCTTAGGACTGGGCAACGCCGCCACCCCCATGGGCATTGCGGCGGCCAAGCGGCTCATCGACCCGGCCCGGCCAAAGGTCGCCGGGGACAGCCTGTGCCGCCTCATCGTGCTGAACACCGCTTCCATCCAGCTGATCCCCGCCAATGTGGCCGCCATCCGGGCCTCTTTGGGCTGCCAGCGGCCCTTCGACATTCTCTATGCGGTTTGGGCCACCAGCTTCGCCTCCGCCGGAGCGGGGCTGCTGATGGCCTGGATACTGGGAAAGGTGTGGAAAGATGCTTGATTATCTGGTTCCGATGCTCCTGCTTCTGCTCTGTGCCGTTGCCCTCAGGAAGCAGGAAAACGCCTACGAATTGCTCTTGGAAGGCGGAAAAGAGGGATTAAAACTGCTCTTTTCTCTCATTCCCACGTTGGTCATGCTCTTGACCGCCGTGTCCATGCTCCGCTCCTCCGGGGCCATAGACACTCTGGGGACCCTGGCCAAGCCGGTGTTTTCTTTTCTGGGCATTCCGCCGGAGACCGCCATGCTGGTACTCATCCGCCCCATCAGCGGCAGCGCCGCATTGGCCGTGGGGGCTGATTTAATGGCCGCATACGGCCCGGATTCTGAAATTGGCCGCACAGCGGCCATCATGCTCGGCTCCACGGAAACGACCTTTTACACCATCAGCGTCTATTTTGGGGCCGCTGGGGTACGCAAAACCCGCTACACCATTCCGGCGGCGCTGACCGCCGATTTGGTGGGCTTCTGCATGGCCAGCCTTACCGCCCGGCTCTTTTTCGCCGGATAAGACCCGTTATCATTAAAAGAAGCATCCCTGCAGCCACACCCAGCAGCAAGGCCCAGGTGTTGGACCGGCCCAGGGTGGGCAGCGGCTCCTCCGGCGTGGGCGTTTCCACAGTCTCCACCCGGATGCCCTCCACCAGAAGCCGGTGGGTGTTCACCCCGTAGGGCGTGCAGGTCAGCAGTGTCACCCGGTCCTCTCCGGGAACGGCTTTCAAGACCTCCGTCCGGTCCGGGGTCACGGTTTTGATTTCATCCACTTCATACGTCAGCGTCCGGCCCAGGACCCGCAGGGTGAACCGGTCCCCCGGCTCCAATTCGTCCAGCCGGGTAAACAATTCCGCTCCGGGCAGGCCCCGATGACCGGTAACGACGCATTTTCGGCCCCTGCCGCCCAAGGGCAGATCCGTTTCCGGCAAATGGCCGGTCCCCCGGCGCAACGTCGCATCGGAAACGCCATGATACACCGGAATGGTCAACTGGATTTTTGGAATTTCCAGGGTGGCCATGACCCCGCTGCCCTCCGGGTCCAAAAGTTCCTCGTAAGCCGCCGGGTCGTCCCGCTTTTCTTCCGCCTCCGCCCAGAGGGCATCCAGCCGCTGCCGGGTCATTTCCTCCACCCCGGAGGCGTAGGCCCGTGCGGCCTGCATCTGGTTTTTCCGGGCAAAATACTGGGCCAGAATGGGATAGGTCAGCAGGGCCAGCCCCGCCAGGATCAGGGCAATCGCCCGTTTCATTTCTTTTTCCGCAGGAGCCGGAGGCCCGTGCCGGTCAGTACCACGCCGGCCGCCGCAAACAGGGCCACGCCCATGCCGCCGGTGGCGGGAAGCATTCCGCTGGAGGGCTTATTGGTCAGGTGCAGGGCGTAATAGCTGGCGCTGCCGCCGTCCAGAATGCCGTCGGAATTCTCGTCGGTCAGGGTCACCTCCGCCGTGGCGGTCTGCTGGGGATAACCTGCCGGAACATTCGTCTGGGTCACGCTGTAAGTACCCAGGTCCAGACCCGTCAGGCGGATTTTGCCGCTGGCATCCGTGGTCAGCACCGCTGCCGTTTCGCCGGACAGGGCCGGGCGATACACGTTCCCGTCCTTCACGAAGGACAGGTCTGCCGTGCCACGGCTCAGTTTGAATGTGCTGCCGGAAAGAGCGCTGCCGTTGGGGTCCGTGAGGCTCAGTTCCATGCCGTAGGTGTGGCTGGTCACGGAAGCGGCCGTGTCGCTCCAAGCGGCTTCATAGCCGTTGGCATGGTAATCCAGGTAGGCCGTCGCCGTCATGGCAGCGCCGTCACGGATGGTCGTTCCCGCCGTGGCAGAGAAGGTCACTTGAATGGTGTCTTTTCCGAGGTAACCGGTGTGATCGGGGAAGGTCACGGCGAAGGACAGGCCATTGGTACTGCCCGCCGGACGGGTGGGAGCGGAGGTTTCCAAAGTGTAGCCGGAAAGCGCTGTCTGCGTGCCTTGCAGAAGGCCCGTCACCTGGACGGAACCGGCGTTCAGGGTCATTTGCTCCGGCAGTTTCACGCTGATGCACAGGCCGGTCTGGGTGGCATCGTCGGGGTAGCTGGGTGCTTTCAGTGTCAGGGTGTAGTTGACCAGCTCGCCCACGGTGACGGAGGTCCCATCGGTCGTCAGGGTCAGGTCGCTGCTGGCCTCCTGCTTGGCGCTGGCGGTACTGCCCACGGCCACCCAGGCGCCGTTTTCATATTTGGGGAATACCGAGCCGGTCATAAGGAGGTAATTTTCTCCCACTTCGATCAGGTAATAGCCCAAGGTCAGTTGACATTCGATCGTTCCCTGGTCATTTGCAGTAGCAGTCTTGTAATCGGAATTATCCAACTGTGTCCGGCAGTTGTCCCGGACCGTCTTCAAAAACGCCGCACGTGTGCCGCCGTCCATGGAAAAGAAGCTGTCCGCTACGGCCTTCTTGCCACTGTCCGTGTTGACATAGGCGGGGTACTCAGATTGAACGTAGCTTGCCACTTCGTCCGTCCAGATGTACGTTGGAATCGCTGGCTCTCCCTTGGTCAAATTGACCCCAATGATTTTGTAGAATGTCGCCTCTACGCCGGGTTCCAGCCCGGTGATGATGAGCGAAGCACTGGAACCCGAATTCAGCGCCCGCACCGGGGCGGCCAGACTGCTCAAAATCAGCACGAAGGCGATCATCATGGCGCTCCATCGGCTAACATTGGTTTTTCTCATAAAAGATCCTCCCTGTTGATTTTCTCAGATTCTCACCATAGGAATAACCATATCACCCGCAGAAAACCTTGTCAATACGCCTTTTCGACACATTTCGCCAAATTTGTCCGTCAGGGAAAACTTCGTTCAATTTGACATATTGTTTGTGCAACCTGACGAAGCTATTTGGGGGAGTGAAACTTCAAGGATCGGTTCATGAAATTAGATTTGCAGGAGTTTCGGACATTCCGAGAATAGCCCTCCCCCTGAGCGCCGGGCTTGGTACTTCCGAGGAGTGCCTTCCCCTGGGGGAAGGCGGCTGCCCGTCAGGGCAGACGGATGAGGGGCGGTAGGTGCTAAGTCGAAGCACCAGCTAATGCCTCGCCGGTTTCTGCGTATGGAATTCAACAGCCGGGGCGGTGATTCTGCCCCGGCTGATGCGTTTATGCGCTCATGTCCCCCATTTGCTCCCGGACCCAGGGACCAACCTGGTCCGGAGTCAGGCCCAGGGGCAACGCCAATTCCTGGGCGATGAGCCGCTGAGCGTCCCGGAGGAAGTTTTCGTCGCACTGATGCAGCTTCCTTCCCTGCTCCCGCAGGAACAGCCGGTAGCACTCCACCGAGCAGATCATGGACACCAACCCCGCCCGATCCGTGCCGGAAAGCAGTGCCCGGTAGAGATTTTTCCGCTTGTTCTCGTCGGCCTCCCAGCTGTACGCCCTGGCCCGTTCGGAGGCAAGCATCCGCTCCACCTCCAGCTTGGAGGGCAGACGCCGTATCTTTCCGACAGCGGTGGGGTTTTCCGTTGGGATCAAGAACCGGGTCTCCGGCCGCGCCAGCGGCTCCAACACATAAAATGCCTGGCGTTTCCCGTTGACCCGCCGCTCCTCCAAGCCCAGATAGCGGCAGGGTCCGTGCGCTCCGTAGAGCAAAATGTCGTCCTGTGAAAACACAGCGTTCGCCTCCTTTGTAAATCTATCTTTATTATATCCGAATTTCCGGGAACTTGCAAATCGGAAAAATGACGAATTTTCGGGGTTTTCCCCCCTTCGTCAAAGATTTATTTTGGTCATTTCCCCTAGTATTCCAGCTTCACGCCGGTATTGCGCAGCCAGAAGTCCGTTTGCAGCAGGAACGCCATGGTCTGGGGCACGCCCATGAGCTGGCCGTACCAGGGCCAACTGCTTTCCCCATGAAGCAGGTCCTCCGCTGCCTTCCGGTCCACCAGATCAAAAAGCGGTGCATTTTTCTCGGCCAGCAGCGCTTCCAACCGCTCCGCCATCAGGTCCCGATACCGGGGGTGCCAGGTCTTGGGATAGGGACTTTTCTTCCGGTGCAGGATCTTCTCCGGCAGCCAACCCTCCATAGCCCGGCGCAGCAGGCCCTTTTCCTCCCCATGGTAGTCCTTGAAGGCCCAGGGGACCCCGTACAAGTACTCGGCAATGCGATAGTCGCAGAAGGGCACCCGGACCTCCAGGGACTGGTACATACTCATCCGGTCCTTCCGGTCCAGGAGAGTCTGCATGAACCAGCGGTAATTGAGATTCACCATTTCCTTCATACGCCGCTCCGTGGGGTCCGTTCCTGGCAGGACATCCGTTTCCCGGATGGTCGCCCGGTAGCGTTCCTGAACGAAAGCCTCCCCGTCCAGCTTTTCCAGCAAAGCCGGGTGCAGGAACGTCATCCGGTAGCGGGTATTCTGGGCCCAGGGGAAACCATCCACCGCCCGGACCCCCGGGTCCCGGAACCAGGGGTAGCCCCCGAAAATCTCGTCGGCACACTCCCCGGACAGCGCCATTTTCACGCTTTTGCGAATATCCCCGCAAAAGGCCAGCAGAGAAAAATCCACGTCCGCCATGCCCGGCAGGTCCCTGGCCGCCGTGGCCGCTTCCAGCGCCGCCGACAGGTCCTCCGGGGTCAGGACGGTATGGTGAGCCGTGGCCCCTACCGCCGTTTCCATGGTGCCGATAAAATCCTCATCGGAATTTGGCTGGAACTTTCCGGGGACAAAATATCGGGCATTGTCCGCATATCCTACAGAAAACGTGTCAACAGTCTTTCCTTCGGCATGGAGCTTCTCGGCGCAGACGGCAGTAATGAGGCTGGAATCCAATCCCCCGGACAGGAACATCCCGATGGGAACATCGGCCACCATTTGCCGCCGGATGGCATCCGTCACCAGGAAACGGACCTGCGCCACGGTATCCTCGAAGCTGTCCCGATGCTCCCGGTCTTTTAAGGACCAATACCGGTGCAGGTGCAGGACGCCCTTCTCAAAAATCCCGAAGCACCCCGGCTCCACCTCCCGGATGTCCCGGAATACCCCGCTGCCGGGGGTCCGTCCGGGACCCAGCAGGAGAATTTCGCCTGCCCCCTCCGCCGTCAGCACCGGCTGTGCCGACGGGTGGGCCAGAATGGTCTTGATCTCGGAGGCAAACAGCAGTCCCCTGCCCTTTTGCAGGAAAAAGAGGGGCTTCACCCCCATCCGGTCCCGGGCCAGCAGCAGCTTTTCCGCCCGCTCCATCCAAAGGGCGAAGGCGAAAATGCCGTTGAACCGGTCCAGGGCCGCCGTCCCCCACTCTGCGCAGCCATGCAGGACCACCTCCGTGTCCGAATGGGTCCGGAATTCGTGGCCCAGGCCTTCCAATTCACCCCGCAGCTCCGCCGTATTGTACAGTTCCCCGTTGTACGCCAGAATGTACCGTTCCCCGGCCCATTGGAGCGCCATGGGCTGTGCGCCCCCCGCCGGGTCCACGATGGCCAGCCGGGTATGGAGCAGCGCATGATTTTTTTCGGCATAAACGCCCTGTCCGTCCGGCCCCCGCCGGCGCATGGTCCTCTGCATTTTTTCCAGAATTTTCCCGTCAAAGGGAACATCAAAAATTCCCGCAATGGCGCACATCATTGACCCCACCTTTCTCCCTTTCATGGTATGCTTTTCCAGCGGGGCGTGTGCATGAGCCTTCGGTCCGGCGGTTATGCTAATGCCGGTGATGAATCATGCAGGAAAGTCAAAATCTCTTGAATTCCATTCTGAAAACCGCCCAGATGGGCCAGACAGGCATCCGCTCCACCCTGAAAAGCACCATGCGCCCCACCCTCCGCCGGGCTTTGGAGACCCAGCTTTCGGAGTACGACGGCATTGAACGGGAAGCCCAGGCCATTGCCGAAAGCCGTGGCTGGGAATTGCGGGACCTGGAGCCGGTGGCCAAGGGCATGGCGGATATGGTGACCCGGGCCCGGCTCAGCGGCGGCTGCACGGACTCCCGCATTGCCGCCATGATGATCACGGGCAGCACCAAGGGCATGGTGAAGGGCTTACAGCAGCTGCACCAGTTCAACCGCCCGGATCCCCAGGTGACGGGCCTGTCCCAAAAGCTGCTGGACTGCGAAAACGCAGGCATCCGGCAGATGCAGAGCTTCCTGTGAAGCGGAAAAGGCCCCCGGTTTTTCGGAACCGGGGGCTTTGCCATGGGTTATGGAATTACTTGCTGCGCTTTCTCATGGAGAACCAAAGAGCAGCAGCCAGAACGGCGGAGGTCATCAGGACCAGGGTCGTCATGGCAACATCGAAGGTGTCGCCGGTGGCCGGGGTGGCCGTCTGCTTCTCGCCGCAGTCCTTACACTTGCCGTCGGAACCGTAGTGGTGGCCGGTGGCAGGGATGGAAGAACCGGTGGCCACGGTCTGGCCGCAGCGCTTGCACACGGTATCGCCGGTGTAGCCTGCCTCGGTGCAGGTAGCAGCCTTGGCGTTCTTCACCTCGGTGTCGTGTCCCAGGGCCGGGATGGCGGAGCCGGTAGCCAGAGTCTCGCCGCAGCGCTTACACACGGTGTCGCCGGTGTAGCCTTCCTCGGTGCAGGTGGCGTCCTTGGCGTTCCGCACTTCGGGATCGTGGTCCAGAGCGGCGGTAGCCAGGACCTTGCTGTCGGTGTAGGTCTTACCGGCGAAGGTCACGGTTGCGGTGAAGGTCTCCTCACCAGCCACGCCGCAGGCGGCTTCTTTGGTGATCTCGCAGGTGATGTCGCCGTCCAGCACCTCGGTGTGGCTTGCGTCATTGCCGCAGGTGAAGGTGGCGGTGGCAGCGGTGCCGTCCTCGGTCCAGGTCCAGCTGGGCTCGCCGTAGCTGTGGCCCAGAGGATCGATCACGCTGCCGGTCTCCAGGACCTCGCCGCAGACCTCGCAGACCAGGTCGCCGGTGTAGCCGGACTCGGTGCAGGTTGCATCCTTCACATTTGTGCGCTTGGGGTTGTGGCCCACCTGCTCGATGGCATCCAGCAGGGTCTGGTAGTTGAATACCAGTTCCTTCTGGGCATCGGTCAGGGCATTGTACTCGGCCAGCAGCTCCCGAACTCTCTGCTCGTCGGCAGCGGTCAGCAGGTCGATGGGCTTCAAAGCCTCGATCTTCTTGATGATCTCCAGGACCGCCTGCTCGTCAGGATCGCCGGCAGAAGCGTCGATGTACAGCGTGGCGATGGCGCCGGGGCCGGTCTTGGTACCTGCAAAAGTGGTGACCCGATAGGCGTAGGTGCAGCCGATGTTCAGGGTAGTGGGATCGGTGTAGGCACATTCGGTCAGGCCCTCGGCCAGGGTCTCGAAGCCGTCGTACACCCAGGTATCCTGTTCGCCGTCGGAGACCTTATGGGCCAGGGAGCGCTCCACGGTGTAGGTGACGCTTTCCAGGTCTGCCTGCTTGGCAGCGGTCCAGGTCAGGGCGGCATTGTGCTTGCCGGTCTCGGTGACAGTCAGGTCGATAGGCGTGAAGTAGCTGGACTCCATAACGGTGACGCTGCCCTTTTCAGTGTTGAAGTACTTCTCCCACACGTAGGCGGTGTAGCCGGTTGCGCCCTCCGGATAGTAGAGGTTCAGGCCGAAGTCATTGTAGACATAGCCCACGCCGGTCTCATAGTCAGCCCAGATGCCCACAAAGTTGCAGTACAGCGCCAAGTTGGCAACGGGTCCGGTTGTAGCAGCAGTGGTCTCCAGCAGAGGAGCAGTCATGCCGGTGAAGTAGTAATCCTTCAGGTTGGAGCATCCGAAGAAGGCGTGGTTGCCAATACGCACCAAGGTGCTGGGATAAGTGACCTTCTTCAGGTAGGTGTTGCCACGGAAGGCATGGGCACCTACGCGAACGGTTCCCTCCGGGATCACATACTGCTCCGCATCGCGTCCTGCGGGGTAGAATACCAGCGTTTTTCCGGTGTAGTCGAAGAGGACACCGTCCACACTCTTGAAGGACAGCGAGCGGTTATCCACATACACATTCTTCAGGCTGGTGCAGCCCAAGAATGCACTGGTGGAAACACCGGCGCCCCAATTGGTGACGGATGCCGGGAAAGTGATTTCCTCCAAGGCCTCGCAATTGGTAAAGCCCCGTTCCGGGATTGCAGTCAGGGATGCGGGAAGCATCACCTTCTTGAGGGACGCATTCTCAGACAGTGCGTTGGAACCCATGGTCGTCAGGGTGTCCGGCAGATTCAGCTCCTCCAGACCGGTGCCGGAGAAGGCATAGGAGCCGGTGGCAGTCAGGCCGTAGGGCAGGCTCAGGACCTTCAGAGACTTACAACCCTGGAAGGCGTAGTTGTCGATGGTCAGGCCGTTGGCGGAAGTCTCGAAGTAGACCTCCTCCAAAGCAGACCCCTGGAACGCGTAAGCGCCGATGGTAGTCACAGTGGAGGGAATGTAGAGCTTCTTAATGGTCTTGTTGTTCTGCAGCATCTTATCGGGGATGGCCGTCATGGTAGAGGGAATGGTGAATTCCGTAATCTCATTGGCGGCAGGCCAGATGTAGATGTCGCCGGTCTCCCGCAGCAACAGGATACCATTGGAGGAGGTGTAAATCTTGTTCCCCTCTGCTACAGAGATACTCTTCAGGCTGTTGGCCTTGTCAAAAGCATTTTTCGCAATGGAGGTCAGGCTGGCAGGCAGGGTTACCTCAGTAATGTAGGCCGTCTTTTTGAAGTTCAGGTAGGCAAAGGCATAGGAACCAATCGTCTCCAGCGTCTCCGGGAATTCCAGGGTCTGGGCCTCATAACACTGATAGAATCCGTAATTGCCAATGTCTGTCAGTTTTGTTCCAGTAAAATCGAAGTCCGTCAGCATTCTGCAGCAATAGAAGGCATTCTTTCCGACATGCTCCAACTTGCTGGGCCAGCCGAAATCGGTCAGCGCATAGCAATTGTAGAATGCATAATTTCCGATCTCCGTAACATTATCGGACATCGCCAGGTTTTTCAGGGCCTTCACTCCGTAGAAAGCCCGGGTGGGAATGACCGTTGCGCTGCCGCAGTCCACATCCGTAAGTGCGGAGCATCCGCTGAAGGCATACTCCCCCAACATTGTTACCGATGCAGGCAGAATTGCCTTTTTCAGCTTGGAGCAGCCATTGAAGGCGTACTTTGCAACCTCAGTCAGACCATCCGGGAAAGTCACGGATGTCAGCGAGGAGCAGTTATTGAAAGCATAATCGTCAATGCAGGTCACACCGGCAGGAAGATCCGCCGCCTTCAGGGCAGCGCACTTATTGAAAGCATACGCCGGAACGGCAGTCAGAGACTTGCCGAAGCCAACCGTTGCAAGCTTGGTGCAGCCATCGAAGGCGCTGACGCCCAAGCTGCTCATGCCGTCCGGGAAAGTGATGGCCGTCAGGCCGGTGCAGCCATAGAAGGCCTTGTCACCGATGGACTTCATGCTGGCGGGCAGGGTGATGGTGGTCAGGCTGGTCTTGGAATAGAAGGCAGAGGGACTGATGGTCTCCACGCCATCGGCCACGGTGTAACTGGTGGCCTTGAAGGAATCGGTGGCGGCGATCAGGGTCTTGCCGTCGGCGGTGTAGAGAACGCCCGCATCATCCAGCCGGATGTTGGCGCCATCCTCCACCACGATGCCCGTGAATTTGGCGCACTTCAGGAACAGCTGGGTACCCAGGGTCAATGTGGGAGCCTTGTAAGTGGACGGGAAGATGAGTTTGGTCAGGTTCTTGCAGTTCTGGAAGGCCTTGTCCCCGATAAAAGTAAGGTTATCAGGTACAACAAACTCCGTCAGTGCCGTGTCGCCGTCAAAAGCAGATACGCCGATAGAGGTCAGCTTGGGAGCCGTAAACTTTTCCAGAGCTGTATCCTTGGAGAACGATCCGTTGCCCATCTCCGGAGTACCCAGAATGGTTACTTCCTTCAAGCCTGTGTTGTATGCAAAGGCATTTCCGGCCAGATAGGTCACCGTCTCGGGAATCGTAACGGCGGTCATCGCATTGTTTCTCTGGAAGCAGGCCTGACCGATGCTGGCGACATTCTTCAAATCAGGAAGCTCGGTAAGACCGCAGGCGAAGAAGGTCCGGGCAGGCAGTTCCTTCAAAGCGGCGGACAGGACCGCACGCTGCAGCTTGGTGCAGCCGTTGAACTGGCCGCCTGCTGCATTCAGACCGTTGAAGCTGTCGGACATAGTCACAGAGGTCAGTTCCGCACAGCCATAGAAAGCACTCTCGCCCAACTCAGTCAGTGCATCACCGAGCACCAGATCGCCTGCAAGGGCTTTGCAGTTGGAGAAGGCGTTCTTACCCACACTGGTCACACTTGCCGGAAGAACAGTATCGCAGTTCACACTCGCCAGACTGGTGCAGCCCTGGAAAGCGCCCTCTCCGATGGTCTTCAGGGATTCGGGAAGGTTGACGGATTTCAAATTGGAGCAGCCGTAGAAGGCACGATAATTGATTTCCTCAACACCGGTGGGCAGGGTCACGGTAATCACACCGGCATTGCCCTTGAATGCCTGTTCACCGATGACCCGAACGCCGTCAGGAACGACAACATTGGATTCTCCACCGCTGTAAGCAACCAGCGTATCACCCACAATCTGGAAGCTGCCGGTTGTAGAGGCCTTGGCGACAGTCACCTCCACCTCAGCAGTAGCGCCGGTGGCCTTGGCGGTGGCGGTAACAATTGCTGTACCGGCACCCACAGCCGTGAGCTTCGCATAGCTGGTGAAGTATTCACCTTCGGGACCATTGGGCTCCACTGTAACCACCTTTGTATCGGAAGAGGACCACTCCAGCGTCAGATCGGTGGCATAGAAAGGTGCATAAGCGTAAAGTCGCACATCGGTATTGGTGCCGCCCTCCACCATGGAGACAGCAGTTCGGGTGAGCTTCATCTCCTCGATGGAAACGGCAGGACCTACCTCGTCAGTGACAGTCACATCGCAGGTAGCCATCATGTCGGGCCATACGGTGGAAGATACGGTGATGGTAGCCGTACCGGTGGACTTAGCCGCCACGATACCGCTGCGGACTTCCACCACATCCTCGTTGGAGGAGGTCCAGGTCAGGTGCTGGTCGGTGGCATCATCGGGGGTCACGGTAGCCGTCAGGGTGTCGTGGCCATTCAGAGGCAGGGTCAGGCTGGTCTTGTCCAGGCTGATGCCGGTGACGGCCTGCTCCGGCAGACGCACCCGGAAGGCGCACTGGTTCATGGCGTAGTCATAAGCCACCACGTAGAAGCAGCCCTTGGTCAGCGTCTTGTAGAAGTCGGTCACGTCGAAGGTGTACTTGAACTCTTCGTAGGGTCCGGGGACCGTGCCGTCATCCTTCACGGCCGGGTAGATGCCCTCGTAGTAGTTGCTGCCGGTGCTGATCTCCAGCTTTCCGGAGTTGTTTCTCTTCTCCTCGGCGGAGTATAGCGTTGCGCCGGCCAACGCAAAGTTATCGGCCAGGGTCACATCCAGGTAGACCCGTCCGTCGTCACCCTTGCGGAAGCGCAGGTTATCCCGATCCAGAATGTAGGGCATTTCGCCGTCGGAGGTGAAGTTGAAGGAGTATGTATTGTTCTTATTGTTCTGTGCGTTCACGCCGTCCACATAAGCGGTGACGGTGTAGGTCATGTGGGTGTTGCTGGGGATCAGCACAATCTCCCTGCCGGTCAGCGCAGGCCATGCCTCACCGATCAGTCCGGCCCGAACCTTTCCAGTGCTGGAGTTGTACATAGCCTTGCGAACATTCATTTCACTCCACTGCTTGTACACGGCACCGGTATCCGCATCCACAATGGTGCCCATGGCAGTCTTGGCGCCGCGGAGCATACCGGCCTGCAGGTAGTACAGGTTGCCCATGCCGTTGCCGCCGCCCAGGTCAACGCTGATCCGGTCTGCGGAGGTGACGGGTTCCGGCCAGCCCTCAGGGACCTTGAAGGGATACGTACCCAGCGGGAACAGGTACATCATGGCGTACACGCCGGTGGGAGCTGTCTGGAACATCTTGGTGGAGGCGTCATTATAAATGTCGGAATCCTCCAGGATGGGGGCCTCGCTCCAGTCGCCGTAGAAGCCCAGGAAGGGGATGGACAGACTGGGATCATCGTCGTTCGTCAGCTCCACGAAGCCTTCCACATAGATACCGTTGGGGAACTTGGCAAGATACTCCTTGTCGCTGTCGGAGAGGCGTACTTTCACGTTGATGGTGGCCTCGCCGTTGCCGCTGACGGTGACGGTGTTGCCGTCCAAGGTGCCGCCGGACACGCTGATGGTCACGTCCGGGCTCAGGGCATGGCCCTGCTGAAGGATGTAGCCTGCGTCGCTGGCCGTCTCGGTCTGGACCTGTGCATCGACGGCATAACTGCGGGCAACCGCCGTCATATTTTTCAGCACGAAGCTCAGGTCATAGATGCCGGTACGGTTGGCATCATCGCCCAACTCGATCTTGGTCCGCTCGGAATCCCGAACGTACAGGTAAGCAGGGGTGGAAGTGGCGGCAGACAGGTCCACCATGCCGGCACCCTGCTTCCGGGGAGAATAGGCCACACCGGAGTCCTCGTAGAGGATGTCGGCAGTGCTCATCAGGATCCGGTTGGCCAGAACCTGCTTTTCCTTATCGGAGAGGCCGGCAGCAATCTTGTTCAGATATTGCTTCATGGCGGCGGACACACCGGACATATAAGGTGCCGCCATAGAAGTGCCGCTCATGTAGCCGTACTGGGCAAAGGGCAGCGAGGAATAGATGTCGCCGCCGGGGGCGGTGATTTCCGGCTTCAATTCCAGAGAGGGCAGGGGGCCCCAGGAGGAGAAGTCGCTCATGGTGACGGTACCCTTATCCTCGGAGGACACGGTCAGGGTCTTGTTTTCCTGCTCCGCCATGGCCATGCCGTTGGCATGGCTGATGCTGACGGTGGGGATACGGTAATCGGTGACGGACATATTCAGAAGATAGCCGTCCAGATTGTTGTAAATAACGCAGGCCACGGCACCGGCATCGGCAGCGTTGATCTGCTTCTGCTCGAAGGACAATCCGCCACGCTGGACCAGAGCCACTTTGCCGGTCACGTCCAGGCCCTCATAGTCGGACTTATCGCCGCTGCCACCCACGACCACATACTCCAGGGTCTTGCTGGTCTCGCTGCCGAGCAGCAGAGAAGCGAAGTCGTGGCCGGTGACATCATTGTAGGGGACCCGTCCGGCATCGGTGCGGAAAGCGGCAGCCGCCGCCGTATCCACGGAAGCCACGGACAGGGAGGCATCATAGGAAGAAGGAGAACCGATGATGCCGGTATCCGGGTCGGAGGTGGAGGCGTAGTCGCCCTGTGCGCCGCCCCGGCTGGAGGAATAGGCGTTGCCAGCGGAAACGTCCAGCAGGATACCGGCGGACTTCACCAGGTCATAATACTTGGTGACGGCGCTGGTGTCCTCCTCCCGGGAGAAGCCGCCGCCGCTGCCCAGGGACATATTGATGACGTCCACATCCAGAAGCAGCGCATCGTTCAACGCCGCCAGGATGTTGTCGGTGGAAGCGCCGCTGGTACTGTCCGAAAAGACCTTGAAGATAGCCAGCTGGGCCTCCGGGGCCTGACCGGAAAAGGTCACGTTGCCGTCGCTGTCCACGGTCTTGCCCGCAGCGATACCGGCCACATGCGTGCCATGGTCGTTGCCGTAGTTGGTAACGGCTTCGGCAGAGGGGATAACATCCGCATCCTTGTCGGCGTAGTCAAAAGCAAATGGAACCTTGCCGCTCTTGTAGAGCATATCCGCCGTCAGCAGATTCAGCTGGCTGGAGGTGCTGTTGTTCTGGGCATACCAGAGGGCAGCGTAGCTGTAAGCGGTAACTTTGGTCTTGCCATCCACCTCTTCGGTGGTATAGAGCAGCTTTTCCAGAGCGGCCTTCTGCAGCTTCTGTACGGTCGGATCGTTGGCAAAGGCCTCATGGTTGACGTCCAGGCCTGTGTCCACGATACCGATGAGCATTCCCTCGCCCTTATAATCGGTATTGTTGGAGTAAGCGGCTACCTCGGCAGGGCTGAGGGCCTCGCCCATGGTAGCCTCACCCATCACGTCGGGATAGTAGGTCTCGCAGAGGACCACCCGGGCCACGCCGTCCACGGCTTCAATGGCTTCGATGTCGCCATAGGGAACCTCGGCGCTGAAACCGCTGATGATGGCTGCGTAGGAGAATACGTACTCCGGCTCGATACCCTCGGCGGCGATGGCGCTTTTCACGTCCGCCTCCATGGTAGAGATCTCGGAGAGCTGGTCCTGTGCCGCCTGGGTCCGCTGGAAGTCCATCATGGACATGGCGGAATCCACCCGGTCACGCACATCCAGCAGGCTGTCCGTATCCAGCTCCACGATCACCCGGACCAGCTCGTCCGGGTCGGGCAGCTCGGATTCGGAGACCTTGTCCGTATCCATATTTTCCTCGAACATACTCTTCCGATCTGCATCGGTCAGTTCGTCGGTCACATCCTCAACACTGAGTTTGCCCCAGTTGTCGTCGGAGGAACCGGTGGTCGCCGCCAAGGCCGTCGCCGGCAGGGAGGTAAACACCAGCACCAACGCCAGGAGCATCGCCAGGAGGCGTGTGTTCATCCGTTTCATTGTCAACATCCTTTCGCTTTTGTCCGACATTGTCCGCAGGTCATGGACGTATGTTGGAACATGATATATCATTATAGCGACGACTGTCTGAAAATGCAAGATTAAAATTCACAATTTCTTAAAATAATTTTCACCGCCCGTTCATGCCCCATTCCCCCTTCCGATTTGCAAGTCCGCATTCATTTTAATGCACCGCAGACGTTTGTCCGTCAAAAATCTGCATGGTATCTTGCATGGACTATGCTCCGCCATTCATGGAATGGCACCATTTTGCCCGGGGCAGCATATCCTGAACTGAAGCATTGAATTTTAAGGAGGGATCTTCTTGCCATCCATCGGATACTTACAGGTCCGGGCCTTCGCCAGCTCCGCCCGGATTCCCCTGGCCAACGTAGCCGTTTCCGTCCAGACGCCCCTTGGCACCCTGCTGGCTGCCCGGCTCACCAACCGCAGCGGAATGCTGGACACCCCCATTCCCATTGAAGTCCCCAACCGTTCCGCCGGATTGGCCCCGGACACCGGGGTAGTTCCCTTCACCCAAGTGAATCTGTTTGCCCGGAAGGAAGCCTACGAGCAGATCGGATCGGAGAATGTCCAGATTTTTCCGGGGGTCATTACAACCCAAAATCTGCCCATGATCCCCCTGGCGGAGTTTCCGGACGCCTATGATAAGTCCGAGATTTTCAACACCCCGCCCCAGAATTTATAGAAAGGAGCTGCCTATGTCCGTCGTCGCACCCTATATTCCCCGGACCATTACCGTACATCTGGGTCCTCCGGATTCCAACGCCGCCAATGTGACCGTTCCCTTTTCCGACTATGTAAAAAACGTAGCCTCCAGCGAAATTTACCCTACCTGGGACGAAAGTGCCCTCCGGGCCAACATTCTGGCCATCATCTCCTTTGCCCTGAACCGGGTGTACACGGAATTTTACCGAAGCCGGGGGTACGATTTCGACATCACCAATTCCACAGCCTACGATCAGGCTTTTGTCAACGGTCGGGGCTTTTTCGACAATATATCCCGGCTGGTCGACGAACTGCTCACCAGCTATCTCCGCCGTCCCGGCTTCGTGGAGCCTCTGGCGGCAAAATTCTGCAACGGCACCACCGTCACCTGTGACGGTCTCAGCCAATGGGGCAGTCAGAATCTTGCCCGACAGGGGTACAGCGCCCCGGAAATTCTCAACAGCTACTACGGAAATGTAGAAATTGTCCCCAACGCCCCCGTCCGCTCCCCTTCCCCATCCTATCCGGGCACGCCCCTGCGCCGGGGCAGTCAGGGATCCGATGTAACGGTCATTCAGGTTGCTCTGAACCGCATCGCCCAGAATTACCCGGCCATTCCCCGTTTGGATTCCGTGGACGGGATTTTCGGCCCCCGGACGGAGGCCGCCGTCCAGCGGTTCCAGGAGATTTTCGGTCTCAGCCCCGACGGCATTGTTGGCCCCGCCACCTGGAACGCCATCGTCCGGCTGTACACCGCCGTGACCCAGCTGAACGAGCTGCGGAGCAAGGGCCAGCAATTCTATGCCATCAACTATGCCGCCCCCGGTTCTTTACAGGTGGGCAGCAGCGGAGAAAAGGTCAGGCTGCTGCAATATTGGCTGTCGGTACTGTCCTCGTTTATTTCCGCCATCCCCGCCCCCACGGTGGACGGCATTTACGGCAGTGGTACCCGTGCCGCCGTGCTGGCAGCCCAGCGCTTCTTGGGCCTGCCGGAGACGGGGAACGTGGACAACGCCACTTGGGAGGCCATTTATAATCAGTATTCCGGCATTGAAAATACCGCCCTCCGGTCCGGAGAGAACTTCCCCAACCAAGGCCGGACAGCGGTCCCGGCCTTGGCCCGGCAGGGCCGCGCACCGGAAAAGACCGCGCTGACCCAATTCCCCGGAAAAGACCTGGCTCTGGGCAGCCGGGACCCGGTGGCCCGGGAGGTGGTACGATGAGACCGGAAGAATCTTTCCAGAATCAAAGCGTCCGAAGCCTCCAAACCATGCTGCGGGTCATTTCCATGGCGGACCCACGCCTGCCTATGGTCATTCCCGACGGGATTTTCGGCCCGACGACCCGCCGGGCGGTGTCGGAATTCCAGCGGTTCATGGGTTTGCCTGTAACGGGCATTGCGGACCAGGCCACCTGGGACGCCATCGTCCCCGTTTACACGGCGGCGCTGCTGCACATCGGCCCGTCGGAGTCCATCGATGTGGTACTGACAGAAATTCTGCGGCCCGGCATGGCCAGCCCCTGGCTCTACCCGGCGCAAGCCATGCTTCTGTTCCTGGCTCCCGGGCTAGGCCAATCGCCGGGGCCTGCCGTTACCGGTCTTCTGGACGAGGCCACTGAAAAAGCCCTGCTGGCCCTCCAAAAGATAGCCAATCTCCCCAGGACCGGCTGCCTGGATGCCGCCACTTGGCGCTCCCTGTCCCATCTTTATACGCTCCAGGCCCTGCGGCAGTCCGGAGAGAATTAAAATTTTCTTAATTCGGCAGAACATGGAAAGAATTCTCTTGATAAAACCTCCGATTTGTCGTATAATGGTCCCCAAAGTAGTGGGGAAGTTCCCCGGAGGAAGCTATGTTCGTAAAAAATTGGAAAAAAGAGATTTTCACCATCCCGAATCTGCTCAGTCTGTTCCGGCTGTTGCTGATTCCGGTCTATGTGACCATTTACCTGAACGCCACCACCATGGAACATTATTTTCTCTCCGCCGCCATTCTGGCGGTGTCCTGCCTGACGGACATGATTGACGGAAAGATCGCCCGGAAATTCCACATGATCTCCAACCTGGGCAAAATTCTGGATCCGGTGGCCGACAAGGCTACCCAGTTCACCCTCATCATCTGTCTGGCCGTGAAGCACCCGGCACTGTGGTATCTGGTGGGCCTGTTTATCATTAAGGAAGGCTTTCAGGCCATCGCCGGTATGATCCTGCTTCGCAGCGGCCGCATTCTGAAGGGGGCGCTGATCACTGGGAAGGTCTGCACCACGGTCCTGTTCATCAGCCTGATTGCATTGGTGTTGCTGCCGGAGCTTTCCGAGAACATTGTCCGGTGGATTGTTCTTTTTGACAGCCTCTTTATGTGGGTAGCCTTTGTGGATTACATTCTGGCCTTCAGCGGAAAAAAGTCCAAATTTGAAAACCTCAACGAGGACCCCAATCACCCGGAAGCGTAAAAATTTCCCGGACCTGTTTTCAGGTCCGGTTTTTTTCTTGCCGCAGGAGCCAGCCGAGAAACGCTCCCAAAGTATTGCAAATCACATCGTCCACATCCGCCACGCCAAGGCCGGTGGTCCATTGGAGCATTTCCAGGCTGGCACTAAGCAGCGCCGCCGTCAGGAGCATCCGCACCATCCGCCCCTTCCAGAAATTTTCCCGGCCCAGCAGGATGCCCAGGGGCAGAAATAGCAGCACATTCCCCACCAGTTCCCGCAACGGGATGACTGCCAGCCGAAAGCCCACGTTCCGCCAACAGAGGTACACCCGCCAGACCCCCAGAAAGGGGACGAAACTCCCCTGCCCCGGCGCTCCCGGCCTGCGGCCAAAGAGCAGCAGCCAGCCCAGGACCAGCAAATATCCCCAAAGCATGAGACGCTTTTTCACGGTGTCCCTCCCTTCGTCGTTTTGACCGAAAAATCCTTTGTGCAGCTTTTCCGGAGGGGGTCTCTTTTCGGCAAAAGAGAGAAAATTCCGGAATTGAAAAATATGGATTGACATTTCCCCGTTTCGGGTGTATGCTGTTGCTGTATGGAAATTAAAACGTTTGAAAAAGTCCGGCGGTTTTGTCCGTCTTTTTCTTTCCCGGAAATTTAAAACGTTTTTAATTCCTGTATCCCATTATTTTCACGTAGTATTTCAATTTTTAGAGCCGGTAACACTGGCAGGAAAGGAAGCAACTGTTATGGAAAAGAATTGGCTGGGTCTGGAAGGCAAAGTATTCATCGTCACCGGCGGCGCATCCGGCATCGGCAAGGCCGTTGTGGAGGAGCTGCTCAGCGACGGCGCAAAGGTCTCCGTCTGCGACATGAACCCCAACGCCCCCACCTATGAGAACGGCGAAGTCCTCTACATCCCCACCAACGTGACCAGCAAGGAGAGCGTGGACGCCATGGTAGCCAAGACCGTGGAGACCTACGGCCATCTGGACGGCATCGTGAACAACGCCGGCATCAACATTCCCCGCCTGCTGGTGGACGAGGGCCATCAGTACGAACTGGACGAGGCCGTATGGGATAAGGTCATGAACGTGAACCTGAAGGGTGTGTTCCTGTGCGCCCAGGCTGCCGCCCGTGTGCTGGTTGCGCAGCGCAGCGGCGTTATCCTGAACATGTCCAGCGAGAGCGGTCTGGAAGGCTCCGAGGGCCAGAGCGTTTACGCCGCCAGCAAGAACGCCGTGAACTCCCTGACCCGTTCCTGGGCCAAGGAACTGGGCAAGAAGGGCGTCCGTGTGGTCGGCGCTGCCCCCGGAATCTTGGAGGCTACCGGCCTGCGTACCCTGAGCTATGAGACCGCTCTGGCTTACACCCGCGGCATCACCATTGAGGAACTGCGTGCCGGCTATGCCAAGACCAGCACCACCCCCATGGGCCGCAGCGGCAAGCTGACGGAAGTGGCCAATACCGTGGCTTTCCTGCTGTCCGACCGGGCCAGCTATGTGGACGGCGTGACTCTGAACATCGCCGGCGGCAAGACCCGTGGCTAAGGGTCTGCAACCCCCATGACCAACATCCATGACGTGGCCCGGCAGGCCGGGGTGTCCATCAGTACGGTGTCCCTGGCTCTGAACGGCAGTCCCCTGGTAAAGGAGGAGACCCGCCGTCACGTCCAGCAGGTGGTGAAGGAACTGGGCTATGTGCCCAACAACGGGGCCAGGAGCCTTCGACAGGGCCGGACCCATTCCCTCGGTGTCATTTATATGAGCGAGACCGAGGAAGATATGTTCTACGCAGACTACAATGACGACCACACGGCGGGGCTTTCCTCCATGAGCATCGTCAACGGCATCATGCAGTCCATCATGGGCAGCCAGTACGGCGTGGTCTCCGAGCATTACTGCGCCCGGTCCGGTTCCCTGCCCCATATCATCGAATCCCAGCGGGTGGACGGGGTCTTTCTGGTGGCCTCACCCTACTCCCGGCCCTTTATCGAAACCCTGCAGTCCATCGGTCTGCCCTTCGTGGTAGTCGGCGTGGACTGTCAGGCCCCGGGGGTAGATTCCTTCTGGGCCGAATCCGCCGCAGGCATCACCCTGGCCCTCCGGCATCTGGCCGAGACCGGCCATAAGAACGTGTGCCTGGTCAACTGCACGGACGTGTTTGGCTCCAGCCATTCCCGCCACGATGCTTTTGTTGCCACGGCACGGCATTGTGGCCTGACCCTGTCCCCGGATTGGGAAATAATTGCCCCCACCAACTGTGGCCGCAGCAGCTACGAAGCCTTCCGCCGCTATTGGGAAGCCGGGAACCGGCCCGACGGAATTATTGCCGGAAACGGCTATCTTGGGCTGGGCGTTCTGCGGTTCCTCTATGAGCAGGACATCCGCATTCCCCGGGACGTGTCCCTCATCACCGGAGAGGACTCCGTGCTTTCCGGCTACGCCGTGCCTCACCTGACCAGCATCAACATCGGCAAGGAAGAACTGGGCCGCCGGGCGGCCGAGGCCCTCATTGCCCGCATCCACGACCCGGACCGTCCCCCGGTGTGGTACACCCAGCCGCCGAGACTGGTGTGCCGGGCGTCCGTACTGGACAGAAATCACCTAGAAAGCAGGTAATGCCATGGAAAAACAATTCGACGTGATCGTCGCCGGCGGCGGCCCCGCCGGAATTGCAGCCGCCGTATCCGCCGCCCGATGCGGGGCCAATACCGCCCTCATCGAGCGCTACGGCATTCTGGGCGGCATGATGACCTCCGGCGCCGTTCATCCCATTCTGGGCAATACGGCCCCCAACACCATGTATCAGGAGGTCTGTGCGCTGCTGAACGAGGGCCATGAGAACGTGCCCAAGGACACCACCCGCAACGGCTCCGAAATTCATGTGGACCCGGAGGAAGCCAAGTACCGCCTGCTGAAGCTGGTCTGCGACAGCGGCGTGAAGCTGTATCTGCAAACGCCCATCGCAGACGTGTGCAAGGACGGCGACCGGGTCACCGGCGTGACCGTAGTCACGCAAGACGGCCTGGTGACTTTGAACGCAAAGTGCGTGGTGGATTCTACCGGCGACGGCTTCGTAGCCTACCGGGCCGGGGCGGAATACCATGTGGGCCGGGAGAGCGACGGCAGATGCCAGCCCCTGAGCACCGAGTTCACTTTGGAAAACGTGGATGAAGCCCGGGCCATCACCTGCTGGGGCGGCAGCGACCCGGTGACCATGCCCGACGGGAAGAAGTTCTCCGTATTCTGCCGGGAGGCCCATGACCGGGGCGAACTGCCCGAAAACGTGACCATCGTCCGGCTCCACCGGACCTTCTACCCCGGCGAGCGGAACGTGAACGCCACCCAAGTAAACGGTCTGGATTCCCTCCATGCCGAGGGCATCACCGACGCAGAACTGAAACTCCGGGGGCAAATCCCTCAGATCGTGGCGTTCCTGCGGAAGTATGTGCCGGGCTACGAGAACTGCCGGGTGAAGTCCAGCGGCTCCACCCTGGGCGTCCGGGAAACCCGCCGCATCCAGGGTCTGTACACCATTTCCGACGAGGATGTGGAGAAGGGCGCCCGGTTTGCGGACGTGGTGGTCCATCGGGCCTGGTTCCTCATCGACATTCACAACCCCGCAGGCGGCGGTCAGGCGGAGGGCCATTCTCAGCCCGCCACCCCCTACGACATTCCCCTGCGGAGCCTGGTCCCCGCCGGACTGGACGGCTTGCTGCTCAGCGGCCGGTGTATTTCCGGCACCCACCGGGCCCATGCCTCTTACCGGGTCATGGCCGTGTGCCTGGCCACCGGTCAGGCGGCCGGTATCGCCGCCGCCCTGTGCGCCAAGGAGGGCATCCAGCCCAAGGACCTGCCCGCCAGCGAGGTCCAGCAGGTGCTGACCGCCTACGGCGCCCAGCTGTGGGATCAGGAATAAGCAAAATAGCGAGCATCCCCGGCGAGAACGTCTATCCGTTCCCGCCGGGGATTTTTTATAAATTCTCACCGCCCGTATTGACATTCTCCTGGTTTTTTGCGGTTCATACCAGAAAAGCCCAGAAAAAATCCAATTCTGAAGAACATCAGGAGGTATTGCATTATGAACACAATCAAACGATTTCTTTTGGGGATGTCTCTGTTCCTGGGCGGCATTCTCGGCTGGGGCGCATGGATGATTGCAAACATCATCGCATTTAATGCTTCCGGTGGAAATGTTGATATCATTATGGAATTGCAGCACGCCCAGCCCGTGTCCATTCTTTGGCTCCTGCTGTTCCTGATTGGCCTCTGCACCATGGCCTAGGACCTGCTGCAGAAGAAGGAACCGAATAAAATGACCGCCGAGGTTGCACACAGCCCCGGCGGATTTCTTATTCAAATGCCATATCCGAAAAAGCTGCTACCAAATGCGCCCTGGCCCGGTCCTGGGAGAAAAGCCGCCAGGCCTCGTCTCTG
>OIWM01000071.1_pt1 | contig 111522 bp, 113 predicted proteins | sample 1587451 | NCBI WGS metagenome assembly OIWM01 (sample SAMEA3888907, study PRJEB22519) | human gut metagenome | biome: human gut; feature: human-associated habitat; material: faeces | place: Denmark | collected 2011 | reverse complement strand
GGAGGTGCAGATCCCGCAGCTGCCCCGCGCCGCCATCGCCCGCGCCAGCGTGGACACGAACGGCAAAATTATTGTCACCGACGACATGAACAAGGCCATTGAGGCCGTGAACATCATTGCGCCGGAGCACCTGGAAATCTGCGTCGATGACCCGTTCGCGGTGCTGAACTCGGTGCAGAACGCGGGCAGCATCTTCCTGGGCAAAAACGTGCCCGAGGCACTGGGCGACTACTTTGCCGGCCCGAACCACACGCTGCCCACCAGCGGCACGGCGCGGTTCTCGAGCCCGCTGGGCGTCGATGATTTTGTGAAGAAGTCGAGCTTTATCTATTACACCCGCGAAGCCCTCGGCGAGGTGCAGGGACGCATCGCCAATTTTGCCGAGCACGAGGGGTTACATGCCCATGCCAGGAGTGTGACGATCCGGTTTGAGGAATGAGCTTGCCAAAAAGGAAGCATCCGAGGTTGAAGCAGCATGATTATAGTGAACCGGGTGCGTATTTTATAACGGTGTGTACCAAAAATAAGGCGCACATTCTTTCCCGGATCGTTGTTGACCTTCCGTCATCCGTAGGGCGGGATGCCCTCATCCCGCCGCGGGTTCAACTGCTGCCTGCCGGGAAAATTGTGGACGATTTAATTCGCCGCACGGAAACGGTTTACGACAATGTCACCGTGGATGCGTATGTTATCATGCCGAACCATCTGCACATTCTTTTTCATATCCATGCACCCGGGAACGGCGGCGGGATGGGGGCATCCCGCCCTACGATTCACCAAATGGTTCGTGCCATCAAAACGGGGACTACACGCCGCCTCGGCCATTCCATCTTTCAAACATCCTACTACGATCATGTCATACGCGGGCCGCGGGATTATGATGAAATCTTCCAATACATCCAAAACAATCCCGCCAAATGGCCCCACGATCAATTCTACACTTCGGACGGGGAGGAACACCCATGAGCCGTTATTTTACCAAAACTCTCGCTTCGCTGGAGCCGTACACCCCCGGCGAACAGCTTAAAATCGCTGACATTGTCAAACTCAACGCCAACGAAAACCCGTACCCGCCCGCGCCCGGCGTGGCGGCGGCGGTGGCCGCGGCGGTGCCGGGGCTGCGGCTGTACTCTGATTTGACCAACGGCGATCTCAACGCCGCCATCGCGCGCCACTGGGGCGTGCGCCCGGAGAATATCCTCTGCGGCAACGGCAGCGACGAGAACCTGCTGCTGGCCCTGCGCGCGTTCTGCGACGAAAGCACGCCGCTGTCCTTCGCCGATGTGACCTACAGCTTTTACACGGTGCTGTGTGATTTGCTGCACATCCCGCAGCACATCATCCCGCTGGAGGCTGACCTGACCATCGACCTGAAAAAATACTGCGGCCTGCACGAGACGATTGTCATTGCCAACCCGAACGCGCCCACCAGCCTGCTGGCCCCGGTGGATGCCATCGAGGAGGTGCTGCAAACGAACCCCGACAACATCGTGATCGTGGACGAGACCTACGTCGAGTTCGCGCCTGCCGGGTCGTCCTGTCTGCCGCTTTTGGAAAAATATGACAACCTCGTCATCACCCATACCTTCTCCAAAACGCACAATCTGGCGGGCGCACGGCTGGGCTTCTGCATTGCGCGGCCCGCGCTGATTGCCGACATGAACCGCGTCAAGTTCAGCTACAGCCCCTACAACGTCAACGCCATGACCCAGGCCGCGGGCGCGGCGGCGATCTCCGACGAGACCTATTTTGCCGATGTAACGGCAAAGGTCATTGCCGAGCGCACCCACACCACCGACGAGCTGCGCCGCCGCGGGTTCACGGTGTTTGACTCGGCCACAAATTTTTTGTTCGCGACCACGGACCGTATGTCCTGTGTGGAAATTTTTGAAAAGCTGCGCGCCCGCGGCATTTTGATCCGCCACTTCAACGCGCCGCGCATCTCGGACTATCTGCGCATCACGATTGGCACGCCCGAGCAGATGCAGCGGTTCTTTGCGGCGCTGGATGAGATCCTGGGTGAATAAATGCCGCTCCTGCAGCGCAAGACACCGCGCCTGAAGGGCTATGATTCCATTCTCACCAACCCGGCCCGCTGGGCCATGGATAAGTTTTATACAGAGGGGGAGAACCATACATGATCGCAATCGTTGACTACGGCGTGGGCAACCTGTTCAGCCTGTCGTCCAGCGTCAGAAGCCTGGGCGCAGAGGTGCGGGTGACCCGCGACGCCGCGGACCTGCGGGCGGCGGATCATATCCTGCTGCCGGGCGTCGGGGCGTTCGCCGACGCAATGGCCAAGCTCGAAGCCACGGGCCTTGTGCCCGTTCTGCGCGAGGAAACGCAGAAAAAGCCGCTGCTGGGCATCTGCTTAGGCATGCAGCTGCTGTTTGAAAAAAGCTGCGAGTACGGCGAGCACCGCGGTCTCGGCCTGATTCCCGGCGAGGTCTGCCCGCTGGCGGACGACCTGACCGATCCGGCGCTCAAGGTGCCGCACATCGGCTGGAATGCCATGGACATTGTGCCCGGGCGCGAGGACGACCCGCTGTTCAAGTACGTCAAAAACGGCGAGTACGTCTATTACGTACACAGCTATTACGCCAAAAACTGCGCTGCATCGACACTGGCGACGAGCGACTACAGCATCCCCGTCACGGGCGCGGTGCGGCAGGGGCTGGTGTACGGCACCCAGTTCCACCCCGAAAAATCCGATGATACCGGCCTGCGGCTGTTAAAAGCCTTTGCCGAGCTGTAAGCGAGAGGGAGGAAATACCATGAAGCTATACCCCGCCATTGACCTGCGCGGCGGCCAGGCCGTGCGGCTTTATCAGGGCGATTACGACCGGATGACCGTCTACAACGCAGACCCCGTCGCCCAGGCGCAGCAATTTATCGACGCAGGTGCGAAGTATTTGCATGTCGTCGATCTGGACGGCGCCAAGGACGACACCACGGCCAATTTGCAGACGATTGCCGCCATTGCCAAGCTGGGCGGCCTCAAAATCGAGGTCGGCGGCGGCATCCGCGACGAGGCGCGCATCCAACGGTATCTTGACCTCGGCGCGGACCGCTGCATTCTGGGCACGGTGGCCGTAAAAAACTTCGATTTCACGGCAGAAATGGCACAGAAATACGGCGCACAGATTGCCGTCGGCGTTGACATGAAGGACGGCGCTGTCGCTGTCAACGGCTGGAAGGAGGTCACCCCCGAACCGGGCGTGGCATTCTGCCGCCGCTGCGCCAATGCGGGCGTCAAGGCCATTATTGCCACCGATATTTCCCGGGACGGCACGATGCAGGGCACCAATATGGCGCTGTACCGTGAGCTTTTGACGATTCCCGGCATCGAGGTCACGGCCAGCGGCGGCATTGCCGCCATGGCCGAGCTGGCCGAGCTTTCCGCCATGCACTGCCACGCAGCCATTTTGGGGAAGTCGATTTATACGGGAGCGATTGATCTGGCCGAGGCCGTGAGGCTGTACGAAAGCAAGTGAGGAGAGGAGAGTCTCCGTAGCAGAGACATTTCCTAACTCCTCTCTGACAAAAGGGGGAGTGAATGTATGATAACCAAACGCATAATTCCTTGTCTGGACGTCAAAAACGGGCGCGTGGTCAAGGGTGTCAACTTTGAAGGATTGCAGGACATGGCCGATCCCGTCGAGATGGCGCGGTACTACAACGCCTCCGGCGCGGACGAGCTGGTGTTCTACGATATTACCGCCAGCGTCGAGGGGCGCGGGCTGTTCACCGATATTTTGCGCCGGGTCGCAAGCCAGATTTTTATCCCGCTGACCGTCGGCGGCGGCATCAACACGCTGGACGACTTTGACCGCGTGCTGAAATGCGGCGCGGACAAGGTCAGCGTCAACTCGGGGGCCATCCGCAACCCCGGCATCATCCCGGCTGCCGCGCAGAAATACGGCAACCAGTGCGTGGTGCTCTCCGCCGATATTAAGCGTGTGGACGGCAAATTCATGCTGTTCGCCAAGGGCGGGCGCGAGAACACAGGTATCGACGCGCTGGACTGGCTGGAGCAGGGCGTTAAAAACGGCGCAGGCGAGCTGGTCGTGAACTCCATCGACACCGACGGCGTGAAGAACGGCTTTGATCTGGAGCTGCTGGACGCCGTGGCCGCACGCTGCGCCGTGCCCATCATCGCCTCCGGCGGCGCAGGCAAAAAGGAGGATTTCCTTGAGCTGTTCCGCAATCACCCGGCAGTAGATGCCGGTCTGGCCGCGTCGATCTTCCACACAAAGCAGGTGGAAATCAACGATTTGAAGCGGTATTTGCGGGAGAACGGGGTAGAGATGCGGGTGTGATCGCCCCTTCGCCATGCTGCCACCCGGTAGGGGCCGCACATGTGCGGCCCGCAACATTCCCAAAAGTGTCCTCTTCCGGGAAAGCCGCGGGCCTGGCATGCCCGGCCCCTACTGCGTAATAATAGCAAACCTACACTTTACCTCTTGCCAAAACTCACAAAAAGAGGTACACTAAACTATATTACTTTAGGAGTGTCCACCATGGAAATCACCGAAAATTCCAAGACTCTCAAATTTGACGCAAACGGCCTGATCCCGGCCATCGTACAGGACCATTATACCAAAGAGGTGCTGACCCTCGCCTACATGAATGCCGAGACGCTGGCCCTGACGATTGCCGAGGGCCGCACCGTATTCTGGTCCCGCAGCCGCCGGGAGATCTGGCGCAAGGGCGAGACCTCCGGCAACGTGCAGCGGGTCGTCTCCATCACCGCCGACTGCGACAAGGACGCGCTCGTCATCGACGTCGTCAAATCCGGCCCCGCCTGCCACACCGGCGCGGAGAGCTGCTTCTTCAACCCGGTCTATGTCTCCGATGAGCTGAAGCAGTTCACCTGGCAGGGCCTGTACGCACTCATCGAGGGCCGCAAGACCGACCCGAAGGAGGGCAGCTACACCACCTATCTGTTCGACAAGGGCCTGGAAAAGATCCTCAAAAAGGTCGGCGAGGAATCCACCGAGGTCATCATTGCAGGCTCCAAGCGCGACAGGGAGGAGACCATCTACGAGATCAGCGACCTGGCTTACCACGTCATGGTGCTGATGATCGAGCTGGGCATTTCCGTAGAGGACATCACGAAGGAACTCGAAAAACGACACGTAATTGACCATAAGGTCAAGCAGGAAAGGATGCAGTAACTATGGCAGGCGAATACCTGAAAAGCTCTGTACACGTTCATTCCAAATTGTGCGACGGTAAGAACACGCTGGACGAGATTGCGGTCACGGCATGGCGGAACGGTCTGCAAACGCTGGGCTTCAGCGGGCACAGCCACACCCCCTGTGATCTGGAATATTGCATGACCCAGAGCCGTACCGCCCTGTACAAGGCGCAGGTCGCCAAGCTCAAGGAGCGCTACGCCGGCAAGCTGGATATTCTGTGCGGCTTGGAATGGGATCTGTTCAGCGACGATGACCCGACCCAGTACGACTACTGGATCGGCAGCACGCACTATGTCAAGGGGCCCAAGACCGGCAAGTATTATGAGATCGACTGGCGCGAGGAGGATCTGCGCGCCTGCATCGACGACGATTTTGACGGCGACGGTCTGGCCGTGGCCGAGGCATACTTTGCCAACGTAGCCAAGGTCGCCGAGAAAAAACCGACGATTCTGGGTCATTTTGATCTCATCAAGAAGATCAACGGCGGCAACAAGTTCTTTGACGAGAATGACTCCCGCTACACTGCCGCTGCAAACTCTGCCCTGATGGCCGCCGCCCGCAATCGCTGCGTGCTCGAGGTCAACACCTCTGCGGTGTACCGCGGCTTCCGCAAGGATTTCTTCCCGTCCGATGCGATTTTGAAGGAGTGGCTGGTGCTCAGCGGCAATGTTGTCATCACCGCCGACGCCCACGATACCAAGGCGCTGACCTTCGGTTTTGAGGCTGTCGCCGCCAAACTGAAGGAGCTGGGCTACACCAAGGTGCAGGTACTGGGTAAGGACGGCTTCACCCCCTGCGCACTGTAATATGTGCCGTTATTTTTGCGCAAATAATTTTTAAAAGAAAATTGCAGGAAGGGGTTGACAACCCCTTCCGTTTTTTGTATAATAATACCTGCATTCTGGCGGCAGCCACTGTGGAGAGGTGTCCGAGTGGTTTATGGAACTGGTCTTGAAAACCAGCGATTCGCGCGAGCGGACCATGGGTTCGAATCCCATCCTCTCCGCCATTTTGTGATAACAAGTGAATATATAGAATCACTTTGACTTGTGGAGTAATACTCAAGAGGTCGAAGAGGCGCCCCTGCTAAGGGCGTAGGGTGGGAAACCGCCGCGAGAGTTCAAATCTCTCTTACTCCGCCAATGTAAAAACCGCGATACAACCTGCAAAGGTTGGTGTATCGCGGTTTTTCATTTATCAGATAGTGCTAGATACTGTTGAATACTGTTAGATAATGCTTCGTAAATGGTTCGTAATCGGCCAAAAGTTCGTAAAAAATTCGTAGTAATTTGCCCCAAAAATCACCGTAAAAAAGCGGCAGGCTGCCCACATTGAGCAGCCTGCCGCTTACTTATTTGCCGTTGTTTTTACCTTCGGTCTGCGTGCCGAAGTAGAACGCCACCACCATGGTGACGATCGTCATCACTGTGTCCGGCTGCAGGCCGCCCCGCAGCGCAAGAATTGCGAAAACCGCAACCACCACAAGCGTTACAATGGTTTTTACCTTGATAAGCGCTGCCAGATTTTTCAAAAAATCGCCCATAGATATGCACCCTCTTTCAGCCGATCAGATGCTTCTGCAAGGCTTCCTTTGCTTTCTGCATCTGGTCAATGTTGTTTCCATCCAGATTGTGGTCAAGCAGGGCCAGCAACGCCTGCATGGTCACATGCTGCCCCTCGTCCATGCGGTCAAGCCGCTGTTTGTCGTTTCTCAAGAATCCCTCCATGGCATTCACCCGCGTTTCAAGCTGTGTGATGCGTTTGTCCTGGTCGGTCTTCGGCTTTTTTACTGCGGTGATTACTTTGCTGATGGCAACGCCCCCGGCATACAGCCCGGCAGCAGCACCCGCCGCGTAAATTAAAAACGCCCAGGCCTCCGCAAGTGTAAACGAAAATACATGCTGCATCGGCATCACACCTCCGCCCATTCAGATTTGTACAGCCCGGCATCGGTCAGGCCGCGGCTCTGGCACACGGCAAAGACGGCGTCTGCGTCCCCCTGCGATACCGGCCCTACCGTGATGACCTGCAGCTTGTTTGCAGGCTTATCCGCTGCGGGCAGGGCCTTGACCAAATGGTTCAAATCAACCACGCCAGTGATGCCCGGCACGCCTCCGTTTTCGGTCTGGCTGTACTGGTGGATGTAGCGCGGCAGGCTCGTGTCGTAGTTGGCGCGTGTGTCGGCCAACCATCCGATGTAGTCTTCACACAGGTAGGCATAGTCGATGTTCGCGGTTGCGAACGATGTGAATGTGTAAATGCCAGACGTAAATCCGTGCGTCTTGGCTTTTTCACAGAACGCCATTGCGATTGCCGTGCGCTGATCTTTCGTCAGGTTGTCGGCGCGGCCATCGCGCGTGGCATGGCTCCACTCAGCATCGAAAAACAGCGGGTATCCAGACGGGGCAAGCCTTGCGCAGAAGTCTGCCTCCTCGCGGGCTTCTTCCACCGTGATGGCCTGCGAGAAGAAGTAAAAGCCGAACAGCTTTCCGCTTGCTTTCGCCCCTGCAAGGTTGGCATCGTACTGCTCGTCTTTCATCAGCTTTCCGCTGCCGTAGCCGCGATAACCGATGCGAACAATGGCACGGTAGGGAACTTTTGCCCAGTCGATGGTGCCCTGATGGCGGGACACATCAATCAGCACTTCCTCGCCGCTTGTCTGCACAGGCTGGCCACCGTATGTGCCCGCCTTGTTGGGTATGCCTACATACGCAGTCGGGTCAAGGCCCTTGCTCGTGGCAGTGGCTCGCACTTCAAAGTGGCAGTGCGTCCATGTGCCTGCGGCGTTGCCGGTCTGTCCGACAACCGCCAGCACATCGCCAGTCTTTACTTTCTGCCCTACGCTTGCAAGCAACTTAGAGCAGTGGCAAAAATACAGGTAATTCACTGCATCCGGGGTCTGGTTTGCGTCCAGCTTCACGCAGACATAATAGCCCCATTCCCATGTCTTGTTGCTCTTGTTCGTCACGATGCGGGCTGTAACAACGGTTCCTGCAATGCTCTTGCCGTTGTAGCCGGGCATACGGATTTTGTCGTCATCCATACCGCAAACATCAATGCCGCCGTGCCAGGTCTTTCCGCCGCCGCGCGTGTAACCGTAGCAGCTGTACGGGTACTTCACGAGATTTCTTCCGCTAAAAATCATGGTATCACTTCCTATCATTCGTCGGTGGTATTTTCAGCGCCGTCAACCTCCGGCACATCCGGCGTCTCCGTAACCTCGTCTGCGCTCTCTCTTGCGTCCACCGCATCATAATACGCCTGCGCCAGCGTCTCCACCTCGGCAATGTCCGCCTCATCCAGCAGGCCATTGTCGTAGTGCGTGTACGCCTTGTCCAACCAGAACGCAACGTCCCGCCCCGCGCCGATTTCCCGCTTGATACTGCGCAGCGTCAAATCGTGCCGCGCTTTACTCTTGATAGCCATTTTATTACTCCTTTCAGTTGATAGAAGCAACCGCTGCTTCCAAATCGGTAATCCGTTTAATGGGGTCTGCGCGTCCCGTCACAGTCGCGCTGTCGGCATCGGTCAGCACGGTATTCACTCCCGCAAGGGCGGTGATGGGCTGTGCGCCTGTCGCAGTGAAGGGCACAGGCTTTTCCAGCTTGTAAGCAATTTGTACGGGCGTGCCAGCTGCATTCTGGGCGGCGATGTAGGCTTTCAACGAAGCAACTTCATGTCCCGCTGATATATCGGGTAGCGAGCTAGTCAGAATGCTGAACATAAAATAGCGCGACGATCCGACTGTCGCAAAGCCAATTCCAACATTCCGCCCGCCCCACACATCTTGGTTCGGAGTCTCTAAATGGCTACAAATGCCTTTTGCGTTTTTAGCATCATAATCATTGATGTCGTAGGTATAAAATCCTGTAATAGCAGGGTTGTGAGCGTTGATTCCCCATGAGTTCCATGATTCTGTGCCATTCAGAATTACGAGTTTCTGCGTCTCCTGCCCCTCACCGCGTCCACCTCACCGCCATACACGGTTTCAGGCAGGGTCAGGGTGTTGGTCTGCCCGTTGTACCGCTCAAAGTCTCCCGCGGCAGCACCCGGTACAAACGAAATCCCGGTAATATTCCCATCAATATTGCCATAATTCACAACAGTAATCGCTTTTATTGCAGTTTCAAACGCGGTAGTTGTGCTTGTTTCGTTTGACGCTTTCGGCACAAAATATTTCTCTGTGCCGTCTGCCATATCATACTTGATAAGTGCATTCCCAAGTGCCTCGCCACCCGGAATCACATCAAGTCTCACGTCCATGGTGTATTGCCCAGCGGGCAGCGTCCCGCCGCGTACAACAACTTGTGGCGAATTTCTATAGATTTTAATTGGAAACTCCGGCACACTATCCAGCAGGTTCTCCCCACACCGTTCAACCCTCACGCTGTCACGTCCCTTGATGGGACGAATGTTTTCGAGGCTTGGTGTTCCGCTGCCTTCCTGCACCGGCTCCCAGCTGGCCTTTACCCCCAGCGGATAACCCGCCACAGGGTAGCACACAACAGGGTTGCCGCTCTCTTCCAGAGGCGGGCAGAGCATATCAATGATGTGCTTGCTGCTCCACGGCGCGTCCTCGCTCACCGCCGCATCATCAATCTGTACGCCGTCCTTTCCGGCAGGCCCCTCCGGGCCAACCTCTCCCTGCGGCCCCTGCTCACCGCGCTCACCCTGCGGGCCAGTATCACCCTTGGGGCCAACCGGGCCAGTTTCGCCAACAGGACCCTGCGCGCCGGTATCGCCCTTCTCGCCTTGTACACCCTGAACGCCCTTCTCACCTTGGGGGCCGCGCTCTCCGGTGTCGCCCTTCTCGCCCTGGATACCCTGCGCGCCTTGCGGCCCAACAGGCCCCTGCGGGCCGACTGGGCCGATAAACTTCCCGTTGTCGGCGTCCTCCCTCACGCTGTTGGCGACGTCCTCCGCGTTCGTGGCGCGCTGATCGGCGTCCTTTGCCGCGTCCCGGGCATCCTGCACCGCCTGCAGCACCTGCGTCGCCAGCTCGGGCGTCGGCTCTGCATCCGTGCCGCCGTATATGCCCGCTTGCTCAAGGATAAGATACTCCACGTTACAACTCGCCCGCTGCACGCCGGAGGCCAGCCCAACCAGCACAAGCACGCCATCCTTGGCCTCCTTCGTCACCTCGGGCGGCACGTCCATGGCATCCCCATCCAGCAGGGCCACGCGCAGCGGCTCTTCCCGCCCGGGGATGTGCCACGTTGCGGTGAGATTCAGCCCGTCCCACCCGGCCCCGCGCTCAATCTTGATACTCTCCGTGCCATAGCTGGAATTAGTCCCCAGCACCAGCTTTCGCGGGGTGGGGGAGTAGTTGTCAAGTCTCAAAGTATGTACCATGCTCTACCTCCTTAACAGTACAACAGTTTCTCGGCGTCGATTACGATTGGTTCTCTGCCATGCTTTAGCCCTCATCTCATACGGTAACAATAAACTCCGGCGCCTAATGTATAAACAACACCTGGATCATGATTCGTTTTGTGGAAAATGTCATATAGGTAGGTTAGTGGTGTTATCTGTGCCGTGCCGTTTCCGGCATAGGCTCCAATATTCAGCATATTGGCATTGCATACATTTGTAACTGCACCGCTATTTCCAGGGCCGCTATAATGCGCCAGAAAACCGGGCTCCGGTATGCCTTGTGCAACCACTGTTGCCGCGTACTCCGGAATAGGGTTTCCATAGCCGCCCTGATACTGTATGACCAGATATAAATATTTGTCTTTTGTCCATGTTGCCGCCTTTACGCGGCCTTCGCCGTTGTGGTATCCCTCCGGAACCGTCACCGCACCGCCCGGCGCAATCGTTGTGCCCCAGCTGCCCCGGTTCGGCATTTTTCCTTCTCTAATGGTTTTGCCGCCTGCGTAGTATTTCTTTCCGGTCAGCACATCGGTATCTGCGGCGGTGGCCTGTGCCAGCTTGGACGCGCTTAATCCACCGCCGCCGTTAAAATCCAGTCGGCTCCCGTCAAAGGTAAACAGCACCCACCGCCCGGCAACAACGCTGTCACCGTCCGCCGCATCCGTACCGCAGTACGCCGGTACAGCCTTGCCGTTCACCGTCCATGTATCGCCCGCACTCCATGCCGCCGGGACCTTAAACCGCCCCACCGCGCCGGTGCCCTTCAGGGCATAGACCTTGCCGGACTTCGTGCAGCTGTACAGCTGCACCGCCGCATTAAGGCCCAGACCCGCCGGGTCATACTCGCCCTTGGTCATCACGGCAGTGCCCGCGTGCAGCTTGGCAATCTCCGCCTCGATCTGCTGCAAAAAGGCAGTGAACGCGGCGTTCATCACGCCGGTGTCCACGCTGTCCATCGTATCGCGCATCAGCCCGCAGCAGGTGCTGTCCAGCCGCAGGTCCACAATGTTGTCTGCGCTGATCTTCGTAGCGCCGCGCGGGCGCGTCACGCGGTACAGAAAGATTTCATCGTAGTCATCATCCCGACGCAGCTCCGGCAGGGCAGGGGAGGCCGAGGCCGTGCCCGTGCGCACCTCCAGCCCTGCCGTGTTGGTGTTCTTGTCGTAGGTCAGGGCAACAGCATCCCAACGCGGGTTTGTGCCGTCCGCGTCCGTAAAGGTCAGCTGGGTATTGGCCAGCAGGTACGGGAACGCCGCCCAGTATGTGCCGGGGTGGATGCACCCCACACCGGGGCCGATGGTCAGTGTGTTGTCGCCGTTGGCCGTGGCGGTAAAATCCGCCGCGTGCAGTATACCGCGGCTGCGCGCAGCATAAGCCGCGCCCAGCGCCTCGGCGGTATACTCTTTATTGTCCAGCGGCCAGCAGGTAAGCTCTGTCATTTGGCTCACTCCTTAAATGTGAAATGGTCCAGCACCGGCTGCAGGCTGCCGCCGGTGCTCTCATAGATCAGGCGGATGCTCGCCACCCGCGCCACAGCGTTCAGCCCCAGCTCCTCCACCCGCACCGGCACCAGATCGCCCAGCTCGTAGTCCGTGCCGTAGATCAGGTTGGTGTTGGCCGCGGTGCATTTCAGCTGCCGCGTGCTCATGTGGTTCTTCAGCGCCGCGCGGGCGTAGTTCTGCACGGCAGCCTGATACTCCGCCTCGCTGTATTCGGCGTCGCTTGTCGTGCCGTCGGCGTTCTGCACGGTGTATTTATGCCGCACGCTGCTCCCGTCTACCCATAGCTCCCGCCGGGCATTGCCGCTGGCCGTTAGGTCGCCCAGCTCGCAGAAATACCGGGTAAAGCTGTCGTTCTCGCCGGGCTCCTCGCCGCCGCACAGCACCACGTTGGCGTAATCGCTCGCGTCCTGCGTGTACACCGCGCCGGATAGATTCTGCATCCGGGTGGAAAAATAACCGTTGTACAGCGCCGTTCCCGGCACACTTCTGTCTTTGCCCTGCAACAGCTCCAGCGTCTGGGCGGCGGTGGCAGGGTCAAAGCGCACCCGGCCCCCAAAGCCGCCCGCCTGCATCAGCTGCACGGCAGCGCTGGCGCAGTCCGCCCAGGCCACCGTCTCCTCGCAGGGGGCCGCAAACCCGGCAGCATCAGGCACTGCCACGCCCAGCCCGCGCAGGTTGGTGCGGCAGATCTCCAGCAGGCCCGCCGCGCCGTCCGTGATGGTGCGGCTCCCGCGGGCGGTCCGCCTCTTGAACAGGCACAGGCTGAACTTCCCGCGCACCGTCATCCGGTGGTTGTCTCCATCGGCCTCCACCGCCAGCACCACCGCGGCCAGACCGGGGGTATCCGGGTTGTACAGCACCGCGTCCATCACCAGCAGCGTGCGGTTCGTCTCCGTCGCCGCGCAAACCAGCTTGAACTCGCCCAGATCATCAAACGCAGGCATCCATTGCAGGCTGTCCGCGCTCTCTGCCATGCCCACACGCACACCGTCATGGTATACATACAGGCGCAGGATGTCATACACCGCTCGCCACCCCCTTCGGGGCCGTGACGATGGCCGTCAGGTTCTCGTTACCCTCGTCCGCCGTCATCCGCAGCACATTGTCGCCGGGTGTCAGCATCATCCACAGGTCGCTGTCAATGTCCAGCAGCCGGAATCCGTTGTCCTCCGCGCCGTCTGCCGTGTAGTACCGGCAGCCGCGGTTTCCGTCCGCTGTGCAGATGACCGCGCGCTCATGCGCCTGCATCGTGGTATTCAGCCGGATGAAGGTCCGCGTGCCGTTATTCCACAGCATCGGGTTCTTCACCTTGGCCGCCGCCTGCAAATACAGCGTAAAGGCCGTCTCGGCGTTGCCGTCATTGACAAAATTCGTGTACATATTGTGCTTGTACCGGCTGATCGCAAAGGTCCCGGCTGTCGAGACTGGCGTTGGGAACCAGGCAGGCTCCATGCCGCCCAGCAGCATCCGGGCCGTGTCCTCGGTGCGCCAGTAGGGGAATGCCGCTTTCAATTTGAACTGAAAGTTCAGCAGGTTGGCCCCGCCGCTCACAATAGGCGTCTGTGCGGGCACAACGTCCAGATACCACACCGTGCTTCCCACCGTCTTGCACCAGCGTCCCGCCGTCAGGGGCCGCACCAGCTTTTTCAGCAGCGCCTCGTTGACGTCCAGGTCCCGCAGGATAGCCCCCGTCACGGTCACGCTGCGCTCACCGACGGACTGATTTGTGATCGTCTTGCCGGTCTGCCCATAGGACTGGCTCGTTTTCGTCTCGATGTCCAGCCCGTCGTCGCCGCTCATATCGGTGATCCAGAAATCGCTGTCCGCGGCAAACCGCAGGCTTCGGCCATCCGCGGCCTGATAGGTATATACCGGCACGGTCCGCGCCATGCTGCACCGCCTCCTTTATGGGATTCCCCACCGCAGCCGGTTCATCATGTCCTCCGCCTCACGGGTGAGCTCGGATTCCGACAGGCTGTCGTGGGTGTAGAAATTATTCGTCTGCTGGTAGGCAACGCCGGGCTGCGGCTGCCAGCTGGCTGCCGCCGTCTGCTGGTTGCCGCGCAGCACCCCGGCCACCTGCAGCTGCATGGGCTGGGCCGTTGTCAGCGCCAGCGCATCGGCGGCATCCTCGACCATCCACAGGTTGTCCCGGATGCCCTTTGCCAGCCCGCTCATAAAATCGGGCATCCACTGCTCATAGCTGCGCAGCGGCCCGATGTCCGGGCGGGAGAAGTGAATAACCGAGGCAATCGCAGACGCCACATTCTTTACAGAGCCAACAACACCGTCGATCATGCTCGTGATGCCGCGGATCATGCCCTGGATCATATCCTTGCCCCATTGGCAGAACTTTTCCGGTAGGCTCTTCAGATAGGCGATGGGCTGCTCCATCATTCCCTTCACGCTGCTGCTGACAAAGCCTGCCATATTCTTGATGCCGCTGCCCATCAGCTTAATGACCTTGCCGCCCAGATCCAGCCAGTTGAAGGCAGTCCACACATCCACAACCGCCTGTATGATCTGCGGCAGATTCGCCACCAATGCCGGTATCGCTTGGATAAGCCCCTGCCCCAGCGTAACGATCAGCTGCACGCCCGCCACCAGCAGCTTCGGTGCGTTGTCGTTGATGATGCCCGCAATGTCCGACACAATGCCCGGCAGATACGTGATCATCGTCGGCAGTCCGTTCATCAGCCCGGTTGCCAGATTCAAAATGAACTGGATGCCCGCATCCACCAGCTGCCCGGCATTCTCACGCAAGCCGCTGGCAAGGTTCGCCACAACTGGCAGGGCCTGCGCCAAAAGCTGGGGGATGCCGGTCACAAGGCCGTCCCCCAGCTTGCCCAGCAGGGCCGTGCCGGTCTGCAAAAGCTGCGGCCCGACATTGGTGGTCAGGTCGGTAAATACCACCGCCAGGCCCTGCGCCAGCCCCGCAATGCCGTTCTGCTGCACGTTCTCGGACAGTGTCTGCAGATAGCCGCCCGCCAGCGCCACGCCCTCGCCCAGCCGCCCGCTCACGGCATCAAACAGCGCCGTACCCAGGTTCTGGGCGTTGGTCTTCACGCCGTCCAGCTTGTAGGCCATCGTGTTGGTCATCGTGTCATAGGCCGTCTGTGTCGCGCCGCTGTCGGCCTGCATCTGCTGCAGCACACCGTTGAACTTGTCCGCGCCGGAGCTTGCCAGCGACAATGCGCCCGTACCGGCCTCCACGCTGCTCCACAGTCCCGCAAACTTCGTGGCGTTGCCGCCCACGCTGTCGTACAGCACCTGCAGCACATCGCCCAGGCTCTTGCCGTCGGCGTTCAGCTCGGCAAAGCTCTTGCCGGTCTGCTGCTTCAAGATTTTGCCCACGCTCGAGCCGGTGTCGCCCAGCTCGTTCAGCATCGACTTTGTATAGGTCGAGGCCTCCGCCGTAGCGATACCGTTGGCCGTCATGATAGCCAACCCGCTGGACAGGTTCTCCATGCTCACGTTGTAGGCAGCTGCCAGCGGTATGACCCGGCCCATGCTGCCCGCCAGCTCGTCAACGCTGGTCTTGCCCAGATTCTGCGTCGTCAGCAGCACGTCCGAAACGTGCCCCGCCTCGTCCGCGCCCTTGCCGTAAGCATTCAGTGCCGTCGTCAGGATGTCCACCGCCGAGGCGCTGGACGTAAAGCCCGCCTTTGCCAGCATGGACGCCTGCCCGGCAAAGGCCACGGCGTTGCCGGTGTCCTGCCCGGCGCTGATGGCCTGATAGGCCGCCTCGGCGATCTCATTCGCGCCGATGTGCATGTCACCGGACACCTGCAGCACCTGACTGCTCAGGCTCTCCAGCGGTACCTTCGCGGTGTCGGCAATCGTGCCGACCTTGGCCATGGCGCTCTCAAACGCAGTGCCGCCGGTAAAGGCGCTCTGCAGCATCTTGCCGATGCCCGCCGCCGCCACGACCTTCGTCAGCGTTCTGACTAACGCCGAGCCCAGGCTCTTGCCGCTGATCTTACCGGCAGACGCCGCCTCGCCGCCCATGACCTCGGCCAGCTTGCCGCTGATGCCGTCCGCCGACGGTATGATCTGCACATAAGCGCTCGCCAGCGATTGCTTCGCCATTTTCTTCACCTCTCTCCCTTAAGCCTTCCCCCTAAGCCTTCCCCCCTCGGGGGAAGGTGCCGCCGCAGCGGCGGATGAGGGCAGACCTTGCCGCCATCTGCCGTCACCCCTCTCCCAATATCCTCGCCCGCGCCGCCTCATACTCCGCCGCACAGGAAAAGCCGGTGGCCTGCCGCTGGCCGGGCGTGCCCAGCAAACTGTTCACCACCGGCTCCGGGCGGCTGCGGCCCTTCTGTCCATCCTTCGTCTTGCCCCAGACCAGCAGATGCAGCGCATCCACCGCAGCGCCCAGCAGCAGCGTGTCCACTGTGGACACGCTCCCGGCAAGCGCCATCCGGGTGCGGCTGTTTTCCCGCAGGCCTGCGGCCAGCGTGGCCGCCAGCGGCAGACCCAGCGCCCGCCAGTCCAGCGCATGGTAGGTCTCGGCCATGTCGCAGGTCAGCTCATCCGGGAACCGCGCGGCCATGCAGGCGAGGGTCAGGAGTTTTTTGCCTGCCTGCCGTTCTGGAAGATGTCATAGATTTCCGTCGCGACGGCCTCCACCGGCACCGTGCCGTCCTCATCGCGCACGTGATCGTACAGCTTCTGCTTGGCATTCGCGTCCAGCAGCAGGTTCACCACCTTGGGCAGCGCCGCACCGTTCGTCTCCAGCTCGGTCAGCGCATCCAGCAGCTCCATGTTCTGGATGCGCTTCTCCGGGATGCAGTACGCAAACCCGCTCTTTGTTTTCCCCGTGAACATCATGCGCTGCCTTTCTTCAGGTACTCATAGTGGGTGTTGCCCGCACTGTCCGGCGTGGCCGAGATCGTCACGCCGTAGCCCAGCGCCTCATCGTCCTTGTAGACGATGTCCTCGATCTCGGTGATCTTGGCGCAGGGGACAACGACGCGCTTCACGGTATCGCCGTTCAGGATGGTCTCAACCACCCAGCAGGCGTCCTGCTGCTCCTTGGCGTTGGCCTTCACCGTCAGGCCGGTCTCCAGATCGCCGGTCACGTTGTCGTCGCGGTAAACGGCCTTCAGCACCTCCGCGTTCAGTGCCTCGATCAGCTGGAACTGGAAGGTGTCCGGCTTCTCGGTCTGGTAGGTGTGCACGGTATCGCCGCCCCATGCCTTGATGCTGTCGCTCTCGGGGGAGTTGGCATTCGTCATGCCGTCCTCGCTGATGTACCCCAGCGACTTAAATGCCTTGTCCAGCTCCGCTGTGGCGTCGGTGGGCAGCGTAGTGCCAAGCGGCGCGCGCCATACCGCGCCGCCGACCTTCGGCTTGCTGACCGTCACCAGTTTTGCATCTGCCATATATAACCTCGCTTTCTTCCTAAGCCTTCCCCCGTGGGGGGAAGGTGCCGCCGCAGCGGCGGATGAGGGCAGACCTTGCTCCGCCTGCCGTTAATAATACACGATCTCAAACACCGCCTGGTATCTGTATCGCCTGTTCGCCGTATCGGTGAAATTGTAGTCACGGACCAGTCTGCACGCTCCTACGCCGGTCAGCGTTGCCAGCTCGGCCATCGCTTCCACAACGTCATCATCCAGCCGGGCCGCCTGCAAAAGCGTCTCGCCGTAGCTCTGCACGGCCACAGTGGCCTGCTTCAGGCCGGTGCTGCGTCCGCCGCCGGTCTTTTCCACCACGGCAAAGCTGCCGGGGGGACTCCTCGGCACCTCCGCCAGCACCGGCACGCGCAGCTTTCCGCTCAAAAAGTTCAAAACTGTCGTCTCGATCATTTCAGTGCCTTCTCCAGTGTGTTGTTTTTGTAGTTGTCGCGGCGGGCATCCGCTGTGGCGGGGTAGATGTCCGCCACGGCGCGCTTTTTCGCCACGCCCACGCGGCTCTCGTAGCCGTCGCCGCATCGCGCCGCTACAGCCGCGGCCTGCTCTTTCAGGATGTCCTGCATCTCGGCGCCCTTCAAAAGCGCCCGGACGCCAGTGCTGTGCAGCTTGATACGCACTTTATTCATAGCGCTCCACCTTGACCTTCTTATTCCAGGCAAGCGGCAGCAGCTCCTCGATGCCCTCGGTCACACCGCCGTAGGTGCGCCATTTCCGGCCAAAGAACTCTACCGTCACACCGTCCCAGTCGTGTGTGTCGCCCTTGGGGATCGCCAGCACGTAGGCCAGCCGCCTGCCGCAAAGCTGCAGGTCGCTCACTACTGCATCCGCGTCCGGCTCTCCGATCAGCACATTGTGCACCATCACCGGCGTCTCGCGCCAGACCGGCGCGTGGAATTCATCCTCGCCGTCCTTCGTCCTGACGTACAGCAGCACATCAGCCCCGCGGATCATGTCAGATCCTCCAGCGGGCTGTGTGCCCCCACGCGGCTGCCCAGACCCAGCAGCCGCTTTTCCAGCTTTGACAGATACAGCTCGCCGCTGCTGCCGCCGCTCATCGTCCAGCTCTGGGTGTAGCCCATCGCGGACGCAGACCCCTGAGTCGCCCCCATGGGGTACAGCTGAGCCGCGGCTCCGTCGCCCAAAACGCGGCGCACCATGCGGCAGCTCACCAGCTGCTTGCGGTCCGGTGCGGCATTCTCGCTGCATGTATCGATTATGGTAGCGGCCTCTTCCAGCAAAGCCAGGCAGCGGCGCTGCTCATCCTCCTCCAGCTTGCGGAAGCCGGCCTCCACATCGGCCAGGGTAGCATATCGCATGGTGCGCCTCCTTAGGTCGCCGCCTCGGTACGCTTGATAAACAGCGTCTGCGGCTTGGATACCTTGATACCGTACACCTTACGGCCCTGCACGGCGCTTGCGCCAATGTACTTGCCGCTTCCGTTCAGATCCTGCAGATGCACGGGGACCTGCCACTCCATAACGCGGTGGCACCAGTTCGGGTGCCCGCAGATGAAGTCGGTGGTAGTCTTTTTGCTGGCAACGCGGTTCGCGTTCTCAAAGTCCATGTTGTTGGACTCATACACCGCAAAGCCTGCGATCTTGCCCACCGCGCCGGTCTGCACCAGCTCCTGGGACAGGTCGCCCTGCTTGATGAAATGGCTGTCCAGCATCAGCACCTCCATGTACTCCGGGGATGCGATCATAAAGCGGCCATCCTTGGGCACGCCCTTACGGCCCAGCACGCGCTTGGCCTGCAGCGCCAGCTTGTAGGCGTTCTCCTCGGTCACGGCGCTCTTGGTGGCGCAGATGTTTGCGCCCGTTGCGCCCTGCAGGGCCTCCAGGCTAGCCTTGTCGATGGACAGTGCCTGGCTGTAGCCTGCGCTGTCCAGACGATCCGCCACAATGCCATCCGGCACGCTGGCGGCATCGTAGCCGTCGATCAGCTCGTTCACGGCCTCGTCGTGGTCGATGTCCAGGTCAAGGTAGGTGGTCGTACCGGCCTTCGGGTCAAGGCCGTTGGCCTTGTCGTATGCTTTGACCTCCACCTCGGTGTCACGCACCGGGATCTTGACCTTGCCGCTCTTGGGGTCGCCCTCGTAGCGGCTGTTGAAGATTGCATTATCGCGGGTCACCAGCTGATTGCGCAGCTTTGCGTCCACCAGCTTGCTCCAGCGTTCCTGATTTGCATGTGCCATAAAAATTTACCTCACTTTCTTAAGCCTTCCCCCTCAGGGGGAAGGTGGCCCCGCAGGGCCGGATGAGGGCAGACCTCCCGCAGCCGCCCTTTAAGCCTTCCCCCGAGGGGCTGCGCCCGCAGGCGCGTGTCGTAGCGCAACCGCCGAAGGCGGCTCTTAGCGCGTAGACTGAAGGTGGCCCCGCAGGGCCGGATGAGGGCAGACCTTGCCGCCATCTGCCGTTACACATTCAGCCCCGGATTCATCCCCTTGAAGGCTGCCTCCACACCATCTGCCGCAGGTGTACCGCCTCCGGCACCGGCACTGCCGCCATCGGGCACATTGGGGTAGCCACTGCCAATGTCCTCAAAGGCCCATGCCTTTTCCTTGGCAAGCGCCTCCACCGCAGCCTTGATGTCGCTGGTGCGGTCCTTGCTGGCCTTCAGCGCGGCTACATCCAACATCCCGCGGATCGCCTTCACATCGCGCCCGTGGGCATCGTGGATGGCAGCGTCCAGGGCGCTGTCAAAGGCGAAGCCGTCCGCCTGCTCGCTCAGCTGGCCCTGCAGCTTCGTGATCTCGCCCCGCAGTTCTGCCACATCCACGCCCTCAAACGCCTTCAGGCCGTCCTTGGCGGTGTTCAGCTGGGTCGTCAGGTCGTTCACCTGCGCCTGCAGACCGGCGGCCTTGGTCTTCTCGGCAGTGACGTCCCTGCCGTTTTCGCCCATCAGCCAGTCCAGCTGCTCGTCCGTGATGCCGGGAATCTTGGTTTTAACTTCTTCACGTTTCATCTCTGGTCCTTTCCGCCTGCGCTTTGTTCACGCGGGTCGCATCCGCACTGGCTGTACAGTTTAACGCCGTGCCGGGCATAGTTTGGTAATAAAATTGCCCGCCCCAGCCTCATGCAGCCCGGGTGGGCATAAAAAAACCACGGTGCGTTCGCATCGTGGTTCACATATTCAGATAAACGGCGTCATGGCCTTTACATCTTTCAACAGCTCTTTTGCTTTGGCAAGCAGGCTATTTTCAAACAGGTAGGCAATGCCGTCCGGCGTGATTTGGCATCGTTCCAGATTTGAGATGCTCCTTGCTCCGCCCCATGCCGCAACAACGGTCAAGCCTGTAATGTACCCCTGCGCTTGCAGGTTTTCCATAATATAGGCCCAGTAAGGTTCATTTACCCCCAACAGTGTGCTGTCATATTGAAGCATCTTTGCATCAGGGGAGCGCCCCTCCTTCAAAACCGTGTACAGATAGGCAAGGATTTTGTAGACCAAAACAAAGTAATCATCTTTTGCCATAATGTTCTCCCAAAAATTGGCATGAAAAAACCACGGTGCGGTTTGCATCGTGGTTCATAGGGCTTCAACTTATTTCAGCAGTTCCAATTCGGAGGCCGGGCAGGTGAACAATGGCCACCGCCCCGGATAACCGCTCGTGTCTCCGGGGACGCGTTCGGTATCGGATTCTACGGTAAACCGTTCGCCGAAAATATCTACGATGACGCCGGTGATACCGCTGGATTTGATTTTCACATGGTCGTACAGCTTCATCGCTTCTTCTCCTCTCTGTGTGCTGTAATAAAACGCGGCTTTTCACTGCCGGATTCCCGCTGCCAAACTGTGCGGAATGACTTCTTGCCTGTCGTTCCGAGTTCCATAAAGATGCTGAATGCTTCCGTCCCGTCATCCAGTATTCGGATGTCCACTTTCAAGGATTCATCGAATTGCTGGTAAATATCCCGGTTCAGGCGTTCGGTATCAGTCTCGGAATAGCCTGCATCAAAGAACTCTGCGGCGTGCTTAGCTTCAGGCTTCAGCAGATACTGCGAAATTTTGGGCTCGGCAATCGTATAACGGTCATTATCTAACCCTACTATATCTGCCTTTATTATAGCATCTTTTTTCTGGTTTTCAACCCTCGCCGCATACGCCGCCCGCTTCTGGGCATTGATGCGCTCTTTGTTGGCGGCGTAATTCACCCGGCGCATCCTGTTTATATCGCCGCCCGCAGCGTTATACTGCGCCAGATAAGCATCCGGGTCATACCCGGCCACGCTTGTGCGCCCGTCAAACCGGACAGCGTACTCGCAGTCACAGTTGGCGTGGATGTGCTCTGCGTGGCCGCCCTTGATGGCCGCCTGGCTGGCTCGCTGCCAGCCGCGGCTTGCCAGCGTCAGGCAAAAGGCGCAGCTGTCGCCGTGCGGCACCCAGGCAAACTCCGCGCCGTCCCGCTGCGCGTTTTTCAGCGTCGTGTCGGCCCCGGCCCGCTTTACCAGTCTGCTCACGCCCCTCTGCATCTGCGGCGGGCTCTCCCGGGTGGCCTGCACCATCCGGGCCACCTCGCGGCGGCTTGCAGGTGCCGCAGGCTCGGCAGGGGACACCCTGGCATTCTGCAGCGCCGCCATGGCATCATACATCTGGCAGGCCAGCTCAGCGCTGCCCTCACCGTATTTCTGCACAAGCGCCGCGGCATAGTCTGTCAGCGCCTCCGTGTCGGCGGTGCCGTGGGCGGCCAGGTACTCCGCCATAAGCTGCGCGGCCTTCTCATTCAGCTGCGCCAGCCTGCGGATGTACGTCTCCCACGCCTGCGTCGTTATCCTCATCTTCCATCTCCATCAGCACCTGCTGTCCGCGCACCCGCTGTTCCTGCGCACGGATGCGGCGGATGTCCGCCTGGTCAAAGCCGATCATCTCTAAAAACGTGTCCGTGCTGGCGAACTCCTCCCGGGCCGTGGCGATCTTGATGGCGGCGTCCGCCGTCACGGCCACGCTGGGCATGGCCGGATTCTTAAAGTGCGGCATCACGTTCCGCTCCTCCTCGGTCAGCGCACCGGGCGGCACATTGCGCAAGATGGCCTGCGCCATCTGGGCAATCGTGCGCAGCGCGTCGCCGTTGCCGGTGTTCAGCTGCTGGGCCAGCAGCACCAGCGTCTGGCTCTGGGCTAGAATGGCATCACTGCTGGTCGGGTTCGCATCGTTCACAACGCCCACGTCCGTCACCGTCAGGCCGGTGGCCGCGGCAAACTGGGTCGCCGTCATCCGCATCTTCTCGGTGTGGGGGCTCAGACTGCCCTGCGCCAGCTGGCCGAATACCGGGTTCTCGCCGGTCTCGGGGTTGCTCGTCGCCGCCAGCAGACTGCCCACGTAGGATTTGAACTTGTCGGAGATCAGCACGTCATACTGCTCATCCGTGACGCCCAGAATATACTTCTGCGGTGTCGTGTCAAACTCAAGCGCAATCGTGGCATTCGCCACGGTGCGGATGTAATCGTCTATCAGCGTGCGGATGGAGCGCTTCAGGCGGCTGCGGCCAAACGGCTTGCTGCTCGTGGCATTCCAGATCAGCGGCTCCATCAGCGGGCGGCCCATGCGGTGGGGTAGTCGCTGGACATTCCAGCCGTCCGGCCTCCGGCGCAGCACCGTCACGGCATTGTCCATGTACAGATTCACAACGCGCGGCTGCCACACGCCGGTCAGATGCTCATCCGGCACGGTGTCAATGATCGCCAGCCCGCAGGCAATGCGCCCCTTCTCGCCGCTCCACAGCGCTGCCGCCGTAGCAGGGGAGTGGAACCGTATCTTGCAGCCGATGGCCGCATCCGCAGACAGCGTCGCGAACGCACAGCCGTACTTCAGCTCATCCCGGCAGGCCTTGCCGTACTCGGCGATCAGCCGGTTGTCCGCGATCAGCCGGTTCAGCACAGCATTGTCGCCGCCGCTGCTCACAAAGCCGTCAAACATGCTGCGGGCGGCCAGCACGTCCACGGCCTTCTGTCCCCAGCTGCACCCGACCTCAAGGTTGCGGATGCCCTGCGGCAGTGCGATTCCGAGGTTCACGTCCTTCAGCGCAACGTGGCCCTCGTAGTATTTTTCCTTCTCGGCGTTTCCGGCCTGATGCAGGCTGTAGACCCGGACAAGCTCGTCCAGGGCCTTTTGCTCCGGCCCCGTCAGTCCGGCCACCGTGCCGAAATTCAGTGCGATCATCACGTTCTCCTCTTAGCCGATCCGCATCTTCCGGGTCGGGTCGCGTCTGCTGGTCTTTGCGCCCCATAACGCCAGGGCACATGCCTCCACCGGCAGACTGTTGTCGCCGCCAAAGCCGTACCCGCCGCCGATGGGCCGCTTGATGCTGGTCACGGCACTCTCACGCAGCGCCTGCTGCGGGCGGTACCATGTCAGCTGTCCCTCGTTCACGGCATCGGTCAGGGCGCTGACCGATGCGATCACATCCTTGGCCGACGGACGGATCACGGAGTTCCTGGCCCGCCAGCTTCCCTTGATACGGTCCACAAGCACATCCACACCGTTGCGCCCGTCAATGACAACGCAGCTGGCGCGGTCATAGCGGACATTCAGCCAGTCGGCCAGCCAGCCGAAGCCGCGCCCCGTGGGCTGCATCTCGATCAGCGATACCCGCGCCGGGCCGTCCTTCGGGATGACCGCACCGCACAGGCACACCACCGAGCCGTCCGCCGCGAACTTCACGCCGTAGGCCGTCTTTCCCTCTGGCTTCTCGTCATCACTGGCGCAGCGGTCCCATGCGCTCTTGTCCAGCGCGTAGTCCAGCTTTTCCGTTACCACGGGGCTCCACCAGCCCAGCCGCTCCCGGGCGAACGTATCCGGGGCCATGTTCTCCGCCTCGCCCTCGATGGTAGATTGCTGGATGCGCCGCCCCAGCGCCGGGTTGGCGGCAGCCCAGCGCGCCGGATCATGGATGTCTCCGATCTCCTTGACGGAGTATTCAAACCATGCCGTGCGCTTGGCCGTGCCGTCCAGCGCGCCGGTGCGGATGCGGCGGAATACCGTGCCGTCGGCGTTCTCATCCGGCGGCGTGCCCAGATAGAGCGTCTGCGGGTTCAGGCTTGCCGAGATTGCGGGCAGGAACGACGCCTGCTGCGTCTCGTCCAGCTCCTGCGCCTCGTCAAAGATCAGCAGGTCGCCGTGCTGGCCGCGTCCGCCGTTGCGGGTTCGCGCCAGAAATTTGATGCGCGCGCCGGACTTCAGGATGATCTGCTCGCGCCCGATGGCCGTCTTGATCTCGGCCACATGGCGGCGCAGCTTCGGCCCCTCAAAGAAGTCGCGCATCTCCTCAAATGTCTCGGTGGCGGTTTTCTGCAGGTGCGCCGTGTAGACGACCTGCTCGTTGTACAAAAGCATTCCCGCCTCGCTGCGCGCCTGGATCAGCAGGCTTTTTCCGTTCTGGCGCGGCACGCTGCCGCCTGCGGAGGGCGCGGCCCACTTGCCGGAGGGCGTGCGCCCCAGCCAATCGTCCAAAATGTCGCTCTGCCATGGGTCCAGCACCGTCCCGCCGATGCGCACCAGCTTGGCCGCATCCAGCCCATCGCTGGCGGTATAGTCAGGTGCGACTCTTTCGGACGGCTCCTGACTTCCCATCAGCGGCGCGCTCGCCAAGGATTTCACCGATCTCGTCCTCACTGTTCGCCGCTCCCTCTATCTCCTCGATCTCCCGTACCGTTTCCCGGTACTGCTTTGCCAGCTGCGGCAGCGCCTTGGGGTCGCTGTACCCGTCGATTGCCGCCGCCAGCACCAGCTTCAGGTTTTTCAGCTCCTCAAGCCTTCCGCCCTTCACATTCTTCAGCTTCATAAACACCCCGTGTGTAAATCGGCGCTGGACAGCAGCAGGGTCGCCGTGGGCGGGGGAGGGGGACCCTCCCCACCTACCAGCTGCCGTCCGTAACCTTGGGAATTTTCGTCATTTTTGCACCGAAATCAAGCGAAAAACTCGCTGTTTTGTCTCGTTTTTGCGCATTGCAAAAGTAATGCGCAGCTTGCAGATTGTCCCAATCCTCCGCTGCGGCCCGCGCTGACGGATAACCAAACTGTTTCCATTTGGCAACAGGCTTGATTTCATCCACAACAAAGCTCAGCGGATGCGCTGCATCGCTCGGCTCATCGTAATGAATCGGCCCGAACCGCCCATGGCAGATGCCGCACTCGCACCCCATGGCCCGGAGTCTGGCCCTATGCTTGCGCCGCAGATTGCCGTTGGCATAGCGGGGGTTGTTTTTCGTGGGGGTCATTTTCATGCACACCCCTCCCGGTATATTTTCTTGGCCCGGCGTTTTGTGTCCAACATGGACACGCTGGCCCGCCGGGCCTTGGATTGCTTCATAGATGCCCTTGGCCGGACTTGGACCGGCACACCTCAGGCTCTTGCCATTGAGCTACAAGGGCATAAAAATAGCCCGGCATCTCAACCGGGCAGGGGACTTATACACAGCGACGCGGCAGACAACCGCGCAGTCCCCCTGCTGCCAGGAGCGTCACTATGGACAACAACACAAAAGCCGCAAGGCGGTTTCCCGTTCCTTACGGCTTTTGATGATAGTATTATACCATGGATTTTTGGCTTTTTAATGCAAATCTTCTGCGCCTGGCAGAGCTGGTGGCAGAACAATCGGCATACCACCAAAAGAGGCAGTCAAGTTCGCAATGATTAAAGAAATTCTGGACAAGGCGCCCTGCTGCTCACAAAGATAGTATGGTAAATCTTTACATATTTCTCCTCTGAGATTCTCAGGTGAAATATTACTTAAAGCATTTTCTTCGGATAATTCGTGATCAACATAATAAGATACAACGATAGAAAACAGTGTCTCTGGTTCAAACTTAATTGTACGTGTCAGCTTGACGCGTAATTTTTGAGGCAATACATCCCAAGAAATCTGGTCCGAATAGTTTAACTGTGCACCTGGCAGCGGCTTTCCAGACTCAGATGGAACCTCATTCAGTTCGACCTTTTGAAGTCTTGTTGTGAACTGACCGGTTAGTTTCTCTTTGATCATCACAATGCCCTCCCGATGTTTACGGTGGTTGTTTTTACGGTGTTTCCAAGGGACGATTTCCAAGCATTACTTACTGGTCCAAGAACATCGACGTTTTCTGGGTGGCCGCAAGATTCAGCTTGAACATTGCAGCCGCCCAAATTAGCAGAGACAATAATTGCAGCAGTTTTCAGGGCTTTATCAACGATATCTTCCTGTTCAACAGCTCTTTTGAGAGCACGTTCAACATAAGCGTTTAAAGTAATCCCATTTGCCTGTGCGCAAAGAGCAGCCTCACGGTGCAATTCTTCAGAAACACGGATATTAAAAGTTCCGCTATATGCCTTTTGAGGTTCTTTTCCGATTTCCTTGCAAAAGTCAAGGTAATCATCAACGGCCTTATGGAATTCTTCTTCTACCTCTTTTGCAGTTTCAGAATAAAAATTGACCAAATCATCAATTCCGAGAATTTTTCCATAAATGATTTGGTCTTCTGGGTCATACGCTGGCCTTGCGTAATACCCTTTGTAACGCAAAACGCCGTTTCCCATAGCAGATTCTCCTTTTTTAGTTACATTATGAAAGGCAAGAAATATCAGGCAATGTGTCCGTGGCTTTTCAGAAATTCAACGACATCTCTTACCGCACCACGCACCATTTGGTCGCCAGGGTGTGGCTTATGCAACCTGATCAAGGCACCAGTTTTAGGGTTATAGAATTTAACACGCGATCCAGATGTGGCTCCTTCGTTGCTTTCCACATAGCCAAAGTATGCCATAATCTTTTTCACATCCGAATAGCGAAAATCTGCGGGGGCAGGAGTGGAACACAGCTTCACTATTAGATTTTCTACTTTACTCATAAGCCGGTGCAATCGCCCTTTACATAATATATTTGCAACTGAAATTTAGTTACAAATATATTATACTGCGATTTAAACGAATGTCAATGAAAATTTTATGGCAAAAGGCCAAAATATTTCGCTACGCACCGTATAAACTCCCCATGCCATTCAGTCAACGTTCGCTCAGACAGGTGTATTTTCAACGTTGCCCCTGCCAATGTATATTTCTTGGCTTTACCCCAAAAAACCAGCTTGACCATCTCCAGTCGCTCCTCACCGTTTGGCAAGGCCCGTGTCTCCTCAATAGCCTGCCGCACAGCTTCCAGTTCCCGTCGGTTGATTTCCGGCAGCTCCCGCAGGGCGGCATCGGCTACAGGATCACTGGTCTGGCCGTGGGCCCCAGGCATCCCGGTCAGGTTTGGGGACATCTTTGTGCGGCGCAGTTCTTCCTGCCGGGCACACAGCTCTGGGTAGCGGCGGATCATGCCTTTTACATAGGGCCACCAGTCGTATCGTGGGCTGCTCAATCGTCCTCACCTCCATGCTTATACTCCATGTCAATGCCGACCACCGCATCAACCCGCAGCGCCATCGTCCGCACATCGGACGGCAGGCCGCGCTTGCTCTGGTTGTACATGCACTTCACTTCTTCTCGCTCCTCTCGATGTCCTCGGCAATGTAGCTCTCAATGCCCGCGCCGGTGCTGTACCAGCGCTTGTACCAGTCAAGCGCATTGACGTCTCCGTCCCGGCCTGCGCGCTCGCCGTTCGGCCCGAGGCGCACCGCGAAGCACTCACGGTATTGGAAGCCGTCCACATGGCCGGAAAAGCGCGCAAGATCATCCACGGCAATGATAAGCCGCCCGCCGTCTGCCATCTTCCGCTCACGGATCATCAGGCCCAAATCCTTCAGCTGCGTCACAAGTGGCCAGTTGTCGAACGCCTCCAGCTCCTGCCGGGCCAGCGCCTGCCACTTTCCGGCCTCCTCCTGCCGGGCACGCTCCTGATCACGCTTGCCCTTCACCTCGGCCTTGTACGCCGCCAGATCGTCCTTGTTGATGTACAGGCGCTTGGCGGCATCGAACAAATCTCGTGTAGTGAGTGAGCTTTCGGCAATAACCTCGTTTGTATCCGCCGGGTCCAGCATCCTCACGCGAAAGCTGTAATAACCAGCAGACTCAATGCGCAGCAGCGCATCCGTCTCACTCTCGGTCAGATCCAGCGTCACCGGCTCCAGCTTTCCGGCATCCAGCCCGCGGTCAGCGTAGTTCCATTCGCTCTTGCGAACATAATCGAGCTTCTTCAGCTGGTCGGCCAGACCGCACTCGACCAGATACTTGATGGCCGCCCGCCGGGCCATATCGGTGATGGGCGGCATACTGGCGTACTTGATTTTGGCGTATTCGACCTGCTGCACCTTGTACAGCTTGCTGCACTCGTAGGCTCTTGTCATCGTGATCTCGCCCTTTTCCAACATTTCCACAACCTCGGCTGTGCATTTGTTGAGAATCGCGTTGAATCTTCCCAGCGTACCGGTGCCATCGCCGGTGATGCGGCTCATCTCATCACGGATGCGGCCATCGAGCGCGCCCGCTGCCTTTTTGCGTTCAAGCGCCTGCTTGAGTGCCCGGTACTGGCGCAGCCGCTCACCGTCCGTCAGCTCGCGCGCCGTGGCGTTGGAGGTTATCAGCGCGATGAGGTCATCGTCCTCGCCCTGACTCTGGCGGATAACACAGGGCAGCACCTCAAACCCGGCCACGCCCTCGGCAGTCAGGGCCCGGCAGGCCGTCCAGCGGCGGTGCCCTGCGATCAGCATATACCTGCCACCCTTGGCGGGCAGCACCTCCAGCGGACTGCGAAGGCCCCGCTCGGCAATGTCCGCCTTGAGCATCGACACATCCCCGATCTCATAGATGCTGTTCTCCGGGTTCGGCTCGATGTCTGCCGCCGGCAGCATGACGACCTGCATTTTCTGACCCGCCGGGGCGTTGGTTTTTGTGTTGCCGAGAATGTCGTTGATAGAGAATCCCTTGCTCATAGCTCAGCCCTCCTTGTGCGTGTCCATCTTGGACACGGCCTCATCGACCTCATCTGCCAGGCATCCGTAGTCCAGCGCTGCCGAGCAGTCCGGCTTGTACACCCGCAGCGGCTCGTGCGCACTCTTGGCCTCGCTGACCTTGACCGTGTACCGGATAACGGTGTGCAGCATCTCAATGCCCGCCTCGTTCAGCTGGTGAACGACCTCGCCCGCGTACCGTGTGCGGCGGTACTTTGTCATCAGCGCGCCCATCACCTTGAGGTGCGGGTTGTAGTACATCTGCACCTGCTCAATCTGGTCGATGATCTCCCGCATGCCATCGCAAGCCCACTCATCGCAGTCTACCGGGATGATCACCCAGTCCGCAGCCGTCAGCGCGTTGATGCTGCCCATGTCCAGATCCGGCGGGCAGTCCATCAGGCAGTAGTCGTATTCGCCCTCCACCGGCTCCAGACTGTTCCGCAGGTAGAACTGCCGCGGGCCGGTATCTTGGATCATATCGCGGTTTGCCTTGAGCATCCGCATGTCGCAGGGGAGAAGGGCAACCGCCGGGATCGCCGTCTCCACAATGGCGTCCCTCACCATGGCCATGCCCAGCAGAACAGACGACACGCAGGGCCTGTCATAATCGGCCACGCCGAAAAACTTGCTCGTGTTGCCCTGTTTGTCCAGATCGACCACCAACACGCTCTTGCTCTTGGCGGCCAGCTCGGCTGCCAGGTTGCAGGCGGTGACGCTTTTGCCGACGCCGCCCTTCAAGTTGATAATTGCAATGCTGATCATAGTAATCCTCCTGTCCCGCCGGGGCGGCGGGTGTTATTGCGGCCAGTTCATCTGGTCGATTTCTTCAAAATCCTCTTTAGGGGCGGGCTGCCATTGATGGTATTGGGGCTGCCATCGCATGGACACAACGCCCGTCGGCCCCTCGCGATTCTTGGCGTACATAACGGCGGTATCCTGATAGGCGTCCTCGCCGCGCAGCTCCTTGCTGTCCTCGGTGCGCCTGTTCTCCACAAAGATCGCGCTGTTGGCGTCCTGCTCAATCGTGCCGGAGCCGCGCAGGTCCTCCAAATTGCAGAAGCGGCCCTCGTTTCCCTTCACGCCGGCGCGGTTGATCTGGCACAGCTCCACAACCACGATGCCCATCTTCATGGCGGCCACCTTCAGCCGCCGGGTGATCTCGCTGACGCGCTGGTACTCGGTCTGGCGCGGGTCGGTGGGACTTAGCAGACCGATGTGGTCGATGAACGCGATGTCCGGCTTGTACTGCATGAGCTTGGCCTCCAACCCGTCAATCGTCAGGTTGCTGTCGGCGTCCAGCATCATGTTGTGATGCTGGCGCAGCCGGGCGGCGGCATTGTTGATGATCTCCCGCTCACGCGGGGCCAGGCTCTTGTTGGTGAGTTTGCCGGAGTCGATGCGCGCAACCTTGGACAGGATCCTGTCCATCAGTGCCTCCGCCGTCTCCTCCAGCGTGAGGTAGTAGACCTTGTACCGCTTCGAGAGCCGGGCCGCCAGATTCAGCGAGAAATCCGTCTTGCCGCACCCGGGCCGCCCGGCCACAACGCAGACGCGCTGCCGACCAAAGACGCCGTACCGGTCCAGCTCCGGCCAACCCAGCTTCAGGCTGTCGTCCGGCTCATCCAGCCGGGCCAGCGCGGAATCCAGCACCACATCAAAGTCCCGGGCCGTGCTGTCTGTCTGGGTGCTGCGGATGGCATCCTGCACCGCCAGCGTGCGGCGCAGCTGGCGGCAGACGCCGTCGCTGTCCATGGCATCCTTGGCCATGCACTTCATCAGGTCGCCCTGCAAAAGCGAGTAGCGGTAGTCCTCCAGTATTTGCGCCGCATAGCTGCCGACGTTGGAGACGCTGGGGCAGGTCTCGGCCATTGCCACAACGCCGGGCCTGATCTCATCCGCCGGGCGGCCCGCCGATGCCCGGTTGATGACCGTGATGACGTCCACCGGCTCCCCGGCCATGGTGAGCTGCTGCACCGCGCTGAACACCGCGCGGCTCACACCCTCGTCGAACATCCCGGGCACCAGCTTGATGATGTACTCCCGTGCGCGGGCCGGGTCCATGAGCGCCGCGCCCAGGAACGCCCGCTGCGTCTGCTGCTGTCGGCTTATAGTTGCACGTTCCATTCAAAAGCCTCACAAAAAATCAAGTATGTCGGTATCCGGCCCGATCTCCCGCGGGCGATCCTCCGTGCTGGCGGGGCGCTGGGTGGGGACGGCATCCACAAAATCGTCCTTCAGGGCGAACAGCCCCTCCCATCCGCGCAGGATGCTCTGCTCGAGCACGGCGGCCATGTAGCCGTAGCGGTCACACACGCCCGCCTCGTCGGCCAGCTGGTTGAGCTTGTTGCAGGCCAGCGACGCGGCGTTGACGGTCAGCGGATGCTTGCCCGCGGCCCGGGACTCCTCAAATGCGAGCAGGGCCTCCGTCAGCCGTTCATTCCACGGGAAGGATTCCCGGAGAACATCCCGGACGCTCTCGCGCGCGCCCGCCCGCGTATTGTTCTCTCTTGTATTGTTATTCTTGTATTGTTCTAGGCGACATTTTTGTCGGGGGGTAGGCGACATTTTTGTCGGGGTGGGTGCGACATTTTTGTCGCCCGCCGACACTGGGTGTCGCTCACCGACATTTTTGTCGGCCTCTGTTTCCGGGGCTTCCTTATGCGCTGCATCTGACAGCGGGGAGATGCGCCGCTGCATTGCGGCACCGTCCCGGACATTGGTCACGGCCACATAGCCCAGCTCCTGCAGGTGCTTCACCCAGCGCTGCACGGTGCGGTCACTCGTGTCGTACAGCTCGCTGAAATAGCCGTTGCCGGCGTAGCAGTACCCGCACTGGTCGGACAGGGCGGTGATCTCTGCAAAGAAAACCTTCTCGGACGCACTGAGCCGCCTGTCATACCGTACCGGGGAGGGAAGAATAGCGTAAAATCCGGGTTTTTCCATAGCTTGGCCTTTCTAAAAATGGCTGACCTTAACACAGGGGTGCGCCGCGCTCTTTTCGGCGCATCCCTGCAAGGTCATTTTTTAATTTTTCAACGTTTAAAAGGGGAGGTCGCCCTCATCCTCGATCATGGCGAAGTCGTCACCCGGCCCGCGGCTGTACTCCGGTGCGGGCGCGCCCACTCTGGGCCCCTCAGTGGGAGCTGAAAGAGCCCCTGCGTTGTCGGCCTTGCTGCCGCAGAAGTTGATGTTGTTGGCCACAACCTCCAGCACGGTGCGGCTGGTGCCGTCCCTGGCCGTGTAGGTGCGGCTCTGCAGCCGCCCGTCCACCGCTACCATCTGGCCCTTAGTGAGCCATTTATAGGCGAACTCGGCAGCGCGCTCCCATGCAATGACGGGAATCCAGTCCGCCACGCTCTTGCCGTTGGCGTCCCTGCGCCCGCGATCCACAGCCAGGGTGAACGTCGCCACTTGCTTACCGGTGGTCGTCTGCCGCAGCTCCGGGTCCCGGGCCAGGCGGCCCTGCAATGCACAGATATTCAGCATCAGATCATCACCACCACACTGCCGCGCTCGATCAGATCGGCCAGCTGCTCGCCCAGATAGGCGGCGATGTTGCGCTTGGCCTCCAGCTTCCACGCACCGCCGTCGGCCTCGTATAGCGCCGGACGGCCCTCTTTGTCAAGGCGCAGCAGAAAGTCGCTGGCGGGCTGCTCGACCTCAAGGAAGGTGCGGTAGGGCTGCAGGTGGACGATGGGCTGCACCGTCTGCTGCTCCTTCAGCACCGCGCCGGTCTTGACGCTGACCTCCTGACTGATCCCGTTGTCCACACTGGACACGCCCTGATTGACGTCAATGCGGCTCAGCAGGGACAGCAGGTAGTCACGGTCATCGGTGACAGCGTACAGGCTCTGCAGTTCGATAACGGCGTGTTCCTGGCTCATGTATTGGTTGACAGAAATGCTCGGCACATCGCTCACGGCCTCATACAGCGGCAGGCGGCTGAACTCTGCGTATTCTTTATGCGTGTATGTAGTGTCCACCATGACCCGCCGGGCGCTGTCCACACGCACATACAGCAGGGGCGAGTGGTTGATACCCTCGGTGCGGATCAGCTTGACAAGCGCCTCCAGCGTGTCCACCGAGTACCGTGCCGGGAATTCAACCTCCGGCTTGACCTCGACCAGATCGGCGGAGCAGAACTGATGCCCGTCGCGCGTTTCCAGGGTGAAGGGGGTCGCCAGCTCCACAATGCGGTTAATAGCGTCTTTCAAAAAGCTGTTTTCCATTGTTTTGTCCTTTCTGTGTTAATACCCGGCCCGGCCCACGCGGGCCATGGCGGGCATTGGTGCTTCGTCGCCGTCCATGTTTACCTGTCCGGGGACCTGCGGCGTCATCTCGGCCAGAAGCAGGCTGCCGTCCCGCGCCTTGGTAATGCACAGGGACGTGCGCACCGGCTGGATCGGCGCGAGGGTGGTCTTTGCCTGCGCGTCCATGCCGATCTGCTGGCGGTAGTCATCCGGGGCAAAGGTCAGCGTGATGGTGATCTTGCGCTTGGCGGTTGCCGCGGTGTTAGGGTCCATGATGTTCGCCACGACCCGCTCTACCTCGTAATCGGTGATTTCTGCAATCGCGCCCATCGCCATCTCCAGCACGCTCTTTTTGTTTACGATCTGGGGCATAGGTATCCTCCTAAATTTCTTCTCCGAACACCCTGGCAAAGCTGCCGGGGCCGTGGAGCTCATCAAAAGCAAATTGTGCCGCCTGTTCCAACTCCCGCCGGGCGGCGGGGTCAAAATGGACGCCCAGGTGCGGCTCATTGTGATGGTTGTGGCACAGCCAGACCTTGAGGCCGTACTGTTCGGACAGTTCGCGCCGTCCGCGCCCGAATAGGATGTGATGCTCCTCCAGGCCGCGCGTGGTGCGCAGATTGTAGCGCTCGCGGCACAGGTAGCACTCTTTATCGCTTTGCAGTATGCTTTTTGCCATGGCGCTCCTCTAGTCCGTTGACGGCATCCACCGCCTGGCGCACATCACCAACAGGCAGCTCCACCGTCGTCCAGCGGAAACCGCACATCATGCAGACGCGGCGGCGGTATATCCGCCGGGTCCCCTTGGCGCGGGTGTCGATGACGCGCACCTGGCTGCTGTTGCACTTAATGCAATCCATCGGCACGCCTCCAGTCTCGGTATTGCTCGGTGGTCTCGGCATCGTCCACGCCGGCCTCGCTCAGGCGGTCAAAGATGCGCTCAATGAATTCGTGCATCTGCTGCCGGGTAAAGCTGCTGCTGCCCATGCCAAGCCGGGCCATGCAGTAGCCGTTGTCCAGCAGTTCCACCATCTGCACAACGCGGTATGTGTTGCGCAGGGCGGGCAGGGACTTGACCGGTACGCGCCAGGTCTCGACCTCTGCGCCGAACTCGGCCAGCAGGTCAAGATAACACTGTTCGGCAGTCACCCCGCCGGGCGTGTCGCCGCTCAACGCCAGCGCCAGCCTGTTCAGCAGCGCCCACATGAGGCGGTTCTGATCCAGTGTGCGCTTGTTCTTCACCGGGCGGATGTCGATCTCCACGCATAGGGGCTGCCCCCGCGCGCGGCGCTCCAGTTCGGCGTGCATCCGCTGGGCCTCCAGGCGATACGCACCGTCAATCGTCAGCCCGTCCATGTCGTTGACTAAGGGCTGGCCCGTTGGGATGTACCAGGCGGCCACATGGGCGATCAGCTGGCTTGCCATGTGATCACGCTCCCGTCACGCTTGCGCACCCGCAGCGAGGCCACGCTGCCGTCACCGTTGTAGGTGATGTCGTCCAGAGTGAGGGCATCGTCCAGAACGTAGCGCTCAATGATGTTGGTGCCGGGCTTGCCCTGGGGGACGATGTGGACCTTGCTGGCCGGGATGCGCAGCGGCGGCAGATTCAGCACCCCCGCGCCGATGCTCCAGGCGGCAGCAGCGGCCAAAAAGCTGCCGTCTGCCTCATTGGTGGGCGTATCGCTGCTCACGCGGTAGGTGGTGGGGCAGGGGGCATCCTTTGTGATGTCGGCCAGGGCCACGGCGCAGTACAGATACCGCCCGCAAACGTAGTGCCGCACGCTGTAGCCATTCAGCCCGCCGGGCATCCGGCCACAGCACTCCTCCAGATGGGCGCGCACGGCGTTGACATCCGGCCACAGCTTGATGCGCACGCCCTCGGCGTCCACCTCCAGGATGCTGAGCGTGACCTCGTCAGCTGTCAGCAGGGCGAGGTTTTTGGGGGTCTCATTCTTCTCCATGTTTATCCTCCATTTCCGGGCCGATGTAGACACCGACCTCATTGTAGTTCTTGGGGTCCGCCATCGGGCTGTCCCATCCGCACATAGCCCCGCCGTACATGGCAGCAGCCTGGGCGCGGGTGACGCCCGCCGCTTCGTTCAGTGTGTCCACAGTCTCTTGCGCCACCACACCGAACAGGGTGCGCTCCCCGCGCACGATGCGGACGATGTTGTTGGTGTAGCGGCTCCTTGCGTAGGCGTAGGCGGGCAGCCCCGCCTCATCATAGGTCATTTTCATGGGCTTGGTCTCCTTTTTCGGTTTTGGCCGCTTGTGCGGCATACCGGCGGCAAGCGCCGGGTGTTTCTTTTTCCAGCTGCACACCCTATGCCGGATTGCCTCGTGCGTCACCGGCTGGGTGTAGCCCATCATGCTGCGCACGGTACTGATCGGCGCGCCGCCGTAGTAGTACAGGATGCTTTCCAGCATCACCTCCGGCGGCACAGGGTTGCAGATGCGCTCAACAGGCGGGCCGACGGGTTGCTTGTTTTGAGGGTGCGCCGCGCGGAATGTGTCAAGGCTTGTATAGCCCAGGCGCTCCAGCAGCGTGTCCTCGGCCACGCTCAGGCACTCGGCGCAGATTCTCAACTGGCGGCGGGCGTTGGTGCAGTTCCTAAGTCTTGATTGTACCCAGTTCAGATCCTCCATTGTCATCAGCAGATCTGCCTCGCCAGCGCGGTGGCCGGGATGCGCTTGTCGCGCCCGGCCCCGATCCAGCCCTCAAAGTTGCGGCAGACCTTGCGCGCGGCGTAGGGGTCTGTGCCGTAAACGATGTGTGCGGCCTCGGGCACTGTCACCAGCTCACCCGCAGCCTCATGCCGGATGCGCTCCAGCGCATCCCGGTAGCCTTGCTTTTCGCGTGCCATGCTTACCTCCTTGTAGCTTGTATCCCCGCTGTGCTATAATCACGGCAGAAAGGACGTGTATAAAAATGGATTGGTTATCATTGCTTCTTACTGCGGTCAGCGGCACCCTCGGTGTTATCGGCGTCTTTGTCGGTGCTTACATGGCACGCAAAACAGCGGTAGAGCAGCAGCGCCGCGCAGAATTACACAGTGCCTGCTCGCTGGTGCTGTCCACCTATGCGCGCTGGGTTGAAGACCCGCAGGAATACCGCTTTGCTTTGTTGGCATCAATAGCATCGGCGCAGCTTTTATGTACGCCTGACAGCGATATAGACAAAAGCATTCAAGAGCTTGAAAAGCTGGTGATGATTACAGCCCATCCCTCACAGCAATGCGGCAACTGCCTGAATGATTTCCGGCAGAAAGCGCAGCAGGAACTCATAAAGCGATATGGCAATCAGCGTCTCCCCGACATGAAGAAAGACATGGGCCAGTAGTCCGCAGCTGTGCGGAGCGTCTTTTTTCGGAGCTGGTGACGGTTTATCGTACAGGCCATCGCCATACCACGCACGCAGGATGTCCTGCGTGCGCTGTTCATCTTGCAGCATAGCGTTCACCTCCTTGTAGCTTGTATCCCCGCCGTGCTATAATCGAGCCGGAAGGGAGGGATATGTATTTTAACGATACTCAGTGCGCTTTGTGGCGTTTTTGGTGCTGCTTTGGGTGCGTGGGTAAGCTGGCGTACCATGAAATGGCAAACTCTGCGGGAAGAAAAGCGCAACGCCTGTTCTGAGGTATTTAATAAGGCGATGCAATTTCTCAACAGTCCAACGTTACAAAATCAGGCGATCCTAATTGCGGCGCTTTATAATGCAAGGCTGCTTTTCTCGAAGGACAGCGCCCCAGCGGAAGCGCTGCGGCAGCTGTGCACAATGTCCGGAGCGGATAAAATTGAGCCATTACTTTGGAAAGAGAAGCTGAATGAGTTCTGGAATGCGATTTCCGTAGAGTTCGATGAATCGGCAAAGACTGACGCCAACCATTACTTCACCAACATGTTGAATAAACTGCGGCAAAAACCAGAGTAAAAAGCTGTCGCTATGGGAATGGTATACCGGACCGGTATCCGGCATCTCCCACTTTAGTCTGTGTTCAGGCTCTTTCCGTTCCCCGGGCCGAGTTTCTTCATCGGTCTGGGGATATTTATTTTCGCTCATTGGTTTCCCCTCCCTTGGAGTTGTGTCCAACGTGGACACAATACTATTGTTTGAGTAGATAATCTATCGAGCAATCGAATAGCGTCGCCATTTTTTCAAGCGCACTCTGCGGGATGCTTCCATGCGCCATCCAATTATAAATCGTTTTCCTTGTTACCCCCAGCGCATTCGCGAGGTCTGCTATCGTCATGCCTTTTCTGCTACGTTCAGCATTGATATTTGGATAAGGCATCAAATTCACCCCCTATAAGACTTTTCTTGTGTAATACTCGTATTGGGTATCTGTATATTATAATATACTCATTTTGAGTAATTGTAAAGTAAAAAAGTGCCCGAAATGGGTATTCACTATTTGTGCATATTGCCCATTTCGGGTATTTTCAATTGACTATTTACTCAAAATGTGTATCATAGTTATAAGGGAAGGAGGCAACGTCATGAATAGACTGCAAGCGTTGCGTACCGAAAAAGGCATAAATATGAAAGAGGCCGCCCAGGCGCTGAGTATGCCGTACACAACGTATGTCAATTACGAAAAAGGTACTCGAGAACCGAGTTCGGAGGTCCTAATCAAATTAGCCAAGTTTTATGATACAAGTATCGATTATCTGGTCGGGAAGGTCGAACGCGTCGCACCCATCCCCGCCGGGTTCCAGCCGCTGCCGAAGCGGGACCGCATCCCGCGTGTGGGGCAGATCGCCTGCGGCACACCCATCCTCGCGGAGGAGAATGTCGAGGCCTACGATGAAGTCCCCAGCGATTGGCATGCCGACTTCACGCTGCTATGCCAGGGCGACAGCATGGAGCCAAAAATCAAAGACGGCGATGTCGTAGCCATCCACAGCCAGCCGATGGTCGAGAACGGTGAGGTCGCTGCCGTCCTGATCGATGGCGAGGCCACCCTCAAGCGCGTATTTTTGTTTGACGATCACATTGAGCTCCGCGCCGAAAACCCCACATTTCCGACTATCCTGCGCATCGGCGAGGATATGAACACCATCACCATCGAAGGCAAAGCCGTCGGCCTGTGCAGGAGACTGTAAAAATAGCCCTTCTCTACTGAACGAAACTCAAAGGAACAGAATTTAGACTATGGAACAGTAAGGAGAAAGCATTGGAAAACACAGTGAACCGTCTTATTGATAAATCAATCGAGTCCTTTTTGATGGCGATTGAAGTGTATAACAAGCCAACGATTCATTACCGTATCGAAGGATTCTCTATGTTCATTTGTAATGCTTGGGAGCTATTGCTTAAGGCACATATGATGAACACGCAGGGGGAAAGGTCAATCTATTACAAGGATAATCCGAACCGAACATTATCCCTTGAGAATTGTATCGAAAAGGTCTTTACGAACAGAAAAGCGCCCCTGCGGCTGAACCTTGAAAAGATTATCGAATTGCGGAATACCAGCACACATTTCATCACAGAAGAATACGAGATGGTCTATGTGCCGCTGTTTCAGTCCTGTGTATTTAACTATACAGAAAAACTGCATGACTTTTTTGGCATTGAAGCAAACAAGTATGTTCCGCAGAATTTTCTCACATTGACGGTAAGTATGCGTCCGCTGGACGTGGAAGAGATCCGTGCAAAATATCCGCCGGAATTGGCAAACCGCCTTTTACAGGCAAGCGCAGACATACAAAGCCTATCGGCAGAAGAAAATAACGCAGCATTTGCCATTCGCATTGAACACTATCACTACATCACAAAAGACAAAGACAAGGCAACCTCGACCATACATATTGACAAGAATGCAGAGACGAGTGGTGTTATCATCAAGGAAATACAGGACCCGAATAATGTCTACCCATTCAATGAAAAACGCTGTATTACCAGAATAAACAAACGCTTGGCAAGTGATGGCGTTGCGGTTACAATCAACAGCTACCATTTTCGACTTTTTGTGCAGCATTATGGAATAAAGAGTAATCCAAAATTGTGTTACAGCTATAATGTTCCTTCGCATCCTATGTATAGTTACTCTATGGCAACTATTGATTTGATTGTTATGGAAATAGAAAAAGACCCGGAGAACATTCTCCAGGTCTTAAAAGAAAGGTCAAAAAAAGAGGAGACCCCAGGGGCAAAGGATTCTAAGCATTAAGCCTACTCCCATTCGGGAACCCAGCCTTTTTCCTTCACGAGTCTTCCTTTACCTATATTATACACAGTTCGGATCCATTATGCAAGCGGTACGAACACTTTTGTAGGAATTACCAAAAAAGCAAAAAACGCCCCACGGCTGCAACCGTGAGACATTTTAGTGGCTCGGCGTGTCCAAGGTGGACACAATACGAAACCCTTCCAACTCGTATTGTACCACCTCCGGCCGCACTTGTAAAGTGTATCGTAAGGAGGTTTTTACATGGCAAAAACGAAAAAACGCGCGGACGGCCTGATCGAGCGCTGCCGCGTCATTGATGGCAAGACCCGCCACTTCTATGGCCGCACCGCAAAGGAGGTGCAGGCCAAGCTCGACGCGGCCCTCATAGAGGCCAGCACCCGCCGGGACAGGGGAGACCCCTTCGGCGAGGTTGCAGAGGCGTTCTGGCGCGCCAAGGAGCCGTGCATCAAGTATGGCTCCCGCCGGGGCTACCGCCACAAGGTGGAGCTTGCCAAGGGCTGGTTTGAGGGGCAGGGCATGCGCGAGATCACCAGCACCGACATCAACCGCGAGCTGATGCACATGGCCGCGCAGGGCTACGCCTACAAAAGCATTGCCGGGCAGAAGTCGGTGCTCTCCCTGATCTGGCAATATTGGTGCGCCGAGATGCACGGCGACGCGAACCCCTGCACGCTGCTCAAGCTGCCGCAGGGCCTGCCCCAGACCAAGCGCCGCGCCCCCACAGAGCAGGAGATCGCCGATGTTAAGGCCCACCCCGAGGGCTTCGGCCTCTGCCCGGCCATCATGATGTACGCCGGCCTGCGTCTGGGCGAGGTGATGGCGCTGCAGAAGAAGGATCTCGCCGACGGCGCGATCCGCGTGTGCAAGGCCGTTGTCTGGCACAACAACTACCCCGAGCTGGAGGAGCCGAAAACCGACAGCGCCTACCGCACCGTGCCGATCCTCAAGCCCCTGCAGGATGCGCTCGGCAGCCGACTGGACGATCTGGACGATGATGATTTCATCTTTGGCGGCAAAAAGCCCATGACGAAGAGCCGATACCAAAACGCCTGGCTGCAATACTGCATTGGCATCGGCCACGCTCACGACAGCGGCAAGCGCTATAAAACCGGCAAGACCAGCGTCACCGGCGAGGCACTCTACAAGGCCGTGCTGGAAGCCGACTTCACCGCCCACCAGCTCCGGCACGAGTTCGCCAGCGTGTTGGTCGAATGCCAGATTAGCCCGCAGGTCGCCAAGGAGCTGATGGGCCACGCAGACATCCTGACAACCCAGCGCTGGTACGCCGAGGCCAAGGCCAGCGCCGTCGATGAGGCCACACGGATCCTCAACGCGCACTTCACCGCATAAATCGCATTGGTTCGTATATTTTTCGTAAGCAATCAATCTTTCACATCATGGCGCGCATTGTAACAAATTCAAATCTCTCTTACTCCGCCAAATCAGCCGATATTTAACGCTAACACGTTGAATATCGGCTGATTCTTTTTATATTTTCCACCCTTTTCTGCTCGTAAATATTCGTAAAAAAAAGCCCTAAAGCACCAGAAAACGCAACGGGTGCCTACGTCGGTGCCTACACACAATCTTCGTATCGTACTACCGTTTCCGTGCCATCCCGGAAACAGTTTGTCTCCAACCTCTCTCCGCATTTTTCAAACACTTTCCCCGATAAACGTAAAAATTTGCCAGGGAAGTGTTGTTATTCTTAACATTTTCTTCCTTTTCTGCTCGTGCCTTGCAATCCCGCGGCAAATCCGCTATACTCATTCTATACCATTTTATAAGTGAGGTGTCCGTTATGCGGTTATTTGATGTGCTCGGCCCGGTCATGACGGGGCCGTCCAGCAGCCACACGGCGGGTGCAGTGCGCATCGGCAGCACGGCGCGGCGACTCCTGGGGGAGCAGCCTGCCGAGGCCGAGATCCTGCTTTACGGCAGCTTTGCCGCCACGGGGCGCGGCCACGGCACGGACCGGGCGCTTGTCGCCGGGCTGCTGGGCATGCAGCCGGACGATGATCGCATCCCGCACAGCTTTTCCATTGCCAAGGAGGCCGGGCTGCACTTTAAGATCGGCACCACAAACCTGCGCGGCGCGCACCCCAACACGGCGGTGCTGCGGCTGACCGGTGCGTCGGGCCGTAAACTCGAGGTCGTCGGCGCGTCCATCGGCGGCGGGCGGATCAACATCTGCCAGATCGACGGCATCACGACGAATTTTGGTGGAGACCACAACACGCTGATCGTCCACAACCAGGACACGCCCGGCCATGTGGCAGCCGTCACCACCTGTTTGAGCCAGCACGGCGTCAACATCGCCACGATGCAGCTCTACCGCTCGACGGCGGGCGGCTACGCCGTCATGGTGCTGGAGTGCGACGAGCCTATCCCGGATGAGATCGCCGGGCAGCTGGGCAGCCAGCCGGGCATCGTCAAGGTCACGATTCTGAATCTGTAAGGGGGCGGGAAAGATGGCATTTTCATCCGTGCATGAGATGATCGACCTCTGCAAGGAGAGCGGCAAGCCGCTGTATGAGGTCATCCTTGAGAGCGATCTGGCCGAAAGCGGCCTGACCCGCGCCGAAAGCGAGGCCGAGATGCACCGTCTGTGGGCAGTCATGCAGGCCACCAGCGACGGCTACTGCGGCGCAGACCGCTCGATGAGCGGCTTTGCGGGCGGCGACGCGGCCAAGGTCAACGCGGCAGCGGCGCGCGGCGTGCTCTACGCCGACGGCTACTTTGCCGACGTCATGGCCGAGGCACTGAAAACCGCCGAGTGCAACGCCTGCATGAAGCGCATCGTGGCCGCGCCCACGGCGGGAAGCTGCGGCGTGCTGCCTGCGGTCCTGCTGCCGCTGCAGCGACGCGGGCTGGCCGACGAGGCCGCCGTGCACCGCGCCCTGTATATCGCTGCCGGGTTCGGGCAGGTCGTTGCCGCGCGTGCCACGCTGGCCGGGGCCGAGGGCGGCTGTCAGGCCGAGGTCGGCGCGGCCAGCGGCATGGCCGCCGCGGCGCTGGTGGACATCAAGGGCGGCACGGCAGAGCAGTGCGCCGAGGCGTTCGCCATGGCGCTGACCAACCTTGAGGGCCTTGTCTGCGACCCCGTGGCAGGTCTTGTGGAGATCCCCTGCATCAAGCGCAACGTCATCGGTGCCATGAACGCGGTCTCTGCCGCCGACATGGCGCTGGCCGGGGTCGTGGGGCACATCCCCGCGGACGAGGTCATTGACGCGATGGCCGAGGTCGGCAACGCGATGAGCAAGGACCTGCGCGAGACCGGCATCGGCGGTCTGGCCGGCACCCCCACGGGCCGCGCCATCTGTGAGATCGTGACGATGGACAACGGGGAAGAGGAAGATTGATATTTTACGGCGGTAAACCGGCGGGCACACAGCACCGCAACCACTGCCCCAACTGCCTGACCAGCCTGCATCTGGACAATGAACCCGGGGACCGCGCAGCGGACTGCGGCGGGCAGATGGAACCCGTGGCCGTCTGGGTGCGCAAGGGCGGCGAGTGGGCCATCATCCACCGCTGCCGCCTCTGCGGCAAACTGACATCCAACCGCATCGCCGCGGACGACAACCCGATGCTTCTCATGAGCATCGCCATGCGCCCGCTCTGCACCCCGCCGTTCCCGCTGGAGCGCATCGAGGAGATGACGGCACTGATGGGCGGGGAGGGGCGTATTCGGTAATGCGGGGCGTCGGGGACGCCGACCCCTGCACTGACCCCGACGCAATTTTCCGTTTACAAATTTCGCCAATGTGCTATACTGAATAAAAAACATCAGGAGGAAATTCTTATGAACGTGAACGATCCGCGCTGGGCGTCCATTGACGCCTTTGTGGAGGAAAACCGCGACAACATTCTGCGCGACATCACCCGTCTGGTGGCCGTGCCCAGCGTGGAGGGCGCACCCGAGCCGGGCGCACCGTTCGGCCCCGGCCCCAAGGCCGCGCTGGCCAAGGCGCTGGAGATCGCCGACGAGCTGGGCCTGGACACCTTCAACGCCGACAGCTACATCGGCTGGGCCGAGACAGGCAGGATCGCCGACGGCCAGAAATTCCTGGCGACCATCACCCACACCGACGTTGTGCCCGAGGGCAACGGCTGGGACGCCGACCCCTACACGGTCCGCGTGCGGGACGGCTGGCTGCTGGGCCGCGGCGTGGCCGACGACAAAGGCCCAAGCATCCTCTGCCTGTATGCGCTGAAGTACCTGAAGGACAGCGGCGCAGCGCTGAAATACCCCGTGCGTGCCCTGCTGGGTGCCAACGAGGAGACGAACATGCACGACGTAGACTACTACGCCGAGCATTACCCGATGCCCGCCTTCTGCTTTACGCCGGACGCCGAGTTCCCGGTCTGCAACGGCGAGAAGGGCGGCTTCAACGGCGAGCTCGTCAGCCCGAAGTTTGAGAACGGCATCATCACGGCGTTCGAGGGCGGCGTCGCCCACAACGCCGTGCCGGACCGCGCCTCCTGCACGGTGCAGGTCGGCGCGGGCGCACTCGTCCAGACCGAGGGCGTGACCTTCGAGGCAGGGGAGGGCGGTGCCACCGTCATCCGCGGCTGGGGCAAGAGCGGCCACGCCGCCATGCCCGAGGGCACGGTCAACGCCATCAGCCTGATCGTCAACTGCCTGCTCAAGAGCGGCGTCTGCACCCCGCAGGAGGAGGCCTACCTGAACGTGCTGCACACGCTGCACGCCGACACCGACGGCAGCGCGCTGGGCATTGCGGCGGACGACGGCCTGTTTGACCCGCTGACCATCATCGGCGGCACGATCGAGATGGCTGACGGCGTCATCCGCCAGAGCTTTGACTGCCGCTACCCGACGAACACCGACCCCGAAAAGATGACTGCCGCCATCCGGAAGGTCTGCGGCGGCGCGGCCACGCTGGAGAACGTCAGCAGCCGCGTGCCGTTCTACATCGACGCGGACAGCCCGGCCATCCAGACGCTCATCAACACCTACAACGACGTCACCGGCGAGGGCAAGAAGCCCTTTACAATGGGCGGCGGCACCTATGCACGCCACTTCCCCTATGCCGTCAGCTTCGGCCCCGAGCACACCGACATTGAGATCCCGTCCTTTGCGGGCCCGATGCACGGCGCGAACGAGGGCACCCCGTTTGAGAAGCTGGTCGAGGCGCTGAAGATTTATATTCTGGCGCTGCTGCGGCTGCAGGAGATCGAGCTGTAAATAAAAAAACGGACAACTGCTGTTTTAGGTAGTTGTCCGTTTTTTGTTTTCTACCCTGGGAAGGCAGTATTGTAGGGAGGGGTCTTGACCCCTCCGCGGCGGCCAGAGGGCTGGCCGCCCTACAAGCCCACAGAAGCCCCGTTGCACGCTATGACAGTTACCCGCAGCCGGGAGGGATAAATCCGCCCCTACGATTGTCCTGTAGGGGGGCGGCGTCCCCGACGCCCCGCAGGTCAGCAGCAGTCAACGGGAAGGACGTAGGGCGGCCTGCCCACAGGCCGCCGCAGCAGCTTGCGTGGCTTCACAGTTCCATTGTGCGGCCTGCGGCCTTCCCGCAAAGGGTCGTTTGCCTTACACGCGCGGGCCGGGCATGCCCGGCCCCTACCATATCACCCCTGGCAGACCGACATCTGCCAGGGGTTTTCTTTGTGGGATTGTTAATTTTTATACAGCCTTTTATTCTGCGGCGATTGCCCAAATTGTTGCAAATCTTGCGTGTTCGATGCAAAATCGACCTTTTGTCATACTTGGTTGCTTGACATGCTTTTGAAAAATGGTACAATAAATCCGTATAGTTATCCACCACGGACGGGGGAGCAGAAATCCCGTCCGCGGCGAGAAAAATCAGAGAAACGGGGGAAATCAGATTGTTCAAGTCCCTAAAGCGCTCTGCCAAGGGTGCTGCCGTACCGCACACGAAGGCGACAGCCGGGCAGCCGACCAACAAGATGCCGGTGCCCGAGCACGTCGTCATTCCCATGTCGATGCACATCGGCGCGCCCGCGGAGCCTGTCGTCAAAAAGGGCGACACCGTCATGGTCGGTACCGTGATCGGCAAGGCCGGCGGCTTTGTATCCGCCAATATCTACTCCAGTGTGTCCGGCACTGTGCAGGACATTGCACCGCTGCGCATGGTCAACGGCGCGATGGCGACGGCTGTCGCCATCAAGACCGACGGTGCGCAGACCGTTGATCCGGCCTGTGTGCCGCCCGTCGTCACCGACAAGGCCAGCCTGCTGGCTGCCGTGCAGGCCTGCGGCCTGGTGGGTGTCGGCGGCGCCGGCTTCCCGACGCATGTCAAGCTGGCGGCCAACACCATCGACACGCTGCTCATCAACGCTGCCGAGTGCGAGCCCTACCTGACCACCGACTGCCGCGAGATGCTGGAGTGCAGCGACACGATCATCTCCGGCATCACCGCTGTCATGAAGTACTGCGAGATCCCGCACTGCATCATCGGCATCGAACGCAACAAGCCCGAGTGCATCGACCTGCTCACCTCGCTGACCCGCGAGATGAAGGGCGTCGAGGTCAAGGGCCTGCCGATGCGCTACCCGCAGGGTGCCGAGAAAACGCTCGTCGAGACCTGCACCGGGCGCGAGGTGCCGCAGGTCGGCCCCTCCGGCAAGCCGGGCCTGCCCGCCGACGTGGGCTGCGTCATCATGAACGTGACGAGCGTCTCCACGCTGGGCAAGTTCCTCAAGACCGGCATCCCGCTGGTGACGAAGCGCGTCACCGTCGAGGGCGACGCCATCGCCAAACCCCAGAACATCGAGGTGCCCATCGGCACACTGTACCGCGACGTCATCGACGCCTGCGGCGGTGTCAAGGAGGGCGTCGAGCTGGGCAAGATCATCTTCGGCGGCCCGATGATGGGCGGCGCTGCACCCAGCGCCGACTTCCCGGTGCTCAAGCAGAACAACGGCCTGCTGCTGTTCAGCAAGAAGGCCGCCGCGCTGCCCGAGCCGTCCGCCTGCATCCGCTGCGGGCGCTGCATCGAGGCCTGCCCGATGGGTCTGGAGCCCGTCGTCATTGCGCAGGACTTTGCCAACAAGGACTTTGCTGCGCTGAAGGCACGCTGCGTGGATCTCTGCGTAGCCTGCGGCAGCTGCACCTATGCCTGCCCGGCCAAGCGCCCCGTCAGCCAGACGATGGGCCTTGCCAAGGGCTGGTACATGGCCGAGCTGCGGAAAGGAGGCAAATAACCCATGGAAGATCGTCTGATCGTTACCGCCTCGCCGCATATCCGCGATACATCCACCACCCGCGGGCTGATGGGCAATGTTGTCATTGCGCTGCTGCCCGCCGTGCTGGCCGCGGGTCTGATCTTCGGCGTGCAGGCGCTGGTGCTGGTCGCTGTGACCACCCTGGCCTGTGTGGCGTTTGAGTACATTTATGAAAAGCTGCTGAAAAAGTCCAACACCGTGGGCGACCTGTCCGCCGTTGTCACCGGCATCATTCTGGCGCTGAACATGCCCGTGGGCATGCCGCTCTGGATCGCCGTTGTCGGCGCGTTCGTCGCCATCGTCATCACGAAACAGCTGTTCGGCGGCCTTGGCTACAACTTCGCCAACCCCGCGCTGGTGGGCCGTATCGTGCTGTTCCTCGGCTTCACCTCCCGCATGACTGCCTACGTCTACCCTGACATGGCCGTTGACGCGCTGGCCTCCGCCACACCGCTGGCCGTGGCCGACAAGACCACGCTGCCCCTGCTGGACGTCTTTTTGGGCTTCCACGGCGGCATGATGGGCGAGGTCTGCGTGCTGGCCATCCTGCTGGGCTTCGCCTATCTGGTTGCCACCCGGACCATCCAGGCCACCATCCCCGTGACCATCGTTGCCACGGTCTTTGTGCTGACTGCGCTCAACACCGGCAGTGCCTACACCGCCCTGATCGAGTGCATGTCCGGCGGTCTTTTGTTCGGTGCTGTCTTTATGGCGACGGACTACGTGACCAGCCCGTTCACCACCAAGGGCAAGCTGTTCTACGGCGTGTTTATCGGCCTCATCACCTTCCTCATCCGCCACTTCGGCTCGATGAATGAGGGCATGAGCTACGCCATCCTGCTGGGCAACCTGATGACCCCGTGGTTCAACGCCTGGGGCCACCAGACGCCGCTGGGCTACAAAAAGCCCAAAAAAGCCAAGAAAGGCGGTGCGGAATAATGGCTGAAAAGCAAACCACCGAGAAGCAGAGCACTTTCAAGGAGCTTGTGCTGCCCGTCATCGTGCTGGTCGTCATCTGCCTGATCTGCAGCGCGCTGCTGGCTGTGCTGAACGACATCACCGCCCCCATCATTGCGGAAAACACCCAAGCCGAGACCCTGGCCGCCTATGTCTCCGTCCTGCCCGAGGGCACGACCACCGACAGCATGACTGCCATCGACGGTCTGACCACCGCCAGCGTCGAGGGTGCTGTCAAGACCGCGAACGGCGATGTCGCCGTCAAGGCTGCGGCCTCCGGTTACTCCGGCAAGGACGTCACGGTCTACGTTGCCTTTGACGCCGAGGGTGCCATTTCCGGTATCTCCATCGACGGCTCCACCCAGACCACCGGCATCGGCTCCAAGGTCTCCGGCGATTCCTTCGCCTCCGGCTTTATCGGCTGGAACGGGGGAGAGGTCGCCTCCGGCAGCCCTGTGGACAGCATTGCCGGTGCAACGTATTCCAGCAACGGCGCGTTCAACGCCATCAACGCAGCCATCGACTGCTACAACAATGAGATCAAGGGGGTGCAGTAACGATGAACGAAAAACCGAGCAAGTGGAAGGTTTTTACCGCGGGCATCATCCGTGAGAACCCCGTTCTGCGCCTGGTGCTGGGCTGCTGCTCCGCACTGGCTGTCACCACCACCGTTTCCGGCGCTGTTGGCATGGGCCTGGCCATGACGTTCGTTCTGGTCTGCTCCAACATCGTTATCTCGGCACTGCGCAAGGTCATCCCGGCCAAGGTGCATCTGCCGTGCTACATCGTTATCATCGCAACGTTTGTTACCGTCGTGCAGATGGTGCTGCAGGCGTTCGTGCCCGACCTGTACAAGGCGCTGGGCGTGTATCTGGCGCTGATCGTCGTCAACTGCATCATTCTGGGCCGTGCCGAGATGTTCGCCTGCAAGAACACCGTCGTGGACTCCGCGCTGGACGGTCTGGGCATGGGCATCGGCTACATCCTGACCATGCTGCTCATGTCCTCCATCCGTGAGATCATCGGCAGCGGCACCTGGATGGGCATCACCATCATCCCCGAGAGCGTGGACCGCATGACCGTCATGAACTCCGCGCCGGGCGGCTTCTTCGTCTTTGGCTGCCTGATGGCCGGCTGTGTCTGGCTGGAGCGCAAGCTGAACAAGCCCATTGAGCGCAAGAGCTGCGGCGACGTCATGCTTGAGAAGATCGACGCCGCCAAGGAAGAACAGAAGGAGGGTGCCGCACAATGAGTTCTCAGATCGCAACGTTTGCCACCATCTTCTTCAGCATGATCCTGGTCAACAACTACGTGCTGGTGCAGTTTCTGGGTATCTGCCCGTTCCTCGGCGTTTCCAAAAAGCTGGATTCCTCCGCGGGCATGGGTGCTGCCGTTATCGTCGTCATGGTCATCGCCACGGCTGTGACCTTCCCGCTGCAGATCTTCCTGCTGGATGCCTATAATCTGGGTTACCTGCAGACGATCATCTTCATCCTCGTCATCGCCGTTCTGGTCCAGCTGATCGAGATCACGCTGAAAAAGTACGTCCCGGCGCTGTATCAGTCCCTGGGCGTCTACCTGCCGCTGATCACGACCAACTGCTGCGTGCTGGGCGTCACCATCCTGGCTGTGCAGGACTACTCCGCCGTTGTGGCCGAGTTCGGCTTCGGCCTGGCCTACGCTGAGGCGCTTGTCTGCGCCGCCGGTGCGGGCGTCGGCTTCCTGGTCGCCATGCTGCTGTTCTGCGGCGTGCGTTCCCGCGTCGAGGCCGCCAACCCGCCGGAGAGCTTCAAGGGCCTGCCCATCACGCTGGTTTCTGCCGCTATCACCTCCATGAGCTTCATGGGCTTTGGCGGTCTGGTCGAAAACATCATCAACGCGATATTCTAAGAAAGGGGAATGGAGAGAATGAACCCGATCGTATTTGCTATCGTTGTCGTGGTGGTGCTGGGCCTGGCCGGCGGCGTGATCCTTGTGCTGGCCTCCAAGTTCATGGCTGTGTATGAGGACCCGCGCATCGCGCAGGTCACGGAATGTCTGGCCGGCGCCAACTGCGGCGGCTGCGGCTACGCCGGCTGTGCCGACTACGCTAAGGCCATCGTGGAGAACGGTGCCCCCACCTTCAAGTGTGCCCCGGGCGGCGACAAGACTGCCGACGCCATCAACACCATCATGGGCAATGCCACCGACGACCGCCCCAGCCTGCGCGCCACCGTCATCTGTGCGGGCGGCGAGAACTGCGGCAAGCGGTTTGACTACCAGGGCATCCAGACCTGCGCGGCTGCGGCCTCCATTGCGGGCGGCCCCAGCGCCTGCGCCTATGGCTGCCTGGGTCTGGGCGACTGCACCCGCGCGTGCAAGTTTGACGCCATCCACATCATCAACGGCGTGGCCGTCGTGGACCGCAAAAAGTGCACCGGCTGCACGGCCTGCACCGTGACCTGCCCGCGCCACGTCATCCAGATGAAGCCCATTGCCCCGCAGCCCGCGGTCAAGTGTTCCAACAAGGACAAGGGCGCACTGGTCAACAAGACCTGTAAGGTGGGCTGCATTGCCTGCGGTCTCTGCGTGCGCAACTGCCCGAACCAGGCGATCTTCCTGAAGGACAACGTCGCTGTCATCGACTATACCAAGTGCAACGGCTGCGGCACCTGCGTCAGCAAGTGCCCGAAGAAGGCCATCCAGTGGGTCGAGGGCACGCCCCGTCCCATCGACGCCCCCGTGCCCGCGCACGAGGTTCTGAAAACGCGCGTATAATTTTTAGGTAAACATCCCTGTGCTCCCCGCCAAGAATCGGCGGGGAGCTTTTTGTTTTACCCGCGCTTTCCTCTGGCTCTGTAGGGAGGGGTCTTGACCCCTCCGCAGAACCTGACGGCAGCCGCCACGCTGCACGGGCGGCAGCGATAACACCGCACTCCTGCCGCCATGTAGGGGCCGGGCATGCCCGGCCCTCAGCGTATAAGGCGAACGCCATTTCCCCGGAAAGCTGCGGGCCGCACATGTGCGGCCCCTACCTATCAACTGTATTTAAAAATTTTATCAAACTATTTTTGAAAAAACCGAGACAAATTCCTAAAACTATGCTATACTGTGTCCAGAATAACAACTCTGCTATTTTTCGGGAGGTTTACACGTATGGAAATCACCAAAGATATTTTGTATGTCGGCGTCAACGACCACCTTGTTGACCTGTTTGAGGGCCAGTACGACGTGCCCAACGGCATGGCCTACAACTCGTACCTGATCTGCGACGACAAGGTCGCCGTCATGGACAGCGTCGATGCCCATTTTACCGACGAGTGGATCACCAAGATCGCCGCTGCACTGGGCGAGCGCACGCCCGACTACTTGGTCGTGCAGCACATGGAGCCTGACCATTCCGGCTCCGTCGCCGCGTTCGCGCAGGCGTACCCCGGCACGACCATCGTCGCGTCCGCCCAGGCGTTCAACATGATGAAGGCCTATTTCGGCACCGACTACGCGGACCGCCGCGTCGTCGTCAAGGAGGGGGACACCCTGCCGCTGGGCACCCACACGCTGCACTTTGTCACCGCGCCGATGGTCCACTGGCCCGAGGTCATCATGACCTATGACGATGCAGACAAGGTCCTGTTCAGCGCCGATGCGTTCGGCAAGTTCGGCGCACTCGACGTGGAGGAGCCGTGGCTGCCCGAGGCACGCCGCTACTTCATCGGCATCGTCGGCAAATACGGCGTGCAGGTGCAGGCCGTGCTGAAAAAGGCCGCCGCGCTGGACATCGAGACCGTCTGCAGCCTGCACGGTCCCGTCCTGCACAAGGAGCAGCTGGGCGATGTGCTGGCCGCCTACGACGCCTGGAGCGCCTACCGCCCCGAGACCGAGGGTGTGCTCGTCGCCTACAGCAGCATCTACGGCCACACTGCCGAGGCTGCCAACCGCCTGGCCGAGGCCCTGCGCGAGAAGGGCGTGGAGACGGTTGCCATGGACCTGGCCCGCTGCGATATGGCCGAGGCCGTCGCGCAGGCATTCCGCTTCAGCAAGCTGGTACTGGCCACGCCTACCTACAACGCCGATGTATTCCCCTTCATGAAGGAGTTCCTCCATCACCTGACCGAGCGCAACTACCAGAACCGCACGGTGGCCTTTATTGAGAACGGCTCCTGGGCGCCGATGGCCGCCAAGGTCATGACCAAAATGCTTGAGGGCAGCAAGAACCTGACCTACGCCGCCGCCACCGTCACGGTCCGCGGCGCGCTGAATGCCGCCAGCGAGGCCCAGCTCGCCGCTCTGGCCGATGAGCTGAGCAGGTAATCTCTCTTTTCCTCTCAACTGCAAGCCCCGCCTCACAGCGCGTCTCTCGCGCCGTGAGGCGGGGTCTTTTTGCGGGCAGGGGGGAGAGGAGGACAACAACAAAACAATTGAAAATTTGCGCTTGACAAATCCGGGCAAATCCTGTATACTATCATTTGTCAATCGCATATGGATGATTAGCTCAGCTGGTTAGAGCGCTGCGTTCACATCGCAGAGGTCGAGGGTTCGAGTCCCCCATCCTCCACCAGACAGTTCGTACTCGAACCCAATTCTTTACGGAAAAGGGTTCGGGTACGTTTTTTTATTTGCAGGGTGCCGCACACCAGACAGGAAAGAGGTAAATCCGCCATGAATTTGAAAAAAGTTCATCACATTGCCATTATCGGGAGCAACTATGAGAAATCAAGGCGCTTTTATGTGGATCTGTTAGGCTTTTCTGTCATTCGAGAAAATTACAGACCGGAACGCGATGATTACAAAATCGATCTTCAACTCGATGGGATGGAATTAGAACTTTTTATCATTAAAAATTGCCCGAAACGCCCCAGTTATCCAGAGGCTTACGGCCTCCGGCATCTTGCCTTTGCTGTAGACTCTGTCGATGATACCGTAAGAGAATTGAATAAAAAGGGCATCATAACCGAGCCGATCCGAGTCGATGCTTACACAGGCAAAAAAATGACATTCTTTTCCGACCCTGACGATCTTCCTTTGGAAATTCACGAATAAAGTCAGACCGTCAAAAAATTGCATTCTTGCCGTACTGCGTGTGTGTAGGGGCGGCCATTGGTCGCCCGCGGGGCATGACCTGCCCGAAGGAGGAGTAAGATGGTACAGGTCGATTTGATCACTGGGTTTCTCGGCTCCGGCAAGACGACGTTCCTGCGCCGCTACGTGCAGTATCTCGTCGCGCAGGGGCACAGCGTCTGCATTCTGGAAAACGACTTCGGCGCGGTGAACGTCGATGCCATGCTGCTGCAGGACCTGATCGGGGAGCACTGCGACATAGAGACGATCAGCGGCGGCTGTGACTGCGACACCCACCAGCGCCGGATGCGCACCAAGCTGATCTCAATGGCAATGCGCGGCTTTGACCGGGTCGTCATTGAGCCGAGCGGCATCTTTGACGTGGACGAGTTCTACGACATTCTGCGGGACGAGCCGCTGGAGCGCTGGTATACGCTGGGCAGCGTCATTGCCATTGTGGACGCCAAGCTGGAAAACGAGCTTTCCCCGCAGGCCGACTACCTGCTGGCCTCCGAGGCCGCCAGTGCCGGGCTTGTCGTCATGAGCCGCACGCAGCTGGCCGCGCCCGGCGAGGCGGAAGCGGTCATCGACCACCTGAACCGCGCACTGGCCGGCTGCCATTGTGCCCGCCGCTTTGGCGCGGACGATGTACTGTGCCGGGACTGGAACGCGCTGACAACCGCTGATTTTGCCCGCGTGGATCGCTGCGGCTGGCGGCAGACAAGCTACGTCAAGCTGCATTTTGACGAGCACAAGGCGTTTACCTCGCTGTATTTCCTCGAGGCCGGGCGCAGTGTCGCGCAGGTCCGGCAGGCCGCGCAGACGCTCCTGCACGACGCGAAATACGGCCATGTGCTGCGCGTCAAGGGGTTTATCCCCGACGGCGGCGGCTGGGTCGAGCTGAACGCCGCCCGCGACGCCATAACCGTACAGCCCATTCCCAGCGGTCAGGAGGTGCTGATCGTGATTGGGGAAGGGTTGGATAAGGCCGCGATTGAGGCGGCTGTGAGGGGCTGCTAGGCGCGTCTGCGGGCGGATCGAGCGATGCGGAAATTTGCCCAGGTGACACTCGTCACTGCCGCAAACGATAAGGGCACACGCTGTATTCGCCCGCACCGCGCCGGTTGTTAAACGGTTGTGAATATTTATACACACGAATAAATATACAGACAGCAAAGCCCCGGGATTTTCTGCTTTGGAAAATCCCGGGGCTGTTGTTATTCAGGGCACATTTTCAAAAATTCCGCTTTTTCTTCTTATTCTTCGTCAAAGGCCTTCGTCCAGTTGTATTCCCGGTGCAGCGTGTGGCCGGTGTCGCTCTGGGCCTTGCGGGCGGTGTATTCGCCGATGACGGCGGACGGCATCAGCAGGGCCTTTTCGACCTCAGACTGAAAGACGAGCTTCGGATTTTTGATCCTGGGGTTCTTCATCAGGTCCTTCCAGTAGGTGTCGTAGTCCATCATGACCGACATCGCCTCAAACAGCGGGGTCAGGCTCTCATACCGGGCAATGACCTTGTTCAAAGCGTCCAAAAACTGCATGTTGGCCTTGCCCTCCATCATGCCGTCGTCCTTGCCTTTGACGTTGCGACGGCAAAAATAGGCCGTCATCTGCAAAATATCCTCGAATGCCTCCATCTGGCCGGTGGTCAGCCGGGCCGAGAGCGTGTCGCGGTCAATGTAGCGCAGCAGCGCCGCCGTGACTTCTTTCTTCGTCGCGGCATCCTCCGGCACCAGCTGGTTGACCGGCTCGGCGTCGGTCTCCACAAAGTCGGTGGTCTCGACGATGTCCGGCGTCTCGGGTGCGCCGTAGTCGTCCTCCACCTCCTCCGGCATACCGCCGGTGACGTAGATACGATAATTTTCCAGGTCCTCCAAAATTGCGCGGGACAGGTAGGGCAGGGGAGCGCTCTTGGTGCGCGCCACCGGGATGACCTTGGCGGCGTAGCGGGTGGCGACGCCCTCGAACCAGCGGCGCAGACCGCCGCAGTTGTCAATGACGTTATTCATCGTCTGGAAGAACGTTGCGTTGCCGCCGTCGATCATCTTATCATTGCCGCGCGGTGTGCCGGCCATTTTTACCATAGCATCGATGATCGTGCGCACGGCGTCCATCTCGTCCGCCGTCAGCTCGCGGATCAGCTTGTCGGGCTCTGCCTTGATCTCCAGCTCCTGGCGCAGCAATTCCGGCGTAGCACCGTAGGAATAGGGGATCGTCGTCTCGGGCACCGAGACATACTCGAGCGTCAGCACGTTCGGGTCGTCGTCCAGCGTGCCGGTCTCGGCCAGAGTCAGCTTGCCCTTCTTGCTGCGGACCCGGTTGGACATGGATTTTGTGATCTCGTTCAGCTTGTCATCGGCGACCTGCTTGTCCACCGGCTCAATGGTGACGGCAATTGCAATGACGCGCTGACGATCTTTTTCGTAGACCTCATAGTCAAAATAGATGTCGGTGTGGCCGTTGATCTCGCTCTTGGCCTTGTCAAGCACGGTGCGGCGCACGTGGGCCCAGTTGGCCGCATTGCAGTCCACCTGCTTTTTCAGCGTCTCAATGTTCCAGACCAGCGGTTCGCCCTTCTCTTTTTTGGTGATGTACAGGTTCTGGTAGCTCTTGCACAGCTCATATATTTTCAGACTATACTGGCTCTTCATCGGGAGCGTATAGGTGATATTCATCGTTGTGTAGAACTCTTTTAGCTGGATCAGGTGCGGCTTGAGCGACTGGTCGAGCGTCAGCACGATCTTGCCTGTGCCCTCGTCGATGGTCGCGCTGGAAAGCCAGCGGAACATCGTGATTTTCTGGGTGCCCGCCAGGCGGATCCACTGGACCTTGGCGTTGGCGATGTCCTCGATGTTTTTCTTGACCTGCTTGTACATCGAGCCGTTGTGCGGGTCAACGCCGCAGAGCTTCAAAAACTCGTAGATCGACATCTCGTACCGGGGCAGCTCGGTGTCCGACGGCTTGATCATCGCGAAAATGTGCAGCATCAGCTTTTGCTGGCTCAGCGAAAGGCTGTACATTGCGTTCTGGATCAGATCGTTGGATTTGCGGACAATCGTCTGATTGCCGCGCCCGCTATAGGTAGCAACAGGGGCCGAAGGCGACGCCTTGGCAGACTTCGCCCCCTGCTTTTTGTTATGGTTGGTTTTTGGGGTCGTTTTCAACGTACTTTGGGGTGTCATTTGCAAAACCTCATCTTTACAACACGTTAAACGTATCATAGCAGATTGTGCGCGCTGTGTCAATTATTGTAACATTCAGCACATTTCCTCCGCGCCGCACAAAATCCTGTGTTCTTTTGTTTTGGGATTTTTAGCCCTATTTATGTATATTTAGAAAAGTAGTATAGCTATGTCGAATATTCCAACACAAATGTGCGCTGTGTTACAACGGTGCTGTGTGCAGCATTCCAACACAAATGTGTAAAACGCAACAATGTGCGGAGCGTAACAACGGTAAAAAAGTTTTTTTGCAGGAAAATGGCGGCAGAGAAAATTTTGTGGGATTTTTAAAAAGTGTCGAGTATAACAACCCCGGGCGCGAAAAAAGGAAAAGTGAGAAATGTGCGCAGCACTCCAACAGGGCGGATGGAAAAAACCTGCCGCGGGGAAATGTGCGCTGAATAACAACCCGTGCAGAAAAATCCTTGTATTGTGCCGTCGATAACAACCCCGGCCCCTGCAGGGCAAACTGTGCGCAGACTAACAATCCACGGCAGGACGCGCCGCAAAAAAACGGATTTTTGCGAATTGTGCGCCGGATAACAACCGCTCTGCCCCGGAAAAAACGAATTGTGCCGTGAATAACAATACCGGCTGTGCGCTGTACGGTGGATTTTTTCAGAAATGTGCCGTCGATAACAACAGCCGCCAAAATTCTACAGTTTGGAAACTGTGCGCCCGATAACAACCCCACTGCCGGAAATGTGCGCTGAATAACAACCCGGTCCGGACACGTTTGGAAAGCAGACGAAATTCCGAAATGTGCTGCCGATAACAATAGCCGAATTTTACCCACCGCGCAAAATGTGCTGTGGATAACAACTTACCGCCCTCAGAAAAAAGTCCGAATTGTGCGCCCGATAACAACCATTTTTTTTTGCACCGCGATGCACACCGCACCGAAATTGTGCTGCCGATAACAACCCCGCCCGCCGTAAACTGTGCGGGGGATTCCAACGCCGGCTCCCCGGAATTGTGTGCAGGATAACAACCTGTATAAAAGAGGCTGCCCGGCAAACTGTGCCGCCGATAACAATACAGCCTGTAGAAAACTGTGCTGCGGATTCCAACCCCCGCTGCCCCGCTCCGGCAGAAAATGTGCGCCGGATAACAACCCCGCCAACCGCCGAAAAAAACGCCGCCGGTATTGGAACAAACGGCACAGTTTGAAGTGAAAATTTTATTTTTCTTTTTAAAGGGGGTGTGCTACAATAAGAGAGTAAAAAGCTCCGGCTGCAAGGCGCGGCAGGTGCACTGTGCCGTCTTGTGGTACGATACTACTAAGAAAGAGGAAACAAAAAATGAAAACGTTTAGAAAAATGCGCCGCGGCAAGCGCATCAAGGAATCGTGAGGGTCTGCCGATGAATAAAAAAGCTGTGCCCACCGCCGCGGCGGTGCGGGAACTTGCCATCCTGACCGGAGCCGTGGCCATCATTGCGGCGGCGGTCTACTTCTTCCTTGTGCCCAGCCATGCCTCGGTCAGCAGCATCTCGGGTCTGGGCATCGTGCTGGCAAACTTTGTGCCGCTGCCGCTGTCAGCCATCACGATGATTTTGAATGTCGTGCTGCTCGTCATCGGGTTTCTGACCTGCGGGCGGGAGTTCGGTGCCAAGACGGTCTACACCAGCATCCTGCTCCCGGCGTTTATCGGCCTGTTCGAGCGGCTCTTCCCGAACCTCGGCTCCCTGACCGACAGCCAGGAGCTGGACGTGCTGTGCTACATCCTCGTCGTCAGCGTGGGGCTGAGCATCCTGTTCAACCGCAACGCCTCGTCGGGCGGGCTGGACATCGTCGCCAAGATCATGAACAAATACCTGCACATGGACCTGGGCAAGGCCATGTCGCTGTCCGGCATGTGTGTGGCGCTCTCCGCCGCGCTGGTCTACGACAAAAAGACCGTGGTTTTAAGCGTGCTGGGTACCTATTTTAACGGGCTTGTGCTCGACCACTTTATCTTTGACAACAACATCAAGCGCCGCGTCTGCATCATCACCGGGAAGGAAGAAGAACTGCGCCGGTTCATCATTGAGGACCTGCACAGCGGCGCGACGGTGTATGAATCCTACGGCGCGTACAATATGCAGAAGCGCCGCGAGATCATCACGATTGTGGACAAGGCCGAATACCAGAAGCTGATGAGCTACATGAACCGCGAGGACCCGCAGGCCTTCATTACGGTGTACACTGTGTCGGACATGCGGTATCAGCCCAAGGAATAAAAGTGCCGTCGGTTGTTAAGCTGATCCACCTGCACCGGATAACAGAAAACGATTGACGCAGCAGCGATGAATTCTGAAAAACTGAAAATTTTGGAGAAAAAATTGAAGTTTTTTCAAAAAAGGCGTTGACAAATCCCGTCGGGCACGCTATAATATATGAGCGTTGAGGGCAGACGCCCAAGACACAAACCCGATGGGGATTCGCATAATGGTAGTGCAGCGGACTCTGACTCCGCCCGTGGGAGTTCGATCCTCTCATCCCCAACCACACCGCAGCAGCCCAGCTGCTGCGGTTTTTCTTTACGGGGTGTAGCGCAGTTGGTAGCGCGCTTGGTTCGGGACCAAGAGGCCGTGGGTTCGAATCCCGTCACTCCGACCAAAAGGACCTCCGGTTTAAGCCGGAGGCCCTTTTTGTTTTTTGTATATTTTTATAGAGCAAAGCCCCCGTCCGGCAGCGGACGGGGGCTTTGCTGTTGGTGCGGTTATAAAAGATGTTATGCTTCGACGCCCCAGGCCTCGATCTGGGTCAGGGCGGGGAAGGGGGACGGGTCCTCGGCCTTGATGAGCTCAAACAGCTTCAGGCTCTTGACCGTGCGCGGGGCAATGGCAAAGCACTGCGGGGCGGCGGACTTCTTCAGCTCCAGCACCTCGCGGCTGCCGTCGTCAAATTCCACGGTGGCCTGGGTCCACCAGGCGTCATGCGGGAAGTCGGCGCGCAGGGTCAGGCGCAGCTCGTCGATGGTGACCGGGCGGCCAAAGTCCAGCGTGAGTGCGGCGTTGGGGTCGCGGTTGATGCCCCAGCTCTGGTAGGGCCAGATGCCGTGGGCGTCGTTCTCGTAAATGCCGTCGATGGCGTTGCGGGCCGCAAAGACAGCCTCGCCGCGGGTCTCAACGTTGGCATGGGCATGGGGGAAGAAGCCGGTGTCGCCGTGCTCGTCATAGGGGTTGTAGGCCAGGTTGCGGCGCGCGGCGATCTCCTCCGGGGTGGCAAAGCGGGCGCGGATGATATGGCAGGCACCGGCAAAGCTCTTGGGGCTGTAGGTGATGGCCTGCTCACCAAACGGGATGTGGAAGTTGATCTCGCGCTTGACGACGTAGACGAGGGCCGGGGCCATTGTGTCCTCAAACTGGATGACCACATACTGGCCGGGCGTGCCGATCTCCAGCGAGACACGGTCACCGGGCTTGTAGGCGTTCATGTAAACAAGGCTGACCTGCCCGGCGGCGGGGGCCGTCAGCAGCGTCATGCCGTCGGTATCGAGGAGCTTGAGCTTGATGAGTTCCATTTTATTTTGTCTCCTTTTATCCTATCACAAGGGAAAGCTGTTGAGTAAAGTAAATGCGTGTGCGGTAGAGCGTGTCGGGCCAGGCCTGGCGCAGGCGGGGGTCGGCGATGGGCACGGCCTCGGTCACGATTTTGTCCGCACCGGTCACGGCGGCTGCGGCCAGCGCACCGAACGCGACGGTATCGCCGTCCACGGCGGGCTTCTCGACGCTCATCAGCGTCAGGGCCACGGTGCCAGGGTAGTCGGTCTCATCGCGCAAGGTCAGGCCGGTATCGGTCAGGTGTACGCTGCGGCGGTAACGGCCCAGCCCCGGCACACTGCCGTAGGCGGGGGCAAGGTCCATCGCAAGGCCGTCCAGCGCGTCGGTCACAGTGACGTCTGCGGCGGCAAACGCGGCGCCGGGCTGCTGGTCGTATTTGGCACCGTCCGGGTCGAACTGGGGCAGGTTGTGCCAGCAGGACTGCATCGTCCAGATCTCATACCGCTGGGGGCTGAACGTCTTTTTGCTGTAGGTCTCCACGCCGACGTCGATCAGCAGCGGTCTGCCGTCCCTGTAGAGCGTCACGCTGCCCACATCGTTGTGGTTGTGGCTGTCGGCGTTGCTGCCGGCCTTGCCGCCCAGTGCATAGGCACCGCGGCGGCTGACGAGAATGCCGACGCTGGGATACCAGACATCGTGTGGAGCGGCGGGGGCGGCGGTTTCGGCAAAGTCGGTGACCTCGCGCTCGGCCATTGCGGCCTGGATGTGGTAGAACAGGTTGATGCCCTCACTGTCGTCGGGGTGGCGCAGACGGTCCGGGTCGGGGTCCGCGGCCAGCACGGCGGCCCAGTCGCGGGCGGCCAGCGTCATCAGCGGCAGGCTGCCCACCCGTTTGCCGAACAGGTACTCCCGCACACCGCGGGCCCCGGCCAGCGGGCTGCAGTCGGCAAAGTTTAGGTAATACGGCCCGGCAATGTGCATGTTGACGATGTACTCGGCCATGTTCCTGATCTTCGACTCGGCCCAGACGTCGTCAAAGACGCCGGGGGCCATTTTGCACAGCAGGTCCAGCGCGTTGAACATCGTCAGCGCGGCGTGGCGGTAATACTGTGCGCCCTCGCTGCAGCAGCCGTCGTCACCGTAGTCCTTCAAAAAGCAGTCGATGCTGTAGGCGGCCTGCTGCACATAGGCGGGCAGATCCTCGGCAGGGGCGCACTGGGCGGCGGCCAGCAGTACGTTCTGGGTACACCAGGGCGTCCAGTTGCACATCGGCTCGTCGCCGTTGCCCATCCACCAGAAGTGCGCGGTGCGGTAGGGCGTCAGCACGCGGCGCTCGACCTCGCCCCTGAGCCGCGCGGCCAGCCCGGGGGCGTAGGCGTCGAGCGCCTCGCCCAGCAGGCCGCAGACGGTGGCGATCAGTGCGCCGGTCTCGGCGGCGAACAGGTCTACAATGGGCCGGGTCACGTCGGGCAGCGGCAGCTGCGGCGTGTCGCGGATATAGCTGTTGTGGGCGGGCAGCTGCCAGGCGCTCTCCTCACAGATGCGCCAGGCCAGGTCGGCCAGCGCGGGCAGATAGGTGCCGCGGTTCGTCACGGCCTCGGCCATGGCCAGTGCGCAGAGCGTGCGGCGGCGGGCAAAGTAGGCGTGCTCCCACTTGGCGCGGTCCCCGCTGCGGGTGAATTGCAGCCACAGCGAGAGCGGCAGCTCCGGCGCGGTTTGGGCGTCCGCCAGCGCGGCCTGCCCGGCAGCGACCCAGCGTGCGGCGCCGGGCAAGCTCTCCCACGCGGCGCGGTCCGCCAGCGGCGGGAACAGGACCGGCTGTGCGGTCTTAAACGGTTGCTTCATCTTTTGCGTCAACATACGATACCTTCATTCTCTGCATGTACTCCCGGGGGCTGACGCCCTCGAGCTTTTTGAGCACCTTACTGAAATAGAAAGCGCTGTCAAAGCCGACCTTGTCGCTGATCTCGTAGACCTTCAGGTCGGTGGAGGCCATCAGTTCCTTCGCCGCGGTGATGCGGGTGGCAGTGACAAACTCCACAAAACCGCTCTCGCTGTTTTGTGCAAAAAGCTGGCTTAAATAGTTCGGGCTGAAATTAAAGACGGCAGCTACATCGTTCAGCGTCAGCCGCTCGGACAGATGATCGCGGATGTACTGCTGCACCTGGCCAACGACCTGCGCGCGGTGATCCAGCTGGGTGTTGGGGCTTTCATGGTAGAAGGCCACCGGCTCGCCCTCATGCAGCAGCGGCAGCGCGGCAAAGGCGTCGTGCTGGCTCTCGCTGATCTTTAAAATGTCGTTCACCGGGCGGCCCACCGCCCAGTAAATGGCAGTGCTGAAATAGTTGTACAAAATCTGCCCGGCGGTTTTCAGGATCGGAGCCAGTACAGCCTCGGGGTCCTCGTCCGCTTCCAGCGGCAGCAGCACCGAGAAATGCCGCAGATCCATGGCGGTCACGCGGCAGGGGCGGTACTTGGGCAGCGTTTCGGCGGCCATGCGGGTCACGCCGGTGCTCAGCGTCACAAGCTGGCTTGTGGGCAGGTCGGGCGTTTGCAGGCTGCCCACCGCCACAATATGCCGCGGCGCTTTGAAGGTGACGCCCAGCTCGGCACACTGCCGGTCAAACACGGCGCGATCCGTGAACAGCCCGCCGTACAGCTGCAGAAACAACCGGTCCCGGAAGGTGTCGAGGCTGACCGGGGCAGGGGATGGCATCCGCAGCTTTTTTTCTTTTTCGGCAGTGGCGCGGGCGTGCTCCAGTGCTGCGGTCAGGCTGTCGGAGGTCAGATCGATCTTGACAAGGTAGTCCACAACGCCCAGACGCATGCTGCGTTTGACATAGTCGAACTCCTCATAGCTCGTCAGCATGATGAAGGCCGGCAGAGCGGAGCCGTCCTTATGGCAGGCTTCCGCAAGCGCAAAGCCGTCCATGACCGGCATACGGATGTCGGAAACCACGATGTCCGGCTGCTTCTCCTGAACGGCCCTGAGCGCCTCGGCACCGTTGCGGGCGGTGCCGACGACCTCATAGCCCAGCGCGGCCCAGTTCAGCATGCCCTGCATACCGATCAGGACCAGCGGCTCATCGTCTACAAGCAGGACTCTGGTCACAAGAAAACCCCCTTTATTTTTGGCTGTCCGGGCCCGGCAGACGGATTGTTACCGTTGTGCCGATGTCGGGCTCACTCTCAATGCTCAGGCCGTAGGCCTCGCCAAAACTGTATTGCAGCCGCTTGTGGACATTCCACATGCCCACATGGCGGTATTTGGCGGCGGCTTCCTCGGGGCCGGGCTCCTGCAGGGCCTTTGCGGCTTGTTCCGGTGTCATGCCGACGCCGTCGTCCGTCAGGTGGATGAGCACATCGCCGTTCGCGGTGTCGCGCTCGACCCGCAGTGTGACCTCCCCGGCACTGCCCTTCGGCTCAATGCCGTGGAAGATCGCGTTCTCGACGAGGGGCTGCAAAGTGAACCGCGGGATCAGGCAGCTGTGGTTCAGCGACTCATCCTCGATATAGCTGACGTCCAGCGTGATCGTGCCGCCGTAGCGGTACTGCTGGATCGTGAAATAGTCGTTCAGCAGGGCGAACTCCTCATACAGCGGCACAAGGCGCTCGTTGCTCTTGGAGATGCTCTTGAGCAGACGGGACAGCGCCATGACCATCTCCGCAATGCCAGGGGCGTGCTGGATGGTCGCCATCCACTTGATGCTGTTGAGCGTATTATAAATGAAGTGCGGGTTGATCTGGTTTTGCAGCATCCGGTATTCGAGGTCCTGCTTCTGCTTTTCGTCCTCGAGGCGGTGCTCCATCAGCGCAGTGACGCCGGCCGACATGCTGTTGATGCCGCGGCCGATGTCGCCCAGCTCGTTGTCCCACTCAATATCCGGGTCGGCAGAGAAATCGCCGCCGCTGATTTTTTCAATGCGGCTCTGCAGCGCCGAGATCGGGTGGGCAATCATCCGGTGCAGCAGGAACGCCAGTGAGCAGCCCAGCAGCAGGATGGCTGTCAGGCTGATGAGGAGCGGCACCGACACGAAGGTGATCTGCCGTTGTGTGGGGCCGTTGGGCAGTACCTCGATCAGGTACAGCTCATGGATGCCGATGGGATACCGCACAACAAGCTGTGCGCTGCTGCCGGACCCGCGTGTGTAGACCTCGGTGTTCGGGTCGAGCGTGTTGCTGTCCAGCGGGACGGCATCGTCAAAGTCGGCGATGGAGCCGTTCAGCGCGGACAGCAGGCTGCCGTTGATCGTGTAGAGGTTTTCGCCCATTTCCCAATACAGCTGTCCGCCGTCGGCCAGGGTGAAGCTGCGCAGCGGGGAAAGGATCAGGGAAGGGGAGACAAAGATGCAGACATGGGCTGTGCGGTCTGTGCCGGGCAGGGTCAGGGTGTGGGTGACGGGGATCGTGTTGGCAGCCTGAGAGTTCAGGGCCAGCGGGTCGCGGAGAATGCAGTCCCATCCGGTATTGGGCGAATCGTAACCGGGAATGCGCTGCAGTATATCCGGCGTCAGGGTCACGGCATTGGTGGCCGCCGTGCCGAACATCATCTGCCGCCCCGAGGCGTTGATGAGCAGAAAGCGCTGGATGTAGGCCAGCGTGCGCATCGAGTTGAACTTGGCGGTCAATGTCGGGTACATCGACAGCGCCTGGTTGCTGGCGGTGTCGCCGGTCAGCAGGTAGGTGCGCATGCCGGGGTTGTAGGCGCACCAGCCGGCCAGGTCGTCGATCTCATCCACATCCCGGCGGATGGCCGATGCCGCGGTCTGCAGGGCATACTCGGCGTTCAGGATCGTCGTGCGCTCCCACTCGGCGGTCATCTGGTGCATATTGCTGGCGGCGATGACCAGGGATGCGCCCAGCGTAAAAAACATCGTAAGCGCCAGCACCCGTGCCTGGATGCCGCTGCGGCGGAATTTCAGCTTGTCCATGAAGGCTCCTCTATGTAAATATGTAAATAAAAATGCAGATCATGCAGGAAAGCGGGGAAGAAAACACACCGCCGTTTATAAAAAGATACCTTATTATAATAGGCGTGTCAAGCGCAAAAATGTACAAAACAGACAAAACGACGCGTGCACAGACAGGCAGAACTGTAGGGAAAGATAAATATTGCAGGTTTCTTAAAAAAGTACAGGTTTTTCCTCCGCGATTGGGGAACTGCCGTAAAATTTGCAAACCGAACCCCAAAAAAACCATCCATTTCGACGGGAAGATGATGTATTATAATGGCAACGAAAGGGACAGGCCCCCATGAGGGGACAAGCCTGAATCCCGAAAAATGTTTTCTTATTAGGAGGAGAAACATTATGCGTAAAATGCAGAAGATTGCTGCTCTCGGCCTGGCAGGTACCATGGCCCTGAGCCTGGCCGCCTGCGGCGGTTCCGGCGACTCTACCGCTGACACCGCTTCCACCGCGGAGAGCACCGCTTCTTCCACCGAGGCCACTGCCGAGAGCACCGGCTCCGGCGACGAGGCTGTCACCCTGAACTGGGCCCTGTGGGATAAGGACTCCACTGCTTACTGGCAGGCTCTGGCTGACGGCTATATGGAGAGCCACCCCAACGTCACCATCGAGATGACCGACCTGGGCTCCACCGATTACATGACCCAGCTGGCTACCCAGCTGGCTGGCGGCAACGGTGAGCTGGACGTTCTGTCCATCAAGGACATCCCCGGCTACTCCAACCTGATCAACCTCGGTATGCTGGAGCCGCTGAGCGGCAAGCTGACCACCGATGAGAGCAAGTTCAACGGCGTTCTCGATCAGCTGACCGCCGAGGACGGCAACTACTACGCTGTTCCGTTCCGCTCTGACTTCTGGGTCGTCTACTACAACAAGGACATCTTCGATCAGGCCGGTGTCGAGTACCCCACCAACGATATGACGATGGCGGACTTCGACGCCAAGATCCGCGAGGTCAATGAAAAGGCCGGTGTCTACGGCAACATCTACCACACCTGGCGTTCTACCACCACGCTGTTCGGCATCCTGGACGGCCAGCACACCGTTATCGACGGCAACTACGACTTCCTGAAGCCTTACTACGAGCAGGTCCTGTCCGAGCAGGCTGACGGCGTTATCCCCAACTACGGCGAGCAAAAGACCTCCGGCCTGCATTACTCCGGTGCCTTTGAGAACGGCCAGGCGGCTATGTGCAACATGGGCTCCTGGTTCATCTCTACCCTGCAGAAGTACAATGCGGAGGCTGCCTCCAACGGTGTCCAGCCCGTCAACTTCGGCATCGTCAAGTATCCTCATCCGGACGGCGCACCTGCCGGTTCTACTCTGGGCACTGTGACCAGCCTGGCCGTCAACGCTAACTCCGAGAAGAAAGAGGCTGCTCTGGACTTCGTCAACTGGTGCGCTTCTGAGGACGGCGCCAAGTGCGTTGCTGCCGTCGGCACCTTCCCCGCCGTTGCCAGCGACGAGACCAACAAGATCATCTCCTCTACCGATGGCTTCCCCTCTGACGACGCTTCTCTGGAGGCTCTGAACACCACCGCCATCTACCTCGAGATGCCTCTGTCTGACAAGGCTTCCGAGATCGAGACCATCCTGAACACCGAGCATGACGCCATCATGACCGAGAGCGAGACGGTTGACGAGGGCATCGCCAACATGAACGAGCAGGTCCAGGCTCTCCTCGGCTGATTCCCAAACGATTCCCTGACTTCTTTTTCATAAGTTTTCCTTTTCCTTCCAAAAGGGGCGGGCGGGCGCGCCTGCCCCTTACTTATTGCCAAAACACCGAGGAGGTATGACCCATGGCTGAAACCACGCAGGCTGTGCAGGCAAAACCAAAGCGCGGCATGAGCAAATCTCTCCGCGACAGTCTGGTTGCCTACAGCTTCATTGCACCGAACTTCATCGGCTTCTGCATCTTTACGCTGGTGCCCATGATCTTCGCTATCGGGCTTTCGTTCTGCAACTGGGACGGTGTCCATCCCGTTGAGTTCACCGGCATCAGCAACTTTGTTGCCCTGTTGAGCGACAAAACTTTCAAGGCTGCTTTTGTCAATACGCTGGTTTACGCCATCGGCACGGTGCCGCTGACGCTGGTGTGCAGCCTTGGTCTGGCCATGCTGCTGAACCAGAAGGTCAAGTTCCGCAACTTCTTCCGTACCGTTTCGTTCTTCCCCTACGTTGCTTCTCTGGTCGCCGTTGCTGCGGTCTGGAACATGATCTTCAGCCCCTCCATGGGCCCGGTCAACCAGATCCTCGCAACCCTTGGCGTGGAGAACCTGCCCAAGTGGGCCGCTGGTAAGGACACCGCTATGCTCACGGTCATCCTGTTCAGCGTCTGGAAGAACATGGGCTATTACATGGTCATCTACCTGGCCGGTCTGCAGGGCACCAACCCCGAGCTGGAGGAGGCTGCCGAGCTGGACGGTGCCAGCAAGTGGCAGATCTTCTGGAATGTAACACTGCCGCAGCTGAAGCCCACCACCTTCTTCGTTATCATCATGCTGACCATCGCCTCCTTCAAGGTGTATGACCAGATGTACATGATCACCCAGGGCGGCCCCGGCAATGCGACCATGACCCTTGTTTACTACATCTACAACGTAGCCTTCGTCAACACGCCGAAGTACGGCTACGCAAGTGCCGTGTCCATGGTGCTGTTTGTGCTGGTGCTGTTTGTCACCATCATCCAGTTCAAGGGCTCGTCCAGCAACGACTAAGGGAAGGAGGAAACACACATGGCTACTACCGCAGTTAAGAAAAAGACAGGCTCCATGAAGGCGCAGCATGTTGTCAGCCGCGTGCTGATCTACGCACTGCTCATCGTCGTGGCCGCACTGATGCTCGTCCCGTTCCTGTGGATGCTCTCCGCATCCTTCAAGCTGAACAAGGATGTCTTTACGTTCCCCATTGAGTGGATCCCCTCGAACCCGCGCCCGCAGAACTATGTGGACATCTGGACGAAGATCCCCCTGCTGACCTTCGTTAAGAACACCGCGTTCCTGACCATCATCGTCACGATCTTACAGGTCCTGACCTCCTCCTTCGCCGCCTATGCGTTCGCCAAGCTGAACTTCAAGGGCAAGAATGTGCTGTTCCTGGGCTACATCGCGACCATCGCGGTGCCCTGGCAGGCTTACATGGTGCCCCAGTTCATGATGATGCGCTCCTGGCACCTGAACAACACCCATCTGGCCATCATCTTCCTGCAGGCGTTCAGCGCCTTCGGCGTTTTCATGATGAAGCAGTTCTATGAGGGCGTTCCCACCGAGCTGTGCGAGGCTGCCCGTATCGACGGTCTGTCCGAGTACGGCATCTATGCCCGCATCATGCTGCCGCTTTCTCTGCCCGCTGTGTCGACGCTGGTCATCTTTACCTTCGTCAACACGTGGAATGACTTCCTCGGACCCCTGATCTACCTGACCAAGACCGAGCTCAAGACCATCCAGATCGGTCTGCGTATGTTCATCAGCCAGTACTCTGCCGAGTATGGCCTGATCATGGCGGCTTCCGTTGTCGCACTGATCCCGGTCCTGATCGTATTCCTGTCCCTGCAGAAGTACTTCGTCCAGGGCGTTGCATCCTCCGGCCTGAAGGGCTGATATAGCTACCCAGCAGTTACCCATTTGTACGGGGCGCAAGGCGAAAGCCCTGCGCCCCCTTCTTTTTTAAAATAAAAAATAAGAAATAATAAATAATAAAAAATGTGGAGTTTTCTCCCGGTGGTCGAAAGCAAAAAACGTAGGGGCGGATTCCATATCCGCCCGCAGTGTTGCCCACAGATGCACAATATTTTTTAGCGCAGCGACGCGAACCACCGCATTTATTATTTTTTATTTATTATTTATTATTTGTGAGCATGAGGTTTCCTACAATGAAAACATTCTCAAACAAAGTCCTGACCAAACCCGAGGCTGAGCAGGCGCTGGATACCGCTATCGCGCTCGTCCGCCGGAATCTGCCGCTGTATACTGACCACTGCCAGAACCATTCCAGCGTCAATGACATCTATCCCCAATGCGAGAACAACCAGTGGACCTGCGGCTTCTGGCCCGGTGAGGTCTGGCTGAGCTATGAGCGCACCGGCGACGAGGCGTTCAAAAATACCGCGCTGACCCTGGTGGACAGCTTCCTCTACCGCATTGAGCACAAGATCGAGGTCGACCACCACGACATGGGCTTCCTGTACAGCCCGTCCTGTGTCGCCGCCTACAAGCTGACCGGCAGCGAGAAGGGGAGAAAGGCCGCCATTCTGGCCGCCGACCAGCTCTGCACCCGCTTTCAGGAGAAGGGCGAGTTCTTTCAGGCGTGGGGCGCGCTCGGCGCTGCAGACAACTACCGCTACATCATCGACTGCCTGCTGAACGTGCCGCTGCTCTACTGGGCCAGCGAGACCACCGGCGACGCCCACTACGCCGATCTGGCGCACAAGCATGTCACGACCTGTCTGGCCAACTCCATCCGCCCGGACGGCTCGACCTACCACACCTTCTTCATGGACCCCGTGACCGGCGGCCCTGTGCGCGGCGCGACCTGTCAGGGCTATAAGGATGACTCCTGCTGGGCCCGCGGTCAGGCGTGGGGCGTCTACGGCACGGCCATCAGCTACCGCTACACCAGACGCCCCGAGTATCTGGACGCCTTCCGCCGCGTGCTGGCCTACTATCTGGAGCGCCTGCCCGAGGACCTGGTCCCGTACTGGGATATGACCTTCACCAGCGGCACCGAGGAGCCACGCGACTCCTCCTCCGCGTCCATCGTGGCCTGCGGCCTGCTGGAGGCCGCCAAGTACGTCGGCACCGACGAAGCTGCCGAGTACACGAAGCTGGCCGCCCAGATGCTGGGCAGCGTGGCCGCGCACTACGCCGTCAAGGAAGGCCCGCAGGGCATCGGCCTTGTGCGCCATGGCACCTACAGCAAAAAGAGCCCCTACAACACCTGCACGCCCGAGGGCGTTGACGAGTGCGTCAGCTGGGGCGACTACTTCTACATGGAAGCGCTGACGAGATTGACAAAGGATTGGGAGCTGTATTGGTGATGAAATTACATACAAAGTCCGATTTTACGGCGCTGATGCACCGATTTCTGGACCCGCTGCTGCCGCTGTATTCCGAGGGCGGCGCACGGCTGCACCTTGGCGACACCGGCGTGACCTACCCGGGCCGCACGATCGAGATGGAAGCCTTCTCCCGCCCGCTGTGGGCGCTGGCCCCGTTCTGGACGGGCGGCGGCAGGGCGGATGACTTCCTGCGCATCTACCGCAAGGGTCTGGCCAGCGGCACCGACCCCGAGAACCCCGAATACTGGGGCGACCCGAACGATTATGACCAGCTCTTTGTGGAGATGGCCGCGCTGGCCTGCGCGATCCTGGAGACGCCTGAGAGCGTTTGGGAGCCGCTGACCGACGCCGAAAAGGCCGATCTGGCAAAGTGGCTCGATACGATCAACCACCATGACCTGCCCGGCTGCAACTGGCTGCTGTTCCGTGTGCTCGTCAATCTGGCGCTCGACTCTGTCGGGATGCCCTGCGATATGGCCCGCGCCGCCGCTGACATGGCCGAGGTCGATAAATGGTACGTCGCCGACGGCTGGTACTCCGACGGCCCGGCGGACATCAAGCCCCAGAAGGATTACTACAACCCCTGGGCCATCCAGTATTACACCGTGCTCTACAGCGTGTTTGCCGCTAAGAGCGACCCCGCCCGCGCGGCGCTCTACCGGGACCGCGCGGCCAAGTTTGGCCAGCAGTTTGCGCGCTGGTTCGATGAAAACGGCGCGGCGCTGCCTTTTGGCCGCAGCCTGACCTACCGCATCGGCCAGAGCGCTTTCTACTCCGCCTGCATCTGGGCCGGTCTCGAGCCGCTGCCCCTGCCGGTCATGAAGGGCATCATCGTGCGCAATTTGAACTGGTGGCTGGCACGGCCCATCTTTGACCGCGACGGCGTGCTGACCATCGGCTACGGCTACCCGCAGCAGTACATGGCCGAGCAGTACAACGCCCCCGGCAGCCCGTACTGGGGCCTGAAGGTCTTTTTGCTGCTGGCCCTGCCCGACGACCACCCGTTCTGGAGTGCCGAGGCCGCCCCGCTGCCCGTCGAGCTGACCCGCGCCGGTGTGACCGGCCAGCCCAGCGCAGACCTGCTTTTGCAGCGTCTGCCGGACGGCCAGCTGAACGCCTACTCGCCCGCCAACTACGAGAAGGACGACCACGGCCAGTTTGTCGAGAAGTACGGCAAGTTCGTCTACAACACGCGGTTCGGATTCTCGGCCAGCCGCAGCTATGTGCAGCTGGAGCAGGCCGCGCCCGACAGTATGCTGGCCTTCGTCATCGACGGCTGGACCTTCGTGCGCCGCCACAGCGACAGGTTTGTCCTGATGGGAGACCGTCTGCTGAGCGAGTGGCGGCCCTTCCCGGGCATCAAGGTCACGACGGAGCTGGTGCCCACTAAGTGGGGCCACGTCCGCAACCATACGGTGGAGAGCACCATCGCCTGCACGGCGTATGACTGCGGCTTTGCCGTGCCCAAGTTCGCCGCCGGCTTTGCCGCCGCGGCCAACGGCACCGGGGCCGAGGCCCACAACGACACCTGCCGCTGCACCGTGCAGGGCCGTGGCGGCGAGGGCTTCCTTGTGAACGCCTACCCCAACACGAACCTGTACGACCCCAACACGGTCATCCCCGCGGTCAGGTACGACGTCCCCGTCGGCACGTCCGTCTTTACCACCACAGTGGAGAGCCGGCACGAATAATTCTCTTGGCCCCCTCTGGGAGGGGGCTCCGCCCGCAGGCGGTGAGGGAGAGAGCCTTGCCATGGCCCGAAATATTTCGGATTACCGCAGAGTTCTCTTCCTCCGGCCTTCGGCCACCGTTCCCCCCTCTGGCGCTACGTGCCACTTTCCCCGTATCGGGGGAGTCTGTCTCGCAGAGGGAGGTCTTTAGCGCAAAGAGAGAGAGGTAATGTATATGTATCCGCAGTCCAATTCTGCCCGCAGTGTCCGGGATCTGTCCGGCGTGTGGGATTTCCGCTTCAACGCCAATGAGCCCTGGCAGCCCATTGCGGTTCCGGCCTCCTACAATGACCAGAGCCCCGACCCGGAGTTCCGCCGCCATTACGGCATGGCCTACTACCGCACGACCTTCACCGTGCCCGAGGGCGCGCGCCGGGTGCTGCGCTTCGACGCTGTGACCCACAACGCCGTGGTGCGGCTGAACGGGCAGGAGATCGCCAGCCACCGCGGCGGCTTCCTGCCGTTTGAGGCCGACATCACCGCGCTGGCTCAGCCCGGCGAGACCGTGACGCTCGATGTCGAGGTGGACAACCGCATCGGCCACAGCTCGCTGCCTGTCGGCAACGAGGGCGGCACGGCGTTCTTCGGCTCCGACAACGCGGGCATTCCCGCCGTCGAGGCAGGCAAGGCGCGCCAGCAGGCTCAGGGCATCAACCTGCCGAACTTTGACTTCTTCAACTATGCGGGCATCACCCGCCCGGTGCACCTCTACACGACCCCGGCGGCCTACATCCGCGATGTGACCGTCGCCGCCGATATGACCGGCACGCTGCGCTACACGGTGGACACCGTGGGCGAGGGCAGCGTCAAGGTGGAGATCCTGGACGCAGAGGACCGCGTTGTGGCCTGCGCCGACGGTGCCGCGGGCACCGTGCAGGTGGAGAATGCCCGCCTGTGGCAGCCCCGCCCCGGCACGCCGTATCTCTACACGGCGCTGGTTAAGTTCGGCAAGGACGAGTACCGCCAGAAGTTCGGCTTCCGCAGCGTGGAGGTCAGCGGGCACAAGTTCCTTATTAACGGCGCACCGTTCTATTTCAAGGGCCCCTGCAAGCATGAGGACTCGGCCTTCCGTGGCCGCGGCTATGATGCCTGCGTGACGGTGACCGATTTGAAGCTGTACGAGTGGCTGAACGCCAACTGCCTGCGCATGAGCCACTACCCTTATGCCGAGGAGGTCTACGACCTGTGTGACCGTCTGGGCATCGTCGTCATCGACGAGACGCCCGCCGTCGGCATCGGCGCAGGCGCGGCGTGCGACCCGTATCAGACCTTCCCGCTCAAGACCTACCACAGCGCCGTGCTGCGGGCGATGATCGAGCGCGACAAGAACCACCCCTGCGTTGTGCTGTGGAGCCTGGGCAACGAGCCGGACACCGAGCACTTCCCCGAGAGCGCCCGCGACTACTGGCGCCCGCTGTATGAGCAGGCCCACACCCAGGACCCGCAGGACCGCCCGGTCACGATGGTCTGCTGCCAGAATGACTACACGAAGGACATCACGACCCGCACGATGGACGTCGTCTGCATCAACCGCTACTACGGCTGGTACAACCTGAGCGGCGATCTGGACAACGCGGCCTATGCCTTTAAGAAGGAGCTGGATTTCTGGGAGACCATCGACAAGCCGCTGATTTTGTCGGAGTACGGCGCGGATACGGTGGCCGGTATGCATGGCTTTGCCCCCGAGATGTTCACCGAGGAGTTCCAGGTCGAGTATTACCGCACGATCAACGGCTGTCTGGATGAGCGCCGTTTTGTCGTGGGCGAGTGGCCGTGGAACTTCGCGGACTTCTCGACCCAGCAGGGCCCGATGCGCGTGGGCAGCTGCAACCGCAAGGGTCTGTTCACCCGTGAGCGCACCCCCAAGCTGGCCGCCCACTACTTCCGTGACCGCTGGGGCAAAAAGGAACCGAACGACCGGTAAAAGCACTACCCCTGAGATAGAAAAAAGCCCGCTGTTCATCGCAACAGCGGGCTTTTTCGCGATTATTTCAGATTCGGTCTGTCCTGATCGCCGTCGGCCTTGAACAAGACGAAGCTCTCAGGCTTGTTCGTGAAGTAGTAATACTCGGTGTTCTCGTGCACGGGCGGGGTCAGGTAGTTCGGGATGATGCAGCCGTCGCCCTCGACGCGCTCGGTGAAGCCGGCGGCCAGCCAGACGTCTGCAGGGATACCGGCGTTGTAGCAGTCCATGTACTCGGCACCCGCGTGGTTCAGGATGGCGTCCAGCGCCGCGCCGATGCGGGGCAGCACGCTGTCCTCACCGATGAAATCCACGAGCCGCACAACGGCGGCACAGCCGGTCTCCTGCGCGGTGACGGTGCGGGTCACGACGTAGGCCAGCAGCTTTCCGTTCTCCTGCGCGGCCCAGACATCGTACTTGAAGTGCGGATAGTGGAAGTACCGCCGCCGCATGTACCACACATCCTTGCGCGGCGTGTGGGGCGTGGCGGGCATACCCAGCGGGATCAGGTCCGCGGCGCTCTCGATTTTAGCAAGGCCCAGATCGCGCTGCACGGGGGGCAGGGAATACCGCAGCGGTTTTGCCAGATAGTAGGCGCGGCGGCGGCCCAGCCGGTAGTAATGGGGCAGGCGCTCGGCCTTCCAGCCCAGGAACTGGTAGAACGTGCAGGTGTTGGGGCGGATGTTATTGCAGGCGACGACGTCGGCATTCAAAAGCCCGGGCAGGGCGTTCATCAATTCCAACCCCACGCCGTTGTGGCTTTTGGCCGCGACCCAGACGCTGACCCAGATGTCCGGCCTGCGCTTTGTGTTGGCCAGTATGTACCCGGCGGCGCTGACGTACTCGCCGTCCTGCTCCGCTACGGCAAACTGCGGCACGCCGCCGCGGCCCGCGTAGTAGTGGTGGTACAGCTCGGGGCGGTTCAGCAGCGGCAGGCGCATATCAAAGTTTGCGTTGATAAAGTCGATGATGGCGGCATCCTCGCCGAGGCGAGCCAGCCGGAATGTTGTATCAGACAATGGCCGAACCTCCCGTGACCGGCAGCGTTACGCCGGTGATGAAGCCTGCCTCGTCGGAGAGCAGGAACGCCATGGCGGGTACAACGTCCGCGGGCGTTGCGTTGCGGCCCATGGGGTTTTCCTCCGCCGCGGCCTGCACGATGAGATCGGGCGTGTCCTTCAGGAAGTTCGTCTCCATCATGCTGGGGGCGACGCAGTTGACCGTGACGCCGAAGCGGGCATACTCGACGGCCAGGCTCTTGACCAGCCCGCCGATGGCGCTCTTGGCCATGACGTAAGCGGCGGTATTCTTGGGCGGGCAGCCGATGGTGTAGCTCGTCTGGATGAACAGCACACGGCCAAACCTGGCCTTGGCCATGGCGGGCAGCACGGCGCGGCAGATGCGCACGGCGCTGTGGACCTGAATTTCCAGATCGCGGTCAAAGCGGGTCTGGTCGAACGCCTTGAATTTGGCGTTCACAACGGGCAGCGCGGGCAGGTGGATGAAATGCGTCGGCGCAGGGGCGGAGGCCGCCAGCACCTGCACGAAGGTATCGACCTTGGCGCGGTCCGACAGGTCCACGTCGAACGGGCGCACCTGACCGGGGAAGCGGGCGCAGAGGTCAGCCAGCTTTTCCAGATCGCCGCAGCCCTGGGCCAGCACAAGCGTATCGGCGGGCGCGTTTTGCAGCAGCCGCTCGATCAGTGCGCGGCCCACATCGCTGGTGGCACCGGTTATTAAATAGGTATAGGACATGATTTTCTCCTTGTTATTTTGCTAACCCTGCCTTGATGATGCCGCGGGTCACGCGCTTGCCGTCCTGATTCGTGATAACGGCCTTGATCTCGGCCTCGCTGCCGATCTCGCTGACGCCGACAACCGTGCCCTTGACGGTCAGCGTGTCGCCGATGAAAATCGGCTTTGCGAATTTGCACTCCACGCCGTGGAGCAGGCAGTGCTCGCCGGGCAGATAGACGCCCGCCAGCGTAGAGAAAAAGCTCGCGCCCAGCATCCCGTAGACGACCCGCCCCGGGAAGCCGCGTCCCCTAGCGTAGTCGGCGTCGATGTGGATGGGGGAGACGTCCCCCGTGATGGCGCGGAATGCGTCCATCATCTCCGGCGTGACGGTCACGGTAAATTCCTCGGTCAGGCCGGGGGTCATCTCCGCCAGCGTGTAGTGGTTCATGGCAGGCTCCTTCGTTGTTCGAAAAAAGGCGGCAGGATGCCGCCTTGCGTATTCTCTTGGCCCCCTCTGGGAGGCAAGGTTTTTACACCATCCGTGCAACCAGATCCAGCAGGTCGCCGACATCCTTCAGGCCGCGGACATCCGCGAGCTTGAACTTGATGTTGAACTTCTTCTCGATGGCCGTCAGCAGATTGATCTGCTCTAGGCTGTCCCAGTCCTCGATGTCATCGGCGCAGGTGCTGCGGGTGATCTCCAGGGTGTCGTCGTCAAAATTATCGCGGAAAATATCCTGTACCGCGTTCAGAATTTCCTGTTCGCTCATAGTATAGCTCCTTTATAGTATGGTAGTTACCTATACTATAGCATAAAAGCGGGGCAGACGCAAGAAAAAGTGAGGGGAGAGGAGATGCCGCAGCGTTTCCGGGGCGATGACGAGCATAGACCCCTACACGTAGGGGCGGATTCCATATCCGCCCGGAAAGTCTGCGGCGGCCGCTGCCTTCCCCGGGCGAGCAATGCTCGCCCCTATAGACCGTTTCCCACAGTGTTCACGCCTCACGGATTTCACAGCCCATAATCCTCCAGCCGCCGCTGCAATTCCGCCTCGTCGGCTACAAAAACGCCCTGCTGCAGGGCTAAGACATCGCTTTCGGGCAGGAGGCGGGTGTAAAGGTCGTCGTAGGTCGCCAGCGGGCCGATGCCGTCGGCGGTGTACAGCGCTACGTGCCCGCCGCTGTCCTTTAAAAGGTAGCGCGGCGCGGCGGTTTCCGGCTGCGGGCGGGCAAACCAGACCAGCGCCGCCGCAAGGCAGAGCGCGGCCAGCCCCGCCAGCAGCGAAAGGTACAGCCCGTGCCCGTCGATTTGTCGGTTTTGCATAATAATTCCCCCTTGCACGGTTAGTATGGCCGCCATGACAGACAAAAACACCGAAAGTTGTGAATTTTACGTCTGACGCTGTACTTTTGCCCCCTTTTTGTGGTATAATCCATTCTATAGCATTGTGCAATTTCGTGTTACCACGCTTCGATACAGACCAAAGGAGGCGGTTCCCATAGAACCCAAGCAGCAGCGCCATATCTCCACAGATGGCGTAAAGACGACGGCAGGTGCCACCGGCCAGCCCGGCGCACCCGCACCCAAGAACAAGAAAAAGCCCAAAAAGCGCCGCAGCATCATCGGTATGATCTTCAGCTTCATCGGCTGTATGCTCTGCCTGTGCATTATGGCGGCCAGCGTGGGCGGCGTGCTGCTGTCCATGTATATCGTGCAGGTCACGGCGGATGACGCCGAGACCCTCGATCTGGACAACCAGAAAAACCGCCAGACGTCGATCGTCTACGACATCAACGGCAACGAGTACGCCTCGCTCTCCCGCAACGAGAACCGTATCTGGCGTGAGCTCTCCGCCATGCCGGAGAATCTGCAGAACGCGGTCATCGCCATCGAGGACAAGAACTTCCGCACCGAGCCCGGCATCAACCTCAAGGGCACCATCGGCGCGGCGCTGAACGCTTTCACCGGCAACCGCATCTGGGGCACGAACCGCGGTGCGTCCACGCTGGAGCAGCAGCTCATCAAGAACCTGACCGGCGATAACGAGCAGGACAACATGCGTAAGGTGCGCGAGATCTTCCGTGCGCTGGGTCTGGACAACAAGTACAGCAAGGAGACCATCCTTGAGGCGTACCTGAACACGATCCCGCTGACCGGCATCATCCACGGTATGGAGGCCGGCTCCATCGAGTATTTCGGCAAGCATGTCGAGGATCTGACCCTGGCCGAGTGCGCGACGCTCGCCTCTATCACGAAGAACCCGACGAAGTACAACCCCGCCACGAACCCCGAGGAGCTCATCAAGCGCCGCAACCACGTGCTGTATGAGATGTACACCCAGGGGTATATCACCGAGGCCGAGTTCAACGCCGCCAAGGCTGAGACTGTCACCCTGACCGAAAAGACGAGCACCACCGAGAACGCGACCCGCTCGTCCAGCAACTCCTGGTTCACCGATGCCCTGTACACCCAGCTGCTGAACCAGCTGCAGGAGGACCTGAACTACACCGCCGACGAGGCGAAGGAGCTGATCTTCTCCGGCGGATTGCGCATCTATTCCACCGTCGACCCCACCGTGCAGGCGGGCATCGAGAAGACGATGTACAATGAGGACGACCTCATCCCCGCACTGTGGCACGAGGAGCCTGTCTGCCTGCGCGATTATCCCGCCGACAGCAGCAGCTGGGACGAGGTGCAGTACGACGAGGCCACCGGCCTGCCCATCACGAAGGACGGTTACGCCGTCTACGGGCAGGAGGCTATCCCCGTCTACGCCGATGACGAGGGCACGACCCTCAAGACCGGCACCTCCACCGACCCGGATTACCCCAACGACACCACCGTGTACCTCTGCGTGTACGAGAAAGTCCGCACGCAGGCCGCCATGGCGACGCTGGACTACGACGGCAACATCCTTGGCATCGGCGGCGGTATCGGCGAGAAGAAATACGATCTGGGCTTCAACCGCGCGACTTCGCCGCACCAGACCGGTTCTACGATGAAGCCCATCGGTGCCTACGCGCTGGCGCTGGATTATAAGCTCATCAACTATTCTTCGCAGATTTTGGACTCCCCGTACTACTCGGCCGAGGACAAGAAGGTCCTGAAGGATCAGTATATCGGCGTGATGAGCCCCTATTCCGAGGCAGCCCAGTCCCGCAGCGATGTCTGGCGCGCCTGGCCCACCAACTACGGCGGTGCAGGCGGTCAGGGCAACCCGATGCTCGTCTACGACGCATTGCAGCAGTCTTACAACACGGTGGCTGTCTGGGTCGGCGATATGGTCGGTGTGGACTACCTGTACAACTTTGTCCATGAAACGCTGGAATGCAGCTATATCAGCGCCGAGAACGATATGGACCTCGGACCGCTGGTTCTGGGCTCCCAGAGCAGCGGCCTGACTGTGGTGCAGCTGGCCGGTGCGTACACGATGTTCAACACCGGTACATTCACGACACCGCACTACTATACCGAGATCACAGATTACCAGGGCAACATGATCCTGGACAACAACAAGTATATCAACACGACCCAGGCCATCAGCGCGGACACGGCGTACATCATGAACCGCATGATGTGGAATGTCCTGCACAGCAGAAAGGGTACTGCCTACGGCAAAGCCCCCGACGGCGAGATGGACTCTGTGGCCAAGACCGGTACGACGAGCAACTACAAGGACTACACCTTTGCCGGTCTGACGCCGTACTACGTGACCGCCATCTGGTGGGGCTGTGACCGCCCGACAGAGATGGACACGCTGGGCAAGGCGGGCAAGAACGCCAGCCCCATCCAGTACGCATGGAAGGCACTGATGGAGGACCTGCAGGCCGACCTGCCGGTCAAGGAGTTCGCCAAGGGCGAGAACGTCGTCGAGAAACACTTTGACACCTCCACCGGCGCGATCATCTCCGGCGGCGGCAGTGTGGGCTATTACACCGAGGACAACCTGCCCGACAACAGCTACACGATCTCCGAGGACGACCCCTACGCCGCCCTGGCCCAGGCCGCCGCGGACGCAGCCGCCGCCGCAGGGGACACCACCACTGAGCCGACGGAATAAAAAGCTGCCTCCCATGTAGGGGCCGGGCATGCCCGGCCCGCGGCCTTTCCGTAAGCATACGTCTGCCTTACACGACAGGGCCGGACATGTCCGGCCCCTACCGCACAGCAGAGAAAGACACACCATTCGAATCGTACCCGGTTTGAATGGTGTGTTTTTGTGTCGGCTACAGTTGTGCTCGCACAAAAGATATCGACTTTTCCCTGCTGTGGGCTGTGCAATTTGACAAATTGCACAAAAACCGCCGCAAAAGGCTTGCAACCGGGCCTTGCCCGTGGTATGATGGGACACATCGAGAACAGTTGTACACAAGGGGGATACACGATGGCCGAGAGGCGTTTTCTGCTGGTAGACGCGGATGTTCTGCCGGAAGTTTTTGTCAAGGTGCTGCAGGCCAAGGAGCTGCTGGCCTCGGGTGCGGTGAGCAATATCTCCGCCGCGGCCAAGCAGGCAGGCATATCACGCAGTGCCTTCTATAAATATAAGGATACGGTGTTTGACGCCGAGACCGGGCGCGAGTCCATCACCGTGGTGGCAACGCTGCTGGATAAGACCGGCGCACTGCAGGGGCTGCTGTCTGGCATTTCGGCGGCGGGCGCGTCCATCGTGACCATCACCCAGTCCCGCCCGGAGAACGGTGCAGCCCAGGTCGAGGTCACAGTCCGCACCGGCACGATGCAGATGCCGGTGGACGAGATGCTGACCCGCCTGTCCCACCAGCCGTGCGTGGTGGAGATCCACAGAGGCGCATGACCGCCTCTCTTGGCCCCCTCTGGGAGGGGGCTCCCGCCGCAGCGGGTGGGGGAGAGAACCTTGCCATAGCCCGAAATATTTCGGATAGCCGCAAGGCTCTCTCCCTCCGGCCCTGCGGGGCCACCTCCCTCACAGAGGGAGGCAAGAAAATTGGCATACCGAGTGTAAGAATAGGGGGATTTTTCCAATGGCTAAAATCGCAATCATGGGCTTCGGCACGGTCGGCTCCGGCGTGCTGGAGGTCTGCCGCCGCAATGCAGCCTCCATTGCCCGCCGCGCCGGTGAGCCCGTTGAGGTCAAATATATCCTGGATGTGCGGGACTTTTCCGGTTCTCCGGATGCCGCGCTTTTTACGAAATCCATCGACACGATCCTGAATGACCCCGAAATCAAGGTCGTCGTCGAGACCATTGGCGGCACGAAATTTGCCTACCCGTATGTGCGCCAGTGCCTCGAGAGCGGGCGCAGCGTCTGCACCTCCAACAAGGAGATGGTCGCGACCTACGGCGCAGAGCTGCTGGCCCTTGCCAAAGAGCACAGCGCGGCCTTCCTGTTTGAGGCCAGCGTCGGCGGCGGCACGCCGATCATCACCCCGATGCACCAGTGCCTGGCCGCCAACCATATCAGCAGCATCCGCGGCATCGTCAACGGCACGACGAACTTCATGCTGACGAAGATGAAGCGCGAGAACATGGGCTTTGACGAGGCCCTGAAAATTGCCCAGCAGCTCGGCTACGCCGAGACGAGGGACCCCGGTGACGATGTGGATGGCCGCGATGCCTGCCGCAAGATCGCCATTCTGGCCAGCCTCGCCTGCGGGCATCACGTCTACCCGGACAACATCCCGACCCGCGGCATCCGCGACATCACCGTTGCTGACATCAAGGCCGCCGAAAAGCTCGACAGCGCCATCAAGCTGATCGCCTGGTACAACGAGGGCGGGGACAGTCAGATGGCCGCGGGCGTCGAGCCGATGCTCGTCTCCAACTCGAACCAGCTGGCGGGCGTCGATGACGTGTTCAACGCCGTTTTGATGAAGGGCGATATGCTCGGCGACGTCGTGTTCTACGGCAAGGGCGCGGGCAAGCTGCCCACCGCCAGCGCCGTTGTGGCCGACGTCATTGACGCTTTGAAAGAGGGCGTCAAGGTACACGACTCGCTGTTCTGGAAGCCCGCCGTGAAGCCGGAGGGCCTGCTTGAGGACAGGAACACCTACCCGTGGTATCTGCGCGTGACCGGTGTGGCGGCGGCGCTGCTGCCCAGCGTGGCCGGTGCGGGCCATGTGGTCTTTGAGGACAACGGCGAGGCCGCCTATCTGGTCGATGCCGCCACGTCTGCGGATATTGCCGCTGTCACGGAGAAAATCGAAGTGCTGGGCGGCAAGGTCGCGCTGGCCATGAAGAAGCTGGAAGACTGAGAGGGGGCAGGGTATATGGTAACTGTAACCGTCCCGGCCACCAGCGCCAACGTCGGCGCCGGGTTTGACTCGCTGGGTCTGGCCGTTTCGATGCACAACGTCTTTACGTTTGAGGAATCGGACCGTATTCAGATTTCGTCCGTCGATGGGACCCACGTCCCGGCGGGCAGCAACAACCTGGTCTACCGCTCGGCCCGGGTCGTCTATGACCAGCTGGGCATCCCGCTGAAGGGCCTGCGCATCACCCAGCGCAACGACATCCCGATGGCGCGCGGCCTCGGGTCCAGCTCGGCCTGCATCGTGGCGGGCATCATGGGCGCGAACGCCCTGCTGGGCGACAAGCTGACCGAGCGCCAGATGCTGACGCTGGCGACGGCCATCGAGGGCCATCCCGACAACGTCGCCCCCGCCATGCTGGGCGGCTTTGTGACCAGCGTCATCGACGAGGGCCAGGTCTACAGCGTCAAGAAGGACATTGACCCCGAGCTGGCGTTTGCGGCGTTTGTGCCGGACTTCCGCCTGCTGACCAGCAAGGCGCGCGCGGCGCTGCCCGCCATGGTCAGCCATAAGGATGCCGTCTACAACCTGTCCCGCGCGGCGCTGGCCACGGCGGCCTTCTGCGAGGGCAACTACGCGCTGCTGGGTGTGGCGACCAAGGACGTGCTGCACCAGAAGTACCGCCTGCCGCTGATCGAGGGCGGCGACGACGTCTTTGAGCTGGCGCAGGACCTGGGTGCGCAGGCCGTTTACATCTCGGGCGCCGGGCCGACCATCATGGCCGTTGTGCACAAGGACGACACCGAGTTTTTCACCCGCGCAGAGGCAGCGCTGGCTGCGGACAGCCCGCTGCACCATTTTACCGTGCATCGTCTGCTGGCCGACAACGTCGGCGCAGTGGTGAGCTGATACAGGAACAGGGGAGAGAGTACACCAATGGGCTTGATCGTACAAAAATTCGGCGGCTCCTCGGTCAAGGACCGGGACCGCATCTTCAACGTGGCGCGCATCGTCATGAACACCCGCAACGCCGGCAACGACGTTGTCGTGGTTGTCTCGGCGCAGGGCGACACCACCGACGACCTGATCACCAAGGCGGCGGAGATCACCTCCGACCCGTCCCACCGCGAGATGGATATGCTGCTGGCCGCAGGCGAGGAGATTTCGATTTCCCTGCTGACGATGGCCTTGCAGGAGCTGGGCGTCTCCGCCATCAGCCTGACGGGCTGGCAGGCGGGCTTCAACACAGACCGCGCCTACTCCAAGGCGCGCATCAAGCGCCTGGACACCGAGCGTGTCGAGAGTGAGCTGGCGCGCAACCGTGTGGTCGTCGTGGCAGGCTTCCAGGGCCTGAACCGCTCCGACGACATCACGACGCTGGGCCGCGGCGGCAGCGATACCTCCGCCGTGGCGCTGGCCGCTGCGCTGCACGCGGACCGCTGCCAGATCTTCACCGACGTCGAGGGCGTCTACACCGCAGACCCGCGCAAGATCCCCAAGGCTACCAAGCTCAAGGAGATCACGTTTGACGAGATGCTCGAGCTGGCGTCCCTGGGCGCGCAGGTGTTGAACAACCGCAGCGTCGAGCTGGCCAAAAAGTACAATGTCGAGCTGGAGGTCATCTCCAGCATCAATCCGGTGCCCGGCACCGTTGTTAAGGAGGAGACCAAAGTGGAAGGTATGCTCATCAAGGGTGTTGCAAAGGACACCGACGTCGCCGTTTTGACCGTGAAGGACGTGCCGGATGTGCCCGGTATGTCGTTCAAAATTTTCAGCCTGCTGGCCCAGAAGAACATCAATGTTGATATCATTCTGCAGACTACGGGCCGCGACGGCAAGAAGGACATGAGCTTCACCGTGCCCCTGGGCGACGCCGAAAGCGCCGTTGCCGCGCTGAAAAACGCCACGCACCGCATCGGCGGCGGCGACATCACCGTTGACAAGACCTGCGCGAAGGTCTCCATCGTCGGCGCGGGTATGCAGAGCCACTCCGGCGTGGCCTCCACGATGTTCGAGGCCCTGTTCAACCAGAACATCAACATCAAGATGATCTCCACCAGTGAGATCAAGATCAGCGTCATCATCGACGAGGCCGACGCCGACAAGGCAGTTGCCGCCATCCACGACGCATTCATCAACTGATTGTAAGGTCTTATATAGAGGGAAATGGGTCGTCCCCCGTGCACACGATGGTGCACGGGGGACGTTGTTGTTAGGGTAAACGGGCAGAACCCTTTATTACAAAAGCTTCTCACCTGCTGCAAACTTCGCCGTCAGCTTACCCTTGCCAAGGTACGCATACCGTTCCAAACGCTCCGCAGCGCTGAACGCCCGCATATTTTTAAGCGGGTCATCATCCAGCACCAGCGCGTCAAACGCATAGCCGTCCTCAAACAAGCCGACCTTCTCGCCAAAATCGGCCCAGAAATCTCCGCCGCCGACAGTCGCCATATACAGCGCCTCCACCATCGTCAGCGGCTTCTCACTCTGGTCGATATACCGCCAGCGCAGCTTGCTGGCCTGCACGGCGGTAGCCATGACCGTGAACAGGTCCAGCGTCTGACCGCCGGCCACGTCGCTGCCCAGGCCGACGCGCCAGCCGCCGCGCAGGTAGTGCGCCGCGGGGGCGATGCCCGCAATGACATTCTCATTGCTGGTGGGGCAGTGGGCGATCATGACGCGGTTCTGCTTCATCAGCGCGGCCTCGTCATCGGGGCTGTAGATGCAGTGCGCCATGACAGTGGGCACGCCGCCGCCGAACAGGCCGTACCGGCTGTAGCTCTCGCCGTAGAATTTTGTGCCGGGGCACAGCTCGGCGACCCACGAGATCTCACCCGGATTTTCGGACAGGTGACTCTGCGCAGGTACGTTGTATTCTCTTGCCAGTTCGCCGAGACCGCGCATATACTCGTCACTCGTGCTGGGGGTGAAGCGCGGCGTGATCATCGGGCGCACCGGGCCCGCGTGCAGGGTGTTTTCGGCGCGGCAGGTATCCAGCCAGCGGCGCGTCTCGGCCAGACCCGCGGCGGCGGACGGCTCACGGTAGCTGTCGGGGCTGTTGCGGTCCATACCCAGCTTGCCGACAAAGGCGGAAAGTCCCGCGCTGCGCAGCTGGTGCATCAGTTCGAGCGTTGCGTCGGTGTGCAGCGTCGCAAAGATGCAGGCGCGCGTTGTGGCGCTGTTTTTCAGGTCGCGCACAAAATAGGAGTAGCCCAGCCTGGCGTAGGCCGGGTCGGCGTAGTGGGCTTCCTCGGGGTAGGTGTACTGCTGCAGCCAGTCCAGCAGCTCCAGATCCATCGCCGTGCCGCAATAGCTGTATTGCGGCGCGTGCAGATGCAGGTCCACAAGACCCGGCGTGATGATTTTACCCGTATAGTCGAGAACTTCCACCCCGGCAGGGGCAGTCTCGCTGAATCCGGCGCACAGGCCGTTTTCACACAGCAGATAGCCCTCGCGGATGCGGAGGGTGTCCGGGGCGGGGGTGTCGAGGAAGGTGCCTTTCAGGGTGAAAGTGTTCATATAGTATACCTCTTTATATAGAATTGCTCTGTAGGGGCCGGGCATGCCCGGCCCGCAAGTTTACGGCAGATGTCTGCCCACCCGCGGGGCGTCGGGGACGCCGCCCCCTACAAAGCGGCGATTCCAGACTCTATTATAAACAATCTACCCCATCTGTTGCAAGTTTTTTATTTACTTTACGTCGCTAAAGCGGTATAATACTAATATCTATTGATGTTTGAAAGGAATAACGATTTGGAACGTAAACAACTCGCGCCCGGCGTTTGCATTACAACGCTGGATGCTTCTAAATTCAACCGCTGCCGCATCACGCTGCATCTGCGCTTTCCGGCAAAGCGGGAATCCGCCACCGACGCCGCGGTGCTGGCCCTTGTGCTGGAACGCGGCTACGCGGCCTGCCCCGATATGACCGCGCTGTCCCGCCGCCTGGCCGAGCTGTACGGCGCGGACCTCGGCGTTGACCTGGCCAGCGCGGGCACGGACCGCGTGCTCTCCGCCGATATCTGCGGCATCAAGGACGCTTACGCGCTGGCGGGGGAGAACCTGACCGCCGCCTACGCCGACATTGTGTTTGGCACGATCTTTGACCCGTATCTCGTGGACGGCGCGTTCGACCCCGAGGCCGTGCGCATCGAGACCGAGACCCAGGCCCGCCGCCTTGAGGCCGAGTTCAACTCGAAGCGTCTCTACTGCGTGCGGCAGGCCCGCCGCAAATTCTACGGCGACACCCCCGCGGGCATCGAGCTGGGCGGCTACCCCGGCGAGCTCGTCAATGTGACGCCGCAGAGCCTCAAGGCCGAGTATGACCGCATCCTCTCCACCGCGTACATCGACGTGATGGTGCAGGGCGTCGATGAGGCCCGCGTGGCCGATATGCTGCTGAAAAAGCTCGACGGCATCCGCCGTGACCCGCGCCCGTTTGCCGCGCCCGTCGCCATGCCCGCCACGCCGCTGCGCCATTTTAAAGAGGAGATCCCCGGCCTGACCCAGGCCAAGCTCTGTATGCTGTTCACCACGGGCGAAGTCAACCCCAACCCGCCCAGTGTCAGCATCCTGCGCGTCGCCATGAGCGTGCTGGGCGGCTCTGCCACCAGCCGTTTGTTCCGCAACGTGCGCGAGAAGCAGTCCCTTTGCTACTACTGCGGTTCTGCCGCCCAGCGCGCCACCGGCGTCATGATGATCGACTCCGGCGTCGAGCCGGGCAAGGAGCAGCAGGCCGAGGCCGCCATCATTGCCGAGCTGGAGGGCCTGAAAAACGGCCCCATCACCCAGGAAGAAGTTGACGACTGCCGCCGTGGTCTTTTGTCCAGCATGGACGCCCTCGGCGACAGCCTGGCCGCGCTGGAAAACTGGTACTACGGCCAGATCACACGCGGCGAGCCGCTCTACCCGCCGGAGTACGGCAAGGTGCTGACCAGCGCCGTCAGCTTGGACGAGGTGCGCCAGACGCTGCAGAGCTACAGCTATTCGGTCTGCTACGCCGTGACCGCCGAGCCGGGCACGCAGGGGAAGGGAGGCAGCGAGGATGTTGAATAACGATCACGAGAGCTTCGCCGCTGCCCAGGCGCGCGCCGCTGCCGCCGTCAGCTGTGAAAGCGTCGTGCTGCCCAGCGGCCTGACCGTGCTCTGCCGCACGATGCCGGGCTACAGCAGCGTCCACGCGATTTACGCCACGGGCTTTGGATCCGTCCACCGCGCGTTCAGGCTGGACGGCAAACAGATCACACTGCCCGCCGGTACGGCGCATTTCCTGGAGCACAAAATGTGCGAGACGCCCAAGGGCGACTCCTTCACCTTCTACGCCAAGACCGGCGCGTCGGCCAACGCCTTTACCAGCTATGACCGCACCTGCTACCTGTTCTCGGCGACCCAGAAAATTGACGAGAACCTTGACATTCTGCTGGGCATGGTCGGCAAGCCGTGGTTCACCAAGGCCACGATTGCCAAGGAGCAGGGCATCATCGGGCAGGAGATCAAAATGTACGACGACAGCCCCGACTGGCGGCTGCTGAACGCGCTGTTCCGCTGCCTCTACGCCGACCACCCGCTGCGCGACGACATCGCGGGCACAGTGGAGAGCATTGCCGAGCTGACGCCCCAGATGCTCTACAGCTGCACCAGGGGGTTTTACGCGCCGTCCAATATGGTGCTGAGCGTCGCGGGCAAGATCACGCTGGCGCAGGCTGTGGACGCCTGCAAGCGCAACGGCCTGTACCGCGCCCGCGCCCCGCATGAGGTCGAGTGGGACATCCCGGCGCAGACCGGCCCGCTGCCCCACAAGGAAGCGTTCTTCACGATGCCTGTCACGAAGCCCTGCTTCGGCGTGGCCTACCGCGAGGAGCCGTTGGCCGAGGGTGACCTGAAGCGCGAGCTGCTGCTGGACATGTTGGGCGATCTGGTCGTCGGCGGCCTGACGAAGCTCTACCGCCGTTTGTACGATGAAGCGCTGGTCAACCCCGAGTTCTCCGGTGACTTTATCGCCGTGCGCGGCGCCTGCACCGTGGCCTTTACCGGCGAGAGCGACACCCCGCGCCAGGTCGTGGACCTTTTACAGGAGGAGATCGAGCGGATGCGCCGCGAGGGCGTTGACCCCGAGGTCTTTATGCTTGTGAAAAACCAGATGTACGGCGAGCTGCTGGGCGACGTGGAGGCCGTGGACGATGCCGCCGAGGAGGCCGCCGCGGCCTGCCTGAAGGGCCGCACGCTGGCGGACGAGATCGCCGCGCTGGCCGCGCTGACCGTGGAGGACGCCAACGCCCTGCTGCAGACGGCCCTGCGGGAGGAAAACCGCGCCTACGTGCAGATCGACCCGGCAGAAAAATAACGAGGTTAAGTTGAAAATGGTCTATCATGTGCAATTTCCCGGGTTGGGCCTGGATCTGACGGTCAATCGCGTGGCGCTGGCCATCGGCGGGTTCAACATTTACTGGTACGGCGTTATCATCGCAGCGGGCATGCTGCTGGCGATGCTCTACGCCTTCCGCAATGCCGTGGACTACGGCATCGACTCGGACCGTCTGGTGGACGTTGTGGCCATCGGCACGGTCATGGCCATCGTCTGTGCTCGTATTTATTACGTAGCTATGGCACCCTTTGCGTATCAAAGCCTCTGGGAGATGATCGACATCCGCAAGGGCGGCATCGCCATCTATGGCGCGGTCATCGGCGCGTTTGTGTTCGGCGCCCTGGCCGCCAAATGGCGCAAGGTGCCGCTGCTGCCGCTGTTTGATCTGGTGTCGCTGGGCTTTCTGATCGGGCAGGGCATTGGCCGCTGGGGCAACTTCGTCAATCAGGAGGCCTTCGGTACAAACACGACGCTGCCCTGGGGCATGTACAGCGAGGGTACGGAGGCGTATCTCAAATCCGTGCAGGTCACGCTGCCCGCGGGCGTGACCGTGGACCCCGCCGCGCCGGTGCACCCGACGTTTTTGTATGAGAGCATCTGGTGTCTGGTTGGCTTCGCCGTGCTGGCTTCGCTTTACAAAAAACGGCGGTTCAACGGACAAATCTTCCTGGGCTATATCATCTGGTACGGCCTGGGCCGCGCCTGGATCGAGGGGCTGCGCACCGACTCGCTGCTGATCGGCAATACCGGTCTGCGCGCCAGCCAGCTGGTGGCGGTTGGGTCGGTCATCGTGGCCGCCGCGCTTATGGTCATCGGTCTGCGCAATGCCAAGGGCAAGCCGCTCATGGTGCCGCTGGCTGTGAAGGACCTGAAAAAGCAGGCCGAGGCAGGGGACCGCTTCACGCCGGACACCCTGCCCGCCGGCGCACCCCACGCCGAGTTTGTCAGGGCCACCGATGCCATGAATGCGCGTCTGGATGCGCTGGATTTGAGCGAGGTCGAGATCGAGGAGATTGAGGATCCGAAGGAGTAAAAAAAGAACTGTTTCGGATAATGGCAAGGCTCTCTCCCGCCGCTGCCTGCGGGCGGGGGAGAGAACCTCACCAAAACCCGAAATCTACCCTAACATAGAGAGGAGAACCTATATGCCAGCAACTGTCATTGACGGCAAGGCATTGGCCGCAGCCACAAAGGCCGAGGCCGCAGAAAAGGTCAAAGCGCTGAAAGCGCAGGGCATCAACCCCTGCCTGGCGGTCATTCTGGTGGGGGAGAACCCCGCCAGCCAGGTCTACGTCCGCGGCAAGATCAACGACTGTGCGCAGTGCGGCATCGAGAGCCGCAGCATCAACCTGCCCGCCGACACCACGCAGGACACCCTGCTGGCCGAGGTGAAGAAGCTGGCGGATGACTCCGCTGTGCATGGCATTCTGGTGCAGCTGCCGCTGCCCGCCCAGATCGACGAGAAGGCTGTCATCGACGCCATCCCGCCCGAGAAGGACGTGGACGGCTTCTCGCCCGTCAACGTGGGCCGTATGCAGATCGGCGAGCCGTGCTACCTGCCCTGCACCCCGGCGGGCTGCATCCGCATGATCGAGTCCACGGGCACCGACATTGCGGGCAAGAACGCCGTCGTCATTGGCCGCTCGAACATCGTGGGCAAGCCCGCGGCGCTGCTGCTGCTGGCGAAGAATGCCACGGTCACGATCTGCCACTCCAGGACGAAGAACCTGAAAGAAGTCTGCGCCGCCGCGGATATTCTCGTGGCCGCCGTGGGCCGCGAGGGCTTTGTGACTGGCGACATGGTCAAGCCCGGTGCCGTCGTCATTGATGTGGGCATCAACCGCGGTGCGGACGGCAAGCTGCACGGTGACGTGAACTTTGCCGAGGCCGCCGAAAAGGCCGCCTACATCACCCCCGTCCCCGGCGGCGTCGGCCCCATGACCCGCGCTATGCTCATGCTGAACACGGTGGAGGCGGCAGAGCGGCAGGGCCGCTAATAAAGGCTTTCCCCCTTGGGGGAAGCGGACTGATGAGGGGCAGCCTTGCCATTGCAGCCCACTGATGGGATACAACCGCAGACTTGCCCCTCATCCGGCCCTGCGGGGCCACCTTCAGTCTACGCGCTAAGAGCCGCCTACGGCGGTTGCGCTCCGACACGCGCCAGCGGGCGCAGCCCCTTGGGGGGAAGGCAAAAGAAATTCTAAAATTTTAACCTTCCCACGCCCGAAAACCCCTTGACAAGCCCTGCTCCTATATGGTATGATACTAGAGCCGCATGGTATGGGCTCTATAAGTGTGTGCTTTTATCGGTGCAACGCCCTACAGACCAGCGAGACTTATTGAAAGAGGTTATCCACTATGTACGCAGTTATCAAAACCGGTGGCAAGCAGTACAGCGTTAAGGTCGGCGACGTCGTCTACGTCGAGAAGCTGAACGCTGAAGACAACAGCGAAGTCACCTTCGATCAGGTTCTCGCCGTTGGCGAGGAGGGCTCTGTCAAGGTCGGCGCTCCCGTTGTTGAGGGCGCTTCCGTTGTTGCCAAGGTCGTCAAGACCGGCAAGGGCAAGAAGCTCAACATCCTGACCTATCGTCCCAAGAAGGGCAGCATGGTCCGCAAGGGTCATCGTCAGCCTTACACCAAGGTGGAAATCACCGCGATCAACGGCTAAGGAGGTAAATCACAATGGCACATAAAAAAGGCGTAGGTTCTACCAAGAACGGTCGTGATTCCGAGTCCAAGCGCCTCGGCGTCAAGCGCGGCGACGGTCAGTTTGTTCTGGCCGGCAACATCCTGGTCCGTCAGCGCGGCACCCACATCCATGCGGGTGAGGGCGTCGGCATCGGCAGCGATGACACCCTGTTCGCTCTGGTCGATGGCCGCGTTCACTTCGAGCGCATGGGCCGTGACCGCAAGCGCTGCACGGTCAAGTAGTAAAAAAACCGGTACGGGCGGGCCTTTGCGGCTCGCTCGTTTTTTGTGATTTTTTGTAAATGAGGTACCACATGGCAACCAGTAATTTTATTGATACCGCCACGATCTGGCTGCACGCCGGCAAGGGCGGCGACGGTGCGGTGACGTTCCACCGCGAAAAATTCGTGGCGGCGGGCGGCCCCGACGGCGGTGACGGCGGGCGCGGCGGCGACATCATCTTTGTGGCCGACGACAACCTGTCCACCCTGATGGACTTCCGCTACAAGCGCAAGTACACCGCGCCCGACGGCGAGAATGGCCGCGCCAAGCGGATGAGCGGCGCAGACGGTGACGACCTGGTCATCCGCGTGCCCCGCGGCACCGTGCTGAAGGAGGCCGAGACCGACCTCGTCGTGGCCGATCTGACGGGCAGTGAGCCTGTCGTCGTCGCCAGGGGAGGCCGCGGCGGCTGGGGCAACAGCCATTTTGCGACCCCGACCCGCCAGATCCCCAAGTTTGCCAAGCCCGGTCTGCCCGGCGAGGATATGCACCTCAAGCTCGAGCTGAAGGTCATTGCGGACGTGGGCCTGATCGGCTTCCCGAACGTCGGCAAATCGACGCTCATCAGCATTATTTCTGCCGCGCGTCCCAAGATCGCCAACTACCACTTCACGACGCTGACCCCCGTGCTGGGCGTCGTCCGCGTCGGCCCGGAGCAGAGCTTTGTCTGCGCCGACATCCCCGGTCTGATCGAGGGTGCTGCGGAGGGCGTCGGCCTCGGCCACGACTTCCTGCGCCATGTTGAGCGCTGCCGCCTGCTGCTGCACGTCGTTGACGTCTCCGGCTGCGAGGGCCGCGACCCCAAGGCGGACTTTGAGCAGATCAACCACGAGCTGGCCGGGTTCAGTGCCGAGCTGGCGGACCGTCCGCAGATCGTGCTGGGCAACAAGTGCGACATTGCAAGCCCCGAGCAGGTCGAGGAGTTCAAGCAGTACGTCGAGGCCAAGGGTCTGACCTTCCTGCCCATCTCCGCGGCGACCCGTCAGGGTGTGGACAACCTGCCCGCGCTGGTCTACAACCGCCTGAAGGATCTGCCCCCGGTCAAGGTCTATGAGGCCGAGTACAAGCGCCCCGACAAGAACGCCCAGCCGACCCGCCCGTTCACGGTGGAGCGCACCGGCGACCACGAGTTCACCGTCGATGCCCCGTGGCTGGAGCGTATCCTCGCCGGTACGAACGTCGAGGACTACGAGAGCCTGCAGTATTTCCAGACGCAGCTGGGTGATTCCGGCATTCTGGACGAGCTGGTCGCCCAGGGCGTTGAGGAAGAGGACACGATCAAGATCGGCGAGTACGAATTCGATTATCTGTACTAAGTAGTAGAAAATATGCTGTTTACACAAAAATCCGAAGTCGACATTCACGAAATGTCGCCGCTGGCGCTGGCCTTTGTGGGCGACGCCGTGCTGGAGCTGCTCGTCCGCGCCCGCCTGGTGGGCACGACGCGCTTGCAGCCCAATCGTCTGCATACCGTGGCGACGCATTACGTCAGCGCCCACGCGCAGAATCTGGAGCTGGACATCATCGAGCCGATGCTGACCGACGCCGAGGCCGCCGTGCTGCGCCGCGGCAAAAACGCCAGCAAGGCCACTGTCGCCAAGCACGCCACCGTGCAGGAGTACCGCGCCTCCACCGGCTTTGAGTGCCTGCTGGGCTGGCTGTACCTGCAAGGTAGGAACGACCGCATTGAGGAATTGTTCAACGCGATGTGGGACGGGTATAAGCCGGAGTAAAAAGGTGCGGGCGGATATGGAATCCGCCCCTACAATGTCGGGACCGTAGGGGCGCATTCTATATGCGCCCGTGGCCGTTTTCCGTTACAGATTATGTACCGCACCCCGCCCGGGGCGCGGTGCCGCCTCACTTGTAGTTCTTGCTGTCGGTGGTGTTGGTGGTGCGGTTGGTGGTTTTCTGCTGGGTACGGTTCGTGGTTTTCTGGGTCGTGTCCGTCGTGCGATTGGTCGTGCGGTTCGTCGAATTGTTAGTCTGATTCTTAGCCATAGGTGGTAAGCTCCTTTCGCAAGTAAAAACGATCTACAGTCGTTTTCGGACTGCAAAGGTAGTTTGCCCGCCCATGGCTTTTTTATGCAGAGGGGGCTGCTATGGAATTTCCACAGGATTTTACCGCGCGGGAGCGGGCACTGCTGGGGGCGCGCTTTGACGAGCTGTACGCCTACGCCACGCCGCAGCCTGCCCGCGGCGTAACGGTCAACGCGCTGCGCTGCACGCCGGAATGGTTCGCGCAGCATGCGGACTTTGACGCAAAGCCGTCTCCATTCTGCCCCACGGCCTTTACGACGGCGGCGGACTTCCGCCCGGGGCGGCACGCCTGGCACCACGCGGGCGTGCTCTATGCACAGGAGCCGAGTGCCTCGGCCCCCGCTGCGCTGCTGGACGTGCAGCCCGGTATGCGGGTGGCCGACCTCTGCGCCGCGCCGGGAGGCAAGACCAGCCAGCTGGCGGCGGCTCTGCAGGGGCAGGGCCTGTTGCTGGCCAATGAATTCGTCGCCGCCCGCGCTGAAATTCTGCGCCAGAATCTCGAGCGAATGGGCGTGACGAACGCCGTCATCACGAACGAGGATACCGCCCGCCTGGCCGCGGCGATGCCCGGGCAGTTTGACCGGGTGCTCGTCGACGCGCCCTGCTCGGGCGAGGGTATGTTCCGCAAGGAGGCCGTCGCCGCCGCCCAGCACAATAACGCCTTAGTGGCGCACTGTGCAGAGCTGGGAGCCGAAATTCTCGAAAACGCGGCGGCGCTGCTGGCTCCGGGCGGCGTGCTCGTCTACTCGACCTGCACATTTGCCCCGGCGGAGGACGAGGGACAGATCGCGGCCTTCCTCGCAAAGCACCCCGCGTTCACGCTCTGCGACCTGTCCGGCTGCAGCTTTGGCCGCCCGGGCGAGGCCAACCGCGCCCCTGACTACCCGGATTTCCGCGCCGGATACACCCGCCGCATCTGGCCCGCCGACGGCGGCGAGGGCCACTTTATGGCGAAGCTGCAAAAAGCAGCCGGCGCCGACGCGCCCACCCCGCCGAAGGGCAAGCCGCCCAAGGTGCCGAAAGCCCCGGCGGAGTGGCTCGATTTTGCCAAAACCTATTTCCCGGCGCTGGATTCCCGCCCGCTGGCCGGGGCGGGGGAGTGGCTGTTGCTGCCCGCGCCGGGCAGCGAGACGCTGAACACCGCGAAGCTGCGCGTCGTGCGCGGCGGCGTTCTGGCGGGCAGCGTGCTGAAAAAGCGGTTCCAGCCCGCCCATGCGCTTTTCATGGCCTACGGCGCACAGTGCACGAACCGCGAGGAACTGACGCTGACCGACCCGCGCACCGCCGCCTGGCTGCGGGGCGAGGAGATCGACGCCGCCACCGCGCAAAACGGCTGGTGCGCCGTGCTTGTAGACGGGTTCCCGCTCGGCGGCGGCAAGGTCAGCGGCGGACGCATCAAAAACCATTACCCGAAGGGCCTGCGCAATCTGCAATAAAGCGGGCGGCCCCTCTTGAAAAGAACGATTTATTGTGCTATAATAGTTTACTGGTAATTATCGGCTGTAATGCCGCTGCCTGTGTGAATACAAATTAGGGGGATTTTTCCATGTCCGGACATAGCAAATGGAATAACATCAAGCGTAAAAAGGAAAAGACCGACGGCGCCCGCGCCAAGGTTTTCACTAAGATTGGCCGCGAGATCGCCGTGGCCGTTAAGGAGGGCGGCGGCAACCCCGCTTCCAACTCCAAGCTGGCGGCTCTGATTGCCAAGGCCAAGGCCAACAGCGTGCCTAACGATAACATCCAGCGCATTATCAAGCGCGCCGAGGGCGGCGACAAGACCGAGTATGAGGCAATTACCTATGAGGGTTACGGCCCCGGCGGCATCGCCGTCATGGTCGAGACCCTGACCGACAACCGCAACCGCACCGCGGCCAATATGCGCCATTACTTTGACAAGTTCGGCGGCAACCTGGGCCAGATGGGTTGCGTCGGCTTCATGTTCACCCAGAAGGGCGTCATCGTCGTCGATCTCGAGGACAAGGACCCCGATGAGCTGATGATGGATGCGCTGGACGCCGGTGCCGATGACTTCGATGCAGGCGAGGACGCCGCCGAGGTCACCACCAGCCCCGAGAACTTCACCGCCGTCTGCGACGCGCTGGAAAAGAAGGGCTACAAGTTCATCTCCGCCGACGTGGCGCAGGTGCCTTCCACCACCACCGTGCTGACCGACCCCGATCAGCTCGTCCAGATGGGCAAGCTGCTGGACGCCCTGGACGACGATGATGATGTCCAGAACGCCTGGCACACCCTCGAGAACGAGGAAGACCTGGATCGCTAAACCACAAGAATGCCAAAAGAGAGTGAAGGGCGACTTTTGCTCTCTTTTTTTGTACGGCAGAACGGTAGGGGCCGGGCATGCCCGGCCCGCAGCGTAGAAATGACCCGAGATTTTTGGGCTGCCGCAAAGTTCAGGGCCGGACATGTCCGGCCCCTACAAGCATGTTTTTAATTGAAAAGGAGCGTTACTATGCCAAAACTCCTTTGCCCGCACTGCCTGCAGCCGCTGGATGGCGGGTACCGCGGCGAGTGCCCCCACTGCGGGCGTTCGCTGGAAAACCGCAACCCCGAGGGCGCGCTGCCTCTGGGCACCCAGCTGGGCGGCAGGTACACGGTGGGCACCTATTTGAGCGCCGACGGTGACGGTCTTGCCTACCGCGGCGTGCTGAACGACGAAAAGAAATTCGTCCTCATCAAGGAATATTTCCCGGTCACACTCTGCAACGGCCGCAGCGCCGACGGTGCGCTGATGCCCAAGGAGGAGAAGGAGGTCCTGTTCAAGACGAGCCGGATGGACTTCAAGGACCTGTACGACGACCTGAAAAACCTGACCCCGGCCACCGGCCTGTCCACGATTCTGGACGTTATGGAGGAAAACAACACGGTCTACGCCGTGGAGGAGAGCGAGAAGGGCATGACCCTGTCGCATTACCTGCACCTGCGCAGCCGCACGCTGACCCCCGCCGAGGCCCGCACGCTGCTGCAGCCCATCATGGAGGGCGTGGCCCTGCTGCACAAGTCGGGGCTGATCCACCGCGGCATCTGCCCGGACAACATTGTGCTGCCCATCGACGGCACGGCCCGCCTGACCGGTTACGGCACGCTGGCGCTGCGCACCGGCGGCAGCGAGCTGAAGAGCCAACTCTACCCGGGCTACGCCGCGCCGGAGCAGTACTCTGCCGCCGAGTTCAGCGGGCGCTACACCGATGTTTACGCGCTGGCCGCGGTCTGCTACAGGATGGTCACAGGGCAGACGCCCGTCGCCGCGCCCCAGCGCAAAGTGCGGGACAGCATCGAGTCGGCGCACAGCCTCGAGGCGGGTGTGCCTACATGGTTCTCGCAGGTGCTGGCCTGCGCGCTGCGGCTGGACCCCGCCAAGCGGATGCAGACTGTGCCCGAGCTGATGAGTGCCCTGACCGACCCGAATGTCGCAAACGCGATGTTTGAGAAGGGCGACAACCAGATCAGCACCCGCAAGATCATGGCCGTGTCGCTCGTCGTGATCTTTGTGCTGGTCGTGCTGCTGCTCTGGAGCCTGATCGGCGGCAGCAAGGCTGACAGCACCCCTGTCTCAACGCCGCAGCCGACGGCAGCCGGCACGACGGGGGAAACCACCGCCGAGACCGTGCCGAACCTGGTCGGCCTGCGCTATACGACTGACATCAAGGGCAACAGCGCCTACGACGACTACCGCATCGTGATGGTGGAGCAAAGCTCCGACACCGTGGCGCAGGGCGTCGTCATCAGCCAAGACCCGCCTGCAGGCACAGAGAAGCTGATGGACGACCAAATCATCCAGATCACGGTCAGCAGCGGCCCGAGCCTTGTGGAGATGCCGGACATCATCGGCTTTACCCAGGCCAATGCCAGCAAAAAGCTGGACGCGCTGGGCATCCAGTACAAGATGGTCATGGTGGATAACGACGGTACGATGGCCGCGGGCTGTGTGGCGAGCACTGACTACAAGGCCGGAACGAAGATAAACACCGAGAATGTGACTGTCATCGTCAGCATCGCCGGGGAGCGGGATGACACGCTGGTGGCGCAGACGGGGAATGCGGCAGAAAGCAATTCGGCTTCCCCTGAGGGGGAAGCTGTCACCGAAGGTGACTGATGAGGGCAGGTTTTCCGTGATACCCCGCTAACGGGTGACCACAGGAACGCCGCCCCTCATCCGGCCCTGCGGGGCCACCTTTCAGTCTACGCGCTAAGAGCCGCCTTCGGCGGTTGCGCTCCGACACGCGCCTGCGGGCGCAGCCCCAAGGGGGAAGGCAAAGCAAAACAAAAAAAGAGCAGTCTCTTGCGAGACTGCTCTTTTTCAGTGCATTTCAGGCAATGCCGACGCGGCGAGATTAGTCGCTGACGTAGGGCATCAGAGCCATGTAGCGGGCACGCTTGATGGCAACCGTCAGCTCACGCTGATGGAAAGCGCAGGTACCGGTAACACGGCGGGGAATGATCTTGGCGCGCTCGCTCACGTACTTGCGCAGGCGGGGCAGATCCTTGTAATCGATGTGCTCGACGCGGTCAACGCAGAAGGAGCAAACCTTCTTGCGGCCACGATGCATCGGACGAGAAGAACGATCCATAGCCATTGTGGAAACCTCCTTGTTAGAATGATACTTTCGATTTTAGAACGGCAGGTCGCCCTCATCCTCGATCAGTGCAAAGTCGTCATTGCTGCCGGCAGAATAGCTCGGCGCAGGGGCGGCCTGTGCAGCGGGACGGGGAGCGGGGGCTGCCATGGGTGCGCCGTAACCGGCATCACCCATCGGTGCGGCGTTTGCGGATTTGGGAGCGGCAAAGTTGACGTTGTTGGCCACGATCTCAATCGCGGTGCGGTTGTTGCCGTTCTTGTCCTGATAGCTGCGGCTCTGCAGACGGCCGTCAATGGCGATCAGAGAACCCTTCTGGAAATACTTGCAGACAAACTCTGCCGTGCGGTCCCAGGCGACAACATCCAGCCAGTCAGCCTGACTCTGGCCGTTGGCGTCACGGCGTCCGCGATCACAAGCGATGCGGAACGACGCAACGTTCTTGCCCGTCGTAGTCTGGCGCAGCTGCGGGTCCGCGGCAAGGCGGCCCATGATTGCAACAACATTCAGCATTGGTTTACTCCTTACTCCTCAACAGCAAGAGTCATGCTGCGAAGAACGCCCTCGGTGATCTTGAAAACGCGGTCCAGCTCAGCCGGGAAATCGGGCTCGCTGGTGAAGCTGATCACCGTGTACACACCCTCGGTCTCATCGTTGATGGGGTAAGCAAGACGCTTCTTGCCCCAATCATCAACAGAATCGATCGTACCATTCGCTGCGATCAGGTTCTTGAACTTGTTGATCAGAGCGTTGGAAGCCTCTTCGTCGAGGTTCGCGGTGGTAACCATCATGGTTTCGTACTTAGCCATATTCTGTGCACCTCCTTTTGGACATTAGGCCTTCTCTTTTAACGGAAAAGACAAGGATAACCGTGTGATTTCACACAGCATCTAATTATAACAAGTAAATCCGCGTTTGTCAACGCAAAATTTGCCCTGCACAGCACAAAATTGCGGATTTTTAAAAAAAACCTGGACGTTCCGTAAAAGTGTCCTATTGCTTTTTCTGCCCGCTTTGCTATAATGGGCTTAATAATGTACAAGTCTTGCTTGTGGATACTCCCTTGGCCCCCTCTGGGAGGGGGCTCCCGCCGCAGCGGGTGGGGGAGAGAGCCTTGCCATGGCCCGGAGCGCTTCGGGCCATGGTACGCCTCTCTCCCTCCGGCCCTGCGGGGCCACCTCCCTCCCAGAGGGAGGCAAGGGGCTGAAGAGAATGGAGCATTCGTATGAGAATCGTGGTCGTCGGCCTCGGCAAGGTTGGCCGTGCCCTGACCGCCCAGCTTACGGCGGAAAATAACGACATCGTCGTCATCGACCAAAACCATGACCTGATCGAGGACATTGTCAATATCTATGACGTGCGCGGTCTGGCCGGCAACGGCGGCTGCTATGACGTGCAGAAGGAGGCGTTTGAGGACGGCGCAGACCTGCTGATCGCCACAACGTCCAGTGATGAGAGCAACATCCTGGCCTGCCTCGTCGCCAAAAAGCTGGGCACGCAGCACACGATTGCACGTATCCGCAACCCGGAGTATGAGAAGCAGCTGCGCTTTATGCGCGATGACCTTGGTCTGTCGATGTTCGTCAACCCGGAAAAAGCCACGGCGCGTGAGATCGCCCGCGTACTGCGTTTCCCGTCTGCCATCAAGCGTGAGCAGTTCTGCCGCCAGCGGTTTGAGCTGATCGAGTACCGCCTGGCCGACGACAACCCGCTGGTGGGCTTGCAGCTGTCGGACCTGTACCGCAACATCCGGGTCAAAATTCTGATCTGCGCCGTCGCCCGCGGCAGCGAGACGATCATCCCCACGGGTATGTTTACGCTGCGGGCCGGGGACAAGATCTACCTGACGGCCTCGGCCCGGGATCTGGAATCCTTCTTCCGCAAGCTGAACCTGTTCAAGGCCAAGGCCAGCAACGTCATGATCGTCGGTGCAAGCCGGATGACCTACTATCTGGTCAAGGAGCTGCAGGACATCCAGAAGCGGGTGACCGTCATCGACAGCGATGCGGCCCGCTGCCAGGAGATGAGCGAGAAGTTCCCCGGCGTGCTGGTCATCCACGGCGACGGTGCGGATGCTGAGCTGCTGAGCGAGGAGCGCATCACCGATATGGACGCCTTTGTGGCGCTGACCGGCCTGGACGAAACAAACATCATTCTGGCGATGTACGCCTCCCAGATAAACTCCTGCAAGGTCGTGGCCAAGATCAACCGCGAGTCCTTCGCCGAGCTGGCCGCTGCCAAGGGGATGGTGGACAGCGTCGTCTCCACGGCGTCGGTCACGTCGGAGTCCATTGCCATGTACGTCCGCGCCATGCAGAACAGCTTTGAGTCGGAGAACATCAAGACGCTGCACCGTCTGGTGGGCGGGCGCGTGGAGGCGCTGGAATTCAACGTTGCGCCGGGTTTGCCGTTCATCGGCGTACCGCTGAAGGATCTGACCCTGCGCAAGGGGCTGCTGGTGGCGGGCATCGTGCGCCGCAATGGCCAGACGGTCATCCCGTCCGGCAACGATGCCCTGCAGGAGGGCGACGATGTCGTCATCGTCACCACCGACACAACGCTGCACTCGCTGCGCGACATTGTAAAGTGAGGGCGCAGCCATGAACTATAAAATGGTAGGGTTTGTGCTGGGGCGCATCTTCCTGATTGAAGCAGCCCTCATGCTCTTTCCCATGGGCTGCGCCGCCATCTACGGCGAGTGGAGCGTTGTGCTTTCCTTCCTGTGGCCGGCGCTGATCGTGCTGGCGCTGGGCCTGATAACCAGCCTGCGCACCCCCAAAAACACGAAAATCTACGCCCGCGACGGCCTGGCCATCGTGGCGCTTGTCTGGGTGCTGATGTCGGTTTTCGGCGCACTGCCGTTTGTCATCTCCGGCGAGATACCGTCCTTTGCCGATGCTTTTTTTGAGACGGTCTCGGGCTTTACGACGACAGGCTCGACAATTCTGACCGACGTCGAGGCGCTGAGCCACGGCACGCTGTTCTGGCGCAGCTTTTCCCACTGGATCGGCGGCATGGGCGTGCTGGTCTTTGCCATGGCCGTGCTGCCCATGACCGATGGCCGTGCCATGCACCTGATGCGCGCCGAGGTCCCCGGCCCGACCTGCGGAAAAATTTCCAGCAAGTTGAGCGACAGCGCAAAGATTTTGTATGCCATTTATCTGGTCATGACCGTCATCGAGACGATTCTGCTCTGCGCGGGCGGTATGCCGCTGTTTGACGCGCTCATTCATGCGTTCGGCACGGCGGGCACGGGCGGCTTCAGCAACAAGGCGCTGAGCGTCGGCGCGTACAACAGCCCGTATTTTGAGATCGTCATCGGCGTGTTCATGCTGCTGTTCGGCATTAACTTTAACCTGTATTATTTCCTGCTGCTGCGTCATTTCCGTGAGGCGTTCGCCTCCGAGGAGATGCGCGTCTACTTAGGCATCGTCGCATTCTCGACGCTGACGATCACGGCGAACATCGCGAGTATGTACGACAGTGTCGGTACGGCGCTGCGCACGGCGTTCTTCCAGGTGTCGTCCATCGTCACGACCACCGGCTACGCCACGGCGGACTTCAACCTCTGGCCGACCTACTCCCGCATCGTGATCGTGATCCTGACGTTTGTGGGCGCATGCGCGGGCTCGACGGCGGGCGGCTTGAAAGTATCGCGCGTCATCATCCTTTTCAAGGCGGCACGGCAGGACCTGAACAAGATGCTGCACAGCCATGCCGTGACGACGGTCCGCTTTGAGGGCAAACCGCTGGACGAAAAGACGCTGCGCGGTGTGCACAACTATTTCAACATTTATATGCTGCTGCTGACGCTGTCGGTGCTGCTGCTCTCGCTGGACGGGTTCGATCTGGTGACGACGTTTACATCCGTCGCGACCTGCCTGAACAACGTCGGTCCCGGCCTTGAGATGGTCGGCCCGATGGGCAGCTTTGCGGATTTCTCCGCTCCGGCCAAGCTGCTGCTGGCCTTTGACATGCTGGCGGGCCGTCTGGAGCTCTACCCGATGCTGGCCCTTTTTGCCCCGCGCCTCTGGCGCAAGCGCATCAATGCGATGCACGAGGCAAGAGCGAAGTAAGGGGCGGGTGTTCTTTCTTTACAAAGAAAGAACCAAAGAAATTCCAAACCAATACAATCATAGAACCGGGCAGCTGCCATCTTTACGGCAGCCGCCCGGTTTTGGTTTATGTATGGACGTTTCGGGGGTAGAGTGTAGGGCGGCCAGCCCTCTGGCCGCCGCAAGGGGCGTACTGCCTTGCGATGCCAATCTGTTTTTAAAGGGGGCTATAGGCGGGAAAAAATGTGAGTATCCCCACAAGCTGGAATTTGACACTTTGTATTTATCGAGAATACTCTTGAAACCATTTTGCAAAGCGTGATTTATTGAAAATAATGAATTTATATAGTTCTCCATTTTTCATATTAACTGTTGCAATTGGAAAGACTACCCACTTCCAAGAGATTTCTTTTATTTCCTGCATCGGCAAAACTAAATTTCTGTATTTTTTGTCAACTGTAAGCTTGTTTGTCTTGTAAGTAAGCGACTGACTATCGAGGTACAGACCTCCTCCAAGTATGCCATTGTGACACAAACTGCAAACAAAAGATTTCATAGAAACATCCCTCCATTAAATTGCGATTTACCTTATTATACCACACCCCGCCGCTGCGTGTCTATTTCCCGCCGTGCCCGCATACCCTGTACCAAACCACAACAGGGGAGGGGCTTGCCATGCGGCGGGATGCAGACAGAGAGGAACGAAACGCAAGATTGCTGGCGGGCGTGGTGCTGGCGGCTATGTTGGTGATGCTGTCCGGCATCATCCATCTGCTGTACCACCGGGAGTACGCCGAGACCGACACCCCCAACGACTGCTTTGCGGTGTCGGCGGCGACGGGGGAGACGGCGCTGCCCAAAATCGTCTGCCTGACCTTTGACGACGGCCCCAGCAAAAACACCCGGCCCATTCTGGAAATTCTCGATAAGGAGCAGGTCCCGGCCACCTTCTTTGTCTGCGCACAGGACGCCAACGAAAAATATCTGCCCCTTGTGGCGGACATCGCGGCGGCGGGGCATCAGATCGCGCTGCACAGCGCGACGCATCAATACTCCAAAATTTATGCGAGCACCGACGCATTCTGGCAGGACATCAGAACGCTGCGCCAGGCGTTGGAGCCGTATGTGGATGTGGCGGCCATCGACTGGCTGCGTTTCCCCGGCGGCAGCACCAACACGGTCAGCCACCGCTACGGCGGAAACGGCATCATGAAAACCCTGAAAGCCCAGGCCGAGGACAAGGGCTACCACTGGATCGACTGGAACGTCTGCGCCGAGGATGCCACCGCCAGCCACCCGGATGCCGCGCAGATTTTACGCAACATTCGCCGCGATGCCGATGGTCAGGACACCTGTGTCGTCCTGCTGCATGATACAAAAGCAACAGGTCAGACCGTCAAGGCCCTGCCCGATATGATCGCCTATTTCCGGGAGCAGGGCTACAATTTTTGTACGATTGCACAGATGGATGCCTTGCAATGTGAAACAAAATAGGGTATAATGTACAAGAATCGAAAAACGGTGGGAGGCGGAACGATGCGCAAAACGGAAAGCCAGAAGATAGCCCTCTGCGGTATGCTGGGGGCGCTTTCGGTGGTGCTTTTGCTGCTGGGCAGTGCACTGCAGATCGGCACCTATGCCGCGCCGATGCTGGCGGCGTTCCTGCTCATCCCGGTGCTGGAGGAATACGGCACGCGCTACGCGCTGACCCTCTACGTCTGCGTGGCAATTCTGGCCGTGCTCTTTGTGCCGGAGACCGAACTGGCGCTGTTTTACGTGCTGGTCATGGGGTATTACCCCGTGCTGCGCGTCAAGCTGAACGGCGTAAAAAGCACGCTCCTGCGCTGGGTGCTGAAATTCGCGGTGTTCAACGCGGGCACGGTGCTGGTGTATCTTTTGCTGTTTGCGCTGCTCGGGCCCGCCGTGCTGGACGAGCTGCTGGCCGACGGCATCGGGATGCTGGCAGCACTGCTGGCCGCGGGCAACCTGTCGTTCTGGCTGTGTGACCGCGCACTGGCGGCACTGACGCGGTATTACCACGTCATACTCAAGCCAAAACTGAAAAAGAAGTTTTAATTCGGGGAGGAAAACAACATGTGGTACGATGAGGCAGTAGTTTATCAGATCTACCCGCTGGGGCTTTGCGGCGCACCGCTGCAAAACGACGGTGACCAGGCGCAGGCGGGCGAGCACCGCATTCTGCGGGTGCTGGACTGGGTGGAGCACATCAAGCGCCTGGGCGCGACCTGCGTGCTGTTCAACCCGCTGTTCGAGAGCGACGCCCACGGCTATGACACCCGCGATTACAATAAGGTGGACTGCCGCCTGGGCACAAACGACGACCTCAGGCAGGTCTGCGCGGCGCTGCACGCGGCGGGCATAAAAATCCTGTTTGACGGCGTGTTCAACCATGTGGGCCGTGGCTTCTGGGCGTTCAAGGACGTGCAGGAGAAGCGCTGGGACAGCCCGTACAAGGACTGGTTCCACATCAGCTTTGACGGCAACACCAACTACAACGACGGCTTCTGGTATGAAGCGTGGGAGGGCTGCAACGAGCTGGTCAAGCTGAATCTGCAGAACCCGGCGGTGAAAAACTACCTGTTTGACGTTGTGCGCGGCTGGGTGCGGGACTACGACATCGACGGCCTGCGTTTGGATGTTGCCTACTGCCTCGACCTCGGCTTTCTGGCCGAGCTGCGCGGGCTGGCCGACAGCATCAAGCCGGAGTTCGCACTGGTGGGTGAGACGCTGCACGGCGACTACAACCGCTGGATGAACGACCACGCCTGCCACAGCGTAACGAACTACGAGTGCTACAAGGGCCTGTATTCGAGCTTCAACACGGGCAACATGCACGAGATCAGCTACAGCCTGAACCGCCAGTTCGGCTCCGAGCAGTGGTGCCTGTACACGGGCAAGCACCTGCTGAGCTTTGTAGATAACCACGATGTAACGCGCATTGCGACGATTTTGACGGACAAGGGCTGCCTACGCCCCATCTACGGTCTGCTGTTCGGTATGCCCGGTGTGCCGTCGGTCTACTACGGCAGTGAATGGGGCATGGAGGGCGACAAGCGCAACGGCGACCCGACGCTGCGCCCGGCGGTGGAGAAGCCCGAAGAAAACGACCTGACCGCTTGGATCGCGGCGCTGGCCCACGCCCACACGGGCAGCAAGGCGCTGTGCCGGGGCAGCTACCGCAATGTGCTGGTCCAGCCTAAGCAGCTGATTTTTGAGCGCTATGCCGACGGTGAGCGGGTGCTGGTGGCCATCAACGCGGACGGCAATCCGTTTGACGCCCACTTTGACGCGGGCTGCGGCCGCGCGGTGGACCTCATCACAGGCGCCGACCACGACTTCGGCGGCGGCAGCACGCTGGAGCCGTACAGCTGCCACTTCTGGAAATGTGAGCGATAATACGATATAAAAAGGCACCTGTCCGTGTGGGCAGGTGCCTTTTTGTGCTATGCTGTATGTTGTAGGGGGGCGGCGTCCTCGACGCCCCGCAGGGCAGTATGCAGGGCGGCCTGCCCTCAGGCCGCCGCAGCGGGGTGAGGGTGCCCTGCCCTACAATGTATGGGTTAAAGGGGCAGCCCCTGTAAACCCTACGGGGCGGCCCATGTATGGGTTAAGGTTTTAAAGTTTCTTTGCCTACTTTCTTTTCAAAGAAAGTAGGTCACAGGTTCGTATATCCCATCAGCTTTTCATCCACGACGGCGGCGGTGTCGCGGCCCTCGCGCAGCGCCCAGACGACAAGGCTCTGGCCGCGGCGCATATCGCCGCAGGCGAACACCTTCGGGTCGGCAGTGGCGTACTTCACATCGGCCACGGTGCCGCGCTTCGTGCGCTCGACGCCGAACGCATCGGCCACATAGGGCTCGCAGCCCGTAAAGCCTGCCGCGATCAGCACAAGGTCGCAGTCCACGGTGAACTCCTCGCCGGTGGGCACCATCTGGCGGCGTCCGTCCGCGACCTCGCTTTTCAGCTTGGAGATCAGCGCGCCGCAGACCTGCCCGGCCTCGTTCTTGTAGAACTCCTTGACCGTCGTCTGGTAGACGCGGGGGTCAAAGCCGAATTTGGCGATGGCCTCCTGCTGGCCGTAGTCGGTTTTCAGCACGCGGGGCCACTCGGGCCAATCGTTGCCGGGGGCGCGGGCCGCGGGCGGGCAGGGCATCATTTCCAGCTGCATGACGCTCTCGCAGCCCTGGCGGATGGCCGTGCCGACGCAGTCGTTGCCGGTGTCGCCGCCGCCGATGACCAGCACGCGCTTGCCCGCGGCGGAAACCGCCTTGCCGTCCGCAAAGTTGGAATCCAGCAGACTGCGGGTCACGCTGGTCAGGTAATCCACCGCAAAGAAGATACCCTGCGCGTCGCGGCCCGGGGCCTGGATGTCGCGGGCCTGCTTTGCGCCGCAGCACAGCACCACGGCGTCATAGCGGGCCTTCAGCTCCTCGGCGCTGACCGTATTGCCGACGTCGGCGTTAAAAACAAACTCAATGCCCTCGTCCTGCAAAATTTTCACGCGGCGGTCAATGACCCACTTTTCCAGCTTCATGTTGGGGATGCCGTACATCAGCAGGCCGCCCGCGCGGTCCTCGCGCTCATAGATGGTCACGCGATGGCCGCGCTTGTTGAGCAGGTCGGCCACGGACAGGCCCGCGGGACCCGCGCCGATGACCGCCACGGTCTTGCCCGTGCGGGCCGGGGGCGGCACGGCATGAATGGCACCGCTCTCGTAACCGTATTCTACGATGGCACGCTCGTTCTCCTTGACCGTGACCGGGTCACCCGTGACGTTGCCGCAGGTGCAGGCCGCCTCGCACAGGGCGGGGCAGACCCGGCTCGTGAACTCCGGGTATCGGTTCGTGGCGATCAGCCGGTGCACGGCCAGATCCCACTTGCCCTGATAGACCAGGTCGTTCCACTCGGGGATCAGGTTGTTCAGCGGGCAGCCGCTGAACATGCCGCCCAGCTGAACGCCGCTCTGGCAGAAGGGGACGCCGCAGTCCATGCAGCGTGCGCCCTGGGCCTGCTGCTCGTCGGTGTGCAGCGGGACGTGAAACTCGTTAAAATTTCGGATGCGCTCCTCGGGCGGCAGCTCTAAACTGGTCTGCCGCGTAATTTCCATAAATCCTGTCGGTTTGCCCATGGTACTCTGCCTCCCTTACTTTGCGCTTTTCATGGCGTAGAACGCCTCGATCTGGGCCTGCTCGCTGTCCTCGCCCTTTTCCTCCATCTGGGCGATCAGGCGCAGCATCTTGTCGTAGTCGTGGGGCAGGACCTTCTTGAACTTGGGCAGATACTCGCCGAAGTTGTCAAGGATTTCCTTGCCGCGCGGCGACCCGGTCAGCTCCACATGCTCACGGATCAGGTCTTTCAACAGCGATACATCGTACTTGTGCTCCACAGGCTCCAGACTGACCATGTCCTTGTTGACGCGCTGGTAGAAGTCCCAGTCCTCGTCCAGCACGTAGGCGATGCCGCCGCTCATGCCGGCTGCAAAGTTCTTGCCGGTCTTGCCAAGCACGACCACCGTGCCGCCGGTCATGTACTCGCAGCCATGGTCGCCCACGCCCTCCACAACGGCAGTTGCGCCGGAGTTGCGCACGCAGAAGCGCTCACCGGCCACGCCGTTGATGAACGCCGTGCCGCCCGTAGCACCGTACAGTGCCACGTTGCCGATGACGATGTTCTCGCTGCGGTCAAAGGCGGCGTCCTTCGGCGGATAGACGACGAGCTTGCCGCCGGACAGACCCTTGCCGATGTAGTCATTCGCGTCGCCGACCAGCTCGAGCGTCAGGCCCTTGGGGATGAACGCGCCGAAGCTCTGGCCGCCGTAGCCGTGGCAGACGACATGGAACGTGTCGTCGGGCAGCGTGTTGCCGAACCTGGCGGTGATCTCGCTGCCAATGATCGTGCCGAACGCGCGGTCCGTGTTGCCGACGTCCAGCGTGACGGTGCTGGGCTTCGGCTCGGCGGAGTCGAAGCTCTTTTTGAACTTCTTCATCAGGATGCGCATGTCGGGGGTCTTTTCCAGCTGGAAGTTGTAAACATCCTTCGCGTTGAAGTGTACGTTGGAGTTCTCGACCAGCGGGTTCTGCAAAAGCGCGGTCAGGTCCATCTCACCGGCGCGGGAGCCTGCGGGCGCGGCTTTGACCTTGAGCAGGTCGGTGCGGCCCACCAGCTCATCGACGGTGCGCACGCCGAGCTTTGCCATGTACTCGCGCAGGTCCTCGGCCATGAAGCGCATAAAGTTCATGATGTACTCGGGCTTGCCCTTGAACCGCTTGCGCAGCTCGGGGTTCTGGGTGCAGATGCCCATGGGGCAGGTGTCAAGGTTGCAGACGCGCATCATGACGCAGCCCATGGCCACCAGCGGGCCGGTGCCGAAGCCGAATTCCTCGGCACCCAGCAGGGCGGCAATGGCAACGTCGCGGCCACTCATCAGCTTGCTGTCCGCCTCGATGCGGACGCGGCTGCGCAGACCGTTCATGATCAGGCACTGGTGTGCCTCGGCAATGCCCAGTTCCCACGGCAGACCTGCGTTGTGGATGGAGTTGCGGGGGGCTGCGCCCGTGCCGCCGTCAAAGCCGGAAATCAGGATGACCTCCGCACCGGCCTTGGCAACGCCCGCGGCAATCGTGCCGACACCGGCCTCGCTGACGAGCTTGACGTTGATGGCTGCCTTGCGGTTGGAGCACTTCAAATCGTAGATCAGCTGCGCCAGGTCCTCGATCGAGTAAATATCGTGGTGGGGCGGGGGAGAGATCAGGCCGACGCCGGTGGTCGAGTTGCGGGTCTTGGCGACCCACGGGTAGACCTTGCCGCCGGGCAGCTGGCCGCCCTCGCCGGGCTTCGCGCCCTGCGCCATCTTGATCTGGATCTCACTGGCGGAGACCAGATACTTGCTTGTCACGCCGAAGCGGGCGGATGCCACCTGCTTGATGGCGGAGTTGCGCTCGGTGCCGTAGCGGTCCTCGGCCTCGCCGCCCTCGCCGGTGTTGGACTTGCCGCCCAGACGGTTCATGGCGATAGCCATGCACTCGTGGGCCTCCTCGGACAGTGCGCCGTAGCTCATGGCCGCGGTCTTGAAGCGCTTGACGATGGAGTCAACGCTCTCGACCTCGTCGAGGGGCACGCCCTGCTCGGGATAATTGAAGTCCAGCAGGCTGCGCAGGTGCATCGCGTCGCCGTTCTCATTGGCAGCGGCGGCGGTGTACTGCTTGAAGGTATCGTAATTGCCGGTCCAGCAGGCCTGCTGCAAAAGGTGGATGGTCTGCGGGTTGTAGAGGTGCTGCTCGGCAGCGGGGCCGCCGCGGAATTTGTGCGCACCCAGGCTCGGCAGCTCGCGGTTGATGTCCAGACCCAGCGGGTCGAATGCTTCCTGATGGCGGGCTTCCAGATCATTCTGGATGTCCTGGATCGTGATGCCGCCCACGCGGGAGACGGTGTTCGTAAAGTATTTGTCGATGACCTCTTTCGAGATGCCCAGCGCCTCAAAGATCTGGCTGCCCGCGTAGGACTGGATCGTGGAAATGCCCATCTTGGACGCGATTTTGACAATGCCCGCCAGCACGGCCTTGTTGTAGTCGCTGACAGCGGCGTAGTAGTCCTTGTCGAGAAGGCCGTCGGAAATCAGCTCACCGATAGTCTCCTGCGCCAGATACGGGTTGATGGCAGCTGCGCCGTAGCCCAGCAGCGTGGCGAAGTCGTGTACCAGGCGCGGCTCGCCGCTTTCCAGAATCAGCGCCATGGCGGTGCGCTTGCGGGTGCGGACCAGATACTTGCTGACCGCGCCCACAGCCAGCAGGCTGGGAATGGCGACGTGGTACTCGTCAATGTCACGGTCCGACAAAATCAGGATGTTCGCGCCGTCGCGGTAGGCGCGGTCCACATCGACAAACAGGCGTTCAATGGCCTTTTCCAGGTCGGTGTTCTTGTAGTAGCAGATGGACAGCGTCACGACCTTGAAGCCGGGCACGTCCATGGCCTTGATCTTGAGCAGGTCGGTCTCGGTCAGGATCGGGTTCTCGATTTTCAGGACCTTGCAGTTGTCGGCGTCCTCCTCCAGAAGATTGCCCTGCGCACCTACGTAGACGGTGGTCGAGGTGACGATCTTCTCGCGCAGCGCGTCGATGGGCGGGTTCGTGACCTGCGCAAACATCTGCTTGAAATACTCGCTCAGATTCGGGCGGGTGTGGCTCAAAACGGCCAGCGGAGTATCGCTGCCCATGGCCCCGGCGGGCTCGCCGCCGTTCTTGGCCATCGGCAGAATGATCGTGGAGACGTCCTCATACCGGTAGCCGAACGCCTTCTGCAGCTGGACAAGCTGATCCTTCGTGTAGCTGGGCACCTTCTTGTTGGGCACCTTCAGGCTGGACAACGGGACGAGGTTGCGGTCAAGCCACTCGCCGTAGGGCTGGCGGCTGGCGTAGTCGGCCTTCAGCTTTTCGTCGTCCACCAGCTCGCCCCTGACGGTATCCACCAGCAGCATCTTGCCGGGGCGCAGACGGTCCTTGCGCACGACCTCGTCAGCGGGAATGTCGAGCACGCCGACCTCGCTGGAAAGGATCAGGCGGCCATCCTTCGTGATGTAGTAGCGGCTCGGGCGCAGACCGTTGCGGTCCAGCACTGCGCCCATCACGTCGCCGTCGCTGAACAGGATGCTGGCGGGGCCGTCCCACGGCTCCAGCATCGTGGCATAGTACTGGTAGAAGTCGCGCTTCTTCGGGTCCATCGACTTGTTGTTGTCCCACGGCTCGGGAATCGTGACCATGACGGCCAGCGGCAGATCCATGCCGTTCATGACCATGAATTCCAGCGTGTTATCCAGCTGGGCAGAGTCGGAGCCGCCCTGGTTGACGATGGGCAGAACCTTCGTCATATCGTCCTTTAAATAGTTGGAACCGATGGTTTCCTCGCGGGCAAGCATCGTGTCCACGTTGCCGCGGATCGTGTTGATCTCGCCGTTGTGCAGGATGAAGCGGTTGGGGTGGGCGCGGTTCCAGCTGGGCGCGGTGTTCGTCGAGAAGCGGCTGTGCACCATGCCGATGGCGGATTCATAGTCGGCGTCCTGCAGATCGGGATAGAACAGGCGCAGCTCCTTGACGAGGAACATACCTTTATAGACAATGGTGCGGCTGGACAGGCTGCAAACGTAGGTGTTGGGGCTGGACTGCTCAAACACGCGGCGCGCCACATAGAGGCGGCGGTCAAAGGCAATGCCGGCCTCGACACGCTGCGGCTTGCCTACAAAGCCCTGCCAGATGCTGGGCATGCAGGCAATGGCCTTGTGGCCGAGCACCTCGGGGCAGGTGGGAACCTCGCGCCAGCCTAAGAAGGGCAGACCCTCCTTTTTGCAGACGATCTCAAACAGCTTCTTGGCCTGGTTGCGCTTGAGCTCATCCTGCGGGAAAAAGAACATGCCAATGCCATATTCCCGCTCTGCGCCCAGGGTCAGCCCCTGCTCGGCAGCGGCCTTCTGGAAGAATTTGTCGCTGATCTGCGTCAGAATGCCGACGCCGTCGCCGGTCTTGCCCTCGGCGTCCTTGCCCGCGCGGTGCTCCAGATGCTCCACGATCTGCAGCGCGTCGTCAATGGTTTTGTGGCTCTTGCGCCCCTTGATGTCCACCACAGCGCCGATGCCGCAGTTGTCATGCTCAAACCGGGGGCTGTACAGCCCGGCGGGGGTCTTGCGCTCGGTAAAGTTTTCCATACCTCGTTTGCTCCTTTCCCAATCCCGCTAAACCGCGCTGCGTCGCACATTTGCCGCGCGGGCGGGATAAACAAAAAAGACGCTCCCAACAGGGCACACAGGCCCCTTGTGGGAACGTCTTTGTTCTTGTCTGCATCATACCATAGATGCCGCCGCTTTACAATCCCGAAGCAGAAGATTTTACGGAAATTAAGCGAAAAACGTTTAGAAATTTGGTTTAGCAAGCGTAAACTTAATAAAATTAAGCTGCGTGGACTTTCTGCCGCTTTGTAGGGGCGGCATATATGCGGCCCGCAACCTAACGGCATCCCCCTTTTTCGGTTTGCATTGTAGGGAGGGGTCTTGACCCCTCCGGGGGGCGTCGGGGACGCCGCCC